>OIJB01000152.1_pt1 | contig 20399 bp, 20 predicted proteins | sample 1583381 | NCBI WGS metagenome assembly OIJB01 (sample SAMN02674697, study PRJEB24791) | human gut metagenome, SKBSTL033 | isolation source: stool | host: Homo sapiens | place: USA | reverse complement strand
AGGATAGGCAGGTCATCATATCGCCACTTGGCGTACTTGGGGTCATAGCTGTCTGCATCTGCAAGTCCGGCCAGATGGCCCACACACCAACTGACACGCCAGCCGTTGCCCTCCAGATACCCGTCCTTACGGGCAGTTGCACCGATCACCGCCGCCAGACTTTGTGCAACCGATGGTTTTTCAGCAATCACCAGCTTCATAATCTTCAACCTCCCATTCATTCTGCCAATTATCAGACAGTTTTTTTGCAATGCTGTGTTCAGAGGCAAGAGTAATGTCATAGCCAAAGCGATAATCATATCGGTACAACCTGCCAATCAAATCATTGATTATGATATTGCAGGCCATAATCACACGCTCTTTATCCACCTGCATCAGTTGATAGCGTTGATAATTGTTGTAATATTCTCGATGTCTGTGGGTTCTGCTGACCGTATCTTCCATCAGACAATCTATGGCATCTTTTTCACCATCTTCTTTGCTGCCCTGTGTATAAGACAACAGTTCCTTAACCATGGGAAAACTTTGTTCATCTACCGTTGCTTCTTCGCTCAAAAAACCGATATAAGCTTTTAGTAACAGGCTAACTGCTGTTTTTTCAGCTTCAGATAAAGCGTTCATGGTCTCCGCTGCATCAGGCAACAGTTCCTTTTCCACAAATTCATCTATCTCACCAGAATAAAGCATTCGGATTGAGTCCACACATAAAGAGCGCTTTTGGGGTGCGGTCTCAATTTCAAAATCATAAAGATCCAAGTCATCGTCCTTCTTTGACTTTTTTTGAACTTTGCTGATAGCAGTGAAAAGAATGTCTCCTCCAAAGTAAATTCCGAAGGCGACCAGATCAAAAATAATCAGAAAGTGTAATAACCAGTTCCATGTGTTCATTGTGAGGTCCTCCTTTCTTTGACCATGTGCTGATTTTGGGTGTGGATTTACAGTAAGAGAGTGAGTAGAGCAGCAGAGGACAGGAATTTCTCCCTGTCCTCTGTCCCTTATCCCGCAATGATTTGAAATACGCTACGCTCAAATGGTTCAATCTGCTCTATCGCGTTCCTCATTAGGGTCAGAACCCTCAAAACCATCCTCAAGGACTTCCTCATCTTCGGTTTCCCATTCCTCGGAATCTTCCTCGCCATAATCATAATCGTCCAGACTGTCATTGCCCTTGGTCTTAGGCTTATTCTTAACGAGCTTCAAGTAGGCAAATACGCCACCGCCGCCCAGCAGAGCCAGCAGAAGGATCAGCGCAGCCGGGTTCAGTCCGGCAGGCTTCTCTTTTTCCGGCTCCGGTGTTTCTGCCGGAGGTTCCGGTGCTTTTCCCGTACATTTACTCTTATCAGTTACACAGACCGGGCAGGCCGTATTGACTGCCCCTGCTTCACATTTTGTCGTGCAGCTACACACAGCAGCCGGCTTCTCTTTGACATTTTCATCTTCCATCAGTGCCATCAAATCCGCTTCATCCACCTGGTTCAGAAAATGAACAGCAGTCTTTTTATCCTCATTCGCCCTGTCGATCAAAATGTAAAAATAATTGCCAGCCTTGGTGGTAACAGTAATGAGCTGCTTATTACCTCCAAAATCATCCACCAGTGCCGCATTCCCCTCCGGTGTAAGTGCCGGTGCTGGTTCTGTTTCTTCCACAATCACATTGCTATCATTGGTAGAATCCTCTGCCGGTGCCGCCGGAGCCTGTTCTGACCCCTGTGCAAAAGCAGGGATCGTAAAGCCAAATGCCACAACCATTGTCAGGCAAAAGGCGGAAAGTGTTCGGAGCAATCGTTTATTCCTCATAGCTGTTTTCCTCCTGTTCGTTATTTTCATCAGCCAAACTGCCGGGAACTGTGCCACCGGACAGCATGGCGCTCAACTGGGTCGGGGTCATACGCAGGGCGCGCACCATCTGGACGATCTCCAGATTTTCTGCCTCGGTTTTCTGTGCTTCCAGCGCCTTGAGCTTTTCCTGATACTCTGCGATCTTCTCGCGGACCTTTGTAATCTCCTGGTCAATGCGCTCAATTTTGTTCTTTGCCATCGTCTATCACTCCTTCTTAAAAATCTCTGTTACCAGTTCATCAGGCCGTAGCCCTTAATGCTTTGATAATTCAGGTCATAACTTTTGATCTTGCAGGCATCGCCGGAATTTCCCTCCACAGTATAAACACGGCTGCCATCCGTACCGATCACGATACCCACATGGTCTGCTGTCCCATCCAAATCCCAATCAAAGAAAATTGCATCTCCGGGAGCCAGATTATTATAGCCTCTTGCACCCCATTGTCCATGAGACTGGAACCACGGAACGCCCTGCCACTCACAGCCTGCAAAGCGCGGTTCACTTTTTCCAGCCTGGTTATAACACCAGGATACAAAGCAGGCGCACCACTCCACGCGGCTGTCAAAGCCATACCAGCTCCAATAAGGATAGCCGCCCACATTGCCCACCTGACGCTTGGCCAGTTCCACCAGCTGAGGATTGCCGGGGCGGGTACCGTTAATGAACTGCACACCGGACAGATCTTCCGAGCCGCTGGTATCAGGGGAACCGCCGCCAAACAACAACGGCTTATTGCCCATGGTCTGTCGGTAGACCTGATACATTTCCATCTGCTCCGGGGTCAGTAACTCCGACGCCACAGCGGAAATGGGCTTGCTGGTGAGTTTCACATTCAAAATGTAATACTCATAGGGGACTTCTTCTGAGGTGGTCTCGCCGGTCTCCGGGTCGGTGGAGGTCTCCGTGCGGTAGCGAATCTCCACTTCCTCAGTAAGCGTCAGCTGATACTGTGCTGCAAACACACGCGCCAGCTCTGCCTGAGCGCTCTGCTGGGTGTAACCTTGCAAGACGGCAGACAGAAATGCTGCCAGCTCATGAGGGTCATGGCCGATCATACCAAGGTCATAGCGATACTCGTCATACCCTGGGTGGCTGCTTTCAATGTTGTCGATTTCCTCCTGCAGCTGGACTTCTCTGGCTGCATAATCTGCCTCCACTGCCAACATTTCCGGGTCATCCGACGGATAAGTGGTGCCGGAGAGAACGGAACCGATGCTCTGCGCCATCATGGAGCAGGAGGACATGGTATTCATCAGCATACAGGTAATGAGGAACAAAACCCCTGCCATCAGGAAACCCTTCTTGTGGCGCATGACGAATGCCCCTGCCTGCTGTGCCTTTTCTTTTACCGTCCTTGCGGCTTTTCCGGTTTTGGACGCAGCCTGGGCGGTATTTCCGGCAGTCTGACCGGCGTGTTTGGCGGCGGCATACTGCCTTTTGATGGCCTGCTTTTGCTGCCAGCGGGAAAGAGGGTTGCTGGCAAACTGGGGATTTTCCTGTAAAGATTTCTGGTACAGAACATTTACATTTGCCTTTTCCAGTTGGCGCTCTGCCTGTGCTGCTTTGCGGTATGGCTTCAGCTTGTGGCTGCGATAGCCCTCCCGCACCAGATAAGCGCCGGTCTCCACCGCTTCCTCGGACTTGTGGGCGCTTTCCACGCCCACATTGTCCTGCTCTGTTTCCCGGATCTCTTTGTGGAGCTTGCCCGCGATCAGCTGGACGGGTGCTTCCTTCACTCCCTGAGAAACTTTGGAGGGTGGCTTTTTCTTGTCCTCAAAGGTCAGCTTCGAGGTCTTTTTTCCGGTATCCGGGTCAATGACCGTCTGCCTGACCTTTTTCTTTGGGATATTGGCCTGCGCCTTATCTGCTCTAGCCGCAGCTTTCTCCGCTTTACGGATCGGCTTTTCCAGTGCAGGATCAGACCGTTCCTCATCAGTAAAGCGCAGGCGCGGCTCCTTATTCAAACCATTCTCCCAGCATGAGGGAGGACATCATGTAGTGCAGCTCTGCATAAATGGCCATTCCCACAGGATCGTTGAACATACAACCGGACAGGTAGGCGTAAAACTGTGCCACCACATCGGACAGGATTTTCGCTTCGGTTCCTTCCAGAACCAGACCGCCCATACCTTCCTTGGCACGGATGGTGCTCCAGACCTCTGCCAGACGGAGCAGCCCCACCTGACCGGTCTCATTCAGTTCGGCTGCCTGATCTGCCGCCGTGCGGCACTCACTTACCGCATCGGCCATGACCGTAAGCAGCTGGCTGCGCTGGGCATTTACCGCCCTGTCAAAAAACATCAGCGGGTTTTGATTCAAAATGTTGGGGTTCATCATCATTCATCCTCCTTCTTTTTCAGTTCCTGGGGTTTGGTGGTCATAATGCGGTACAGCTCGGTACTCTTCGGGAAGTGGTCCACGAAAGGCAGAATTGTGGAGCCATAGAACAGCAGGCCCTCGCCCTCACCGGAGTGGGTCACATAGCTAAGCTGGTGCGTGGAAATGCCCAGCTGCTTGGCGAGGATCTGACGGTCTCCGCCTGCCTGGTTGAGCATATACACGAAGTCGGAATTTTCAAAGATATTTTCCACCTCGCGGCTGCTCAAAAGGTCTTTGACATTCTGGGTGATACCTGTCGGAATACCGCCCCATTTTCTGAATCGCTTCCAAATTTCTACCGTATAGGCGGCGGTCTGTTCCTCCTTCAAAAGCAGGTGCATCTCGTCGATGTAGTAACGGGTGGACTTGTGGGCGGCACGGTTGATGGTAACGCGGTTCCATACCTGATCCTGAACCACCAGCATACCGATTTTTTTAAGCTGCTTGCCCAGTTCCTTGATGTCATAGCAGACAATGCGGTTGTTGATGTCCACATTGCTCTGGTGATTGAATACATTGAGGGAGCCGGTTACATAGATTTCAAGGGCCGTAGCGATATACTGAGCTTCCTTTTCTTCCTGTTCCCGGAGCAGGTTATACAGATCCTCCAAAACGGGCATATTCTCCGGGCGCGGGTCATTGAGATAGGTCTGATAGACCAGGCGCACACAGCGGTCGATGATGGTTTTCTGCACCGGCTGCAAGCCCTCCTTACCACCCACAATCAGCTCACACAAGCTGAGGATAAAATCAGACTTGAGGGACAGCGGGCTTTCATCATCCGAGTAGTCCAGGTTCAGGTCCATCGGATTGATATAGTTGGTTGAAGTAGGTGAGATCTTGATGACCTGCCCATGCAGACGCTCAACAAGAGGTGCGTACTCCGCTTCCGGGTCACAGATAATGACATCATCACTGGTAAGCAAAAAGCAGTTGGCAATTTCTCGTTTTGCGCTGAAGGACTTACCGGAACCCGGCGTACCCAGAATCAGGCCGTTGGGGTTTTTCAGCAGCTTTCTGTCCACCATGATGAGGTTGTTGGACAGGGCGTTGATGCCGTAGTACAGAGCCTCTTTGCCGTTCTGGAATAATTCCTGTGTGGTGAACGGTACAAAGATAGCCGTAGAACTGGTGGTCAGTCCTCGCTGGATCTCAATCTGATTGAGTCCCAGGGGCAGACAGCTCATCAGCCCTTCTTCTTGCTGGAAGTCCAGCCTGGTCAGCTGACAGTTATACTTCTGGGCAATGGAGCCTGCCTGGAAAATGTTGTTGCCAAGCTGACGGGGATTGTCCGCTGTGTTCAGCACCAGAAAGGTCAAAAGGAACATTCTCTCGTTGCGGCTCTGCAAATCCTGCAAGAGTTTTTTCGCTTCACTGCCGTAAGTAGCAAGGTCAGATGGAATGATGTCCATGTCGTATCCGGCGCGGACTGCTTTTTTCTGTTCCTCGATCTTACTGCGATCAAGGTCGGTAATCTTGCGCTTTACCGTTTTGATGGCTTTCACCTGATCCACCGACTGAATGTGCATACTCACAATGAGCGAGCTTTCCATATCCAGAAAATCAGCCAGCAGACGGTCATTCAGCTCCGGTGCGAGAATCTGCAAAAAAGAAACAGCCCCGTATTTCTTGCCCATACGGAACTGCTTGCCGGTGCGGAACTCAAAGGAGCTTGGTGCAATAAAATCTTTTGTGGACAGACCGGAAGGAGCCAGCCAGTCCCATTCAAACTGAAACGGGAGCTGTTCATCCATGTGGAATACCGCATGAAGCTGAGAAAGCCTTTCTTTACCGTCCAGCGTTCTGGCAGCTACACCAAGACGCTTGAAGTTGTTGAGTATATCGGTCTCAATACGCTCCAGACGGGGCTTGGCGGCTTTGATGCTGTCTGCGTCGATACCAAAGGTCAGGTATTTGGTCTTGATGAGACCGTTGTTACCTCTGGCCAGCTGATTTTGCAGCATTGTGGTGTATTCCTCGCGGATACTGTCAAAGGCATCCCTCTGGGGCGGGATGGAAATGGAGTTGGCAAAGGTCTCCTCCGATGCCGCAAGGTTCAAAAAAGACAGCTGGAAATGAATTGAGCTGTCAAAATAATTGAGGAAATCACACCACCCCTCAAAGATTGCCGTCTTATCTTCGTTTTGGGAGAGCTGATAGTTGATGTCCTGAAACTGGATGGTCTTTGTGTAGTGGCTGTCCGATACTCGGCAGATTCCATCCGGCCACATCCGTTCATAAGGGATACTGTCCTGCGCAGATTTTCCTTTTTTGTCCGTGCGGTTAGCGCGGGCAATGGCCGCTTCGATCTGCTTCTTATCGGCGCGGGACAGCTTTTTCTTTGTCTTTACCGGCTGCACAGTTTTTTTCTCGGTTTTTCCGAACATCCGATGCAGCCATTTTTTTATTGCGGTGAACAATGTCATACACCTCCTCATATAATCAAGTGTTTTTTATTGAAAATTCAAGGTTTTTCAACCTTTATATCTCAGTGAATAAGCCAAAGCTATGAGCATTTCGATGTATCAAGTACCGAAATAGTGGTTAAAAGGTATACGAAATAAAACGTCATTGATTTCCGCTTTACTGGCCTTGTGTATACCCATCCCTCTATGGCAGCTAACCTCCTATATCCACCAGGATCATCTCTGTCTCCAGAGGTCCTAACTTCCTTCGTCCTGCCTGCCCATAACCAGGGTGTCAGCTATGCTCCTTAACGGGGTCATATGCCCCATGGTGACTATTTCTGCCGACTACTGGCTCATTCTTTGTATTGTTGATTACTGACTTGCTTCCTGTATCAGCACTGTGATTAGTGGACGTTATCTGCTACATTCTGCCTGATTCAGTGGCTGCCCACATGACAGCCTCCACTATAGTTACTTTTTTCTTATGCTGCTTGCAGATAAGCTTCCGGTCTCCTGATATCACTGACCATCTTTTTGGGATCATAATCCACACCTTTTGTCAGCATCGCATAAAAGACACGTATCAGCTTGGTTGCAACCGCCATAAGTGACTGCATCTTCTTTAATGGATTCCGTCTTCTGGTTGTGTAATAATTATGGAGTTCTCTGAACTCCGGGTTCTTCGCCACAAGCGACATTGCAGCCTCAAAGAGCAGGTATCTGAGTCTCTTTCGACCTCGTCTGCTTATTGTTGTCCCGCCCTTGTGCTTTCCGGAACTATTCTCAACCAATGCCAATCCTGCAAGCTTCTGCAGTTCCTTCGGATTGTTGAAGCGGCTGATATCACCTACTTCTGCAAGAAATCCTGACACTGTCCTGATTCCCACTCCTTTGATCTCTAACAGCTTTTCAGCCATCGGAATCCCTTTTACCAGTTCTTCAATTAGAACCATAACTTCCTGTAGACGCATATTTCTGGATTCATAGTCCTCCAGAAGCATTCGGATTTCCATTCTTGCAGACACCGCACCTTCTTTGCTTCCAACGCTGTGCCCAGCAGCTTCTATCAGGGTCTTCGCCCTCGCTTTTCCAACTGCCCTTAACTTCGCATCCCGCCAGATCTGGTTCACCCCATCGATACCTAACGTCAGGATATCTTCAGGAAGTGGTGCTGCTTTAAGGATCAGCATTCCGCTCTTGGCATCCGGCTTTCCGTATACCGTCTTATATTCGGGAAAATATATATTGAACCAACGACTGATCCTGTTTTGAATTCTTGTAAGTTCCGCCTGTAACTGGAATCTTATGTTTGATGCTGTTCTGAGATCAGCGTAAACACCATCCGGCAGGTATGGGATCATGTAACGTCCCTCTCTCACTAATCCTGCTATAACTTTCGGATCCTTACGGTCATTTTTAGTTGGATTATTGTCGTCGAGTTCTTTTGATTTTTTCACATGGTGAGGATTTACAAGAACCGGTTTCATTTCATTATCCTGTAGAAACTTTCCAAGATTGAACCAGTAATGCCCGGTCGGTTCCATACCCGGAACCACCTTATCCTTCTCATGCCTTTCTTTGAGGTCCAGGATCCATTCCTTAAATGTCACAAATCCAGCCTCTGTGTTGCTAAACTTAAATGGTTTCTTCGAATACTCGATTCCTCTGTAATCAAAAGCTCTAGCATAGTGCGTTTCACTTCCGACATCAATTCCGAGTACCAAAGTTTTTTCTGTAATAGCTTCAATTTTTGCATTCTGTGTGTTAGACTTCATTGTAGATACCTCTCTGTATAATAAGATTTTTACTAACCTGCCAGTCAGTAGTCTTATTGTACTCTGAGGTATTTTCAATTTTCAATGTCTACGCTTTTTATTATACAGGAAGCTCCTTATCGAGCATTTCCTGCCGCTTTAATACGGCATAAAAGTTATTGGTCTGGTAGGGACGCTGCTTTGGACGGATCACAGCTACTTTGAGAATGTTGCCCACGATCTTTTCCAGGGGCTGTCCATGCTTTTCGTACATAGCCAGCAGGAAGAAGGGCATCATGACCAGCATCATACACATGGCAGCCATGCTGTTTCCCGCAGGCTCACGGAGCCACAAGAACAGCGGTACGCCTACAAGCGCCCCGGCGGTAAAGCAGACCAGCTGCCTTCGGGTCAGATTGAACATGACCTTTGTTTTGACTTTTGTTAAGTCCTTGGGTACGGGTACATAAGCCAATGTAGAAACCTCCTTCCGTTTTAGTGCGCCTGAAAGACTGATTTGGCGAGACTGCCGGTTTTGAACAGCGTAAAACATAGCAGTACGGTGTAGCCCACGCAGCTCCAGATTGCCATGATGATGTCATCTTCCAGAGCGATGTTCTGCACCAGCACAGCATAAATTGCCACGCAGACGATAATGAGAAACGCCTGAAAGCCCAGCGCCAGCAGGGATCGGAGGTAATTCTGTCCCATACCGCCCCATTCTTTACCCATCATTGCAGCCATTGGAACGGGAGCCACCGAAGTCACAAGGTAGATTTCGATCATACGGCCATAAATAACGATAAAGATACAGATATATAACGCCCACATAGTAATGCCAATAAAGAGGGATTGGAACCACAGTCCGAACAGCGGTCCCAGATCCATTTCCATCAGCCTCGGTTCCAGATCGGTCATAACTGAGGAAATGTCAATGGACGCATCCGAATTGATAATCCCTGCCGCCTGCGCCACTACGCTCTGCGCCATATCAAAGACGCCCATCACGATATTCCATGTGTTTGTGACAATGAGGATGGCGGCAGCTGATTTGAACACCCACTTGAAAATCATCCAGGTATCCACATCATGCAGGTTGTTCTTGTCTGCAATCATCTGGATCAGGTCTACGGTCATCACGATAGCCAGAATCACACCTGCAATCGGCACCATGATGGAGTTGGACAGATTCTCAATCATGCTGAAAATACTGCCATTCCATCCCTGTGGGGTCTGGCCTACCTGTACGGATATATCCGCGACCTGCTGATTTACACTGTCAAACATCCCCGAAAGGTTGCTCATAATACCGCCCACCAGCATTTCTTTCAGCCAATTTGTCAGGGCTTCAAGTAAGAAATCCATACGGTGTCAACCTCCTTTCCGCCGCCCCCGCAAAACTGCGGGAGCGGCAAGGATTTCATACGGAGACGCTTAGACAGAGAAAAGCCCGGAGAGCAGAGGTACAAGGACCATGCCGACTACGGCTACACCAGCACCGGCCATGAGCTGCTTCATGCCCTGGCTCTTGGCGCCGGGGTTGTCGTTGCCGTAACCTTCCAGCAGGTTGATAACGCCCCAGATACCGAGACCGGCACCGAGCGCGATAACGAGGGTCTGAAGAACGGTGATTGCCTGTTCAAAAAATGCCATATAGTTTGTTAGCCGGAATCTGATTAAAAAATAGGTTTGTCATGTTTCATAGGCATACAAAAGCCGGAACAATCTGCCGCCCGGTTTCCGGGGGCATGATTCCGGCTGTCCTCCTTTTTCATTATTTTTTCTTGCGATTGTCCGCTTTGTACGCCAATGGCCCATAGAGGGCAGGTGCGGCGAATAGATAAGATCACTCCCTTCTAAAGCGGAACGAAATTAAGCGCCCTTTGTGTCTACTTCATATACATCGCAGACCTCATTGGGCTTGAGTTTCAGCCTTGCGGACAAGAATGCTTCAATATCAAAAGCGTTCTTGTCATCCGCGTCGGCAGTGTACTTGAAATTGGGGTGCTTGGTGATGTCGTACTTATCCGAAAGGAAAGGACGCACACCGCGCAGCTGGAGGATACACTTGCCGCCATCCATAACAGCAAGCTCATCCTGGCTCATCAGCTCTTTCCCCAATTTTTGATAGTTGAGTGAGTGGGAAGTTTCCCGGCCACGGCTCTCTCCGGTGTTGTAGGTGTCGATGGTTTCCTTGCCCAGCACGGCAGCCAGCTCTTTGAGGGTAGTCGGCTCTTTACCGCCCAGGAAAATGGAGGTATCCATGTTACCGATGATGGTATCTGCGTTATCCTTATAGATCGCCTTGAGCTGACTCTGCGCCTGCAACACCAGACAGGCGGAGATCTCACGGCTTCGGATGGTGGCCACCAGCTTTTCCAGTTTCGGAATCTGCCCGATGTTAGCACACTCATCAATCAAACAGCGCACATGAACCGGAAGCCTGCCGCCATACACATCATCGGCCTTTTCACAAAGCAGGTTGAATAACTGGGTGTAGCACATGGAAATGAGAAAGTTAAAACTGTCATCCGTATCACTCATAATGAGGAACAGGGCCGTTTTTCTGTCTCCCAGCGTATCCAGTTCCAACTCATCGTAGGATGTAACCTCGCGTAGCTCCGCAATATCAAATACGGCCAGACGCGCACCGCAGGAAATCAAAATCGACTTAGCGGTTTTGCCGGCTGCCAGCTTATATTTCTTATACTGCCGCACTGCGAAGTGGTTTGGCTTTTCCGATTCCAGTGCATCAAACATCAGGTCTACCGGGTTTTTGAACTCCTCGTCATCCTCCCGAACCTCCATGGCGTTGATGAACTCGATGAGGGTAGAGAAATTCTGCTCCTCTACCGGAGCCTCATAGTGGATATACCCAATCAGCGCGCAATACAGCAAGGTCTCTGCTTTGACCCAAAAATCGTCCCCGGCCTTGCCTTCGCCTTTGGTATTGGCGATCAGCGTTGTGACCAGCTTCAAGATGTCCTTTTCGCTATGGATATAGGCGAAAGGGTTATAGTGCATTGATTTTCGGAAGTTGATGGTATTTAGAACCTTGATGCGGTACGGCTCATAAATGACCTTGCCGTGCTTATCCTTCATGGGCTTTCCGTCCTTTCCCAGTTTGGGTGCGCCCCTTTGGAGCATTTTCCCGCACTCCACCAAAATGGTTCCCTTCGGGTCTGTGACCACATAAGAACTGTGCATCTGCATCAGATTTGGTTTGAGCCAGAAACGGGTCTTACCGGAACCGGAGCCGCCGATCACCAGCACATTTTTGTTTCTGGCGGTCTTTGGGTCCTTGGGGCGGCTGTTCATGGTCAGGCTTTCGGTTTTTGTGAGAATGACATTGTTCTGGAACACCGGGTCGATGTAGGGAGCAATATCCTCACTGGTTCCCCAACGGGCAGAACCATACTCCATGCCATGACGGTACTTCTTGGCGTTTTTACTTTTGAGATACACCGCCAGACGCAGGCCAGCACCGCAGCACAGCCCCACCAGCAGATCCAACGGGTGCAGGCTGGGCCAGAAACTTTGCAGCGCCCCAGGCAGGACAGCAAACAGGGAAAGGAATTTCTCTGAAGCATTTGCCCCCTGTGCCAGCCGCCATGCCTCCCCGAAGTTGGTAGCAAACAGCCCCATCAGGAGATAGGGCAGGTTCAGCAAAACGAGCTTTTTGATGTCAAGCTGCTTTTTCATCGTTCCAGCTCCTTTCGCTTGGTGCGGTCCACCACGGCATTTTTGACCATCTCTTTGAACTGACTGAGTTTTGCCAGCACAGACGGGCGTTCCGTTTTCTCGGCCTTCTTGACCTTTTTGCTGGTGTACTCGGTAAATGCAGCGGTCAGCGCATCGGCGTCACGGCCTTTGAAAAAGATCAGGTACTTGGGCGGGGAGCTGCTGCGGTCTTTCTTCACCGCATAATCCACACCATATTTCCGGGCGATCTTCTCAAATTCCTTGATGGAAGGGTCTGTGATCTCGATATTGGAGATCCCCTGATTCTGACCAATGAGCTGCTTGACGGTCTGTTTGCCGTGGGGTGTCACAGGAGCGTCACGGCTTCTTTGCTTTTGCAGCTTCTTTTCCTTGCAGTGGGCCATGTACTTGCTGATGGCGGCTTTGAGCAGCCTGCCGGTGAACTTTGTTCCACTGACAACCAGCGTTAAAGTCCTGTTTTCCACTTCTTCCTGCATTTTCATCGCCTCCTATTACAATAAATTTGGACAGGAAAGCCGGGCAGCCAGTCCGGCTTTCTTTCCATCTCGTGCCTAAGCTACAATAAGAGGAGCAACTGGCTGACCCTTGCCTCCTTGGGCTTTTATGTCCGTTGGAAAGACTGTTAGCCATCCTCTTGTTGCAGCGTTCGATTTGAGCAGGTTGAGCCACCGGATGCCGGAGAGTTCGTGTCACCCAATAGATTGAATCGGCAGCGAGAAAAGATGGATTTCCGGTTGCAGATTCTTTGTGTTGGAGGAATGTGAATGAACTGCGTTGGCATCGATGTTTCCAAAGGTAAGAGCATGATTGCAGTCATGCGGCCCTTCGGAGAGGTAGTGGTTTCACCCTTTGAAGTGCGCCACACCGCCAGCGAACTGAGCGAGCTGGCAAGGCTGCTCAAAAACCTGGACGGTGAGACCCGCGTGGTGATGGAATCCACGGGCAATTACCATGCGCCGGTGGCCTGGCTGCTCCACGGCGCGGGGTTTTATGTCTCCGTAGTCAATGCAATGCTGGTGCACGACTACGGGAACAACAGTTTAAGACGGGGCAAGACCGACAAGAAGGATGCCGTGAAGCTGGCCAACTACGGCCTTGACCACTGGCTCACACTTCCGAGATATGTTCCGGAAGAGGACACCCGGCTCATGCTGAAGACCTGCTACCGGCAGTACCAGCAGTATTCCAAAGTACAGACCATGCTGAAAAACAACCTGATCTCCCTGCTGGACACCGCTTTCCCAGACGCAAACCGCCTGTTTACCAGTCCGCCCCGCGCCGATGGCAGTGAGAAGTGGGTGGACTTTGTCGCCACTTTTTGGCATTGCGAGTGTGTCTGTGGTCTGTCTAAGAAAGCCTTTACCGCCAAGTACCAGAAGTGGTGCAGAAAGCACGGCTACAATTTCAGCCAAGATAAGGCGTTGGATATTTATGCCTCTGCCTGTGGACGCTTCGGTGTCATGCCGAAAACAAATACGGCAAAACTTTTGGTAGAACAGGCCATTTCCCAACTCCAGACAACTTCCGCCGCATTAGCTGCTCTCAAGCAGGAGATGCAGTCTCTGGCAGCTTCTCTGCCGGAGTATCCTGTAGTGATGGAAATGTTTGGTGTTGGCCCTACACTCGGCCCCCAACTCATAGCTGAAATTGGCGATGTGCGCCGTTTTCATTCCAAGAAAGCGCTGGTGGCCTTTGCAGGCATTGACGCCCCGCCCTACCAATCTGGCCAAATAGATGTCCGCAGCCGCAGCATTTCCAAGAGGGGATCTGCCTCACTGCGCAGGACACTTTTCCTGGTGATGGGCGTCCTCCTGCAATGTGCCCCAATGGATGAGCCGGTCTACCAGTTCATGAACAAGAAACGCTCTGAGGGCAAGCCATACCGTGTCTACATGATGGCATCCGCCAACAAGTTCTTGCGTATCTACTACGCTTCTGTGAAAGCCTATTTGGATTCCCTGGAACACGACTGATTTCCCTGCGCTATACCATCTGGCTGGCCGCCGTTTCGATTTTGAGTTGCTCAGCGGCTTGATTTTGTGTTGCCTTTTTCGCTGCTCCCAAAACCTGAAATTTCTACTTGACTTTTGTTAGCAGGTCTTTCCACAAAATGTGCAGGGGTGGTGCATTTATTTCTAAGGCGGAACCACCAGCCTCCGGAGAAAATATTTCTTCATCGCTCCATCCCGCGGCTCTTTTTCTTTACCGGCTTCTTATCCGGCAGATTCCACTCTTTCCGAAACTCAGCCACACCTTTGGGGTCAAATGCCTTCAACTTCTCCAGATCAAAGGCAACGGCAGAATATTTTCCATAACCGGACTGCACCTGGTAGGGAAGCACCTTCCCCAATTTGTTCTCTTTGATGAATCGCAGCAGGTCCTTGCTGATGTCACCGGAAATAAACGCCTCTCCGGGGTCCAGGGAATACCCCGGAAGGTTCACCGTCATATCTGCAAACGGTTCCTCCCCATCTTCTGTATGGGTAATCATGCCGATATAAAGCCGCTGATTATTCGCATACATCCCAAGTTGCAGCGATATGGTTTCTTCCCCATATTCCCACTTAAAGGGTACTTTCTTTTCCTCATTCATATCGGATTCCTCCTATCGTATCTGTTCTTTGTGGTCATAAAACAAATCTCCATTTCTGACCTTTGCATGGCTGAGAATCTTGATCTGCCCCTTTGCCTGACTGTCCAGAGCTTTTTCATAGCCTATCTCTGACAAAAACAGGCGGGTGCGTTCTCCTTTCCAGCCCACCGGGGAATCATGCGTCAGCACATCAAAAATAATCATGTGCCGGGTGTTCTCCGCAAACCGCTGGAGATCCATGTAGTCATGGCCGTGATAGTTCTGCGCCCCGGCTTTCTGGCGCATTTCCTCCATCAGCTGACCGATTGTTTTGCCTTCCTGCATAAAACCCACTTCCTTTCCGTTCTTATGAGACCAGCAAGATCATCTCCCGCAGCTGGGCAAAGTAGAGCTTTCCCTGGGGCGTGACCAGCGTGTAGGAACCGGTATGACCGTGGTTGCAGTAGTCTTTAACGCAAAACAGTCCTGCATTTTTCACATTGGCATAAGGCAGCACATTGCCGGATGCCGTGCGGTATACAAACCGCCGTTCTATCAGAAACCGGACAAACCGGCGCTCTGGGACATCCAACTCTTTGGCGGTAGTCCTGAGATTGGTGCTGTGCTTTAAGTCGATGAACAGGTCATAGAAAGCGGCTTTGCCCTCCAGCTGTGCATTTTCCTTACGCAGAGAAATATTCGCTTCACGCTCAGCCAGCAAGTCTGAGCAGAGCTTCATCAGAGCTTCCGGGGAAGTGGCAACCTCCCACAGCTTCTCTTTCGTGAGATAGGCCCCGTGCTTGCGAATGGTAGGCAGGACCTCATCGAACACCCACCGTTCAAACCGTTCTGCCGATGGCAATTTGCTGTGAACGATTAGGCGGTACAAATCGCCTTCTGGGATAAAAGTCATACTGATTTTGCGGTCGGGGCTTTGTGGGTGAGGTGCGTCGCGTTTCACGACATACCTACAATGGCGGATAATTGCATCGCGGGGATTACTGTACCCCAGCGCAGCAGCCACATCCGTTCCGCTGAACAAGTATTTGCCGTTTTCCTCAATGACACGGATACTGCCAAACTCCGGGTTTTTGAAAATTTCCATCTGGTTCATGTCGTGCCTCCTTTGGCATGATAAAAGGCGGCCTTTACCAGCCGCCTGCGTGCATATCGTGGTTGACCAATGAAGTGAAGTGATTATTCATGGTGGTAGGCGCATTGAACAGCACCGCAAGCAGGTACTGCTTCATGTTGCGTACCTGGGTGGTATTCTTTTGCAGACAGTCCATGACAAACTCGATGTGGGAGCTGTCCAGTTTCAAAAAACGGGAACGCACGATCTCGTGAGGGAAGTCTGCCCCAGAGATCCGGGTGGTCTTTCGTTTGGCACAGACCGTTTCGACCAACAGCTCTACGATCTCATTCAGGTCATCCAGGTAGAGAGGATAACGCTGCTTCAGACAGTCATACTCGATATTCTCCAAAATCAATTCCCGATAATTTTCTATCTCTGTGACAGACATCGCATCCCTTCCTTTCCGTTCCGGCGGTCTTTCCGCCGCTGTTTCCCGGAAGGGAATGGAATCGGTACTTGATCCATAAGTAATTGATTTTTCTGTATTTGATTTCTCTATATTTAATTCTGCGGGCTTTTCCGTATCCGGTTTTACCATATCCGGGTTTTCCGTATCTGGTGAAGCCGTATCCGGCTGGGACATATCTGGCTGGGGCTGTTCATAGATGACATACTCGGTATCTGTGATCCGCCCACTTTTATCGCGTCTCTGATGGCGCACGATATATCCGGCTCCTTCCAGTTCACGCAGGGCAGCACCGATGGCATCCACGCCCTCCTTACAGATCTTTGCAAGGCCACGGGTGGTGTAGTTCCAGTCCTCTGGCAAAGACAGCATCATGGAAAGCAGCCCCTTGGCTTTTAACGACAGGTTTGCATTTCGTAAATGATGATTGCTCATCACGGTATAATCACGGGTCCGTTCAATGCGAAAAACGGCCATCGACCTCACTCCTTCCGAATTTTGGGTACAAAAACACCGCAATCCTCATTTCAAAGAATTGCGGTGTTCAGCGCTTTTCAAATTTTCTTGCATAGAACCAAAACAGCGGCTTTTGGGGACGCACCTCTGTAAATGGCTCCTCCTGGGCGAAAGGAAGTGTTTGCATCACGCGGTCAATATCTGTTGAATCCATGTCATGCTGAGATCTGCAATCTTCCCGGATTGCTTCTTGAATTTCCTTTACCGTACACATAGTCATTCCTTTCCTTTCGTTGTATGGGTTTATGAGCGGCGGCGTTTTCCCGGTTTGAAATCGAGGATATGTCCCTCAATCACACGAGCGTAACGCTTGATCTTGATCTCCCGGCGCTGCTGGCTTTGCAGGGCGGTCTGATACCCGTCCTCAGTCAAAAACAACCGCATTTCATCTCCGGGGCTTCCGTAAGCAGTGCTGGGACGCAGGACGGAAAACTCAATCATCCAGCGCGTGTTATCCCAAAACCTCTCTACGGCGAGAATGTTGTGTCCTTTCAGCTCACGGGCTGAAATATCCCTCATAGGCGGCTCCTTTCATCGTTCATGGTCTCTCTGGCGCTTTTTCTGCCACCCCTCCAGCAGCTTGATGATGGTTTCCTGCATCCGCTGGGGCGTGTAGCTCTTGGGAAAATACTTCCGCAGGATGTCGGCAGAAAGGGTCACTTTGTCGAGATCGCTTTTCTTTTCCTCGCCCATGATGACGCGCATCATATCAAGGGTCAGATGTCCCTCCTGGCTGTATTTCTTGAGCCGCTGGGCCTGGGAGAGAGAAGGGGTAGACTGTTCGCTGTCCATCGCGTCCAACAAGTCCCGCTGCTCCTCTTTTTTGAGGAAAGACAGCTCATAAGCCGGGTTGAGCGCGATTTTCTTTTCATCCACCATATCCAGCAGTTCAGGGATCAGCTCCGTCAGGCGGATATAGCGTTGCACCTGCCGCTGGCTTTCACCGGCTTGGCTTGCAACAAGCTGAATAGAAGTCTGCGACTTCTCGCCAACTTGGCGAGAAGTTAAGTCAGAGCGTTCCCCCTGATGTTTAATAGCCTCCAGCTTCATCTTGTAAGCAAAGGCCCTCTCGCTGGGGAGCAGGCTTTCCCGCTGCAAGTTGCTGTCCACCATGATGATGGTGGCGGCATCATCGTCCAGGTCTCGGACAATGACCGGCATGGTTTCTTTCTCGGCCAGCTCACTGGCCCGGTGCCGCCTGTGACCGGCCACCAGCTCATAGCCGCCCTCCGGGTCCGGGCGGGCAATCGCCGGAACCAGAACACCATACTGCCGAACGCTGTCGGCGGTCTCCATCATGGCCTCGTCATCCTTGACTTTGAAGGGGTGGTTCTTGAAAGGATGCAGCTCAGACAGCGGGATTTCCCGTACTTTTTCCAGCTTGGCATCCTGGCGGCTTTCCTCAGTGGAAAACAAGTCATCGTATGGAGCCAGCTCTACTTTTTTCGCGCTGCTTTTCAAGTTTTATCACCTCCTGGGTCAGATTTTTGTAGCCCTCGGCCACCTTGCCATTAGGGTCATGGGCAAAAATGCTTTTGCCCTCGGCGCTGATTTCTTTAGCCCGGACGGAATGAGGAATCTCGGTGCCAAACACCTTGATTTTGCTGCCGTAGGTTTCCCGCAGCAGGGCAGCGATCTCCTTGGCAAAATTGGTGCGGTTGTCCACCATCGTCAGCAATATGCCGTCGATCTGGAGTTTGGGATTGATCTGCCGCTTCACCTTATTGATCGTCTGGAGCAGCTGTTCCAGGCCCTTGGCGGGCAGATACTCCGCCTGGACGGGGATTATGACCCTGTTGGCGGCTGCCAGCGCGTTGACCGTGAGCATACCCAGGGATGGCTGGCAGTCAATCAGGATATGGGAATACTGTCCCTTGAGCGTGTCCAGATACTGCCGCAGGATAGTCTCTCGGCTCATGGCGTTCACCAGGGAGACCTCCATGCCGGAGAGCTGGATGTCAGCGGGCATCAGGTCAACGCCTTCCGGGTGGTGCAAGATACCCTCGCCAGGGCGCAGCGGCTCGTCCATCAGGATACGGCCCATAGCGTCGGACAGGGTAAAGGGCAGCTTGTCCGGCTGGGGATGGCCCAGGCTGATGGTCAGGCTTCCTTGCGGGTCCCCGTCGATCAGCAGCACCTTCTTCCCGGCCTGCACCAGCCCGATCCCCAAGTTCGCGCAGGTGGTTGTCTTGCCAACGCCGCCTTTCTGGTTGGCAATGGCAATGATTTGCGTGTTCATTGACTTCACCTCATTTCTAATTGTTTCTGTTGCTTCTGGAAATAGAAAAAGCCGCCACTCCAAAATAAAAGGTGAAGTGACGGCTCTTTCTATCGCCGGAATACGAGTTCCTGAAATGAAAAAAGCACCCAGTCATTTTATACTGAGTGCTGAATCAAATTCATATTCAATTATTCAAATTAGGTCAAACTATGCCAAACTGCCACAGCCCAAAACGAGGGGAAGGCAGGCTGAAAAGCACCTCCAAAAACACCCCCAAAATCGGCTCTCGGTTAACCACTTTGGGCACCACTTGACCCTCTTTTTGCCCTCTTTTTGGCCGGTTAACCACTTGCGGACCACTAAAAATTGGGTGAAAACGGCTCTAGTTTTGCCAAATTTGGTCAAACCATATCAGCCCGTTTAGATATAGCAAAAGCCCGGAAAACCTTGATTTTCCGGGCTTTTTGAACCATTTTGATATAGTCTGAGCAGTCGATTATCGTTTGCTGAACTGCGGAGCTCTACGAGCTGCTTTGAGACCGTACTTCTTACGTTCTTTCATACGTGGGTCACGAGTTAAGAATCCAGCAGCTTTCAGAACTGGTCTGTAGTCGTTGTCTGCCTGAAGAAGGGCTCTTGCAACACCATGTCTGATGGCACCAGCCTGTCCTGTGTATCCACCACCACGAACGTTAACTAAAACGACGAACTTGTCAACTGTCTCAGTTGCAACTAATGGCTGGCGAACAACTACCTTTAATGTCTCAAGACCAAGGTACTCATCGATATCTCTTTTATTGATTGTAATCTTTCCTGTTCCAGGTACTAAATATACTCTAGCAACAGATGATTTTCTTCTTCCTGTTCCGTAATACTTTGTAGTAGCCAATTTACTTTACCTCCTATTAAAACTCTAATGTCTCAGGCTTCTGAGCTGCATGTTTGTGATCTGGTCCAGCGTATACGAATAACTTTGTATACATCTGACGTCCAAGAGGTCCCTTTGGAAGCATTCCTTTAACAGCAAGTTCGATAACTTTCTCTGGTTTCTTAGCCATCATCTCTGCTAATGTAGTCTCTTTCATTCCACCTACATATTCAGAGTGATTGTAATAAATCTTCTGATTCAGTTTCTTACCTGTTACATTAACCTTTTCTGCATTTACAACGATTACATAATCGCCTGTATCAACGTGTGGTGTGAACTCCGGTTTGTTCTTTCCTCTTAATACGCTAGCAACACCAGATGCCAGACGGCCCAGTGTACAGCCTTCAGCGTCAACTACATACCATTTTCTTTCGATTTTATCTGGATTAGCCATATAAGTCTGCATGGTTTTACCTCCTGTTATTTATCAACGATAGTTTGTTTAATCACGTTCATCCGTGATGTCATATATAATTCCTGGTGATCAGTGCAAATATATACTGCGGAAATGTCCGAA
>OIJB01000130.1_pt1 | contig 23431 bp, 10 predicted proteins | sample 1583381 | NCBI WGS metagenome assembly OIJB01 (sample SAMN02674697, study PRJEB24791) | human gut metagenome, SKBSTL033 | isolation source: stool | host: Homo sapiens | place: USA | reverse complement strand
ACGACCAACGGTACCATTACCGATTTTGACGGTAAATATACGCTGAAGGTAAAAAGTGCCCAGTCCGTTTTGACAATATCTTATATTGGCTATAAGACCCAGGAAATTCCAGTCGGAAATGGTGGTAAGAAAGATATTACCCTGCAAGACGATTCCGAACTGATGGATGAAGTGGTTGTAATCGGTTATGGTACGCAGCGCAAGGGAGATGTAACCAGTGCGGTGGCTTCTGTGAAGGCCGAAGACTTTACAGCAGGTAAGATTGGAGATGCAGCCGAACTGATTAAAGGTAAAGTGGCAGGATTGACCATTGCGAAAGGCTCCGGTGATCCGAATGCGGAATCTACAATTCGTTTGCGTGGTGTGATTTCATTGCAGGGAGGCTCTACTCCATTGGTATTGGTGGACGGAATAGAAGGTGGTTTAGGAACGGTTTCCCCCGAAAACATAGCTTCTATTGATGTGTTGAAGGATGCTTCTGCGGCAGCTATTTATGGTACACGAGGTGCTAATGGCGTTATTTTGATTACTACAAAAAACGGCCAGCGCGAGTCGCGTACGGCTGCCAATTATTCCGGGTATATGTCTCTTTCCAAGTTTGGCAAGACGCTTGATTTCTATGGAGCAGAGGAAATCCGTCAGGGATTGACAAACTATGCTGATAAAGGGTATGATACGGATTGGTTGGATGCGGTATCCCGTACTGCATTTACTCATAACCATAATTTTAATATTTCCGGAGGATCAAAAAATACCACTTATTCTGCGGATTTTACGTATCGCAAAGAGGAAGGTGTGTTGCTTGAGACCTATAATGAAGAGATGAGAATGAGGTTTGATGTTTCTCACTGGATGTTAAATGATATGTTGAAAGTGAATTTCAATATGGTAAAGACATTCCATAAGAATGGTCCGATTGATGCGGCAGGTCTGGGTATTTACCGACAGGCTATTATGCGTAACCCTACTGAACCCATCTGGAATGAGGATGGAACTTTTTACGAGAATTTTGCCGTAAATTATTATTATAATCCGGTAGGTATCATCCGTGAACAGGATGGTAAATACAATAGTGAGAATACCCGGATGACGGGGAATATCACCTTTGAACCGATTAAAAACTGGCAGACCAACCTCATGTTAAGCCGTAGGGTTACTAGTGATCATAATCGTGGATATTATACTTCCGAATATTTTTCACAGAAGAGCGAGAATCACACAGGATATGCTTATCATTCTCAGAATGAATATACCACAGATAATCTGGAAGTTACTTCTAAATATAATCATACTTGGAATAAACATCGTTTTGATGCATTGGTGGGATATAATTACCAGTATAATGTAAATGAAGGTTTTGGAGCTAATAACTATGATTATCCAACAGATTTTTATCTTTGGAATAACTTGGGATTAGGTACAGCTTTGAAAGATGGAAAAGCCGGCATGAGCAGTTACAAGAATGACAATACCTTGATTGGTTTCTTCGGACGTGTAAGCTATGGTTACGATAATAAATATAATGTTCTGCTGAGTGTACGCCGTGAAGGCTCTTCCAAATTTGGTGAGAACAATAAATGGGCTACTTTCCCTTCTGTTTCTTTGGGATGGACTATCAGTAACGAAAAATTCATGGAAGGCCTTACGTGGCTGAATAACTTAAAGTTACGTGCCGGTTATGGTGTGACAGGTGTCATTGTAGGTGACTCTTATAATTCATTAACCCGGTATGAGTATGGTTCTCCTTATTTCTATGATAATGGCGTCTGGCATCAGGGGTTAAGCGTAAAATCCAATCCTAATCCTGATTTGAAATGGGAAACTTCCAAGGAATTTAATATTGGTCTGGACTGGGCTGTATTGGATGAACGCCTGAGTGGTTCTATTGATGTATATCAGAAGAAGACTTCGGATATGCTATATGATTTTACGGTACCGACTCCTCCCAATTTGTATAACAAGACTTTGGCTAATGCCGGCAAGATGCGTAACCAAGGTATTGAAATTGCTGTCAATGCCATTCCTGTACGGACAAAGGATTTTGAATGGAAAACCACAGTTACCGCCTCTCATAATGCGAACAAATTATTGAGTCTTTCAAATGACTTGTATGAGACTTCAAATCAGATAGATCATGCTTATTTGGGTGAACCTATCAGTCTTTCTACCCAGCGGATGGAAGTGGGGAGATCTATGGGACAATTTTATGGCATGAAGTCCGTTGGTGTTTCAGAAAACGGACTTTGGATGGTTGAGAATACGAAGACTGGTGAGATTGAAGAGTTTACAGACAATATGCTGTCTAATGATGACTACCGTCAATATTTAGGGAATGCTCTTCCTAAATTATATTTGGGATGGAACAACTCGTTCAGATATAAAAATTTTGATTTATCTTTCCAGATGACAGGCCAGTTTGGTTTTAAGATTCTGAACGAGCCTCGTGCTTATTATGAGAACAACTCGATCGCTTATAATCGCTTGAAATCTGTGCAAAAGGCTCCTTATGGTGGACAATATACCTTATCAACAGCCCAAAAACAGACTTTTGTAAGCTATTATTTGGAGGATGGTGATTTTTTGAAAATGACTAACATTACGTTGGGCTATAACATTCCATTGAAAAGCAGTAAGTTTGTGAAAAATATCCGGGCTTATGTTTCTGCCGATAATTTATTCTGCATTACTGGATATGATGGATTGGATCCTGAAATGTCAAATGGTGATATTTGGTCTTTGGGTATTGACTGGCGCGATAAATATCCTTCTACCCGTTCATTCACTTTCGGTCTGAATGTATCTTTCTAACTTTTAAATGAAGAACTAACATGAAAACAATATTCAATAAAGCACTTTGGGCTTCAGCGATAGGAGCTTGTACCTTGTCTTTGGGCAGTTGTACAGATTTGAGCGAAACGATTTATGATACGATTGCTTCCGAGAAGTATGAGTTTACAGAAAAAGACCGGGCGGCCATGTTTGCTCCGGTATACAGCAGTCTTCGTGATGTGTATTGGGGATGGTATAGTTATGCCGATATGATGGACCAGTCGTCCGATTCATGGTGTATTCCTTATCGGATCAGTATCGGCTGGGGAGATTTGTACGTGTCTATGCACAAACATCAGTTCCATTCACAGATAGCCCATTTCAATGATACATGGAACCGTAACTATGCCGGTATCAATGCCTGTAACAAACTGTTGGCAGATGAAGTCATTGCTGCTGATATAACCACTTCTTCGCAATTAAGGGCTTATCGCGCTCTTTATTATTATATTTTATTCGATTTGTTCCGCAACATCCCATTGGATACGCAATATGAACATGAAGACGGATGGTTGCCCGAACAGGCAACTCCCCAACAGATGTGGGATTTCCTGATCAGTGAGTTGACGGATGTAAAGGGGAAATGTGGAACAAAAGTAGAAATGGGTAAGCTGAACGACTATGCCATCAATATGCTTCTGGCAAAAATGTATTTGAACCACAATGCATGGTTCAATGATTACTCTGATAATTCTTATTACGGAAAGGCTATTGATGAGGTAAATGAAGTGATTAACAGTGGCAAGTTCTCTTTGGCTCCGAATTATTCGGATAATTTTAGAGAAGATATTTCCGGTTCGCCTGAAATTATCTTTGGTATTCCGTTTGAATTCAATTATGCCGGAGGTAACTATATGGCAAATATGTGGATGCATGTAGCCGGACGTGCAACGTGGCAGTTTAACGGATGGGCTACCGGTGGGGCGGCTGTTCTTCCTCAATTTCTGGAAACATACGATGAAGAAGACAGCCGCTATGAAGACTGTTGGATATCAGGACAGCAATATGACTATGCCGGTGCTCCCATTTATGTGGACAGTGAACCTTTGGTATATACTCGGGAATTACATAGTATAGACAATCCCGGTTGCTATCCCTTTGAAAGTGAACGCTTGGTGAAATATGAAATACTTTCAGGCGACTATGGAACTTCTTATGATGATGTGCCTTTCTTCCGTTTGGCTGATGCTTATTTTATTAAAGCGGAGTGCTTGCTTCGTTTAGGTGGTTACAATGGAGAAAGCGAGCAAGTGGCGGCCGATTTGGTAACAGCTGTACGCCAACGTGCCTTCAAGTCCGATCCCGGTAAAGCAACGGTTACTGTAGCTCAATTGAAGGGTGGCAGCCGTTATAACTACGGACATCGGGAGAATCAGGGAATCATGGGAGAAGCCGATAACTGGATTATCACAGAAGAAGGGGGCGATGATATTGAACTGGGTGGTTTGTTGGACGAACTGGCCTGGGAGTTTGTGGCAGAGCATCACCGTCGTCAGGACTTGATCCGTTTCCGTATAAACGGAACCAATCAGAATGTATATAATGGCAAGTCATGGTTTTGCAAAGATGCGAAGACGGATAAGACAGACAGGCATTGTGATATTTTTCCGTTACCTAAGTCTGCATTGGATGGCAACATTAAGTTGAAGCAGAATCCGGGATATGGTGGTGCCGAATAATGAATTCATTAATTAAAAAAAGAAAAGTACGATGAAAAAGAATTTTATATATGCTTTAATTGCTTGTTTCACTCTGTCACTGGCTGCATGCAGTACGGATCCGGAGGATGCTACCAGCAAGCATGTGTACGGGGAGAATGAAAATCCCTATCTGAAGACGAATGCGGATGCTGTGGTTTCTACCAAAGCAGAGTTTCCCATCAGCCGTTTGGAAGCGAAGACGGTTAAACTGACTGATTATGCAGAAAAGTTTCATACGTATTTGGGGATGACGGTAGATGAGACGTTGGCTGCATTGTCTAATGGGAGTGTGGTGTTTTATCCTATCAATATATCGAAAAACTGTTGGAATAGAACAGCTCCTACCAAGGGTACCAACGGTTGGTACTATAATACGGCAGGCGGTGTTTGTGATGCAGCTTCTGGTATAGCTAGTATTGAGTTGGATGCAACAAAGAAGGAGCTGGTTCTTAATGTGCTCGAAACCGCTTCTGTAGGTACAGCTATCTCCATTAACGTTGGATTTGCTATAAACAATGGTGCAAATTTTGATGATTATGTACGTTTTGCTTTTGATGTGACCGTTACTGATCCGGGACGTATTGTTGTTGCCAATACTATTCCAGCAGGTGACTATTCTGCATTTTCTATTGAATTTGCAGATTATCAGGAGGTGATAGAAAGTTGTTTGGGGCTGACTTTATCTGAATTCATTACCGCTTGCAAAGAACCGGGAGGCCCGATTGCTCTGTATATGGTCGATAGTGAATCTGGTGAATGGAATACTACTAGTGATTATACTGCTGGTGGTAGTGGAATAGGTTATTGGCTGACTTCTAATTTAAAAGTAACGAATTGGAGTGATGATGGTTCGACTGGTAGTGTTTTGTTTGTTGAAACACAAGAGAATGGTGATATGGTTAATATAGGTCGAAATCCAGCTTCAACTTCCGGTTCTGTTTTTAATGTAAATTTTGTATATGCGCTTAAGGAGGATAATAGTAAATTCGTAGAGTTTATTGTTAAAGCAACGTTGGAATAATATTTTATCGAGGGAAATCAGTATCTATAATGGATATTGGTTTCTCTTTTTTATTTAGTAAATTCAGAAAAACAAATGTGTGAAAATATTATTATTAAGAAGTCTTTTAGTGACTTTATTAGGATATTTTAGCTTTATAAATGTTTTAGCTGAAACGAATGACCATCAAAAACTTTATATATGTGTTAGTGGTAATGGGGTAAATATTGACTTTACCGCAGGCATTTAAATGGGACTCCAATAAAAGCTATAATTATGAAGAAATTATTGTGCAAAGAATTACTATTTGCTTTATCCATTTTTTGCTGTTTCTTTATTGCCTTCAGCAGTTGCAGTGACAGCGAGGATGAAAGTATTATCCTCCAGCTCACCCTAGACAGCAGTCAGCAAAGCAAAACACTATTTTGGGATGAGACAGAAGCTTCCGTAAAGTTCTCCGCTACCGGTCCTTGGACAGCCACTGTAGAAGATGTAACCAGCCGTGCCACCGATTCCAGTTGCACTTGGATTAAACTGCCCCGATATGAAGGTGAGGCAGGCGAAATTTCATTGCCCATGTTGTTGCAGAAGAATGATAGCGAAAACTATCGGGAAGCAACTCTTGTCATAGTATGCGGAGAATCCGAAGTAACCGTCCATATCCGCCAGGAAGCTAATCCCAATGCTGTGTTAACCTTGAATTCGGCTGATATCAAAGATTTTGATAAATATTACAAACCTATTGAGTTTAGTAATATGAATATGCTTCGCAGTGATGCGCGCTGGTCATGGTGGCGCATGAAGCAAAGCGAGCATTTCTTCGTGTTTTGGGAACCGGGGTTCGGCAACGATCCGGGAGCAGAGTCAGTGCCGGAGGTATTGCGTGTAGACATTGATGATTTATTGGCAAAGGCCGAACAATTCTACCGGACAAATATCGAAACCTTGAAGTTTGCTGACACTGGGCAAAACAAGTCTTTTCTGGATAAATATAAGATGGAGATTTACTTGCTGTATCAGACTGAGTGGCTTGCTACAGGTTCCGGTTACGACAATACAATCGGTGCATTGTGGGTAAATCCCAGCACCTGCCAACCGGTAGGTTCTACCATTGCGCACGAAATAGGACATAGTTTCCAGTATCAGGTAAGTTGTGACAAGATGTTGAACGGAGAGGCGGACTTTTCGCAAGTAGGATTCAGATACGGTTATGGGTCGAGTGGTGAAGGTGGAAATGGCTTTTGGGAACAATGTGCGCAATGGCAGTCGTTCCAAGATTATCCGGCGGAGCTGTTCGGTTACCATGTAGATGTGTGGAAAGCCAATTACCATCGCCATTTCAATCATGAATGGATGCGTTATGCCAGTTATTGGTTGCAATATTACTGGGCGCAGAAACATGGAGTCGATGTGGTAGGGAATGTCTGGACACAGTCGCGCTATCCGGAAGATCCGCTCATGACTTATCAGCGTCTGTACTGTAACAATGACTTGCAAACACTTTATACGGAACTTTATGGCTACGCTACCCGTATGGTGACTTATGATATGGACGTGGTGCGGAATTATGTCACAGAGACCGCTTGCAATTATACAACGAAAATGTATGATGTAGCCGGAGGATATTATCAGGTAGGCTATGTCAGCTGTCCGGGCACTACTGGATTCAATATCATTCTATTGAACGTTCCCGAAGCCGGAACAACGGTCAAGGCGAATTTTGCCGGACTGGCTGTGGGATGTGCTTTGGCAGAAGAGGATCCGGGAACGACATTGGATGCCGACGGCAATGTGGCAGGTACGGCTACCGCTTACAACAATAATGGTGGCAATACGGCAGCCGGATGGCGATATGGATTTGTGGCTATTGTGAATGGAGCTCCACAATACGCATCTATGAATAAGGAAAATGCAGGAGTGGTTTCTTATACGATACCGATCGGAACAGAAAAATTATGCCTAGTGGTAATGGGCGCTCCCGTTCAGTATAAGTCACATCCATGGAATGATGATGAGACTGACGATGAGCAATGGCCTTACAAAGTAAAGTTTGAAGGAACGGACTTGCTTGGCAATTTCTCTATTGACGAGACGGCTATGCCTAAAGATATTACATTGACATTCGATGTGAAGTGCAATGCCGGTTCCGAGGATTATCCACAAGGAACGGTGGACCTGAAAACAAATAAAGATTTGGCACAGGCGTTTGTCATGAAGCCTGCCGTGTTGGAAAGTAAACTGGCCAGTGTAGGTACAGAACCTGCCGAGGACAAAGTGGTTATCGCACTCAGTCAGACTGACGGCACTTTTGCTTACACTTCTACTGCCAATAACGGATTTTGGTGTGAAGCCAATGGCAACGTAGGCAACTGGGGTGATACGGCACCGGTCTATGTAGAATTCAGTGGACTGACCATGACATACGGACACCGGAAAGGAGTAAGTGTTGCCGGCCAGAAATAAATGTTGAAACCTACTCTGATATATACCAGAAATGGTGTACAGTATAAAGCGACTATTGTGTTGAATATGCAATTTTAATAGCTGTTTACATCGTACACCTCCAAGAGGATAAAAAAATAGTCTAAACGAATGGAAGAATAGTACAACCGCCTAACTGTCAAATTCATAAAATGAGATTTATTGGACGATTCTGCCATTACATTATATTATATCTTCCCTTTCTTGTAATTTTTTTATTTTACTTTGCAAGTGAACAACGTATATAACCGATAGATTATGAAAAACAACAAGAAACTCTGTCTTGCAATTTTATCTTTGCTTTTATTGATTAGAAATGCTTCATTTGCAGCCAAGGAAAAGAAATATGTACTCTCTTCACCCGATGGAACATTGAAAGTGGAAATCAGCGCCGGAAACGAACTGGCCTACCAAGTAATGCATGGAAATGATACAATTCTCTCACACTCTAATATAGGTTTGGTTCTGGAAAACGGAACTATAGTAGGTAAAACTCCCCGTATCACAGGGGAAAGAAGGAGAAAGATAAAGGATAACATAGAATCACCTTTTTACCGTTTCAAGGAGTTCGTTGCAACAGGCAACGAACTCGACTTGAAGCTGAAAGGTGGGTTCGGAATCATCTTCCGTGCATACAATGAGGGAGTCGCCTATCGATTCTATACCACACAATCTTCGGATATCATTATAAAGGAGGAACAGGCCGAGTTTAATTTTAAGGAAGATTATACGGCTTATCTTCCTTATACCACCAATGATAAAAAACCGATGGCGATGGCTTATCAGAATGTATATGACATCACTCCTCTGTCAAAAGCACAGCCTAAACTGGCTTTTCTTCCGGTTACCGTGGATTGCAGCAGCGTAAAACTGACCCTGTTGGAGTCCGACCTCGAAGCTTATCCGGACATGTTTGTGCAGTCACAGCAGGGAAAGTATGGATTGAAAGGTGTCTTTGCTCCTTATCCGGCTAAAACAGACTTTTATCCTTGGCGGAAGCAGGAATATGTAACTGAAACTACCGATTTTATATCCCGTAGCCGTGGCTCCCGTTCCTATCCGTGGCGTGTGTTGGCCATTACTGAAAAAGATACGGATATGCCGGTCAACAACCTGGTCTATGCTCTGGCTTCTCCCAACCGTATCGGTGATACCTCATGGATAAAGACAGGCAAAGTGGCATGGGATTGGTGGAATGACTGGAATCTGAAAGGAGTGCCGTTTAAAGCCGGTATCAACATGGATACGTATAAATATTATATCGATTTCGCCAGCCGGAACGGATTGGAGTTTATTGTGTTGGATGAAGGATGGTATGCCCCGAAGAGCGGGGATATGCTGACCGTTATTCCCGAACTTGATTTGCCGGAACTGATAGCATACGGCAAATCCAAAGGGGTGGAAATAGTGCTTTGGACGGTGTTTAATGTACTCGACAGCCAGTTGGAAGCAGCTTGTAAGAAATATGCGGATATGGGAATCAAAGGTTTTAAGGTGGATTTCCTGGATCGTGATGATCAGACTGCCGTCGAAATGGTGTATCGCATCGCTGAGATGACGGCCCGGTATAAATTAATCCTTGATCTGCACGGCATTTACAAACCGACAGGTATCAACCGTACCTACCCTCATATTATCAATTTTGAAAGCGTGTTCGGCATGGAAGAGGTGAAATGGACGGATATCAAGAATAATATGCCTCTTTATGATGTTACTTTCCCCTATATCCGTATGATGGCGGGACCGGTGGATTATACGCCGGGAGCTATGCGCAATGCCACGAAGGCAGATTGGCGCGCTATGTATTACACACCGGCCAGCATGGGAACCCGGTGTCATCAGCTGGCTGCCTATATTGTACACGATTCTCCTTTTACCATGTTGTGTGATGCGCCTACCAACTATCTGAATGAGCAGGAATGTGTGGATTTCATAGCTTCTCTGCCTGTGGAGGTGGATTCTACTTTTATTGCTTCGGGCGAGTTGGGAAAATATATTGTAACGGTGCGTAAGAAGGATGTGAACTGGTATATCGGCGGTATGACCAATTGGGATGAACGTGATGTGCAGCTCGATTTCTCTTTCCTTCCCGAAGGAATGTCTTATACGGCTGTTTTGTTTAAAGACGGTGTGAATGCCAATAAGCAGGCCGAGGACTATCGCAAGGAAACCATCCGGATTGATAAGGACAGCCGGTTGACTTTGCATCTGGCATCGGGAGGCGGATTCGCCATGAAGTTGGAGCTTTGCCCTGTTCACGGACAGGTTACCGGTATTCCTGAAGGGAAAAATATTCCTTCTTTCTATCAGAAATACATAGAGACAGAAGGTCTGTATGTCACCTCTTCTGGAAAGGTGAGCGATGAGGCCTTATTGAAAGCTTGTGATATCATCAGTTTGATGTTGGCAAAACGTCCGGATGTGAAGGCACACATGGTGAAGAAAGGCTGCCACGTCATGATAATCGGTAAAGATGAGGAAACTTGCGATTTGCCGGAGTTTGCCCATATCTGCAATTGTGAGGACAGCATTAAATATTGGAACTGGCGTGCCCGTGGTTTTGGCGGAGCACCGGAAGATGAATTTTCATCCAGTTGCGGAGAAGAGAATCTGCTGGCATTGCCGCAGGATAAATATGTAGGTGAGAATATCCTGATTCATGAGTTCGCTCACCTTATTCATACGGTAGGTATAGTGGGAGTGGAGCCAGACTTTAATGAGCGTTTGGAGGCACTTCGTCAGAATGCAATCCGGAAAGGGCTGTGGGAAAAGACGTATGCAGTGAGCAATAAAGAGGAATACTTTGCCGAGTGCGTACAGTCTTTCTTTAACTGTAACCGCTATGCCGAACCTGCAAACGGAGTTCATAACTGGGTGAACCGCCGCACGAAACTGAAGACGTATGATCCGGATATGTATCGGTTGTTGCAGGAATATTTTTATGAGATAGAAATTCCCATTCATAATGTGGTGCATGAATAAGCGTCGCAGGGACAAATAGAATTTTGCTATATAGAGATGAATAAGATACGATTGGTTGTTGCTTCCTTATTGTTGGGAGCTGCTACAGGCTTTGCTCAGAAGCCTTTTAATGCTTCGGGTACGGGGAATCCCATTATTCCCGGATATTTTGCCGATCCCACGGTGAAGAAGTTTGGCGATACGTATTATATGTATGCCACTACGGATGGCAGTGGGGCCGGTTTCGGTCCTGCACAGGTGTGGACCAGCAAGGATTTTGTAAACTGGACGTTAATGCCCATGAACTGGCCGGACAGTCATTGGATATGGGCTCCCGATGTGATGAAACATACGGATGGGAATTATTATTATTTTTATTGTCAGCCCTGTATGATTCATTGCGGGGTCAGTGAAACGCCGCGCGGTCCTTGGAAAAATATATTGGGTGAAAGTGAGGCTGTTCTTGTACCCGACCGTTTTGTGACGAATGCCATTACATTGGACGGGCAGACCTTTGTGGATGATGATGGTTCTGTATATTTGTATTGGGGGACTTGGGGGATTTATAAAGGTTTCGGTTGCGGAGCCGGAAAACTGGCTTCCGATATGAAGAGTTTTACTGAAACGCGTCTGATTCCGAATACGGAAGCCACGGATTTTTTTGAAGCACCCTTTGTGATGAAACGAAAGGGGATCTATTATTTTATGTATTCTTCGGGTTCCTGTCACGACCACACCTATCGGGTGCAGTATGCCACTTCGGACAAGCCTATGGGGCCGTACACCTATCGGGGATGTATTCTTGAAACCAATGCCGATGGAACAATTCATGGGCCGGGACATCATAGCGTTTTGAAAGAAGGCAATGAATATTATATGGTCTATCACCGTCATGATAATCCGCATTCCAACCGCGGATTTCATCGTCAGCTTTGTGTGGACCGTATGGAGTTTGCCGAAGATGGAAGTATTAAATCCCTTATTCCCACTCATGACGGAATAGGTGCATTGGCATCTTCTGTAGTGAAATCAAAAAATCTGGCATTGGGTGCTAAGGTGAGGGCTTCTTCTTTTTATGATGCCGGTTTCCGTCCCGAATATGCTGTAGATGATAATAACGGGACTTTATGGCGTCCTCGTGGCATGGGACAGGAGTGGATAGAAGTGGATTTGGGTGTTGCCCGGCAGATACAAACTATCTGGACTCAATTTGAGTATGGCACACAATTTTATCAATATTTAATTGAAACTTCTGTCGATGGCAAGCATTGGTCTGTTTTCGCTGATAAGCGGAATAATCGTCTGGCAGGCAGCCCGATGGTCGATTTTGGCAAGGTGAAGGCTCGTTATGTCCGCCTTACCTTTACCGGAGGACAGAAGAACGGATTTGGCGGGGCGGTCTGGAACTTGAAAATCTTTGATGGGGTGGAAGCATCGGCTCCGCAACAATGGCTGGGACTTACCGCTGCCGATTGGAATGGTCGTGAATGGCAGAACAATGAAGGGATGCTGGGAGGGGCTTTTACATTGAAGGAAGGTTCGGCACGCACACAGCGTATCGGTGGACGCGATGCGTTGGTACTGGAACCGGGAACTACATTGGAGTATAGTCATCCGTTACTCTCCTCGTCCAAAGAGCATACAGTTAGTGGGTTGGTTTACAGGTCAGGTAAATGGCAGAGTTATGAAGCGGGGGCGTGTCTTTCATCAGGAGCGATTACGCTGCATAGTTCCACCGAACCTTTGGTCATTACCAATTTCCGTTACTACAATTGGAAACAGGAAGCAGCGGAAAAGGCATACGATGCGGAAACGGATATCGTGCGTCTGCCTGTAGCCGATCAGCAGAAACATGGGCTGGTGGTCAGTCTTTCTGCCGATGATTTTGTAGTGAACGATACGGTTCCTTATCTGGAAAACCGAGGAGTAAAAGGGTATTTTGAAGCCCGGAAATTACCTCTCGTTGTGAAAGAAGTGAAAGGGAAAAAGGCATTTCATTTTGAGGGTACTCAGGTCTATACTTCCAGTTTTATGCTTCCTGCCACTTTGCAGGATAATGCTCCTTATACCTTGGAGGCGTGGGTACTGAATGATTCCATTAGTGAAAATGAATGTGTGGCCGATTTTACTACCTCGCATGATGAATTGGAGAAAATCATGTTGGTCAACGGCACGGAGCCTCGTTGTGGAGTAATCAATCACTATGGCTGGTATGAAGATGCAGGATATAAGGACATGAAGGAATTGGCAGGAAAGTGGCAGCACATCTATATCTGCTTTGATGGGCGGATGGAACAGGTTTATATCAATGGAAAATTAGTCAGTGAAAAAGATATCCAGTTGCTGGTGAAACCGTCACAATTCATCACATTGGGACGCAATGCCGAAGGAGACTGGCCCTTTACCGGTTATCTGCACTCATTGAAATTATGGGATGAATATTTGCCGTTGAAAGAGTGATTCCCCCTTTTCCTATGACCGGAATATGTATTTTTGCAAAAACTATGATAAACAATTAAATGATAGAACCATGAAGAAACTTTTAGTCACTGCTCTGTTGACTGCTACCGTAGCAGGCGGAACAGCGCAAGTAAAAAATCAGTCGCACGGCTATCCTATCGACCCCGTACCTTTCACTTCGGTGAAAGTAACCGATTCATTCTGGGGGCAACGGTTGAATGCCAGCCGTGAAGTAACGATTCCTCTGGCGTTCAGCAAATGCGAGGAAACAGGACGTTATACTAACTTTGTCAATGCCGCCCATCCCAGTGATACCATTAAAGTAGGCGGTCTGGCTTTTGATGATACCGATGTGTACAAAACGATAGAAGGTGCCAGTTATCTGTTACAGACCTATCCGGACAAAAGACTGGCTAAGTATATTGATAGTGTGCTGGTTATTGTCGCTGCGGCACAGGAACCGGATGGTTATCTCTATACTTCGCGTACCATGAATCCGAAGCATCCGCATGAGTGGGCAGGAAGCAAACGGTGGGAGAAGGTGGAGGAACTGAGTCATGAATTCTATAACTTGGGACACATGGTAGAAGGTGCTATTGCGCATTACCAGGCTACCGGAAAACGTAATTTCCTTGATATTGCTATCCGTTATGCCGACTGTGTATGCCGGGAGATAGGTACGGGCGAAGGACAGCAAATCCGTGTGCCGGGACATCAGATTGCCGAAATGGCCCTTGCTAAACTATATTTGGTAACGGGGCAACAGAAATATTTGGATCAAGCCAAATTCTTTTTGGACCAGCGCGGATATACTACTCGTACGGATGAATACAGTCAGGCGCACAAGCCAGTAGTGGAGCAGGATGAGGCCGTGGGACATGCTGTCCGTGCAGCCTATATGTATGCAGGCATGGCAGATGTGGCCGCACTGACAGGGGATACGGCTTATATCCATGCCATAGACTGTATTTGGGACAACATTGTGGGCAAGAAATATTATATTACCGGTGGCATCGGCGCCACCAGCAATGGGGAGGCTTTTGGCAAGAACTATGAACTGCCCAATATGTCAGCTTATTGTGAGACTTGCGCGGCTATCGGTAATGTGTATGTCAACTACCGCTTGTTCCTGCTTCATGGTGAGGCAAAATATTATGATGTGCTGGAACGTACCTTATATAATGGTCTTATTTCGGGCGTGTCCCTGGATGGTGGCGGGTTCTTCTATCCTAACCCGTTGGAAAGCATCGGACAGCACCAGCGCCAGCCTTGGTTCGGCTGTGCCTGTTGTCCGTCCAATATCTGTCGTTTCATCCCTTCTTTGCCGGGATATGTGTATGCGGTGAAAGATAAGGACGTATATGTCAATCTGTTTATGTCCAATACTTCGAACTTGAAAGTAGGGGGTAAGGCTGTTTCTTTGGAGCAGACCACTCATTATCCTTGGAACGGTGATGTCACTATCGGCGTCAACAAGAACAATGCCGGACAGTTTACAATGAAAATCCGTATTCCGGGATGGGTGCGTAATCAGGTAGTTCCCAGTGACCTGTACACTTATTCGGATGGAAAGCGTTTGAGCTATACAGTGAAAGTAAATGGAGAACCGGTACAGAGTGAACTGAAGGACGGTTATTTCTGCATAGACCGCCGTTGGAAGAAAGGGGATAAAGTAGCTGTCCATTTCGATATGGAACCTCGTACGGTGAAAGCCAATAATAAAGTGGAGGCAGATCGTGGACGTATAGCCGTGGAGCGTGGCCCGATCGTTTATTGTGCGGAATGGCCGGATAATGATTTTGATGTGCTGAGCGTGTTTATGAACCGCACTCCTCAATTCGAGGTGGTTGAAAAACCGGATTTGCTCTATGGCATTAACCAGTTGAAGACGGATGCGCAGATTCTGGGCTATGACGACAGAGGTCGTCTGACGGCTACTGATGTGAAGCTGACGTTGATCCCTTACTATGCTTGGGCACACCGCGGTGCAGGTGCTATGGCAGTGTGGTTGCCTCAGGAATTAAGTGCTTCCCGTCCGACTATGCCTGCTACGCTGGCATCGGAAAGCAAAGTGGATGCTTCGCATAAGGTGAAATCCATTTCCGCCATTAATGACCGTCTAGTACCGAAAGATGAGAATGACCGTTCCGTACCCTATTACCATTGGTGGCCCAAACAGGGAACTACCGAATGGATATCCTACGAGTTCCCATCCGAAGCGACTGTTTCCAGTGCTACCGTATATTGGTATGATGATGCTCCTTGGGGAGGATGCCGCATACCACAAAGTTGGAAGGTGTACTATAAAGATGCACAAGGCCAGTGGCAACCGGTGAGTGGAGCGGATAAGTATGGAGTGGAAAAAGGTACGGGGAATACAGTCAATTTTGACCCGGTAAAGACAAAAGCGGTAAAACTGGAGGTTGTTCAGCCGGCCGATAATTCATCGGGTTTGTTTGAATGGGAAGTGAAATAGAATAATTCAAAATGAAGGTTGGTAAGTTAGGTTGGCTGGTAGCCATGTTCCTTAGTGGGGGCATGGCTGTCGCTCAAGGTACGGTCGATGATTATCGGCGTGCTTATGCATTGAAAGAGAAATTCAGTGCGGACAAAGTTTTCTATTCCAATGTCAATCCGCAATGGATAGAGGGTACGCATCAATTCTGGTATGTGCGGAATACGCCGGACGGCCGCCTGTATGTATCTGTGGATGCGGATAAGAAAGCTAGAAAAGAATTGTTTGATTCTCATCGTTTGGCAAAGGCGTTGGGTGCTGCATCCGGAAAAGAGGTCAAGCCGGAAGCTCTTGCATTGGGGCGTTTGTCGGTCAGTAAGGGATTGGATACGCTGCGCTTTGTGTTTAATAATCAACGTTGGATGTATGCGTCCCGGAAAAATCAGCTGGTCAATGAAGGTGCGGTTCCCCTCCTTATCAGGCAAAAGCATTGGATGGAGGTGGATGATGAGAAGACGGCATCACCGGTTCCGTCTCCTGATGGTAAATGGATCGCATTTATTAAAAATCAGAATATCTATGTAAAGGAGGTGGCTACCGGAAAAGAAAAGCAACTGAGCTTGGACGGGACACTGGGTAATTATTATTCAGCCTACATCCGCTGGTCACCGGACAGTAAGAAGGTGGCTTCCTGCAAGATCCGTCCGGTGGAAAAGCGCTATGTTTATTATGTGGAATCTTCTCCGGCTGACCAGCTTCAGCCCAAGCTTCACAAACAGGAGTATGCGAAGCCGGGAGACGAACTTCCTTTTAAAGTGCCCTGCATCTATGAAGTGGAAAGCGGACGAAGCATTATTCCTTCTACCGAATTGTTCGACCGGCAATATGAAGTATATGGTCCCGAATGGAATCCCGACAGCCGTGCCGTGACTTTTGAATATAACCAGCGCGGACATCAGGTGTACAGAGTACTTGAACTTTCTGCCGAAACGGGAAAAGTGCGCCCGTTGGTAGAAGAAACCAGCGATACATATGTGAATTATACCCGTCATTTCCGTCATGACTTAAAAGACGGCAAGCAGATGATATGGATGAGTGAGCGTGACAATTGGAATCATCTTTATATGTACAACCGTATTACCGCACAGCCCGATTATCAAATTACTAAAGGAGAGTGGTATGTACGCGAAGTGCTTCGGGTAGATGAGGATAACCGTCAGATCTATTTCTCGGCAAATGGTATGGAAGCCGGTGAAGACCCCTATCTCATCCGTTATTACCGCATCGGTTTTGATGGCAAAGGTCTTACCTGTCTTACTCCCGAAGAAGGGATGCACCGTGCCTGGTTTTCGGGAGATATGAAGTATTTGGTAGATGTTTATTCTATGGTGGACAAGGTTCCCGTCGCTGTGTTACGTAGTGCCAGGGATGGCAAAGTGGTGATGCCGTTGGAAACAGCCGATATAACTCTTTTGGAGGCCGAAGGCTGGAAAGCTCCGGAGGTGTTTGTTGCCAAAGGGCGGGACGGCAAGACGGATATGTGGGGATTGATTGCCCGTCCCACCAACTTTGACCCGAACAAGAAATATCCGGTTATCGAATACATTTATCAGGGTCCCGGAGACCAGTATGTTCCGAAGACTTTCCGTCCTTATGACTGGAATATGACTTCCTTGGCCGAACTTGGTTTTATCGTTGTAATGGTCGATGGAATGGGAACTTCTTTCCGTTCGCGTGCTTTTGAGAATGTATGTTATAAGAATTTGAAAGATGCCGGTCTGCCGGACCATATTGCTTGGATTAAGGCGGCTGCACGGAAATATCCTTATATGGATGTGGACAGGGTAGGTATTTACGGTTGTTCTGCCGGTGGTCAGGAATCTACAAATGCAGTTTTGCTTTATCCTGATTTCTATAAAGCGGCTTATTCGGCTTGTGGTTGTCATGATAACCGTATGGATAAGATTTGGTGGAATGAACTTTGGTTGGGCTATCCGGTAGGAGATCAATATAAGGAAGGGTCTAATGTGGAAAATGCACATCTGTTGAGTCGTCCTTTGATGTTAGTGGTGGGAGAACTGGATGATAATGTAGATCCTGCCTCTACCATGCAGGTGGTCAATGCATTGATAAAGGCGAATAAAGATTTTGAATTGGTCGTGATTCCCGGAGCGCATCATACAATGGGGGAAGATTTTGGCGAACATAAGCGGTATGATTTCTTTGTCCGTCATTTGATGCAGGTGAATCCACCGAAGTGGGATGAGATAAAATAGGAGGAGTGAGGTTTGTAGCTGTAGGAGTTTGTCAGTTATGATAAATAGAGGTGGCAGTGTTATGGAGGACAAGTCCATAGCACTGCTTTTTTATGTAATTCCGTGTTTTCATTGATGAAATTATGTCGGTTGAGCCGTGTCTGTGCAAAATCTGCCTGAAAAAGACCAAATATTCTCTGTATTCAGATTGGAAAACGCATAATTTTGTTTGCTGGTTTTTATCAAAACATATAGGAATAATGAAAAATACATTCAAAAAAGTGTTTATTGGCTTTATGGCTTTTGCCATGGCAACCGGCTCCTTTGCGCAGCAAAGAGCTCATAAAAAGGATAATGAGTCGTATCCTAAGGAATGGAAACAAATAGCACGTATGGAGCAGGATTCTTTCTTTCTGACAGATGAAGCTCGGCGGATTGCTGAAAATGTATTGGCTTTTCAACGCTGTACGGGCGGTTGGCCGAAGAATATAGATATGGCCCGCCGCATGAATGATAAAGAGCTGGCTAAAGTGATAAAGGATAAATCACGTCGTGATGATTCTACGATAGATAATAATGCCACAACTGCCCAGATGATTTTTTTAGCCCGTCTTTATAGGCAGACTAAGGATATACGTTATCGGGATGCTTTCCTCCAGGGAGTGGAATATTTGCTGAGTGGTCAATACGAAAACGGAGGATGGCCGCAATTCTGGCCCGGTCCGCGTGGTTATCAGGTACATATTACTTTTAATGACGATGCCATTGTCAATACATTGAATATGATACGTGATATGATGAATCACAAAGCGCCTTATGAGGATGATTTGATAGACAAGGCTTTGTGTGTACGTTTGGGAAAAGCCTTTAATAAAGGAATAGAGTGTATACTGGCTACACAAATTATAAAGGATGGAGAACCTTCTGTGTGGTGTCAGCAGAATGATAGGGAAACATTGAAGCCTGCACCGGCACGTGCGTATGAGTTGCCGTCTTATTGTTCGGCGGAGAGTGCCGGAATTGTGCGTCTGCTCATGGAATTACCTGCACCCGACGCACGCGTGAAGCGGGCGGTTCACGGAGCCATGAAATGGTTTGACAGGTATAAACTTACCGGTTTGAAATGCGAGCGTATCGTGCTGGCAAATGGTGAGCGGGATACTCGTCTTGTGGAAGATCCTCAAGCCAAGCCTATTTGGGCGCGTTATTATGATTTGAAATATTGTGAACCGTATGTATGTGACCGTGATGGGCTGCCACGTCGCCATTTGGAAGAAATAGGAACAGAACGTCGTAACGGATATAGTTGGTACAATAGCAGACCGGCTGAGCTTTTTGCCATATACAATGCATGGGCGGACAAATATGATCCGAAGCATAAGGTGGCAATCAGTCTGGCAACCAAAGGAGCGAATGAAAACGGGCTTATTGAAATGTATCGTCGTCCCATGGCAGAGCGTACGGCTTTTGATGTGGTGGTAAAGCCGGGAGAGAGTATTCAGGCAGCTATTGAAAAGGCTCCGGAAATTCCGACAGTACCTTTTAAAATCTTATTGTTGAACGGAACGTATCATCAAAAAGTGATTATTGACAGGCCTAATATTGTTTTGGTGGGGGAAAACCGTGACAGTACGCGGATTGTCTTGGCTGAAACAGCCCAGACACGTGCCATCACGGAATATCATGGACGTCCGGTAGGCAATGGTGTCATTGTGTTGCAGGAAGGTGCGGATGATTGTGTTATTAGCGGACTGACTGTTTACAACAATTACGGAACTGCCATTGAAAATACGACCATCCATCAGATGGCGATTTTTGGACGTGCCACTCGTACCATTATCATCAACAGTAATGTATGGGCCGATGGAAACGATGCCCTTTCCTTGTGGGCGCCCGGAAGCAATGGTATGTATTATCATGCCGATCTCTATCTTCGTTGTCCGGGTGTGGATTTTCTTTGTCCTCGCGGATGGTGCTATGCTACACGCTGCCATTTTTATGGTGATAGCCGTGCCATGATTTGGCATGACGGACGAGGTGACAAGAACAAGAAACTGGTTATTACCAATTCTTCATTTGATGCTAAGACACCGACACTTTTAGGACGCTATCATCATGATTCCCAGTTTTATCTCATCAAATGTAAAATGTCGAAGAATGTGCTTGACGGGAATATTCATTATGCTTATTCGGATAAAGTGCTTGATCCCTGTCCGTGGGGGCTACGTACCTATTATTATGGTTGTACCCGTGAAGGAGGGCATAGTGGCTGGTTAAACGATAATTTAAAGGAGGCGGAGAATGCTCCGGAGTTTTATGGCGTTACCGCCAAGTGGACATTCAATGGCAAATGGGACCCCGAACAACGTATCAGAGATCTTTGGAATGTGTTGGCCTACTAATTTAACAGTTTGTAATATGAAAATGCCCCCTGTTTTATGCTGTATTGTTTTTTTGTTTGTGTCAATGTTATCTGCTGTTGCCCGACAGCAGGAGAAGCCCCGGGTTATTGTCACTACGGATGGTGAGATTGACGATCAAAGTTCTATGATTCGTTTTCTTATGTATTCTTCTGATTATGATGTCGCAGGCATTGTTCAAGTCAATGGGGTACAGAAAGACGGACATAGTAAAGATAAATGGATCGAATCACAAATTGCCAAATATGCGGAATGTCTGCCTAATTTGAGGAAACATAATCCCGATTATCCCGATGCTGAATATTTGCTAAGTGTCTTGGCGGTTGGTAATGAGAACAGAGAGGACTTGCATAAATTGCCTCCTTTACTGTCTGATAGCGAGGGGGCACAGCTCATCATAAGGACATTGCTTGATTCTGATCCGAGGCCTGTTCATATTTTAGCATGGGGTGGAGCCAACACCCAGGCCAATGCCTTATGGCAGATCAAGCAGAAATATTCTGCTGCAGAATGGGCAAAAGCGGTATCAAAAGCCAGATTATATTGTATTTGGTATCAGGACGGCGGTGGAAAATGGATAGAACAGAATCTTCCTGAAATCATTATTTATGAATCGGGCGCACCGGATCATGATGGAGGATGGAGATATGTATGGGATTACATGAGTGTGGATTATTATTTTAAGAACAGACTTAGTAAAAATTCAAAAGAGTTGCAACAGATCATGGATAAACCTTGGTTGGCTGACCATATTAAGAATGGGCACGGACCACTGTGTGCCGCCTATCCTCAGGAATATACCAGTGAGGGGGATACTCCTTCTTTTATGCCTCTTATACGTAATGGACTTGAACAGCATACAGACTATACATTAGGAGGATGGGGAGGACGCCCGGAGTATAAAAATGGCAATCACATGCAAGATGGGAATGATTTGAAAAACGGTGTGCCGGATTCGCATTATACTTTCCAGCGTTGGTTGCCTGCTATACAAAATGACTGGGCGGCTCGTGCCGACTGGTGCGTGGCTGATGAATATTCAAAGGCAAATCATCAACCTGTTGCCCGGATATTGGGAGAAAGTGTACGCACAGTCCGGCCGGGAGAAAAAATAATACTGGATGCCTCTCCTTCATTTGACCCTGATAAAAATTCATTGTCTTACCAATGGTGGCAATATCGGGAAGCAGGCAGTGTGCAAACAAAGGTGGCTATAAAGCACGCCGATGAGAAGAGGGCGGAGATAATTGTACCGGATAATCCGGGCAAACAGTTACATTTGATACTTGAACTTACAGATAATGGAACGCCTAATCTAAAGTCTTATAAAAGAGTGATTCTGAATGTGAATTGACTTCCTGTATGAATTTTCATCTGTACTGTCATGTTGTTTTGAACAGGAGGCCTACACTTCTTCCATCCGCTCCAGCTCCCATCCCCGGAACTGTATGATAATACAGTGCAGCTTCGTGTTCTGCACCAACTGCCGTACCCGGGGTGCGGCAGCATATTCGTTAATCTGTTTCACCGCTTCCTGCCATTGCGTCCGGGTTTTCTCTTCCGTGTCCTTCACCGACAGATATTTCAGTTCAAGAATATAGCTATGCTTCACCTCGTAGCGCATCAGGTCCGGCATGAGGAAGAGGTCGCAGTAACCGTGGCTCAGTTCCATTTCCGGAGCCATCAGGTAATAAGCGTTTACGCTGAGGTAGGCGGTGAAGAAACCCTGTATATTTCGCTCGCCTTCCATGGCACTGCGTACAGATGAATTTTCCTTGTAGGCATGGGCAATGAATTCCAGTGTTTCGCGCCAATGGCCTTCGTAAGCCATTTCATCGAACAGGTCCATCAAATTGTTCAGGTTGATATGGCGTTTGTCCTGGTACTCCTCCAGCATGAATTCGTAATACTGTTTGCGCACATTATAGTTGGGGATACTCAATACCAAGCGGCTGCCGCGTGTGGCAGTGATGGTCAACATGCCATAATAGAAGAGCAGGCTGGGGAAGATTTCGGGTTTGGCGATTTCCTTGGCCGGGAAGGTGGTGATCAGGTTGGTGATAATTTGCCCTTCTTCGGTGATTTTACGTAATACGCCCTTGCGGTTGCCGTCCAGCTTGTCCAGCTGGATTAGTTTCTTCATTTTGTTGTAGTCCGTACGGGTGTTGGGATCTATCATCTCTTTAGGAGATTTGCCCAGCGTGATGTAATTGCGCAGGTAGTAAAGTACCATGTCGCAATTGAACATTTTCGGGTCGCGTTCCAGGCTTTCTTCTGCGAAACAGTAATTATTATACCACGGTTTCATCTCCCGGATCATTGCTTCGATGTCCGCGTCGATCGGGAGCTGTCCGGCATCCTTATAATATTGGAACATGGTGCGCACGTCCGTTTCGCTGAATCCCAGCATCATGTTGAACTGGTAGTCGGTACTGATATTCCAGCCGATGTTGAATCCGCTGGTCAGGTCGTCCAAGGTGACGGGGCTGACGCCGGTCATGAAGATGCGCTCGAACATGCCTTTGAATTTCTTGAATATTTCACGGTAGAATCCGCTGGCATGGGTCAGGGCATGATAAATGTCTTTTCCCTGCTCGTTCAGAACGATGTTGGTAAAGTTATCGTATTCGTCGATGATGAGGTAAAGTTTCATTCCGGATTCAGCCGCATGCAGGTTCAGGTAGTTCAACTTGCTGACAAAGTCGGGCTGTTCTTCCATCTTTTGTGCAAATCCGGGAAAATAATAAGGCTCATACACTTTGCCGAACAGGTCCATCACCATGCCGCAATAGTTATTGAAATTTTCTTCCAGTGAACCGCTTCCGCCACTGGCGCGCGAGAAATCAAGATACACCACCTGAAATTTTCCT
>OIJB01000029.1_pt1 | contig 53795 bp, 32 predicted proteins | sample 1583381 | NCBI WGS metagenome assembly OIJB01 (sample SAMN02674697, study PRJEB24791) | human gut metagenome, SKBSTL033 | isolation source: stool | host: Homo sapiens | place: USA | reverse complement strand
AAAGTTACTGAAAATCAGCGACTTGACCAACTTTTTATAGTTAAGTTTTCATAAGTATTTCTTAATGTAAGTTATTGATTTACAGACGATTAAATGTTAATTTAACGCAGTATTGTTATTTATTGTTTTTGTACATTTCATCAAGCTTTTTAACCCACATCAAAGTGATGGTATCTTTTGGAGGGATATTGTAGATTTCAACCAAGACATTTCTTAGGTCTTTGTAAATGGTATCGTTAGGGTGATATTCATTCATAAGTAAACCATAGAAAATGTCTTCTTTTTTTAAATGCCCGCCAGATAATTCTTTAAGTAATTCATAATCTTTTATGCTCTTCTCTTTAATAATTGCAGATTTTATCTTGTTAATATTCCATTGAGGGCTGACTGGTTGCTTTACTCCCAAATTCCATTCAAACTTAGGGCGTGCTTGAAAAATTCCCCCCAAAAACAAACCTATAATGATGCCTAAGGCAACATTATGCATATTTCTTATTTTGTCCATTTTATCTTATAAATTTCGTTTATCTTATTCTCATAGAATTTTGCTTTTCTCTGATTTCTTTCGAATAATATTCCTTTTTCGTAATATTCCTTTAATTGAAAACAAGAACTTGAACTTCCGTTTTTTGCCCCATACAATAAGTAATATCTCATCATTTCAGACAATAATAAAGTGTTGTTCTTTTTAAAATCTTTAATAGCGTCGAAAATATTATAAGAAGCTTCGGGATAAGAATATTTGTCTGCCATGATTAATGCATAATATAAGAGTTCTTTAGAACCATTATGAATACTTCCATAATGATATAAGAGTTCTGTATATGAATCTTCGTTTCCATATAGAAGAACAGAGTCTGAGGTAAGTTTAAATTCTACAGAATCCAATATGAATACATCTCTGCTATTGGTAACAATATATTGCTCATCCGTTTTTGTTGTACTATTTTTAAGCAAATAAGCATTAAAAAATGAAAGAGCAAATCCCAATAAAATACCTAATACAAGTTTTATTTTTTCCATACATTTATATGATTAGATAGTTCCTTTATTAAATTAAATTTTATTCTAGGGTATATAGAGCCAGGGTAGTCATGTTTCCCATATGTCATCGATTTGATTTCTCTACCAGCTTTATAACTTTTCCAAATTCCGTTGTTTTCGAGGTATGAGCCTAGATAACTTTTGGTATTCTTTTTGGTTAGCACATTAACTGGAGTCGTTGGAGCAATAATAATCACGTTGTCAAATTTCTTGCTATTTGATATAGCTTTTGCAAACTTAGAAGCAGAACAGCTATGTAATACTATTGTTATAGGTGCATTACCTTCTCTAGTTTTCCATATAAAGCTATTTGACTCTAGAAATTTTTCAAATTTTTCAGCGTTGTCAACTACTTCTTTGTTTAGAATAATACTATTGCCATTATCATACCCATGCGCCCAGATGTTTATGACATTTGGATCATCCTTAAAGTTTTTTATTTCAGGCTCTAGTCTTTTATAATTTCTATCTTTCTGCGATAGAGCGTCTAGCTTTTCAAGCCCCTTTATATCAAGATATCGCGTAGGATTATTACCGCAATATACATAAGGGACATGTGAATAATCTTTTTCTGCTAGCTTATCTAATGTGTTCCAAATAACGATAGCCGCATCATAGTTTCTTGTCCCATAGTCATGCCAATCCAAACCGTTCATTCGGTCCAGTTCCTTACCGTTGTATTTATATCTCTGAACATCGCCATTCGTGCTGCTCCCCATCAACGCACCTGTAGGATAGTAATCGTTGGTTTGCTCGATAACCCCGCTTTCGTTCACAACAACACGGTTGTCACCCAGATGGTCTTTGAGATAGTAATGGAAAGAAAGGTTGCCGCCTTTGTCATACTTGGCATAGCCTCCGTCATTCAGTACCATCGTCTCATCACCATCATAAATGATGTTTCCGCAATAGTTGATTACCTTTTGCCCATTTACTGCATTTGCTGATGCTGCATCGGCAGATTGCATGACTGGCATCTGAGGCAATGTGTTGGTCATTGCCGTTAGTGTATATAGAACGGAGTGCTTGTTTCCCTCAGCATCATATACGTAACTAGCTTTCCTTCCATCATTATATAATATTTTCTGTGGCAAGTTGTTGATGTCGTATGATATCGAGCTAATCCCCTTGTTCTTGTCCATCACCATGTTGCCATTGGCATCATAGCTATACTCCGTAGCCTCCTTCGTACCATCCACAAAGTGGAAGGCACCTGCATGATATGGACCACTCACCGTATCATCAACCTTGGTAAGTTGATTACCGTTGTAGCCATAGCTAAGGTTGTCAATGAGCCCGTACTTGTTGTCGTCTCTCAAACCATAGCGTATCAATGACAGGATGTTTCCCATCTTGTCATAAGACAGGCTTTCGTCATAGTGACCTATGTTGTCCGATAAGAATTCTCCTTCCTCATAGTCGGCATCGGTCAGCATGTCCTGACGGTTGTAGGAGAACTTGTAGCCTTTCTCTATGTTGTTTCCAGTTTTCCAACTCATGGCTGATATATTGCCATTGTACTGTGCGGTTCCAGGTATAACAAAGCCATTTGCTTTGTTATAGACAAGCGTTTGGGTAAAGTTCTTGCTACTTATCTCAGTCTTCCAGCTCCGGATGTTGTAGGTGTTGTTGATGCACTCTTTGCCCAATAATGTCTGTTTGGCAATTCTTCCATAATCGTCATATTCAGTTGTTGATAATACTCTTTTGGCGGAGCCATTGATGGCATAGCTAACCATTGTCTGTCTTCCAGCATGATCATAGGCATATTCGTAGCATTCCTGTATGGCTTTCTTGCCACTTGCGCTATGAATGTGCTTGGTTTTCAAAGGGGAACCTATGTAGTTATAAGAGGTGTAGAAATGTTCACTTCCTCCAAGCAAGTTGCTGGAATGTGTTTGTACCACTCTTCCCTTTAAACCATAGTACATAGAGGAGATTTCATGTCTATTCGTACCATCTGATGTATATACTTTCTTCCCAGTCAAGAATCCCTTAGCATTGGGGGAACTGTTGGAAGGAAACGCAGCGTCCAATGCTTGGGCTGCGTTCAGATGCAAAATGCTCTGCTCTGAGGCGTTTTGCTTCTCTATGAAAGTATAGTCATCATAGAAATTGGTAATGAGCAGGGACTTGGCGGTAATCGTAGTGCCATTCAGCTGGTAACCGTCCAGGATGCCTGCCCCCGTGTATAGCGCATAGACATGGATTTTACTGACATCACTTATAGATGCAGTAGTGCCTTGTACAGCCAATCGTCCAAGTTTGTCATAGACGCAAAACTCCCAAAGTCCTTTCTTCCTCAGATTACCATCCTGCAAGTATGTCATCCTGCCGCTAAGGTCATACTTCATATAGATCGGCTCGCATCCTGGCAGCTTCTTCCATGTGCAATTCCCCTGTCCGTCATATTTATATTGGTAGGCATAGAGGTCAAGTGACGGCTCCTCCTGATAATTGGGAGGAAGCACAAATGCCAGGTTTCCACGGTAATCATATATATAATAGGTATCGGCTGCCTCATCGATGGAGCAGATGGTACGCTTGAGAATTACGTTGCCCGCGATGTTCTTGAACTCGTAGCTCTCATTGCCGTTTTCGTCAGTGGTCTTGGTAACGTAGAGCCTACCCTCAGGATAATACCCCTTGTCTTGCAACTGTCCTTGCATGGATACACGGTAGTATTTGCAGTTCAACGGATATTTAGAGGTGTTTACGAGATAGTCTTTCTTTACGGGATGGCTAGTCCACTCAGCTCCAACTCCCTCCACTGTGTTTATTCGATTGAGTGGGCTTCCATCATATTCTGTTAGGGAGAAGGCATGGCTATCCCTGTATTGGTTATTTCCCTGGGAGCGAGCCGCAGAAATGCTGAGGAAATCGGAGGCGTCCTTGACAGGCAACCATGTCTTCCAATCACGTCCTAGTCCATCATATTCTTTGAGATGTATCAGGTTGGCTCCATCTGGAGTCTTCTTTTGTTCCACCATCTCGAAGGGTCTTCCCAAGCCGTCGTAGTATTCCGTGGTGGAGAGGACCTGTGTGTCGCTGATGCGCTCCGTAGTCTGCACGTAGTTCTCTGAAGACACTTGGGCCTTTGTTGACAAGGCGGCAAGCCATGCCAACAAAAACAAGTGTCGGATTTTTACTTTACCAATCATAGGCTTGTTGTTTGTTGTTATACAATGTGTAGCCAATACGATACTATCGTAATTTTGGCTTAGTATTTCGCTTGCAAATATAATAAAAAAAGTAATGTATTTGCAGAACTCCTTATTAATTATGAAAAATTTAACTTGTTTTTTTAGAAAATGGCTTTTATTCGTAAGCGACTCCGCATTTTTCGGCATAAAAGTTTGGAAAGTACGCAAAATAGTGTTATTTTTGCACAAAAAACAAATAAAGATAAAAGATTATGAGAAAAAACGTATTGCTGATTGGAGCCTTGATGATGGCTTCCATGTCTATGATGGCGCAGACCAAGGTTGGCGGCATCAGTGAGTCAATGATTCAGCAGATGGCAAAGAGCCAGAATGGCGGTGCTGCCAACAAGGCACTCTTCAATGCTATTGCTGCTAATAACATCGATGATTTGGTAAAGAACCATGCCAACGAGGCTCCTGTTGATACACATTTCAGCATCGAGACTCCAGCGCAGAGCATCCACAACCAGAAGAGTTCCGGCCGCTGCTGGATGTTCAGCGGCTTCAATGTGCTCCGTTCTAACTTCGCCCTCAACGACAAACAGGGCAGAGTGGTGGAGTATTCACAGGATTATCTCTTCTTCTACGACCAGCTGGAGAAGGCTAACCTCATGCTGCAGGGCGTCATCGACCTGGGCAAGAAGAGCATCGAAGACCCTCAGGTGCAGTTCTTCTTCAAGAACCCTCTCAACGATGGTGGTACCTTCTGCGGTGTTGCCGACCTGGCAAGCAAGTATGGTCTCGTACCAATGAGCGCCCAGCCAGAGACTTTCTCAAGCAACAATACTTCCAAGATGAGCCGCCTCATCAGCAGCAAGCTGCGTGAATATGGATTGGAACTTCGCAAGATGGTGGCTCAGGGTAAGAAGTCGGCAGCTATCCAGGCTCGCAAGAACGAGATGCTCGGTCAGGTTTATCACATGCTGAGTCTTACTCTCGGCGAACCGGTAAAGGAATTTACCTATGCTTTCCGCGACAAGGATGGCAAGCAGATTGGCGAGGCTAAGAAATATACTCCTAAGAGTTTCTATGAGGAGACAGTGGGCAAGGACCTGAACGGCACCTTCCTGATGGTGATGAACGACCCACGTCGTCCATACCACAAGACCTACGAGGTGGAGTACGACCGCCACACTTACGATGGCCACAACTGGAAGTATCTCAACCTGCCTATGGAGGAGATTGCCCAGCTCGCCATTGCCTCTCTGAAGGACGGTCATAAGATGTATTCAAGCTATGATGTGGGCAAGCAGCTCGACCGCAAGCGTGGCTATCTGGCACTCGACAACTTCGACTATGGAAGCCTCTTCAACACCTCATTCCCAATGAACAAGGCTGACCGCATCGCTACTTTCGATAGCGGTTCTACTCATGCCATGACGCTGACAGCTGTAGATCTCGACGCCAATGGCAAGCCTGTAAAATGGAAGGTGGAGAACAGTTGGGGTGCCGACAATGGTTTTGCCGGTTGCTTCATCATGACTAACGATTGGTTCAACGAGTACATGTTCCGCCTGGTAGTAAACAAGAAGTATGCTTCTGAGCAGCTCTTGAAGGAATTCGACCAGAAGCCAACCATGCTGACTCCAGATGATCCTCTGTTCCAGTTGGAAGACTAATTCATCAAGAAATATAGATTTAAACCGTATTTTTCTCGAGAAAAGAGAAGAATACGGTTTATTTTTTGTATTTTTGTACCCGAAATAATGGTAAGAACGTTATTTATATAAAAGCTATATAGATTATGTTAGAGAAAAGTAAGCGTGAGCGCATCATTGCGCTCGTTAATAAAGAGGTGGTTCCTGCCATCGGCTGTACCGAACCGATGGCTGTGGCACTATGTACAGCCAAGGCTGCTACTACATTGGGCAAGCGCCCTGAACGTATTGAAGTTCTTCTGAGTCCTAATATGCTCAAGAATGCGATGGGGGTCGGCATTCCTGGCACGGGTATGATCGGTTTGCCTATCGCCGTATCGCTGGGGGCGCTCATCGGAAAACCTGAATATCAGCTGGAAGTGTTGAAAGACCTCACTCCCGACAGTCTGGAGCAGGGCAAACAATATATCAAGGATGCGGATATCAACATCAAACTGAAGCAGGGTGATGTGGATAAACTCTATATCGAGGTAATCTGCTATGCCGGCAACGGCAGAGCTACAGCTATCATTGCCGGTTCTCATACCAACTTTGTATATGTAGAGCGTAATGGTGAGGTGATTTTTGACAAGCGTGGTGGAGCTGCGGCTGATGTGGAGAATGACGATATCCAGTTGAATCTCCGCTTGGTTTACGAATTCGCAACCACCGCTCCGCTCGATGAGATTCGCTTCATCCTCAAGACCAAGGAATATAATATGAAGGCTGCCGAGGAATCTATCAAGGGCAACTATGGCCACTGCCTGGGCAAGACGATGGACCGTCCGTTGAGTCATGGCATCTTCGGTAATAACATCTTCTCTCACATCATCTCCCGTACCGCTTCTGCTTGCGATGCCCGTATGGGTGGTGCCATGATTCCGGTGATGAGTAACAGCGGCAGTGGTAACCAGGGTATCTGTGCCACCAATCCTGTGGTGGTTTATGCCTTGGAGAACGAGAATACTGAGGAGGAGCTGATTCGTGCCCTGATGCTCAGTCATTTAACGGCTATCTATATCAAGCAGAGTCTGGGTAAACTCTCAGCTCTCTGCGGTTGCGTGGTAGCCAGCACGGGTAGCAGTTGCGGTATCACCTATCTGATGGGTGGTGATTTTACCCGTATCTGCAACTCAGTCAAGAATATGGTGGCAAACCTTACCGGTATGATCTGCGACGGAGCCAAGCCAAGCTGTGCCCTGAAGATTTCGTCAGGTGTGAGCACCGCCTTGCTTTCTGCTCTTCTTTCCATGGAGGGTAAGTGCGTAACTTCTGCCGAGGGTATCGTGGATGATGATGTGGATAAGTGTATCCACAACCTCACCTCTATCGGTGCCGATGCGATGAAGACCACCGATGATATGGTGCTTGATATCATGACACATAAATAATTAGGTATCATGACGCATAAAGAAATAAAAGTGTAGATTTTACATTATTTATAACTAGAAGATAAAAAAGGCTCGCAAGAATTACTCTTGTGAGCTTTTTTTAGAATGTTTTCTTACTTTTTGCTTAAAAAGTATTAAAATGATGAATTTTGTTTCATAAAAACCGGTTCGTATTAAAAAAATAGTATATCTTTGCAGCGTCAAACTTAAATAATTGAATTAAATAACATTGGCTAACTTAAACAAGTAAGCCGAATAACATCGGCTGAATTAAATTATTGGACCAAATAACATTTTTTAAACTATATCTTATGATTAGACAACTATTCACAGTAAGTACTATGATTATGGCTCTTGGTATGACTCCTACCCAAGCGTATGGGGGAACTCGTATCCAGGAAACTAATCAGTCCAAGAACGGACAATGCACTGGTACCATTATTGACCCTACAGGTGAGCCAGTAATTGGTGCTACAGTTACAGTTAAGGGAAAGCAGGGTGGAACCATCACCGATTTGGATGGTAAGTTCGTGCTTTCTGATGTTCAGCATGGTGCAACCGTTTGTATCAGCTACATTGGTTTCGAGCCGGTGGAGATGGTATGGAAGGGTGGTGACATCAATGTAACCATGCAGGAAGACAACAAGACTCTGAATGAGGTCGTTGTTGTCGGTTTCGGTACTCAGAAGAAGGTAAACCTCACTGGTGCCGTTTCTACCGTTGATTCCAAGACCCTCGGTGCTCGCCCAGTCAACTCTGTAGTTGACGCTCTTCAGGGTGCAGTAGCCGGTATGAACTTCTCTACACCAAGCAGTGGTGGTACTCTTAATTCAACCAAGTCTTTTAATATCCGTGGTACAGGTACTATCGGTGCCGGTTCTTCTGTATCTCCACTCGTGCTCATCGACGGCATGGAGGGCGATATGAACGCACTCAACCCACAGGACATCGAGAACATTTCTGTATTGAAGGATGCATCTGCTTCTTCAATCTACGGTTCGCGTGCTGCCGGTGGTGTAATCCTTATTACTACCAAGAGTGGTAAGAAGGGTAAGGCTTCCATTAACTACAACAACTCATTCCGTTTTGATTCTCCACTCAACATGCCGGAGATGATGGACTCTTACACATGGGCTAAGTACATGAATGATGCTTCTGTTGCTAGTGGTGCAGGTATCTGGTTTACAGATGAAAAACTCGAGCAGATCAAGAAGGCTCAGAGTGATCCAACCATGCAGAAGATGTTCAAGAACAGCAACAACCGTTGGGAGGTTTGGGACAATATGCCACTCTTGCCTCTTGGTAATACCGACTGGCTCAAGGAGCAGTTTGGTACCAGCTTCTCTCAGGAGCATACCTTGAGTATCAATGGTGGTGATGATCGTTTGCAGTACTATGTGTCTGGTAACTATCTCAACCGTGGTGGTCTTCTCCGTCATGGTGATGATAGCATGCAGCGCTATACTATGACAGGTAAGATCAATGCACAGATAACCAAATGGTTGCGCATGACCTACAATACCCGTTTCTCACGTCAGGACTTCGATTCTCCTGGTGATTTGATCAATGGTACAGATGTGTTCTTCCACAATATGTGCCGTTATTGGCCTATTTTGCCAACTACCGATCCTAATGGTAACTGGTTGCCAGAGTCTTATATCGGACGTCTTCAGGATGGTGGCCGTGCCAAGAACCAGGCAGACCGTCTCGCACAGCAGCTTTCTTTTGTTGCAACACCTGTAAAGGGCCTGACTCTCAATGCTGAGTTGAACTATCGTATTGTTACACAGTTCAATCACCGAGACTGGCAGACCACATACGGCTACGACTGCGACAACAATCCATACGTAGATAGCAACGCCACATCAAGCGTGTATGAGTATTCATTCAAGTCGAACTATTTCAACCCTAACCTCTTTGCAGAGTACAGCCATTCGTTTGGCGATCACAATATGAAGGTAATGGGTGGTTTCCAGAGTGAGTGGTTCCGTCAGCGCAATATCACAGCGCGTCAGAACGGTATCATGTCTGGTCTTCCTACTCTCGATACAACAACCACCAAGCCAAGTGTAGGTGGTGCATATAACTCATGGACTACAGCCGGTTTCTTCGGTCGTATCAACTACGATTATGCAGGCCGTTACCTCTTCGAGGCTAACCTCCGTTATGATGGATCTTCACGTTTCCTCCGCGAGAACCGCTGGAACTTCTTCCCATCATTCTCTGCAGGTTGGAACATTGCCCGTGAGAAGTTCTGGGAGCCATTGACTGATTACGTAAACACATTGAAGCTCCGAGCTTCTTGGGGTCAGTTGGGTAACCAGAATACTGATAACTGGTATCCTTTCTATCCAACCATCGGCTTCTCTTCTCAGGGTGGCAACTGGTTGATCAATGGCGCTAAGCCAAATACCGCTTCACAGCCAGGTCTCGTATCTTCTACTCTTACATGGGAGAAGAGCCGTACATGGGAAATCGGTCTCGACTGGGGTGCTTTCAATAACCGCCTCACCGGATCGTTCGGCTACTATCAGCGCAAGACATTCGACATGGTAGGTCCTGCTCCTGAGTTGCCTGTTATCCTCGGTGCCAATCCTCCAAAGGTGAACAACCTTGATATGACATCTAAGGGTTGGGATCTCCAGATTGGCTGGCGTGACGTAATCGGTGAGGTAAGCTATGGTGCATCTCTCGTATTGAGTGATAACCAGGTGGTCATCGATAAGTATCCTAACCCATCTAAGAACCTCGGTTCATATTACGAAGGTGCTAAGCTCGGAGACATCTGGGGCTTTACCACAATCGGTATTGCACAGAGCCAGGAAGAAATGGATGCACACCTCGCAAAGGTTGACCAGAGCGCACTCGGAAGCGGCTGGACAGCAGGTGATATCATGTATGCCGACCTTGACGGTGATGGTAAGGTAAATACAGGCGAGAATACAGCCGGCAAGCCTGGTGATAGAAGAATTATCGGTAACTCTACTCCTCGCTATAACTTTGGTTTGAACCTCGATGCAGCTTGGAAGGGCTTTGATATCAAGGTGTTCTTCCAGGGAACCCTCAAGCGTGACTACGCTGCAGGTGGTGCTGTATTCTGGGGTGCTATCGGTCAGGGTAAGTGGCAGGCTACCGGCTTCAAGTTCCACGAGGATTACTGGCGTGAGGATAACAAGGGTGCATACTACCCACGTGCTGACTGGGGTGGTGGCCGCAACATCCAGACTCAGACCCGTTATCTGCAGAATGCAGCTTATGGTCGTTTGAAGAACCTCACCATCGGTTATACCTTGCCAAAGTCAATCACAAGCAAGGCTTATATTGAGAATCTTCGCTTCTTCGTATCTGGAGAGAACCTCTTCACCATCACTAACTTCACAGAGGCTGGTGATCCAGAGCTGATTGGAGCAGGTTATGATGGCGGTAAGATTGGTGAGACCTATCCATTGTCAAAGACATTCTCATTCGGTCTTAGTGTAACATTCTAACTTATCATTTAGATTATAGAAAGGAAACAATTTATGAAAATTAAATATATTTCAATGCTCTTATTGGGCGTGACGCTCGGTCTGACAAGTTGCGATGACTATCTTGACAAGGAGCCTGAAAGCAACGTGACACCTGCGTCTTTCTTTACTAGCGCAGACGACCTGGCAGCCTACACCGTGAATCTCTATGGTGTATTGACAAGTATTGCTCCTGGTAGCTATGGTATGAGTACCTTTGCTTACGATAATGCTACTGATAACCAGGCGGGAACCGGTTATTCTAGCCGTTGGGTTCCTGGAAACTGGAAAGTAGGTCAGAGTGGCGGTGCCTGGGATTTCGGCAACATCCGTTCGGTGAACTATTTCCTGGATCAGGTACTGCCAAAGTTCGAGGCTAAGCAGATTAGTGGTGCTGAGGCTCATGTACGCCACTACATTGGTGAGGCATACTTCCTCCGTGCTTACCTTTATTTGGACAAGTTGCAGTCTCTTGGCGATTTCCCTATCGTGCTCACAGCGCTTCCTGATGACAAGGAGACTCTTGTTGAGGCTTCAAAGCGCCAGCCACGTTATAAGGTAGCTCAGCAGATTCTCGACGACCTTGATAAGGCACTCGGTCTGTTGATGGAGTCTGCCCCTGGTGGCAAGAACCGCATCTCTCGCGATGCTGCCCTCCTGCTCCGTTCTCGTGCAGCTCTCTTTGAGGCTACATGGGAGAAGTATCACAAGGGTACTGCGTTTGTGCCAGGTGGTCCAGGATGGCCAGGCAAGGCTGAGGATATCCAGGGATTTGACATCGATTCTTCCATCAATCACTTCCTCGATGAGGCTATGAAGTCTTCTAAGGAATTGGGTGATAAGCTCGTTGATAACCTTGTAGAGAATACGGATACTCCAGAGGGACAGAATGCTAGTTTGGCAAGTATCAATCCTTACTACACCATGTTCTGTGACAAGGATATGAGTGGCTATAGCGAGGTTTTGATGTACCGTGCTTTCGATAAGGACAAGGCTAACGTAACTCACAACATCCAGATGCAGCTCCAGCGTAATGGTGGTGGTACTGGTTGGACACGTGGATTGGTTAACTCATTCCTCATGCGCAACGGTCTTCCTATCTATGCAGCAGGTTCAGGTTACAACCCTGAGTGGGAGAACCAGGGCATCAAGGCTACTCTCCAGGATCGTGACTCTCGTATCCAGATATTCACCAAGATGGATGGTTCTGTAGAGAACTATACAAGTGATGGTGCTAATACCGTTGATCTCTCTTGGACAGTAAAGGGTAACAATGAGACTCGTATCGTTACCGGTTATGCTGTGAAGAAGGGTAAGAACTATGATGTTCTGCAGCAGCTCAACCACGACTATGGTCAGAGTGGTAGCATTGTATTCCGTGGCACAGAGGCTCTCCTCAACTACATGGAGGCTTCCTGGTTGAAGAACAATACTATCGACGCCACAGCTGATAAGTACTGGCGTGCTCTCCGCACCCGTGCCAAGGTAGATCCTGATTACAACAAGACCATCGCAGCTACCAACATGCAGGAGGAGGCTAAGTGGGACTTCGGTGCTTACTCTCATGGTCAGTTGGTTGATGCTACTACTTACAACATCCGTCGTGAGCGTCGTGACGAGTTCATCGGTGAGGCTTCCCGCTGGGAGGACTTGATCCGCTGGCGTGCTTGCGACCAGGTAAACGGTTACCAGATTGAAGGTATGAAGTACTGGGGTACTGTTTACGAGGGCACATGGCTCGATGGTGAAACCAACCTCGCTATCGTAGATGTTGAAGGAGGTAAGGGTAATATGAGTGATAAGACCATTAGTGGCGACTATATCCGTCCATACCAGATTTCCAAGATTAACAACCAGGTATTTGATGGTTATCACTTTACTCCTGCTCACTATCTGTCTCCTATCGCACAGAGCGTATTCCGTCAGACAGCAGCGGGTGACCAGACCGATCTTACCACATCTGTAGTTTACCAGAACCCAGGTTGGCCATTGGTTGCCGGACAGGGTGCAACTGCAGTAGAGTAAAGCGTGTGCACATATTCATTCGGCTTATGTCTTGAAATAAAAAGCTCAAGGCATAAGATACTAAAAAGGCTCGCAAGAAGTTTCGATTTCTTGCGAGCCTTTTAAGATTAAGAAATATTAAAAAACTGGCTTTTCCTTGGAGATAATCGCGGATATGTGTATATTTGCACCATCCGATAATCGCGGATATGTGTGTATTTGTGCTATCCGATAATCGCGGATAGGTGTAAGAAACGGAAAATATTAATCGCGGATAGGTGTATTTATCCGATATAATTAATCTAGGATAGGTGTAAATTATGAGAAGAAAAGTATATGATCAACTCAAGAAATGGAAGGAAGAACAGAACGGAGAAAGTGCTGTTCTCATCAATGGTGCCCGCCGAGTAGGAAAGAGCTATATCGTAAAGGAATTCGCTCAAGAAGAATACAAGAGTTATATTTTGCTTGACTTCAATAAGATAGGAAAGAACATAAAATCCTTGTTCGAAACCTACCTGGATGACTTGGATACATTCTTTATGTATTTGAGCAGTTTCACCAATACACCTCTATATCCAAGAGAATCGGTTATTATCTTTGATGAAGTGCAATTGTATCCTCGGGCTCGTACTGCTATCAAGTATCTGGTTGAAGATGGACGCTACGATTATATCGAGACTGGTTCGCTTGTTTCTATCAAAAAGAACGTTGAGGATATCATGATTCCTTCTGAGGAGGAAGAAATATTGATGTATCCTATGGATTTCGAGGAGTTCTTGTGGGCATTGAACAATGAAACCTTGATGCCTCTTATACGAATGAACTTTCAGAAAAAGCATGAGATGGGACAGATGATGCATCGCATGGCAATGGACTATTTCAGACAGTATCTTATTGTTGGAGGAATGCCACAGGCTGTAGCTAAATTTGTAGAAACTCGAGATTTCAATAAGGTGGATCGTGTGAAGCGACAAATTCTTACCTTATATCGTAATGATATTCAAAAGTATGCTTCAACTTATGTATTTAAAGTTACCCAGATTTTTGATACAATTCCTTCTCAACTTCAAAAACATGAGAAGAAATTTATGTTGAAAGCACTTACAGAAGGGGCGAGAATGCGGGATTATGAAACGGCTTTCTTTTGGCTGGCAGATGCCATGATAGTCAATATGGCCTATAATACGACAGAGCCAAGCATCGGTCTTGGAATGAATACCGATGATACGACATTGAAATGCTATATGGCTGATACGGGTTTGCTCATCAGTCATGCTTTCAATGAAAATACGATAGTATCTGAAAACTTATATAACAAGCTTCTGGTAGATAAACTGGAGTTCAATGGCGGAATGATAGTTGAGAATATTGTGGCTCAGATGTTACGTTCGGCAGGGCATAAGCTGTATTTCTTTTCCAAATATAGTAAGGATGATGCCAAAGAAAGGATGGAACTGGATTTCCTGATAGCCAAAGATACAATAACGTCAAAGCATAATATTTCACCGATAGAAGTGAAGTCAACTAATAGATACACGCTCACTTCTCTCAAAAAGTGCATCGCTAAATATGATAGTTATCTGGCCACTCCGTATGTTTTGCATACGGCTGATTTGAAAGTAGAGGAGGGGATTACTTATTTGCCATTGTATATGACAGGGTTATTATAAGTGGTTTTAGTTGAATGGAAAAGGCTCGCAAGAAATCGAAACTTCTTGCGAGCCTTTATTATTTGCTAAACTATGAATCTGAACCTGTTAAACTCATCATAAAGTTCAATGTTCAAACCTCAAAGTTCAATGTCTTTATACGAGTGTTGCTACGATTTCCTCACGGGTTCCTGGCAACATATCGATAACTGGAATCTCTGGCATGGTGTAGCAACCTGGCTGCAGACGGAATGAAGCACGAGCCACGTTAACCAATACCTGAGCGGTGAGGGCTGGGTTGTTGATGCTCATATTGAACTCGAAACGCTGGTTCTGGGTCTTGCCAGATACACCCTTGCGAACGAGGTTCACACCATGACCCATATCCTTTACATCATCTACAGATGCTACGGCGAATACGTGGGTCTCATCGTGAGCGAAGTATGGATCGGCCTTGATTTCGGCTGTTACATCCTCAAGCTTGGCACCTTCTTCCAACTCTACGTATACCATACGGCGGTGGATACCCTCACCCAATGGGATGGTTACAGAGAGCGCTTCCTTTACGCCCTTCTTGCCACGAACACAAACTGAGTGACCCATACTCATACCAGGACCGAAGTTGGTGTATGTCAAGCCCTTAGGAGCAAGACTCTCCATCAGAACACGTACGATAGAATCAGAACCTGGGTCCCAACCAGCAGAGATAACGCTTACCTTGCCAGCCTTCTTGCAGTTTTCCATCTGCTTGGTACGGTAGTCGAGGATGCTGGTGTGGATATCGAAGCTGTCTACGGTATTGATACCGAGGGCAACGATCTTCTCTGCATACTCAGGGCAAGAGCGGGTAGGGGTTGCGAGGATAGCAACATCTACATCCTTCAACTTGGTGATGTCATCTACTACTTCATAGTTTGCCAACTCAGCTGGTTTGTCCTTGGCACCCTGGCGACGTACAATACCTGCAATCTCAAAGTCAGGAGCTGCTTCGAGTGCCTCAACAGTAAACTTACCGATGTTGCCGTATCCTACTACGGCTGCTCTAAATTTCTTCATTGTCTTATTTCTTTTATTTTGTTGTTTTAATTTCTTTTATTTGTTGCGGTTTAGTCATCCAACGGATATGTTTTCCGCTCTTCATTCTATTTCCGGTTGCAAAAGTATAGCTTTTTCTTGAAATACGTGACGTTTTAATAGAATTTTAACTCATAAAAGTTGCAAAAAGTAGTAAAATCATAGTTTTTAGGTATGAATAAGCGGAGATTTGTAAGGTTTCTGCTGCAAGAGCCTTACAGTTTCGTTATTTTGTTGCGAAACATCATACATCCCCTTTCCGATACCTCCCGATGTGCTTTGAATTACGTCGGGACGTAGCTTTTGCTGCGTCCCGACGTCTCTGGCTCTGCGTCGGGACGTATGACATGCTACGTCGGGACGTAATTTTATGGAATTCTATTACAATAATCCCGCCCTTCGCACGTTATTAATATATTAATTTAATTAGGAGAAAAAGAAAATGATAGAATATATTCATGGCGATCTGACAGAGCTGACACCTGCACTGGCTATTGTTGAGACTGCGGGGGTGGGCTACGGACTCAATATATCGCTCAATACATATACTGCCATTCAGGGCAAACAGGAAGTGAAACTCTATGTTCACGAAGTGCTGGTGGCTGGTGGAAGAGATGACTCTTTCACCCTTTTCGGCTTTGCTACCAAACAGGAACGTGAACTCTACCGCCTCCTCATCACCGTTTCAGGAGTAGGCGGAAATACGGCCCGTATGATTCTCTCTTCACTCTCGCCACGCGAACTCTGCGAAATCATCTCTACTGGTAACGACAAGATGCTGAAAACCGTGAAGGGTATCGGACTGAAGACTGCACAGCGAATCATCATCGACTTGAAAGATAAAATCGTGAGCCTCGGCATTGCTGACGAACTGCCAGCCAGCGGAGGCAATGTGGTGATGGTGAACAATGACGTAAAGGATGAGGCGGTAAGCGCCCTCACCATGCTCGGCTTCTCGCCGGCACCATCTGCCAAGGTAGTAGTAGATATCCTCAAGGCACAGCCTGATCTCCCGGTAGAACAGGTTGTGAAACTGGCATTGAAGCAAATCAAATAAGTTAGGAGTTTTTTATCGATGAAACAGAAGCAAAGATTCATATCTTTTCTATTGGCTTGGCTGATGGTGGCAACCTTCGGCTATGCGATAGCTTTGCCTCAACTTCAGGACGATAAAAAGAAAACCCATACCAGCACAGCCCAGCCCGTGCAGCTCGATGAAGATACTATTCCCGATTCGCTGCTGCATACCCGCTGGCAGATTCAGCGCACCCAACCTTACTCCCTGAGCGACCTCTATCAGAGTCCGCTCGACCTGAAACGTCCTGATAATCTGCAATATCAGGTAGTCTACAACGATACCCTCGACCGCTATATCATCGGCAACCGCATGGGCTCAACCTGGCTTTCGGCCCCTATCATGCTCACTCCGAAAGAGTATCTTGCATGGACCGAACAGCAGCAGCGCAACAGCTACTTCCGCAAGCAGAACGATGAAATCTTCCAGGCAAAAGGCAAGGAGAAGTTCGACTTCTCGGATATGCACTTCGACTTGGGACCTGCCGAGAAAATCTTCGGTCCTGGTGGCATCAGAGTGAAGACACAGGGTTCTGCCGAACTTAAGTTCGGTATCAACAAGAAGAGCATCGACAATCCTTCGTTGCCTATCCGAAACCGAAAGACGACGATGATGGATTTTGATGAGAAAATCAATCTCAACGTCAACGGAAAGGTGGGCGATAAGGTGAACATGAACCTGAATTACAACACCGATGCCACCTTCGATTTCGATGCACAGAACATGAAACTGAAGTACGACGGCAAGGAAGATGAAATCATCAAACTCGTTGAGGCGGGCAATGTCTCCTTCCCTTCCAACTCTTCGCTCATCAAAGGCGCCAGCAGTCTGTTTGGTGTTAGAACCGATATGCAGTTTGGCAAACTCAAGCTGCAGATGGTGGCTTCGCAGAAGAAAAGTGCATCGAAGAGCGTATCTACCAGGGGCGGTGTACAGCTCACTCCTTTCGAGTTGAATGTAGCCGATTATGAGGAGAACCGCCACTTCTTCCTCTCCCAGTATTTCAGAAATCATTATGATGCCTGGATGCAGAAACTTCCTAATCTCACCACGGGCATCACCATCAACCGTGTGGAGGTGTGGGTTACCAACAAAACCGGCAATACCACCAATACCCGAAACATCGTAGCCCTGACCGACCTGGGCGAGAACCAGAAACTGAGCAACCCGATGTGGACGGCGAGCGGACAGGTGCCTTCTAACCAGGCGAATACTGAGTATGCTGCGATGAACAGCCAATATGCTGCTGCCCGTGACATCGACCAGGCTGCAACCACTCTCGATGGAGGCGGACTGGTTGGTGGAGCCGATTATGAGAAACTGGAGAGTGCCCGTCTGCTCAATTCTTCTGAGTATACGGTCAATACCGCTTTGGGTTATATCTCATTGAAAACCAGTCTGCAGACCGACCAGGTACTTGCTGTAGCCTATGAGTATACATCGGGAGGTGTTACCTATCAGGTGGGCGAGTTTGCATCCGATCTCAGCGATACCAAGCAGGCACTCTTCGTGAAATCGCTCAAAAATACCAGTAACAATCCGCGACAGGGCAACTGGGGGCTGATGATGAAGAACGTTTATTATCTGGCTTCTACCGTAGAGAAGGAGAAGTTCCGCCTGGATGTGAAATACCAGAGCGATACCACCGGCGTATATCTCAGTTATATCCCTGAGCAGCAGGTGAAGAAGCAGCCTATCATCCGTGTGCTGGGCGCCGACCGTCTGGATAACAACAACAAGGCACACAGTAATGGATATTTCGATTATGTAGAAGGCTATACCATCTCTAACGGACGCGTGTTCATTCCGAAGGTAGAGCCTTTCGGCAGTTATATGCGTGATTATCTGGTCAAGCGGGGCGTGGCTGCCGACAAGGCTGAAAAGTATGCCTTTACCGAACTTTATGACAGTACGAAGACCGTAGCCAAGCAGATAGCCGAAAAGAACAAGTATCAGATTGTGGGACAGTTCAAGGGCTCTGCAGCCAATGTCATCTCGCTCGATGCCTACAATGTGCCACAGGGTTCGGTCTTAGTTACGGCAGGTGGTATCACCCTGAAAGAGGGCACCGACTATTCGGTAGATTACAGTGCCGGTGAGGTGACCATCCTGAACCAGAGCATCATTGATGCCGGTACGGCTGTCAACGTTTCTCTGGAGAGTAATACCGATTTCGGACAAACGCGAAAAACGATGTTCGGACTGAACTGGGAGTATGATTTTACCAAGAACTTCCAGTTGAGCGGTACTATCCAGCACCTCTCCGAACAGGCGCTTACCACCAAGGTATCCATGGGCTCCGAACCGCTGAAGAACACCCTTTGGGGCATCAATCTCAACTGGCGCAAGGAGAGTCAGTGGCTCACCAATGTGCTTGACAAGATACCATTCCTGCACCTCACCCAGCCATCGCAGATATCCTTTACAGGAGAATTTGCCCAGCTCATTGCCGGTGAGGCAGGTGGCACACAGGACAATGCATCTTATATCGATGACTTCGAGGGTACGAAGACCACCATCGATGTAACGACTCCTACCTCCTGGTTTATATCCAGTGTGCCTTCGCTCAATTTCAAGGACGATTACAGCGATAAGACCGGTCTGAGCAGCGGTTTCCACCGTTCCCGCCTAGCCTGGTATACCATCGATCCGCTGTTCACCCGCCGTGGAAGTTCGCTCACTCCGGGACATATCAAGGGCGACCTCAAGCAGTTGAGTAACCATTATGTCCGCGAGGTCTATACCAAGGAGCTCTTCCCATTGCGCGACCAGAGCAGTTATCAGGGCGCTACCAATACCCTGAATGTACTCAATCTGGCTTACTATCCAAGTGAGCCGGGACCATACAACTTCAATGTAACAGATTTGCAGGCTGACGGAACCCTGCAGAATCCGCAGCGCAACTGGGGCGGAATGATGCGTAAACTGGATACCAACGATTTCGAGCAGGCAAACATCGAATACATCGAGTTCTGGATGCTCGATCCGTTCATCTATTCCCGCGAAGAGGCTGATGCTGCCGATTATGGTGGCGATTTCTACATCAACCTGGGCGAGGTGAGCGAGGATATCCTGCGTGATGGCAAGAAATTCTATGAGAGTGGCATGCCGGTAGATGGCAGCAAGAGCTACACCTATACCCAGTGGGGTAAGATTCCTACCCAGAGCACCGTGACCTATGCCTTTGCTACCACCAGTGGCAGCAGAGCCTTGCAGGATGTGGGTTTCAACGGACTGACTGATGCCGAGGAGCAGGAATTCTACAAGAGTGCTTATCTCGACCAGATTCAGGGTAAGGTGAACCAGGCGGTGTTCGACAGCATCTTTGCCGATCCGGCACGTGATGACTACCACTATTTCCGCGGTTCCGACTGGGATGAGATGCGCGCTCCTATCTTGCAGCGATATAAGTATATCAACAATCCTCAGGGCAACTCGCCTGACAGCGACAGCCGTTCTGAGAGCTATGATACTTCTTATAAGTCAACGCCGGATGTCGAGGATATCAACCAGGATTATACGCTCAACGAATATGAGAAATACTTCCAGTACCGTGTCAGCATCCGTCCGGAAGATCTCGTGGTGGGTAATAATCATATTGTAGATAAGCGTGAATACAGCCAGACCTGGCGTGATAATACCAAGTCTACCGTTACCTGGTATCAGTTCCGCATACCTATCGATGAGTTTGAGAGCCGTCAGGGCAACATCAACGATTTCTCCAGCATCCGCTTCATGCGTATGTTCCTCACCGGTTTCAAGAAACCTATCGTGCTGCGTTTCGGTACCTTCGACCTCGTGATGGGCAAGTGGCGTACCTATGATCAGCCGCTCGGCGCAGCCAGTGGCGGAACCCTCGATGCAAGCAGTGTGAGTCTGGAAGAGAACGGCGAGAAGACACCGGTCAACTATGTCTTGCCTCCGGGTATCAAGCGCGAACAGGATCCTAGTCAGCCTCAGTTGGTTGAGGCGAACGAGCAAGCGTTGAGTCTGGTGGTCAAGAATATGAGCACAGGCGAGGCGAAGGCGGTTTACAAGAATTCTACCCTTGATCTGCGCCAGTACAAGCGCATCCAGATGTTTGCCCATGCCAATGCCCTGGAGCAGAATACCACCCGTCTGCAGGATGGTGATCTCTCAGTCTTCATCCGTCTGGGTAGTGATTATAAGAACAATTACTACGAGTATGAAATCCCACTGAAACTCACCGAGCCACGCTCCAACTACAACCGCTATGTGCTTGCCGACTGTAAGGCGGTATGGCCTGAGGTGAATATGCTCGATGTGCCGCTGAGTGTCTTTACGGCATTGAAGAAAAACCGCAACAAGGCGAAGGCACAGGGTGTGGCTTCTTATCTCGCTCCTTATTCCATGATGGATGCAGAACATCCGCAGAACAAGATTACCATCGTGGGTAATCCGAGTCTCGGCGAAGTGAAGACCATGATGCTGGGTGTGAGAAACAATTCTGCCGACATCAAGAGTGGTGAGGTATGGATAAACGAACTCCGACTCAAGGAACATAATAATTCGGGTGGTTGGGCTGCCAATGCCAACCTCAACGTACAACTCTCCGATCTGGGTAGCGTAAATGCCACCGGCAGATACATCAGCGAGGGATTCGGCGGTCTGGAAGATGGCGTGGCAAGTCGCACTACCGATAATTACGGTACCTACAGTGTGACCACATCGCTCGAAATGGGTAAGTTCTTCCCTGACAAGGCGAAGGTGAGCATACCTTTATATTATAGTATTACCAAGGAGAAGACTACTCCTAAGTATAATCCGCTGGATACCGATATGGAGTTGAAGGATGCCCTCGATGCCGCCGGCTCCAAGCACGAGCGCGATTCTATCGAGAACATCGCTGCCACCAAGATTACGCAGACCAACTTCTCTATCTCGAATGCCCGGGTGGGTATCGCTACCAAGCGACATCCGATGCCATACGATCCAGCCAACTTCTCATTCACCTACAGTCATCAGCATCAGTATACTACGGGTGAAACGACGATGTATGAGCGCAAGGACAACTGGCGCGGAGCCCTGGATTATTCGTGGAGCCCGGTTTATAAGGCTTGGGAACCATTCAAGGGACTGAAGAACAAGAGCAAGTGGCTCGACATACTGAAACGTTTCGGACTGAACTGGCTGCCGCAGAACATAGCCTTCAATACCGAGATGACGCGCGACTACTACGAGTTGCAGGAGCGCGATATGGAAACCCTGATGAGTGGAGCTGCCGGAGTAGACTCCAAGTTGCCGCTCACTTTCAGTGAACAGTTCCTTTGGAACCGTGAGTTCTCCATCAACTGGGATCTGACAAAGAACCTGCACATGAACTTCCAGAGTGCTACCCATGCACAGATAGAGGAACCATATACACCGGTCAACAAGGATCTTTATGCCGACCAGTATCATGCCTGGAAGGATTCTGTATGGACCAGCATCCGCCACTGGGGTGCACCGCTCGACTACAGTCAGAATTTCCAGGCATCCTACAAGGTGCCTCTCAATCTGCTGCCTGTCTTCGACTGGGTGAACAGCGATGCCTCTTACAATGCCAACTATTCTTGGGAGCGCGGTACAGAGGATGAGGAGGGCAACTCGTATGGTAACACCATCAATACCCAGCGCGAACTGACATTGAACGGAAACTTCAACCTGGTGAAACTCTACAACCATGTGCCTTTTCTGAAGAAGGTAAACGATAAGTTTGACCGTACCCAGAGTAGGGCACAGATGCAGCGCAAGAAGCAGGAAAAAAAGAAAAAGAAGCAGGAAGCAAAGGAACAGGCGGCTGATCCGAAGAAGGCGCTGCCTAAGAACAAGCGTGCCTTCGAACGGGAAATCACCCTCCTGCCTGATACCACATTCAAGATACGCCACGGCAAGAATACCAAGCGACTGATTGTGAATGCCAAGACGGAAGACGGCAAAGTGTTCCCGCTTAAATATAAAAAGGTGGATAATAACCAGATCAGAATCATCTCAAAGGTAGATACTGCCATGAAGGTGAAACTCTCCGTACTGGCTAAGGAACCGCTTGATGATAAGAAATGGTATAAGGGATTGCAGTTGGCTAGTCGTCTGGCAATGATGGTGCGCAATGTGAGCATCAACTATCGCAGCAGCTATCAGCTCACCCTGCCGGGCTTTTTGCCTAGTGTGGGTGATGCCTTCGGACAGAAGAAGGTGGGACAGATGGCACCGGGTCTTGACTTCGCCTTCGGTATGGTTGGCGACGATTATATCGAGAAGGCTAGAAACAACGACTGGCTGCTCTGCAACGACAGTATCGCAACACCAGCCACTACCAGCAGAACGGATAATCTTACGTTGCGTGCCACTCTGGAGCCTGTCAAGGATTTCAAGATTGATCTCTCTGCCACACGCACCAAGACCACGCAGAAGAGCATACAGTATATGTATGAAGGAACGCCAACTACCCAGAGTGGAGCCTTCCAGATGACTACCATCTCGCTGGGGTCGGCTTTCGAGGGAATGGGCAATGCCAATTCGGGGTATCGCAGCAAGACCTTCGAGAAGTTTGTCAACTCGCTGGCTGGTTTCAGAGATAGGGTAGAGGCGCAGTATGCAGGTACCGTTTATCCGGCTGGTTCGGCTCTGGCTGGCGGCAAGTTTGATGCTTCCCGCACACCGGTCAACCAGTATAGCAGCGATGTCATGATTCCTGCCTTCCTCAAGGCTTATACCTCGATGGGTGGCAATTCGCTTTCGGTATTCCCGGCATTGAGCCGGATGTTGCCAAACTGGACCATCCGTTACAGCGGACTGGGACGTCTGCCTTGGTTCAACGAGCACTTCAAGAGTGTCAACATCAACCACTCTTACAAAAGCGTCTTTGCGGTTGGCAGCTACAACAGTTACAGCACCTTCCAGGAGTATATGAACGGTCTCGGCTTCGTGAGTGATGCCACTACGGGCAATCCATCTCCAAGTAGCATGTTCAACATTTCGCAGGTAAGTATCAACGAGTCGTTCTCGCCATTATTGGGTATGGATGTCACATTCAACAATAATATGACGGTGAAGGCAGAATATCGCCAGACCCGTGTATTGAACCTCAGTATGACGAGTGTGCAGCTGAACGAGGCATTGAGTAAGGACTGGGTAATCGGTATGGGTTACCGCATCAACAACTTCGATGTTTTCGGTTGGGGCGCCAAGGCCTCCCGTTCCAAGTCGAAGGGCGGCAACAAGAATGCAGCCAATAAGAATGCGTCGACCACCAAGACGGTTCAGAATGGTACCAACCATGATCTGAATCTACGTCTTGACTTCAGTTTCCGCAAGCAGGCAGCCATCGTTCGTGATATTGCCTCAATGGTAAGCAGTGCCAGCAGCGGCAACAATGCTCTGAAACTGAGTTTCTCTGCCGATTATACCTTCAGCAAACTCCTTACCATGAGTTTCTATTATGACCGTCAGACCAACACCCCGCTCCTGTCGAGCAGCAGTTATCCTACCACCACACAGGATTTCGGCCTGAGCATCAAGTTCTCGCTGACGAGATAAAAAGAAAATTCACTAGAACCAATAGGTAGAAAGAAAAATTCTCTAATTCTCAAATTCTTGAAAATAAAAAAAAGCTCGGATGCATCACAAGCATCCGAGCTTTTTAATATTCTGATAATTCTTGATTACTTCTTGTCGTAAGCATGAACAGGATAGTCGATGGTATAGTGGAGACCACGACTCTCCTTGCGTTCTATCGCCATGCGGGTGATGAGATAACCCACGTTAATCATGTTGCGGAGCTCGCAGAGTTCCTTGCTTACCTTTACACGCTTGAAGAGGTTTTCTGTCTCTTCGTAGAGAAGATCGAGACGGTCCCATGCTCGTTTCAGACGGAGGTCACTGCGCACGATACCTACATAGTTGCTCATGCATTCGCCAACCTCTTTCACGCTCTGTGTAATCAGCACCTTCTCTTCGTTGGTCAAAGTACCTTCATCATTCCATGCTGGTACCTTCTCGTTGAAGTCGTACTCATCTACATGTTCAATACTGTGCTTGGCAGCAGTCTCGGCATAAACCACAGCCTCGATGAGCGAGTTGCTGGCAAGACGGTTACCGCCATGCAGACCGGTGCATGAACACTCGCCCAGAGCATAGAGACGGTTGATGCTTGAACAGCCGTTCAAATCAACCTTGATACCACCACACATATAGTGAGCGGCAGGACGAACAGGGATATACTCCTTGGTGATGTCGATGCCGATGCTCAGACACTTGGCGTAGATATTAGGGAAGTGACGCTTGGTCTCCTCTGGATTCTTATGGGTTACATCGAGACAGACATGATCCAATCCGTGAATCTTCATCTCCTTATCGATGGCACGAGCCACGATGTCACGAGGAGCCAGACTCAATCGCTTATCATATTTCTCCATGAAACTTTCGCCGTTAGGCAGACGCAAGATGCCGCCATAACCACGCATAGCCTCGGTGATGAGGAAGGCAGGATGGGTTTCGCCCGGATGATAAAGAGCGGTTGGGTGGAACTGGACAAACTCCATGTCGGCTACAGTTCCCTTGGCACGGTATACCATCGCCTCACCATCGCCAGTGGCAATCACAGGGTTGGTGGTAGTCTGATAAACGGCACCACATCCACCGGTACACATCACGGTAACCTTACTCAGATAGGTATCTACCTTCTGGGTATCAGGATTCAATACGTATGCACCGTAACAGTTGATATAAGGAGTGCGGCGAGTAACACGGGCACCCAAGTGGTGCTGAGTGATAATCTCCACGGCGAAATGATTTTCCTTGATATCGATATCCGGACAGTTGCGCACAGCCTCCATCAGACCGCGCTGGATTTCTGCACCCGTATCATCTGCATGATGAAGGATGCGGAACTCGCTGTGACCGCCCTCACGGTGTAGGTCGAACTTGCCGTCCTGCTGCTTATCGAAGTTGACGCCCCACTGCACGAGCTCCTTGATCTGCTCCGGTGCCATAGTGACAACCTGCTTCACTGCTTTATAATCGCTGATATAATCACCAGCAATCATAGTATCCTGTATGTGCTTGTCGAAGTTATCCACTTCCAAGTTGGTAACTGACGCCACACCACCTTGTGCGAATGACGTGTTAGCCTCGTCGAGCGAGGTCTTGCAAATCATACACACCTTACCTTTATGCGCTCTGGCTACTTTCAGGGCGTAACTCATACCGGCAACTCCTGAGCCGATAATCAGAAAATCATACTTATAAACCATTGAGTTTATTCTTATCTAATTTCAATATTAAGAACAGGTGTTTTTATCTATAAAACAACCCCATTCTCTCAGAATTAATTCTTAATTCGTTGCAAAAGTAATAATTAATCTTTAAAATGAGTAATAAGAGAGGGATTTTTTGTAATTTTGCAGCGAAATTTAAGGTTATATAGTCTTTTAGACTATCAAACGGTCGTAAAAACGACAATAATATAAGGTAATAAATCAAAGTTATGGCAGATAGAACTTTTCATAAGCGCTTTACGCTGACGGCACGTATCGGTGTGGCGGTGTTCGCAATCCTGGCTCTCTACTTCTTCTGGGTCAAACTGGCTATCATCGGCATCTTTGTGGCTATCATCATCGTGGGCATGATTGAGCGCATACTGAATACAACCTATACCTTCAAGATGGTAAAACCGATAGACCTGGATGAGGAGATGGAATATCTCATCATCAATGAGGGCAGGTTCTCTTCCAACAGAAATGTGCCGCTATGTGATGTCATTGATGTACACATAGCCAAGACTTTCTTCGGATTAGACCATTGTGTGGTCATCGAATACGGACATAAGAATATTGTGACCGTTCAGCCGGATAATGAAGAGGCGTTTATGGAGAGAATCAAAAATAAATAATTTCTTTTATGTTCCGGTGAACTGATTGTGATGAAAAAGATAATATATATGCTGTTGGGTCTGATGATGGTATGGATCTCTGTACCGGTGCAGGCCCAGAATGTGATTGAAGATGAGGGAATAGAAACGGTTGATGAGAAGGATGTTTCCGATTCTACACTCGTTGATTCCCTGACAGCGGATACGCTGACTCAGGAATTGCCTTGGCCCGAATCGGTGAAGGTGGGTATTGATAAACTCCTTGAGAGCAAGATGTTCGAAACATCACAGGTAGGACTGATGGTCTGGGACCTGTCTGCTGACTCTTGTATCTATCAGAGAAATGAACGACAGCTGATGCGTCCGGCAAGTACGATGAAGCTCCTGACTGCCATTACGGCGCTCGATAAGTTGGGCGGTTCTTACCAGTTTAAAACCACTCTGAAATATACCGGTACCATTGAGAATGGGGTGTTGACGGGTGATGTCTATTGTATAGGCGGCATGGATCCCCGTTTCAACAGCGATGATATGTCGGCATTTGTCAATAGTCTGAAGGATATGGGTGTTGACACCATCCGTGGCAGCATCTATGCCGACCGCTCTTTGAAGGATGCCGACCTGTTGGGTGAAGGCTGGTGCTGGGATGATGACAATCCGGTGCTTTCGCCACTGGTGTTCCAGCGCAAGGATATCTTTATGGATAAGTTTCTTGCCAAGCTCCGTGAGGAGGGCATCGAATATTCCTGCTTTGGGGCTTCAGAGAAGACTTGCCCTGCGAGTGCCTTTACGGTCTGTACCCGATTCCATACGATGGATCAGATTCTGCACAAGATGATGAAGGAGAGTGATAATCTCTATGCCGAGAGCATGTATTATCAGATTGCGGCTTCTACGGGAAATAAATGGGCGAGTGCCAAGAGTGCCCGGAATGTGGAAAGACAGCTTATCCGTAAGATAGGACTTGATCCGGCAAGATATAAACTGGCTGACGGCTCGGGACTTTCGCTCTATAATTATCTCAGTGCCGAACTGGAGGTGAAACTGCTGCGTTATGCTTATCTTAACGGTAATATCATGGACCATCTGAAGCATTCGCTGCCTATCGGTGGGGTTGACGGTACCTTGAAAAAGCGTATGAAAAACAGTTTTGTGCATGGCAATGTGAAAGCGAAGACGGGTACGCTGACGGGCATCATCTCATTGGCGGGTTACTGTACCGCAGCCAATGGTCATGAACTCTGTTTCGCCATCATTAACAATGGTATCATGCATGGCAATAATGCCAGACACTTTGCAGATAAAGTATGTACTTTGCTCTGCCAACCGTGAGCGTTAGTTGATAGTTTATAGTTGATAGTTAATAGTTTTATGGAGGAAATTCGTAAGTTTGTAGATGAAATGATAACATGGGCAGGAGTCACTGGTGATTTCGTGCCGATGCTGCGCCATATCTTGCTCACCATTACTGCCATCCTCTTGGCAATATTGAGCGATTTCCTGTGTCGCAAGATACTGGTTCCGCTCATCAGTAAGATTACTGATAAGACGGTTATAGCTTGGGATGATATTCTGCTGAACAAGAAGGTGCTCACCTCGGCTTGCCATATTGTGCCGGCTGTGGTGATATGGTCGCTCATGCCGCTGATTTATCTGGAGTATCCGATATTCAAGGAGATATTGGAGCGGGTTACGGGCATCTATATCGTGGTGATGTCGGTGCGTACGGCTCTGGTCTTCATCGGGTCTTTCAAAGGATTGGAGGATTCTCAGGAACGACGCTCGTCGGCTCAGCAGTATTTCCATACTTTCTGCGGTGTTCTCAAGGTATTGATGCTCTTTGTGGCTGGCGTGGTGGTGGTTGCCATCCTGTTGGGCAAGAACCCGATGACCCTCTTTGCCGGTTTGGGTGCTACCTCGGCAGTCCTGATGCTGGTCTTTAAGGATACCATCACGGGATTGGCGGCTGGTGTGCGTCTTACCAGCAATGATATGTTGCATAAGGGCGACTGGATTACGGTGAAGTCGGTGGATGCCAATGGTATCGTTGAGGATATGTCACTCACGACCGTGAAGGTGCGCAACTTTGATAACACAATCGTTACCATTTCGCCTATTACCCTGGTGAATGGTTCGTTCCAGAATTGGATTGGTATGCAGAAGAGTGGTGGACGAAGAGTGAAGCGCGTGGTTTACTTCGATTTCCGTAGTGTCCGTCTGGTGGATGAGACATTAAAACGTAATCTGCTTGCCAAGCATTTCGCCACCGAAGATTCGTTTAAGTTGAAGGAGTCGTTGCAGAAGGCGATAGATAAAGATATACAAGAAGGGAAGGATATTGAGGATTTAAAGAATCCTGCAGCCCTTGCCCCTACCAATCTCCAGCTTTACCGTAAATTTATGGAGAAGTATCTGCGCCAGCGTCCGGAGGTCAATACCGATCTCACATTGATGGTGCGCCACATGGAAGCCACGCAATGCGGTCTCCCTATCGAGTTCTATTTCTTCATTAAGGATAAGGTATGGGTGAATTACGAGCACATTCTCGCCGATATCATGGAGCATGCCTATGCCTTGGCGAATGAGTTCGGTCTGAAGATTTACGAGCAATATCCGGAACAGTGATTACTTTGAACATTGAGATTTGAACATTGAATTTTATGAATAGTTTTTCGGCTGTCATTATCCATTGGTTTCGTGAGAATGGTAGGGATTTGCCTTGGCGCGAAACCAAGGATCCTTATGCCATCTGGCTGAGCGAAATCATCCTTCAGCAAACCCGCATCGCACAGGGATGGGAATATTGGGAGCGGTTCATGAAGACCTATCCCAAGGTTGAAGACTTGGCTGCTGCCAGCGAGGATGATGTCTTGAAACTCTGGCAGGGATTGGGGTATTACTCGCGAGCCCGCAACCTTCATACTGCTGCCAGACAGATAGTAGAGCTCGGTCATTTCCCTGATACACTTAAAGGTATCAAAGCCCTGAAAGGGGTGGGCGATTATACTGCAGCAGCCATCGGTTCTTTTGCCTTTGATATTCCGGCGGCAGTAGTAGATGGCAATGTGTACCGGGTTCTTTCACGTTACTTCGGAATAGATATTCCTATCAACTCAACGCAGGGAAAAAAAGAGTTTGCTGCGTTGGCTCAATCACTCTTGCCTGCTTCGTCTGCTCAGCAACTTTCTGATACAGCATTATCGCCTGTTGCTGCCTATAACCAGGGTATGATGGATTTCGGAGCTATCCAGTGCACTCCTCAATCTCCAAAATGTCTTGTCTGTCCGCTTGCCGAAACCTGTGAGGCGTTGAGAACAGGAAGGGTAGAGGAGTTGCCGGTGAAGAACAAGACACTGAAGGTGAAAACGCGCCATCTCTCCTATATATATATAAGGTGTAAAGGCGAAGTGGCTATCCACCGTCGCGGTGAGGGTGATATCTGGCAAGGATTGTGGGAACCATATAACGCATCAGATGCTCCGCAACTGCCTGCCTTTGTCCATAATCCTCTTCTCCTGGCTAAGGATGTGAAGCATGTACTTACCCATCGCATCCTCCTTGCCGACTTCTATCTGCAGGAAACAGAAACCCGCCCCCTGCTCCCTGATGATTATATCTGGGTGAAAGAGGATGAGATAGAACAGTATGGTGTTCCAAGGTTGATAGAAATCATGTTGGAAATGGTTCAAGCTAAATCATAAAAAAGAGGGTGTGTCATAAGACCATGACACACCCTCTCTTATTTATATATGTTCTGTTAGATATTTCGTCTCAAGCAAGAATTAGTAATTCTGTGCTTCAATCTGGAAGTAGCTCTGTGGGTGGTTGCAGACTGGGCAAACCTCAGGAGCCTTCTTGCCTACTACGATATGTCCGCAGTTAGAGCACTGCCAGATGCAGTCGCCGTCACGAGAGAAGACGAGCTTGTCCTGTACGTTCTTCAAGAGCTTGCGATAACGCTCCTCGTGGTGCTTCTCGATTTCAGCAACCATCTCAAACTTAGCAGCAATCTCCTCGAAACCCTCTTCGCGAGCCTCCTTTGCCATGCGTGGATACATATCGGTCCACTCATCGTGCTCACCATTGGCAGCAGCTTCCAGGTTCTTCTCTGTATCCTGGATAGCACCGCCCTCCAGATACTTGAACCACAACTTAGCGTGCTCCTTCTCGTTAGCAGCTGTCTCCTCAAAGATATTAGCTATCTGTACAAAACCGTCTTTCTTTGCTTTGCTTGCAAAATAGGTATATTTGTTACGAGCCTGTGACTCACCAGCGAAAGCCTCCTGGAGGTTCTTCTCTGTCTTTGTTCCTTTTAATTCCTTCATAATGTATTCTGTATTAAGTTATTAATATGTTCTTTATTAAATTCTTGTACAAAGAAAATGCAAACGAGCGCAATGAAAGCTTGCTTTCAAATTGCCGAGTGCAGCTTTTCTTACGCAAAGATATTGAAAATATTTCAAATATACAAATAAATTAAGAACTATTTACCTTTTTGGCGCTTATTTAAATAAAATAAAGCAAAACCAAGCATGGCAACACCGAATATCCACGAGATGATGGCACTCATTACCATACCCAGCGTATGAGTGAATCCCGCTACAACGAAGGTGAGGAAACTCACACAGGCTACAGTCAGGGCGTAAGGCAACTGTGATGATACATGATGTACATGCTTGCATTCCGCTCCCGCACTCGCCATGATGGTGGTATCGCTGATAGGAGAGATATGGTCGCCACATACCGCTCCAGCCATACATGCCGAGATAGAGATGATACGCAAAGGATCAGCACCAGGGAATACGGCGATGCAGATAGGAATCAGAATACCAAAGGTTCCCCAGGAGGTACCCGTTGCAAATGCCAGGAAGCCTGCTACCAGGAAGATGATGCCCGGAAGAAGCATCTGAAGTTCTGAGGCACTGCTCGCTACAACCGATGATACATATTCTGCCGCACCCAGCGAGTCGGTCATACTCTTCAGCGTCCATGCCAAAGTAAGAATCAGAATGGCTGGTACCATCGCCTCAAAACCCTTGATGAGACTACTCATCGCTTCGTCGAAAGGCAAGGTCTTGCGAATGGTAAACATCATGATGGTAAGAATCAGGGCAGCCAATGAACCGATTACCAAGCCTACAGAGGCATTGCTCGCAGCAAAGGAATCCACAAAATTGAGATAGTTGGCATTATCGGCATCGAAGAATCCGCCTGAATATACCATACCCACCATGCAGAAGATAATCAGCATGATGATTGGTATCACCAGGTCGCTCACGGTTCCCTTGTTCTTGGAATCCTCTTCCTGTTTGGCTCCCACACCATGCTCAACAATCTGCAGTTTGGTATCGCTCACCTCATCGAGCTTCCCGCCATTGGTTCGCTCGTACCATTCCTTCAGTCTTGCATCATACTTGCTCATCGCCTTGAAGTCGAAGCCCAGTATCACGATGCCAAACATAAAGAGGATGGTAAAGAATGCGTAGAAATTAAAAGGTATCGCCTTGCAGAAAAGTGCCAGTCCGTTCTCACCTCCTGATACGAAGCCCGATACCGCAGCTGCCCAACTCGAGATAGGGGAGATGATGCAGACCGGAGCGGCTGTAGAATCGATGAGATAAGCCAGCTTCTCCTTGGTAACACCGTTGCGCACTGCGATAGGGCGCATCACCGAACCCACGGTAAGGCAGTTGAAGTAATCATCGATGAATATCAGAATGCCGAGCAGAATGGTAGCAATCTGTACGCCAACCTTCGAGTGTACGTGCTTGGAAGCCCAACGGCCGAAAGCAGCTGAACCACCCGCCTTGTTCATCAGTGAAACGATGCTGCCTAATACCACCAGGAATACCAAAATGCCCACATTCCATGGGTCGGAAAGGCAATGTATCAAACCGTATGCCTTGGCATCATCGCCTTCACCTACAGTGTGGTTTGTCAGGTGAACGAGGAATCCGTCGAAACCTGTTCCCATCGAAATACAATATTGAACGGCACCCAGTATGATACCGATAAAAAGAGAAGAATAGACCTCCTTCGTCTTCAGCGCCAGAGCAATGGCGACGATAGGAGGCAGTAACGACCATGCGGTCCCAATCATGTTGTAATCCATTTTATTGTTTTTGGGTTAGAAATATTTTGCTGAGGTGCAGCCTATCTTTTGCAAAGATAGTTTTTTTTGGTAATATATGCAAGCTTTTGGGCAGAAAAATGGTGCTTATGGGTTGATATGGGCTGTTTTAGCATATTTTATCATTATAAAGTGTCGTTTTTCTATATTTTTATTGTATCTTTGAAAACTCAAATTGCAACTCAATCTGAGATAGAATGGAAATTCAATTTTAACAACTTAATAATGGAGGACTAATTATGAACATCAATTCTGGTATTAAGCAAGCCGTGATTTTAACCATCGGCATCATCGTGCTTGGATTTTGTATCAAGTCGGGACTTGAAAGTGTGATTAGTAATGATCGAAAGGTTGTAGTGAAAGGCCTTGCCGAAAAGGAGGTGGAGGCTGATAAGGTGACGTGGCCTATCGTTTCCAAGGAAATAGGCAATGACCTGCCTGAACTCTATCAAAAAATCAATGCCACTACGAGAACCATCAGAAACTTCCTGGTGGAGAATGGTGTTAAGGCTAATGAAATCAATGTGAATGCGCCTGTGGTCATCGACCTCAATGCTGAACGATATGGCGAAAACCGCCAGGGGTATCGTTATAACATTACTTCCATCATCACGGTTACATCCAAGAATGTGAAACTGGTTCGCAGTATCATTGCCCGTCAGGGTGATTTGCTTCAGAAGGGGGTTGCCATTGTGGATGGTGGTTACGAGAATCCGGTGAAGTATGAGTATGTTGCCTTCCGTCAGATGAAACCTAAAATGATGCAGGAAGCGATAGAGAATGCTGAGCAGACTGCTGCCCAGTTTGCTGAGAACAGCAAGAGTAAGATAGACAAGATTATGAATGCCGACCAGGGCCAGTTCTCTATCGAAGACCGCGATTCCAATACCCCATATATAAAAAAGGTAAGGGTTGTTACTACCGTTACTTATTCTTTGAAGGATTAGGAGTAGTGATTAGTGAATAGTGATTATTTATTAGTGATTAATTGTAATAAGAGGGTGTGTAATAGACTAATGGCACACCCTCTCAAATTAAAACAACGAAAAACTATGAAGAAAATCATATTAGCAGCTGTTTTATTTCTACCATTTCTGGTTTCTTGTTCCCAGAACAGGAAAGCACCTGCTGTTTCTTCTCAAACGTCTGAAGAGAAGTCTGAGAAAACTGAAACTGCCAAGGTGCAATATCTCACCACATCTGATTTCAGAAAAAAGATTATGGATTACGAGGCTCATCCGGATGAGTGGGTATTCGCCGGTTCCCGTCCTGCCGTCATCGATTTCTATACCACCTGGTGTGGTCCTTGCAAGATGATGGCTCCCGTAGTGGAATCTCTCGCCGGGAAATATGCCGGCAAGATAGATTTCTATAAGGTGGATATCGACCAGGAGTCCGAACTTGCTTCTGTTTTCGGTATCAGCAGCATCCCTACCTTCCTCTTCATCCCCGTGAAAGGCAAACCATCTGTGCAGATGGGTGCTATGCAAAAGGAGGATTTCGAAGGACTGATTGATAAAATTAAAATAAAATGACAATTTGGTAGCATCTCAAATTTCCATGCCTCTCCTTACCTATATGTAGGTATTTTCGGGCGATACCTACTTTTGATGATGCCCGAAATTTGGAGATTTGTCAGATAATACCTAAATTTGCACTCGGAAAAAATGTTTAACGTAATTAAAAGTATTATAGTATTATGATTATCGAAAATGTTCATGCAAGAGAAATCTTGGATTCTCGTGGCAATCCTACAGTAGAGGTTGAAGTTTCTTTGAAGTCAGGTATCGTTGGTCGTGCATCGGTTCCTTCTGGTGCATCAACTGGTGAGAACGAGGCTTTGGAACTTCGTGATGGCGACAAGAACCGCTATGGCGGCAAGGGTGTCTTGAAGGCAGTAGAGAACGTGAATCAGGTGATTGCTCCGGCTTTGGTAGGTTTTTCTGCCTTGGAGCAGCGTGCCATCGATTATAAGATGTTGGAACTCGACGGTACCAAGAGCAAGTCTAATCTGGGTGCCAACGCCATCCTCGGTGTTTCTTTGGCTGTGGCTCATGCTGCTGCTGAGTATCTCCATATTCCATTGTATCGCTATATCGGCGGTTGCAATACTTACACTCTTCCTGTTCCTATGATGAATATCATCAATGGTGGTGCTCACTCTGATGCGCCTATCGCCTTCCAGGAATTTATGATCCGTCCTGTGGGTGCTCCTTCCGAGAAGGAGGCTATCCGTATGGGTGCTGAGGTGTTCCATGCTTTGGCTAAGCTATTGAAGAGCCGCGGTCTTTCTACTGCCGTAGGTGATGAGGGCGGTTTTGCTCCTGCACTCGATGGTATAGAGGATGCGCTCGACAGCATCTGCCAGGCTATCAAGGATGCCGGTTATGAGCCAGGAAAGGACGTGAAGATTGCCATGGACTGTGCTGCCAGCGAGTTTGCCGTTCAGGAAAATGGTGAGTGGTACTACGATTACCGCCAGTTGAAGGATGGCAAGAAGAAGGATCCTAATGGTAAAAAACTGACTGCTGCTGAGCAGATCAAGTTCCTGGAAGAACTGATTACCAAATATCCTATCGATTCAATCGAGGATGGCCTTGACGAGAACGATTGGGACAACTGGGTGAAGTTGACTGCTGCCATCGGCGATCGTTGCCAGTTGGTAGGTGACGACCTCTTTGTTACCAACGTGAAGTTCCTGGAGAAGGGCATCAAGATGGGTGCTGCCAACTCTATCCTCATCAAGGTGAACCAGATTGGTTCTCTTACCGAGACACTGGATGCTATCGAGATGGCTCACCGTCATGGTTACACCACCGTTACTTCCCATCGTTCTGGTGAAACCGAGGATACAACAATTGCTGATATTGCCGTAGCAACAAACTCCGGTCAGATTAAGACGGGTTCTATGAGCCGTACCGACCGTATGGCTAAGTACAACCAGCTTATCCGCATCGAAGAGCAGTTGGGCAATAGCGCAGCTTACGGTTATAAGAAGTTGAAATAGAAATGATGATATGAAATTGGAAAACACCAATTTCACCATAACAAAACATAATTAGTAATAACTGAATAGATCAGATACGAAATAGATGGGCATGGATGACTGTGAGGGTTGTCCATGCTTTTTTTCTTCTATGATGTATCTGCATCTTCATGTGTTTAACTGGATAACTTCGATATATTTTATTGATTATGACAAACGTATTGATTAGTGCCGCCGGGCTTTGCGGTGCCACGATTATTGGTGCCATTTTGGGATTCTTCGTCAAGGAGTTGCCTCACAAATGGAACGACGCCGTATTGGGATATTGTGCCGGAATCATGCTGGCAGCTTCCACGTTGGGACTGATAGTGCCAGCCTTTGAACAGACCAGTCTTTGGTGGCTGGTAGTCATCGGCGTGATGGCAGGAGCTCTGTTTTTGAACGTGCTAGACCTGGTGACTCCCCATCTTCATCATATCACGGGGCTCGACCCCGAGGAGCATCGCAACAATGCCCGACTCAGCCATGTGATGCTTTTCGTGATGGCGATAGCCCTGCATAAACTGCCCGAAGGCATGGCTGCTGGAGTGAGTGTCTGTTCGGCAGAGGGAGCAACGGAGTGGGGGGTATCCTTCGGCATCGCCCTGCAGAACATCCCTGAGGGTATGGTGATTATCGCTCCTTTGATGATGGCTGGTGTTACAGCAGTCCGCACCTTTTTCATTTCCATCTTCATCGCCCTGCTCGAAGTGGCAGGCATCCTGTTAGGTTTCGGTTTGGGTTCAGCCTCTTCCACCTTCCTCCCCGTGATGCTGGGCTTTGCCGGTGGTGCCATGCTCTATATAACGAGCGATGAGATGATTCCCGAAACACATGCCCATGGTTTTCAGAAGCAAGCCACCTACGCCCTTCTCCTGGGCTTCATCACCTTTGTGTTGATGGAGAAATATGTATGATTAGATTCTGATACCGAGGCAGGTAGTATTTCCTAAATACAGAGTGTGCTTAGGTGTAGGCTTTTTTGGGAAAAAAAGCGGAGCGTGATTTCACAACCACACTCCGCGCAAACTTAAACAACCAATAAAAGAAATAGATTGATCGTTCAATTGTTATATCTGATGAAGAGTAGCTCTTGTTAGAGCTTTGTTTTTTTTTATCTGTCAGAAATATGTCTTATCTATTTTGAAGACATTGCTGATTAGCGGATGAACAGGAGTTCACGATACTTAGGCAAGGTCCAGAGCTCATCGGCTACAGTCAACTCCAACTTATCAATCTGATAACGGATTTCCTCCATCTTTGGAGCTACCGTGTCATGATAAGCAATTGCCTTATCGTGCTCATTCTCAATCTTGTTGGCAACCTTGCGGGCATTTACCAACTCCTCAACACCGGTCTCGATGATCTGAGTGCGCTCAGCAATCTTCTTGATGATATTGATGTTGCGGGCTGTCAACTTCTTGCCTTCCTCGTCGCCGAAGATATCAATCATGTTCTCCACATTCTTAGCCAACTGGCTCTGATAGTGAGTAGCCACTGGGATGATGTGGTTCATGCTCAAGTCACCCATTACACGAGCCTCAATCTGAATCTTCTTGGTGTAGGTCTCCCATTTCACCTCGTTACGGGCTTCCAACTCGTTCTTCTTCATGACGCCCATATCCTCGAACATCTTGATAGTGGCAGGGTCGAGATAACGCTCGAAAATCTTAGGACAGCTCTTCTCGCAGTCCAAACCACGCTTAGCTGCTTCCTCTACCCACTCATCTGAGTAACCATTGCCGTCGAAACGGATTGGCTTGCAGGTCTTCAAATCCTGACGAACGATATCGATGATGGCAGATGTCTTGTCCTCACCCTTGGCGATCAACTCATCCACACGCTTCTTGAAGTCGGTCAAAGCCTCGGCTACGGCTGTGTTCAATACAATCATTGCTGATGCACAGTTAGCCTCAGAACCTACGGCACGGAACTCGAAACGGTTACCGGTGAAGGCGAATGGTGATGTACGGTTACGGTCGGTGTTATCAATCATCAACTCTGGAATCTCAGGGATATCCAACTTCATGCCCTGCTTGCCAGCTACGGTGAAGAGATCCTTCTTGTCGGCTTTCTCGATGTGCTCGAGAAGGTCGGTCAACTGCTTGCCGAGGAATGAAGAGATGATTGATGGAGGTGCCTCGTTGGCGCCCAGACGATGAGCATTTGTAGCGCTCATGATAGATGCCTTGAGCAAACCGTTGTGCTTGTATACACCCATCAAAGTCTCTGTGATGAAGACTACGAAACGGAGGTTATCCTCTGGTGTCTTGCCAGGACCATGGAGCAGAATGCCTGTATCTGTAGCGAGACTCCAGTTGTTGTGCTTACCGGAACCGTTGATGCCTGCGAATGGCTTCTCATGGAGAAGTACGCGGAAACCGTGATGGCGAGCTACCTTCTTCATCAAGCTCATCAGGAGCATGTTGTGGTCAACGGCAAGGTTGGTCTCCTCGAAGATAGGTGCCAACTCAAACTGGTTGGGTGCTACCTCGTTGTGACGGGTCTTGCAAGGAATACCGAGTTCAAGAGCCTGGATTTCCAAATCCTTCATGAATGCTTGAACACGCTCTGGGATGGCGCCGAAGTAGTGGTCGTCCATCTGCTGGTTCTTGGCTGAATCGTGACCCATCAGGGTGCGGCCTGTCAGCATCAGGTCAGGACGTGCTGCATACAAGCTTTCATCTACAAGAAAGTACTCCTGCTCCCAACCGAGATTGGAAATAACTTTCTTGACATCAGGGTTGAAGTAGTGGCAAACCTCTGTTGCTGCTACGTTTACAGCGTGCAATGAACGGAGCAATGGAGCTTTATAGTCGAGAGCCTCACCAGTGTAAGAGATGAAGACGGTAGGGATACAGAGTGTATCGTCGATGATAAATACAGGAGATGTTGGATCCCATGCAGAATAACCGCGAGCCTCGAAGGTTGAGCGGATACCGCCAGATGGGAAAGATGATGCATCAGGCTCCTGCTGAACGAGCAACTTGCCTGAAAATTCCTCGATCATACCACCCTTGCCATCATGCTCGATGAAGGCATCGTGCTTCTCGGCAGTACCTTCTGTCAATGGCTGGAACCAGTGAGTGTAGTGGGTTACGCCATTCTCGTCAGCCCACTGCTTGATGCCTTTGGCTACGGCGTTGGCGATGTTACGGTCGAGACGTGCTCCGTTGTCGATGACGTCTATCAGTTTCTCATAGACATCTGCAGGGAGATACTTGTACATCTTCTGTCGGTTGAATACCTTCTTTCCGAAGAATTCACTTGGTCGCTCGCTAGGAGCGGTTACCTCAACAGGCTTTCTCTTGGAAGCCTCTGAAACAGCTTCAAATCTTAAGTTGCTCATACCTTATATATTTTAAAATTTCTGATTTTCAATGTTTTTATAATCTGTTGGAACGTTTATTTTCCCAGCCATTTGGCAATTCTCTCCATGGCTTCCTTGCAGTCCTCATGCTCGCCGAAGGCGGTGAGTCGGATGTAGCCTTCGCCCGATGGACCGAAGCCGACACCTGGAGTGCAGACTACGCTGGCACCATAAAGCATCTCTTCGAAGAATTTCCAGCTTGGCGTGTTGTTTGGCGTCTTCACCCAGAGATAAGGTGCATTCTCGCCGCCATATACTCTCAAGCCGAGTTTCTGGAGTTCTGCTCTCATGAAGTGGGCATTCTCCATATAGTAATTGATGGTTGCCTTCACCTGTTCCTTACCCTCAGGGGTGTAGATGGCTTCGGCAGCACGCTGGCTGATATAGCTTGTACCATTAAACTTGGTGCACTGGCGGCGGTCCCAGATAGGATTCAATGCCACTTCCTCACCTGCCAATGTCTTTGCCTTCAACTCTTTAGGAACGATGGTGTAACCACAACGCACACCGGTGAATCCGGCAGTCTTCGAATAACTGTGGAATTCTATCGCTACCTTTCTGGCTCCACGAATCTCGTAGATAGAATGAGGAATTGATGGGTCGGTGATATATGCCTCGTAGGCTGCATCATAGAGGATGATGCTCTCGTTCTTGATAGCATAGTTTACCCATTTTCTGAGTTCTTCTTTCGAGATGACCGTACCCGTTGGGTTGTTTGGATAACAGAGATAAATCATGTCCACACGGTGATCTGGAATCTGAGGGATGAAGTCATCGCTCTCATCGCAAGGCATGTAGGTTACATTGCTCCACTTGCCGTTCTCGAAGACTCCGGCTCTACCTATCATCACGTTAGAGTCTATATAAACCGGATAAATCGGGTCGGTAACGCCGATGTTGTTATCCCATCTCAAAATCTCCTGGATATTTCCCGTATCGCTCTTGGCTCCATCGTTTACGAATACCTCGTTGGCGTCAAGATGAATGCCACGTGGCAGAAAGTCGTTCTTGATGATAGCCTCGCGGAGGAAGTCGTAGCCTCGTTCCGGACCATAGCCTCTGAAAGAAGCCTGCTCAGCCATCTCGTCTACAGCCTTGTGCATCGCCTTGATGACGGCAGGGCAGAGAGGCTGGGTTACGTCACCGATGCCCAGACTGATTACACGCTGCTTTGGATGTGCAATCTTGTAGGCGTTCACCTTCTTTGCGATGTCGGCAAACAAGTAGTTGTTGGCCAACTTCAGGAAATGTTCATTAACTAATGCCATATTTTGTTTCTCCTTTTATTTGTGGTCATTATCGACCATTTGTTATTTAAGTTTGCTCTTATTTATAATTCAATTTCTCCTTCGAATGAGAAGGCTGCAGGTCCCGTCATGTAAACATGATCATCAGCCTCGCTATATTCTATTTCCAGCGTTCCGCCATCCATCACGATACTGCTTTTCCTGCCAGTATGCTTGGTAAGGGCTGCGGCTACGGCTGTGGCACAGGCTCCTGTTCCGCAAGCCATTGTTATTCCGCTTCCCCTTTCCCAAACTCGTGTCCTTATGGCGTCTGTGTCAGTTACTTGTGCAAATTCTATGTTGCATCTTTGGGGAAATGCCTTGTCTCTTTCCAGGATTTTACCATAGTGGGCGATGTCGATGGTGTCGATGTCATCCACGAAGGTAACGAAATGCGGATTACCCATGCAAACATAGGTGCCTTCAAATTTTCTGCCGTCAGCTTCGAGCACCGAAGGGCCTAAGAATTGCTCGGGATTTTCAAGTTTGGGTTCCAGCATGTCTACTGTTACCGATTCCACAACTTCTTTATTATCCTGAAGATGAAGTTTCAATATCTTGATACCCGAAAGTGTTTCCAGTCGGATGGTGTCCTTTCGGGTCAATCCCTTTTCGTAAAGATACTTACCGATGCATCGGCTTGCATTGCCGCACATCATCGCTTCAGAACCATCGGCGTTGAAGATGCGCATCGAATAATCTGCTCTTATGCCGTCGTGCGGCTTTCCGATGAGAACCAGTCCGTCGCTTCCTATGCCCGTGTGATAAGCACTCCAGGCAATGGCCGCCTTCTCTGGGTCAGGGATGTCGTATTGTTGGGTATCTACATATATATAATCGTTACCCGCTCCCTGCATCTTTGTAAAATGAACTGTTTCTTTCATCTGCGTTGTTCTTTATGTTTGAATACTCTTCTTTTATCTCTCATGTCTTATCTCTTTTGAGATTTGACTTTTTGCTAGTCTTTCGAATATTTCGATGACTATTTGTTTGATTTCGGTTGCAAAGGTACGACGATTTGTTGAAATATGCAAGAAAGTAAATACAGAAATCTTGATTATTTTTCGCAATCTTACAATTTGTGTTATAAAAATACTTTCTGCCTTACAAATTGTAAGGAGAATGTGATAAGCCTCGATAAATTTAAAATATTCGATAAAAAGCAGAAACGAAATGTTTTTATTTACTTTAAAATGCTGACAAAATGTATTAATTTTGCAGCCGAAAACGAACATAAAGTAAAAGAAAGGCTTGATTTGAATAGCAACCAATGAAGGTCCGTTTTCGAAAAGAGACAATCAATAGAAGTATTAACACATTATTAATTATTAAAGGATTATGAAGAAGATTGAGGCAATTATCCGCAAGTCTAGATTCGAGGATGTCAAGAAGGCGCTTTTAGCAGCAGACATCGAGTGGTTCTCTTATTATAATGTAAGAGGAGAGGGAAAAATGCGCCAGGCTCGCATTTACCGTGGTGTGATGTATGATACCAGCAGCATCGAGCGTGTGCTCCTGAACATCGTGGTTCGTGACAAGAATGTGGAGCCTACCATCGCTGCCATCCAGGGGGCTGCACAGACCGGTGAAGTAGGAGACGGCAGAATCTTCGTGATTCCTGTACTCGATACCGTTAGAATCAGAACCGGCGAGCGAGGCGACATCGCATTGTATAATGCTGAGAAAGAGGAATAATTTAAAATGTTGAATGTTAAGTGTTGAATGTTGAATTAGGCATTCTTACTTATCTTTAATAAATATTATTTAGTATTCTAATTTAACTATAAGATATAAGTATGAGCAGTTTATTATTAACTACACTTGATACGGGTAACACAGCGTGGATGATCATGGCCACCATCTTGGTGCTTTTGATGTCAATCCCGGGTATAGCACTTTTTTATGGTGGTTTGGTGCGCCAGAAGAATATTCTCAGCATCCTGATGCAGACGGTATTCATTGTGGCAGTAGTCAGTCTGATATGGGTAGCCTTCGGTTATTCCTGGGCATTCTCTACAGAATATGCCGATTCGGGCAATCCTCTGGCTTGCGTCATCGGTGGTTTCGATAAATGTTTCCTCCACGGCATCGGCTTGGATGCCATCATGCCTACAGGCATTCCGGAGCTCACCTTTGCAATGTTCCAGTGCATGTTCGCCCTCATTACTCCAGCCTTGATTCTCGGTGCTTTTGCCGAGCGCGTTAAGTTCAGCGGTTATGTACTTTTCACCATCCTCTGGGTTATCATCGCTTATCTTCCAATGGCCCACTGGGTATGGGGTGGCGGTTTCCTGCAGGAGATGGGAGCCATCGACTTTGCGGGTGGTACCGTGGTTCATATCAATGCCGGTGTAGCCGCTCTGGTCATGGCACTCTGTGTAGGCAAGCGTGATGATTACCGTGCAGGTCATCCTATCACACCTCACAACATCACCTTCGTGTTCATGGGTATGTCGTTCCTCTGGTTGGGATGGTTCGGTTTCAATGCCGGTAGCGGTCTGGCAGCTGATGGTCTGGCAGCTAACGCCTTCCTTGTAACCCATATCGCAACAGCTGCAGCAGCCACCACCTGGATGCTCATCGACTGGATTGTGAACAAGAAGCCAACTACGGTAGGTGCTTGTACCGGTGCTGTAGCCGGATTGGTAGCCATCACTCCTGCAGCCGGCAGTACTGATATTTTCGGAGCTTTCTGCATCGGTATCATTTCCACCATCGTCTGCTTCTTCATGGTAGCTGTAGTAAAGGAGAAGTTCAAGTATGATGATGCTCTCGATGCCTTTGGCGTTCATGGTATGGGTGGTATTCTGGGATCTATCCTCACCGGTGTCTTCGCCACTCAGTATGTAACAGGAGCCGAAGGTGTACAGGGTGCCCTCTATGGCGACTGGCATCAGCTCTGGATTCAGGTTGTAGCCACCGTGGTAAGCATCATCTACAGCGTAGTAGTTACCTACATTATCTTCAAGGTAGTAGATAAGAGTGTAGGTGTACGTGTAGACAAGCGAGTAGAGGAGGAAGGTCTCGACATCTACGAGCATGGTGAGAGTGCTTATAGCAACTAATTGCGAAATTCGATTATCAGCATAAAATTTAGGTCAATGGTGTTTCATTTGTGAGGAATGAAACACCATTTTTTTTATGATAAATCCTCAACTTGCATAATGAAATAGCCACAACTTGCACAATGAAACTTTTAAGTTTTTGATATTCAATAATGTAATCCCCACCATTTTCCCTAAGAATTCCTATATATAATAATGTGTAATCCCCTTTTCTCCTTAAATCTTCTTGTTCTTTCCCTTTTGGGATAATTTTGGGAAAGTTATCAATTTAGCGCTGGTCTGTGAACGCAGAAGGTTGCTGCTATTTTGTCGGTGTAAATGTCGGTGTAAAATGTCGGCGCAAATATTGTTTTGGCGGTAATAGTGGCGGTAATGCCGATGTAAATGTCGGAGAAAATGTCGGTAACATGTCGGAAAGAAAAATAATTGAAAACCAATATGTTATCATTTTATAGGGAGTTGATTACCGACAATAAATGTCGGAGACTTTGTCGGTAACCATGTCGGAGATATCAAGGGTGGTAAAAAGAAATTTGGCGGTAATGCAAAAAGCGGGTATTCTAAGGCATGAAGGCAAGGATGATATCGGTGTAAATTCGCTCTAATAGTCGCCATCTATCACCTATAAATTACGAATGAGGGATTTTTGTATTTGTGACTTTTTTGTTATGCTGGGAATATATTTAATAATATGAATTTTGTTGCTTGACAAGCAAAATCTCACAGAATCCTATAGGTTGCGGATTTAATTTTTATATAAATATTACTAACACTTCTTTTTCTTGTGTTAATATATGTGATAAAATGTCGTTAATTAAAAAATATTTTGTATTTTTGGCGGTAAAATAGCGTGTTAAAAGCGCCACTCAGAACAGATGAAAAAATTATATGGCAAAAGAAAATAAACAAGAATCAGTGATGATAGGATTGGTTGATGCTGACCTTTTATGCAAAGGAACTCGACATCCTAACCTTGTATTACTGAAACTTGCAGGTTACTTTCGTGATAACGGCATTAAGTATGAATTGGTTATCAAGGAGGAAATAGACTTGAATAAATACAAATATATTTATCTTTCCCGCGTATTCACTTTTACAAAACTGCCAAAGTTCATTGAAGAATATAAGCTAAAGCATCCAGATACGTGGGAAGAAAAAATTAGACAAGGTGGTACTGGATTCTATGCTACAATAGAAGACAAAGATGAGTTTAAACTTAAACGTGACGAAGATATGAACCGTTTACTAATAGACCCATTCCTGCCTGGTTTTTCTATGGAGCACCAGATGCCAGACTACAATGTCTACAATGCTTATATAGAGCAAGAAATTGAGAAGAAAGTTGATGAAGATATCGCAAAGATTGTAAAAAAGAATGGCATTATGCCAAGTGACGAGGAAACTTCCATATTAAGGATAAAACATAGAAAAAAGTTCAAAGATTACCTCGAATATTCTATAGGATTCCTTACTCGTGGTTGTGTTCGTCAATGTTCTTTTTGCGTCAACAAAGGGGTGCGATCTATTCTACCATACTCAAATCTTGAAGATTTTGTAGACAAAAGTCGCCCATATATTTACCTCTGGGATGATAATTTTCTTAGCTATCGAAATTGGAAAGAATTACTTAAGCAATTAAACGCTACAGGAAAACCTTTTCAATTTAGACAAGGTCTTGACGAACGAGTACTTGACGAGGAACGTGCAATAGCATTAAGTAAATCTCGTTATCATGGAGATTTTATTTTTGCATTTGACCAATGGAAGCAACATGATCTCATTGAGCGAAAATTAAAGATTTGGAAACGTCATTGCAAAAAAACGACCAAATTCTATCTGTTTTGTGGTTATGAACTGACAGAAGATGACGATGACAAGCTCTTTGAAGATGTTTATTATCTTTTTCGAAGAATTCAGATCTTGATGAGTTATGGATGTCTTGGCTACGTAATGCGCCATGCAGACTACGAAAATCATCGTCTTGGGAATATCTATACGCAAATTGCGCATTGGTGTAACCAACCTCAATTTTATAAGAAAATGTCGTTCGAGGAATTTATTCTTAGGAATCAATCCTATCAAGAAGAACATTCTTCATCGACTAAGACTTGCAAGTCGCTTGCAACATATAGAGAATTTAAAAGAACATATTTGGATAAATGGAAAAAAATAAAACCATTGTTCCAGATGAAGTATGAATTAACAATAAATCCAGCCAATTGGGAGAAGTAGGAAATTATGAATGAAACTGCACTTATAAAAGCTTTCAAAAGATTGAGTCAAGGTTCTAAGCAATCCGTACAATGCGGTCTAGAACTTGACGATTTTGATGAGTATATGCATGTAGATCGCCCTATAGACAAGGCGGTAAGAAAAGCTATGGATAGCATCCGACTAAATGGTGGCGGAATACTATTACTTGTTGGTAGTGCAGGCGATGGAAAGTCACATATGATTTCTACTTTGAAGAAAGATTATACTGACTTTGAATTTAGAAACGATGCTTCAGAAAGTCCTTGGCGTACAGTAAGTTCTATAGATGCGCTGAAAATTTTTCTCACTGACTTTAAAGATATAACATTGCATTCTACGAAAACTAAAATGTTGGTAGCTATCAATATGGGTAAACTGAGTGCATTTGTTGACGACCCAGATGTACAAACTGAATTCAAAGAAATTACAGAATGTGCCAAAACTCTATTTGATGAGGACAATCTCCGTCATAAAGAAACTGAGTATGTCAAAATTGTATCTTTTGCAAATCATCAAATATTTGAAATTTTTCCAGAGCAAAAGGATGTGTTGTATCCTGTTGATTCCCATTTCATAAAAACTGTTTTGAGAAAAATAACGAATAAAGCATACAATAATCTTTTCTATACGGCGTTTAATAATTCGATTCCTCTCGGAACCGACTTTGACCCTTGCTATGTAAACTATCAATTTCTCTGTATCCCTGAGATACAAGATGCTATCGTAAAATTTATTATAGAAGCCATAATTCGCTTTAAGTTAACATTGACACCACGTGAACTATTCGACTTCATTTACCGTATTATCGTTCCGGAAAATTTTACAACATTCAATCCAAGCAAGGATTTTTTTAAATCTTTGTTACCTAATATATTGTTTGCTGGTGGAGATAATAAGATATTAAGATGTTTGGCAAAACTTGATCCTCTTAAACACGGAAATATTAAGCATAATGATTATTTGTCAGAACTATTTACGTCTATAAGCTTGCCAAAAGAAGATTGTTTCAACACTCTTAATGGTAAGATTCACTCTAGTTTTTACATGATTATAGACGAATATTTCAAGAATAATCGAAATAATATTGAAGATATTTCTAAACTTCTTTTCCATATCAAGCATTTGATGGAATACCACTCTGAATCAGAAGAGTATAGGGCATTTCTTCAAATACTTTGTGGCTATTATGCAAATGATGAAGAACGTCTGTATCCCCTTTACGAAACAATACAAAACAGTATTCCACATTTCTACGGATCATATACAGATAAAACGAATATAGTTCCACTTAATATACAAGGAAGAGAATATAAGTTATTCGCTAGCTGTGATAACTTAAAAGCAATACCAGCAGAGACTGTACCATTTGATACAAATAACCGAAACAAATTTGTTGTAGAGATTGATACACTCTGGAAAATCACTACGCCAATCTTCCTTAAGGTTGAGTTCCAACTTTATGAAAGTTTATGTAAAATTCAACGAGGAAAGTTAGCACAAACAGATGATCGCAACAGAAATCTATCCTTCAGTGAGTTTATAAATAATTTGGTGAAACAGACGGATTTTAAAGACAAGATTATCATTATCACTTCCGACAATCACCAATTAGTATTATCAAAAACATTTGGAAAAAAAATAACATTACAATGATTGGATTCTCTGACTCTAAATTTCTTAAAGAATACATCAAACCCCAAAAAGACAAAAAGACGGGTTTAATAAAGGATAAATTAGAAGACAACTTCCAAACAGGAAAACAGAAGTTGCTTCCTTTTACCCTTAATCCTACTAGTGGCTGTGTCTATGATGGAACGTGTGGATTAAATGGTGTGGCAGGTGAGTTTTATCGTATTAAAACTCAATCAACTGCAACTCCTATCTACTCACCACAAGACACAGAAGAGACTTTACGCAAAGAATTGGGAAGCAAATTCAATATGTCTACTGATGACATTGAGCGCTTTATTAAGGTCTTTAACGATGTTATGTTTGAAAACGAGACATATAATGTTATAGACTTACCTTTCTTTGCTTTTGTTCCTATGAAGTATTTTGATAAAAGATACAAAGATGACAAAAAAATAAGAAAATACAAAAGTGGGCAGCCCAAAATTGCCGATTATTATGTATCCATTGCAGAATTAATGGATGTAAATTTTGACATGAAGGAAAAAGATCTGTTTTGTACTATTATAAATGAGTGTTTGCAAAAAGACTCTATCAGCAATAGTACAGAGCGAGACAAGTATTTTGTTCACTTTTTCATCAAACAGCAATTTTCTAAAGACATTAAGTGGTTATTAAAACAAAATAATAATGTAATTGTAAAATATCTTCCACTTATGCTTTATTTCTATGCATCATACTCAATTATGCAAACATTAATGTTTATGAATAAGGTCAACTGGGAGTGTACAACTAGCAAACCGCTTCCTATTACTTTTATGCTATCATCTGAGCGCGCTTCAGAAGGGCAAGCTGCTGTCAAAAAAGGCTGGGCTGCATCTGATCATTTTCCAGAAACATTTCTCAATAAAATGTCAGCATATGCTCAAACTCTTGATATTCTAAATTCTATGTTCGAAGAAGAGGATGAGTTGATGACTTTTCAAGAAATACGTAAGCGTTTCAGCAAAATGAACTTTGATAAAGAGGCAAAGGCTGCATGTGAAAATGTTTTAGAACGCTACCAAACACTTAAACGTGAGCTATTGAACGATCGTAATACTGAAACGAGCATGTTGCCAGAACCTATCACAACTGAAGTTGAAAATTATTGCGATTTTGTAAATAAACTTTTAAAACTGTGTATAGAACTACAATCAAAAGACTACCCTCGTATGAAAGTAGCACTATACTCATTATTGGGTATCAAACTTTATGAGAAACGAAGAGAACACAGTGTGCTTACACTGGATGAGGACATGTTACTATTTCTCATTGCCATGATGGCTAAAGATGAAAGAATACGCATGGAAGAACTGTTCAAACGATTCCATGATTATGGTATAGATTTTTCATTCCAAACAAAGAATGCAATTAGTGATTATTTAATGAAGTTAAATCTTTTAGAACGCAAGAGCGATTCCGGGGAGGCACAATATGTACGAATTGTTTTATAATTTTCTTATAGAAGAACTTTTAGTTCGCTATTTCAACAAGACTAGTGTTGGGCCAGGTGATAAGTTTTATATAGTAATAGAAGACACTGCACTTCGTCAGGACTTCTATAAGGCACTTTTTGACTCTGCCTTTACAAAGAACCTGAAAATTAGTTTCTCTGGTTATGAAAAATATGGTATGGGGGCTTCAGAATATGATACTGTTGCCTTTACCTGTGGCATTAATGGTACGGCAGTGCTTGTAAGTGGTTGTGATGACGCCAATGATGGTTTTCAGACAATGATAAGAAACAGCATCGGTGTAATAGGAAATCCGATTAGTGACATGGCTGCTCTTTTTATTCTTCCTGGTACAAGTGCAATAGAAACACTATTAAGTGCAGGCCGTAATTTGCAGGAAAGCCCCTATCCGCTGTGTTTAGATTCGATAACTAGGGCAATATACAATAAGATTAATTGTAAAATTAATTCTATAGAAAAGGAATACCTTCGCAATCATATTGACCATCTGAGGCTTCAAGATGGCTACACTTCGTTATTTGATTTTGCTCCAGTACTCTCTGTTCTTCAGAAAACAAATTTGAAAAATAGTTTTGTACAGCTTGAAGCATTTGAAGATACTGAAATATACGACAATATGTTTGCTGCAACAAATATTAATATCAAAGAGCGAGTAAAAGCCAATACCCAGGCATTTTCCATAATCAGCGAAATGATGGGGGAAGCATACGAACTAGATCAGTACAAGCGTCTGACGACTTACCTTGACCCAAAACTTGCTAGAAATATTTCAAGTGGAAAGGTAAATTGGAAAACACTTGACTACAAAGACGTTTGTAAAAGTCATGAACTTATTGTTGGTAATCCTATCATCAAACGTCCATTATTTAAAATAGATGGAAATGCTGAATTGGTGGTCAATACAACTGGACCTAAAAGCGAAATGACTTCGAAGAATTTTGTCTTAATATGCGATCCTGAATTATCGGTATCCACTCTTAAAGCATGCTTTCAGAAGGACTTGAAAGATTATGCACATGGTAAAGATGCTAGGGTTGCAGGATGTAATCTCATTTTCGCAGTAGATTCAAAGATACTGAAAGATAAGATAGGAGATAAGAAAAACAATCATGAAATTACCGTTCTTCATCTTCAGACAAAGAATGTATTTCAGAGTATTGTCCATTACTTTAAAATTGATAAAAAAGGTAATATTGTAGTGAATGTTCCAGATTCTGTAGACAGCATAACTATTGGAACTGGAACAAACCTCGTGTCTTATGACGAAAATATCCCGGTTGAATTAGATGACAACACTGCATTTCATATTGCTCTAAATGACGCAGAAGTGTTTACCGTTCCTTTTAAGTTTGGAGAAACTATACTTAATTTAGTATTTAATTACAATGGAGAAAAGACACCAACTTTAACTCCAAGTTCTATAACTGATACTATTTGGGGTGAAAATAATGAAGGATTTACACATAACAATGAAGATGGAGATATCCTGGGAACAATAAATGGTCCTCAAGGTCCTGTTTACATTTATGATCGTTTCCGTAAATTGGCAAACTTGGAAAAATGCATGATTGACAGGGATTGTGCTTACCTCTATATTGAAAAAAACGAATTTAGCGGAGAAGAAGAAATCAAAACTTGCGATCTTCTTATTCCAACAGAAATAAGCCTTGTGGTTTCTGAAATATTTGCATATTTTAGAAACAAGAACACTGTGCCGTCATTCATGCGTCCTGATGCAGCCCTTTGTAAGCTATATCAAAAATACATAGATACTGTTCACTCTGAAATGCAGAGCATACCTACAGACGCTAGTTTGAATAGTACTAATGCTATAAACATAGCCAAGTTGGGAGTTGTAGAAAAAGCAGATGGAACAATAATGCTTTCACCATTTCACCCTTTGATGATTGCATATGCTTTACAAATGGCAAAGTCTGTTGACATTAAGGAATTTAATAAGAAGGTGATAGATAAACTGTCACCTCTCTATCTCATGCCTTATATTTATTATGGTAATGAAGTATTAAAAGCTACCAATAGTACCGAAACGGAAGATGTGCTTACTTGGGTAAAATATACTCAAGCTAATAACACGTATAACATTTATGGTTCTAAGTCTACATCCAAAATAATCACAGACAAAATAAAAAATTTTATAAACAACTTTAAATATTATTTTCCTGATGCAGATTGTCCAATTCGTATCAGTACTATTGGTTTGTCACAGGCAGTTGTTGTCAGATACTTTCTTTGAAAAATTAAATCGACAGTCATCGCGTGACAACATCGCAGAACTGTTTGAAAGTAATAGTTTTAATATTCCGGACAAAGATCTGAATGAAGTTATTCGCCTGCTTTTTAGCCGAGTAACTTATTACAAACATACCTTTAAGGATACTCGCAAGATGAGTGAATTCAGTCATGTAACATTCTATAAAATAGACACCGGGACGAATTATACGCCAATGCCAGCTAACCAGCTTCGAACAGAAGCCTCATTAAACGGGCTTGTATCCATTCCTTCAACAAATCTCTGTGGTTCTAATTATTTGATGGGATTTGGTACCCTCGGATTAAAGAAAAATGACAGTGCTATCTACTTGATGGCTAATGATATGAACAGCCTTTATGCAGGATTGGCTAATGATGGACTGGCTTCATACAGCCCCAATCAATGTACTGCCAAAAGATATAGTTTCAAGGATGCTGATTTCCTGCAATCTGTTTATGATAGTTCTACGTGGGTTACATTTGTTTATCCAGAAGTAGATGTTGACTTTTTTTATAAGCAAAAAAATCTCTATGTAGTGCACTATGTAGAACAGCACTCTATTTCTGCACGTTTGGAAAGCATTACTGTAACTCAGCACGTTATACAATATAACAAGATGCTATTCAACTCGCTACAAACATTCAAGTCTATTATTGGTACAAGCGAGGATTTTAGTCGTAAAATGATCAGTTATTTTAACTGCCTTAATGGGAAATGGCTTTTAGATATTTCTAATAAGCCAGAGCTCATCATGCGCGAAAAAATGAGCTTGGTAGCCACTTGCCTTGTTATGAAGCACTTCTTAAATCGTACCAAAGATATCATCTGGGTTCCAATAGCTCTTGATGAAATTGTGCGAGCAACAGGAGCTATTGGTATGACCCAAGATAGTTTATTCTCAAAGAAAGATCTTGGACTTAACGGGCCTCTTTCTGATGACATTCTAATGATGGGAATTCGTCGTAATGCCAACGACGGATTGGATGTTTTTTTCTATCCTGTTGAAGTAAAAGTTCTTGCGAACGATTCTGTCAGCAAAGGGGAAACCCAAATCGTTAATTTCTATAATAAGGTATTAAAAAATGTGCTGTTCAAAGGGGATTCATTTACCAGAAAAGTCTATAGAGCATTATTTGCATCACAGTTCTTGTCTAATGCTGAGAAGATGCGAGCAAACGACTTGATTTCTCGTCATAATTATGAGACCATAAACAACTCACGTTATGAATTGCTCAATGTAATATTTAACATTAACGAAGAATTGCCAGAAGAGATAGGTAAGGCAGCACTTGTTGTTTACTCTGACGCTACGTCAAAATCACTTGCTACAGAGTGGATTGAGGATGTTCCTGTATGTCATATTCGAATGTTAGAATCCGATTGTTATCGTATTGTTGCAAATCCAGATTCTCAGCTTCTTCAGTTTGTAGAAGATTCGGCTATAGCTGTATCTTCTAAGCAATCCGTTGATTTTGGTCACTTGCTCATAGCAGACAATATTTCAAAGGGGAATACGCCTAATCAATCGGCAAACTTGTCAGAATCAGCGGAAAATAAAGAGGAGGTTTCAGGAAAAATTGAACATTCGTCAATTATTCCTTTGGAAACAGATTTTACGAAAGCACCAGTCTCTTCTATAGCGAAAAAGGTTGCTGATGATGTTCACCAATGTATAAAAATCAACATAGGACAAGACCGAAAAGGATGTTCTATAATCTTTGAAGCTAATAATACAAAGAAAATTTCCCATCCTAATATGGGCATTGTTGGTGGTATGGGATTTGGAAAGACCCAATTTGCCTTATCTCTTATAGCTCAATTTGCTAAAGAAAGCGAGCACAATGTAGATAAACGCCCTATCGGAATGCTAATTTTTGACTATAAAGGAGATGATTATTCAACAGATTCATTTCTTAAAAAAGTGGATGGTAAATGTTATAGTCACCATTTACCGTTTAACCCACTGAAGTTAGTTGTTACTGAAAAAAATAAATTCATGAATCTGCCTGCAATTACTGCGGACAGAATAAGTGATTCTTGTGCAAAAGCCTATGGACTTGGTCAAGTACAACAAAGTACTATCAAACAAGTAATTCTGGAAACATATAGAGATTTTGGAATTACCAGTGAACCATCTACATGGGGGAAAAAGCAACCAACAATGAACAATGTAGTTGATAAGTATTTTGAACAATATGATGCTAAAGATAAAACTTATGCTCTGTTCGATAAGCTTAGGGATTATCCTATTTTCACTACAAATAATAACAATTGTGTTTCATTGTTTGAATGGCTGGATGGTGTAAAGGTTATTGATTTGACACCTTTTCCTGGCGATACTAAAAAAGTTATTGTATCACTGATTTTAGATCTTTTTTATGAAGAAATGAGACAGATGGGTGCAAGTAAACTTGATGGAGAATTTAGGGAATTACGTGCAATGATTCTTGTTGATGAAGCACACCAATTCCTTAACAAGGATTTTAATTCCTTCCGCAACATAATAAGTGAAGGTCGAATGTTTGGTGTAGGTATGATATTGTCAACCCAGAACCTATCAGACTTCAAATCTGCAAAACAAGAATATTCACAGTTTATTCTTAGTTGGGTTATTCTTCATCTTAACAACATCACAAAGACCGAAGTGGCAAATATTTTTGGTTCTAATGATCCAAACTGCCAAGCCTATGTAGATATAGTTAGTAAAGCTGCGAAATTTCATGGAATCTGTAAGATCAATAGTTCGTTAATAATTCAATAATGTGCTAAGCAGCTATACGCTGTAAGCACG
>OIJB01000009.1_pt1 | contig 105032 bp, 77 predicted proteins | sample 1583381 | NCBI WGS metagenome assembly OIJB01 (sample SAMN02674697, study PRJEB24791) | human gut metagenome, SKBSTL033 | isolation source: stool | host: Homo sapiens | place: USA | reverse complement strand
AGGAGAAAGACTCTGTTGCTGCTGATACAACTGTTGCAAAGAAAGAAGTTGCTAAGGCTGAGCCTAAGAAGGCTGAGGCTAAGTTCTCTATCAAGAAGAAGGACGATGCTGCAAGCAAGGTAGGCGAGGATGCTCAGAATGCTGCTGCTATCAAGGCTCACCCATTGTTGGCTCGTTTGCAGCTCGGTGGTGGTTTGAGCACTGTTGGTTATGCTAGCGTTCGCGATACTGCTGCTATCAACAAGATTATCTATTCTGAAGTTGCTAAGCGTGTATTGCCATCTGACTTGCGCTTGCTTTGGAGTGCTAAGCCAGCAGATAATCTGAAGGTTAAGAACATCTATGAGCTTCATGCGTTGAAGGTTACTACCACTACAGGTCGTGCTCCTTTGGAGGGTGATGTAATTACCGATGCTAAGGACGAGTTCGACCAGATGGGTTCACCTGTTGTTAGCATGAAGATGAATACTGAGGGCGCACGTAAGTGGGCTCAGATGACCAAGGCTAACGTAGGTAAGGCTATTGCTATCGTTCTGGATGGCGTAGTTTACTCTGCTCCTCGTGTAAACGGCGAGATTGATGGTGGTAGCTCTCAGATTTCCGGTAACTTCACTATCGAGGATACCAAGGACTTGGCTAACACATTGAAGTCTGGTCGTATGCCAGCTCCTGCACGTATCGTTCAGGAGGAGGTTGTAGGTCCTACACTCGGTGCACAGTCTATCCAGATGGGTATTGTATCATTCGTTGTAGCTTTCGTACTCCTGATGGTTTACATGGTGATGATGTACAATGTCATTCCTGGTATGATGGCTAACCTGGCTTTGCTCGTCAACGTATTCTTCACGCTGGGTATTCTGACGTCCTTCCAGGCGGCTCTGACGTTACCTGGTCTTGCCGGTATGGTCTTGTCTCTGGGTACTGCCGTGGATGCCAATGTGCTTATCTATGAGCGTATCAAGGAGGAGCTTCGCTCTGGCAAGGGTATGAAGCAGGCTGTAGCTGCCGGTTATGGCAACGCTTTCTCTGCTATCTTCGACTCTAACTTGACATCTTTGATTACTGGTGTTATCCTGTTGATTACCGGTACAGGTCCTATCCGTGGTTTCGCTACTACATGGATCATCGGTATCGTAGTTTCATTCTTCACTGCTGTGTTCCTGACTCGTCTGGTTTACGATTATAAGTTGAACCACGATAAGTGGATGCACTGCAAGTTTGATACTCCTGTTTCTCACAACCTGATGCAGGGCAAGAAGTATAAGTTCATGTCTATGTACAAGACTACCTTCACCATTGCCATCGTAGCAGCTGTGGTATTCATCGGTAGCTTCTTTGTTCGTGGCTTGAGTAAGAGTATCGACTTCACTGGTGGTCGTAACTATGTGGTACAGTTCGAGAATCCTGTAGAGCCTGAGCAGATTCGTACTGTTCTTGGCGATGCATTCGTCAATGCAGACGGCACCAAGGCAACTACTGGCGCTATCGCTATCGGTACAGATGGCAAGACCATCCGTGTATCTACCAACTATATGATTGAGAGCAACAGTCCAACTGTTGACGATGAGGCAGAGACTATCCTTTACAACGCCTTGAAGAAGGCTAACCTGGTTTCTCAGAAGAGTGTTGAGGCATTCAAGAACCCAGATGTTCGTCAGGGTGGTTCTATTATCAGTAGTACAAAGGTAGGTCCTTCTGTGGCTAAGGATATCACTATGGGTGCTATCTATAGTGTGCTCTTCGCATTGATTGCTATCTTCCTCTACATCCTGATACGTTTCCGCAACGTGGCCTTCTCTGTAGGTTCTACAGTAGCTTTGGCATTTGATGCCTTGACAGTAATCGGTTTCTACTCACTCCTGTGGGGGCTCGTTCCATTCTCATTGGAGATTGACCAGACCTTCATCGGTGCTATCCTGACCGTGGTAGGTTACTCTATCAACGATAAGGTGGTTGTATTCGACCGTATCCGTGAGAACTTGAAGTTGCATCCTAAGGGCGACCGTCAGCAGCTCTTCAATGCATCTATCAATGAGACATTGGCTCGTACCATCAATACGTCTACATCTACATTGCTCGTGTTGCTCTGTATCTGCATCCTCGGTGGTGACAGCATCCGCAGCTTCTCATTCGCAATGATCCTGGGTGTTGTATTCGGTACATTGTCATCTATCTTCATTGCATCTCCTATGGCTTACATCGTTCTTGGTCGTAAGATTAAGGAAGAGCCAGCTGAGGAGGTTGCAGAAGTTAAGTAATCAGAAACTCTTCATTCTTTCTCTGTCCGATGTATGTCGGATAGAGAAAGATACTGGAAAGAATATAAAAATAATAAAGGTCGCTTCCTGATTGTCAGGAGCGACCTTTATTGTTTTATCATCTCTGGAATGATAAGGAAAGTACGTGGTCCCACCGAGAATCGAACTCGGATCAAAGGTTTAGGAAACCTCCGTTCTATCCGTTAAACTATAGGACCATTGTAAACTGACTGCAAAGATACATCAAATCGTTGACAATACAAAATAAAATGTTATGTTTTTCACTCTCATCTTATCAAGTTTCCTCACTTTTGTGGAGTTGAACTGCGAAAACCTCTTCGATACGAGGCATGATTCGCTGAAGAATGACTATGAATTCCTGCCGCAGAGCAGTTATAAGTGGACGCCTTATCGCTATTGGCGCAAGCTGGCAAATCTTTCCAAGACTATAGTGGCTTTGGGTTATGAAGATTTGTCGCTTGTTGGTACTGCCTCCCCAGATAATCCTTCAAGACCCTCGGAGAAGTCCTGGCATGTTCCCGATTTTGTGGCGCTTTGCGAAGTGGAGAACGATAGTGTGCTGTTTGATTTAACCCGGCGTTCAGCTCTTCGCGGTGTAAATTATGATTATGTGATGACCGATTCGCCTGATGAACGAGGCATAGATGTGGCTTTGCTTTATCAGCCATCTTCTTTTGCGCTTATACAGTTCCGGTCCATCCGCATCAAGCCGCTGCCTGATACTCGCCCTACGAGAGATATTCTCTACGCTTCGGGGCGGATTATGAATGATGATACGCTCCATGTCTTTGTATTACATGCGCCTAGCCGGCGTGGCGGCGAACAGGTTTCGCGTCCCTACCGCCTGCAGGTAGCCAGCCAGTTGGCTTCTGCTGTAGATTCTATCTATGCGCTCAATGATAGTGCAAGGATTATCGTAGCCGGCGATTTCAACGATTATTCCGATTCTCCGGCTCTTCGTTATCTTTATCAGCATCACCTTATTAATATATCTGTTGGCGTCAAAGGCTCTCATGGTGCCAAGGCTACTTATCGCTGGCATGGAGATTGGCGAAGTCTTGACCAGATTCTCTTCAGTCCTTCGCTTTCCCAGCTTAAGATGAGTTGTCAGATAGGAGATTTGCCATTCCTCTTAGAAGATGATGAGAAATATGGCGGAAAGAAACCTTTCCGCACCTATCTCGGTCCACGATATTTGGGTGGATACAGCGATCATCTTCCGCTTGTTGCCAAGTTTAAGATAGAGGGTGGATATGAATAAAAAACAGGTATGCTCAGATTTTTACTGAACATACCTGTCTGTATATTTAGTGAGATTTTTTCTCTTCTGCCTGATTATCCGTAGATAACCTTACCGTTCTCATCCTCATAAGGAGTTATATCCTTAGCATACTGGTTCATGGCACGGAGGCTCATACCCATTGATGAGAAACCACCATCGTGGAAGAGGTTCTGCATGGTTACCTTGCGGGTGAAGTCAGAGAACATCATCACACAGTAGTTAGCGCAATCCTCAGCTACGGCGTTTCCGAGTGGAGACATCTTGTCGGCGAAGTCCATCATGTTCTCGATATCCTTGATACCCTTACCTGCTGTTGTAGCTGTAGGGCTCTGAGAGATGGTGTTGATACGCACGTGCTTCTCACGACCGTAGATGTAACCGAAGCTGCGGGCGATACTTTCGAGCATGCTCTTGGCATCAGCCATATCGTTGTAACCGAAGAATGTACGCTGAGAAGCTACGTATGTGAGAGCTACTACAGAACCCCACTCGTTGATAGCATCCAACTTCTTGGCTACCTGCAACATCTTGTGGAAAGAGATAGCAGAGATGTCCAGTGTCTTGTTCAGGAAGTTGTAGTCGAGGTCATCGTATGTACGATGCTTGCGAACGTTAGGGCTCATAGCTACAGAGTGGAGCACGAAGTCGATTTTGCCACCGAGTTTCTCCTGAGCCTCTGTGAATACCTTTTCCAAGTCTTCTACGCTAGTCGCATCAGCTGCGATGATAGGAGCGTTGATCTGTTCAGCGAGCTTATCCAGCGTACCCATACGCAAAGCCATAGCTGTATTACTAAGTGCGATAGTAGCACCCTCTTCAGCAGCCTTTACAGCTACTTTCCAAGCGATTGATTCCTCATTGAGTGCACCGAAGATGATGCCACGCTTGCCTTTTAACAAATTGTGAGTCATTGTTATCTTAATACTTTTGTTTATACTAACGACAATCCCCTACATATATCATTCTCTATATATAATAAGGTGTAAAACCACTTTGTTTTGTTCTAGTCGTTGAAATCGTGCGCAAAATTACGAAAAATGTGCAATATACCCAAATTTTTTAACTAAAAAGTGCCGTAAACGTTTTCTTTTTTGTGGTATGTCAAGTATTTCGCTCCCAGCAGTCAGTATGATATTCTATTTATTCTTTGCAGATAATAAGCCTGAAACAGATATATCTTATGCTTATAGATAACGTATCTGTTGGTCTGAGGAATTAGATTTGTAGGGTTCCTGACATATGCCAACAAGGTTCCTGACATATGCCAATAAGGTTCCTGACATATGCCAACAGAGTTATTGACATATGTCAGCAACCTTGTTGGCAACTGCCGGCAACCGAACGGAACTAATTGTTAGAACCGATGAACCGTAGAACTGTGACTATTTAATCTATTTGTTCTACGTATTTAAGCAATACGTCTTACCCGGCAGATGCCTGTATAGATAACTTAAGAACCTTCTTATTTCTGTTCTTACAAATTATAGCCTTATTGCTGCAAAAATATCCTTTTTGTTGCAATATGACAAGGTAGAAGTGTTAAAAACAGACTTTTTTATGTGCGTTATTAAATTTTTCTTTCAAAATATTTGCAAATATCCGAAAAAAAATCTAATTTTGCAGCCGATTATTATAAATTTATAAATTATTATCTAATAAAGAGAGAGATTATGTTTAAAAGAATCGCTTTATTTGTGGGGGGGCAATTCTCAGTTGTGGAGTAGCCTTTGCCCAAACATCTGTTACCGGTAAGGTAGTAGCTTCAGAGGATGGTGAGCCTGTTATTGGCGCATCAATCAAGGTAGCTGGTACTAATACGGGTACTGTTACGGATGTCGATGGAAACTTCAGTTTGAATGTTCCAGCCGGCTCCAAGTTGGAGATTACCTATATAGGTATGAATCCACAAACTGTTAAAGCAAGTTCTAACATGAAGATTGCTTTGACTTCTGACAACAAAACCCTGGACGAGGTCGTAGTTGTTGCTTATGGTACAACCACTAAGGCTTCCTTTACAGGTTCTGCAGCTGTAATGAAGGACAAGGATATGTCTGCAGCTAAATCTTCACTTGTAAAATCACTTGAAGGTAAAATGGCTGGTGTTAACCTTGGTGCTTCAACTGGTGACCCAGGTTCTGACCAGAGTATTTTGATTCGTGGTATTGGTTCTATCAATGGCTCTACTCAGCCTTTGTTTGTCATTGATGGTGTTCCTGTATCAAATAGTGATATGGAAAATGCTGGTGGTCATACCCGTTCTCAGTCTATCTTGTCTTCTATCAACCCAAATGATATTGAAAGCATGACCGTATTGAAGGATGCTGCTGCATCTTCACTCTATGGTTCTCGTGCAGCCAATGGTGTCATTATCATTACTACCAAGAGAGGTAAAGAAGGTAAGACACATGTCAACTATGATATGCAGATGGGTTGGAGTAATATTGCCAAAAAGAGTGCATTCGAGACCATGAATAGTGCTGAGTTGAAGGAATATTGGACTGATGCAGTCAAGAACTATTTTGAAATGTATCCAAATGCATTGAATATATATTATCCTGGTATGGATGCTTCTTCAGCTGCTTTAGCAGAAATTAAATCTGGTTATTTTAGTAATTATGACTCTAATGAGACAACAGACTGGTTTAATGAAATTTACCGCACAGGTTTCACCACAGACCATCAGATTTCTATTGATGGTGGTAATGACCGTACGAAATTCTTCACCAGCTTTGGCTATAATAAAGTGAATGGTACAGTAAAGGGTAGTTCTTTTGACCGTTATAGTGGTCGTTTGAATTTGGATCATAAAGTAACAGACTGGTTCAAGGTTTCTGCAAAGGAAATGCTTTCATTTACCAATACTTCTGGTTTCCGTGATCAGGGTGACCAGGCACAGGGATTTGGTAAAAGTTCACCAATGTCTGTTCTTTTCTCAATGGACCCTACTGCCAAGGTAAAGAATGAAGACGGTTCATATAATGCAAGTGCTTCTTTCTCATCTCAAATCTCTAATCCAAACTTGATGTATGGTGATGTAAAAGATCAGGGCGATCGTTCTGAGACATTGGATGCAGAATTGATGCGTAGTTTGACTAATGTTGAAGGTGAATTGAAGTTGCCATACGATTTGACTTTACGTTCAGTCTTTGGTTTCGACTATATGAGCAACAGTATCCGCGAGTTCTGGGCTCCAAAGAGTGTAAATGGTAAGGCTCAGAATGGTATTGGTTCTCGTAGCGTATATACAAGTAAGACTCTTACCTCTTCTACAACATTGAATTATAATCATTCATTTGGTAAGCATAATCTTGCTGCAATGGCTGGTTTTGAGACAGAGAAGCGTGACCTGTTGATATTGTATGCTTCTGCTCAGAATTATGCTGCTGCATTGCCAGAGTTGTCTAATGGCCAGTCTAATAGCAACTCCAGCATGAGCTATACTGCTGCAATGATGTCATGGTTGGGTAGCTTAAACTACAACTATGATAATAAGTACTATTTCTCTGCAAGTTATCGTCGTGATGGTTCTTCACGTTTGGCTGCAGACAACCGTTGGTCTGACTTCTTCTCTGTATCTGGTGCTTGGCGTATCAGCAGTGAGGAATTCTTGAAGGACAATGATTTGTTCAGCGATTTGAAGCTTCGTCTTTCTTATGGTACTAATGGTAACCTGCCTACAGATTATTATGGTTATATGGGTACATATTCTACTTCTGGTGGTTATGGCTCACAGCCAGCAATTTTCTGGGGTCAGATGGCTAACGAAAAGTTGAGTTGGGAAAAATCTCACAACTTCAATATCGGTTTGGATTGGACTTTGTATAATCGTGTTACATTGACTTTCGATTATTACAACAAGTTGACAAAAGACCTTCTTTTCCAAATGCCAGTATCATACGTAACTGGTTTCAATAGTTATTGGAATAATATTGGTGAGTTGAAGAACCAGGGTCTTGAGTTCTCTATCAGTTCTCAGAATATTCGTACCAACGATTTCTCTTGGACAACAGATTTCAATTTGACAAAGCAGAGCATCAAGGTAAACAAGTTGCCTAATGGTGACGATGTTCAGTATGGTGATGGTAATATGTACTTGCTCCGTGAGGGTGAGTCTATGCATACATTCTATTTGCCAAAAGCTAAGGGTGTAAACTCTGAGACTGGTTTGATGGAATTCTGGATAGACCCAGAGGATGAGTCTAAGGGTGTAACACCTGAGTATTCAAAGGCAGGCAAAACTATTGTCGGTAAGGGTGTTCCTGATTGGATTGGTGGTATGACCAATACTTTCCGTTACAAGGACTTTGATCTTTCATTTATGATTTCTTATCAGTTTGGTGGTGATTTGTTCGATTATCCAGGTTATTTCTTGACTTATAGCGATGGTGTTCGTATGGGCACATTCAATATGTCTAAGCGTGTAGCAGGTAATTATTGGAAAAAGCCAGGTGATGTAGCAGAGTTCCCTAAGCCAATTATGAGTAATCCTTATCGTTCAGATCAGTTCTCTTCACGTGAAATTATCTCTACAGATAACATTCGTATGCGCGATATTACTGTTGGTTGGACTGTGCCATATTTCAAGAAGCATATCAGCAATTTGCGCGTTTATTTCCGTGCAACCAATCCTTTCTTGATTTACAATGCAGCCAAGGATTTGGATCCAGATGTAGATGTCAATGGTTATCGTCAGACTGATACTCCAACAACACGTCAGTTCCTGTTCGGTCTCAATTTCAGTTTTTAAACAATAATAGAAGATTATAAATATGAAAAAGATATATTTAGTATTGGGTATTGCTGCAAGCATGATGTTCTCTTCATGCAGCGACTTCCTCGATAGAGAACCTTCTACAGAACTACCTGCCAACTCTGCTATTAAGAGTACTTCTGATTTGCAGAATGCCGTCAATGGTATTGGCTATGTCCTCTCTGGTTCTTTGGTTGGTTATGATAGAATGTCATACGCCTCTGAGTTTACTCTTTTTGGTGATTTGCGTACTAACGATTTCATGGCTCCTTCTTCACAGGGACAGACAGATGAAATCCGTCAATATGTTTATTCTCCTAACGGAACATATCCTGATGCAGGTTATCAGATTTTCTATAAGGCATTGTCAAATGTAAACAGTGCTTTGGAAGCTGTTCCTAATGTGGAAGGTAAGCAGGCTACAATTGACAATCTCAAAGGTCAGTTGATTGCTTGGCGTGGTTTGCTGCATTTCGACTTGGCTCGTATGTTCTGTTACATTCCAACAACAGTGGATAATCCTTCAAACTCTTTGGGCTTGGTTTTGGCAGACAAAACTTTCCCACAGGGTTATAAGGGCGTTCGTACTGATTTGAAAACAACTTACGACTACATTATTCAGCAGTTTACCGATGCACTTCCTTTGCTGAGCAAAACTTCTGATGTAGGTTACTTTAACTATTATGCAGCTTTGGCTCTTCGTGCTCGTGCTTACCTTTATGCTGGTGAATACACCAAGGCTCTCGCTGATGCTAAGGAGGTAATAGACTATTCCAATGACAAGAATTCCGCATTGGAACTTCTTTCAAGAAGTAATTATATTTCTTCATGGGCTAGCGAAGGCGCAGCAGAGACTCTTTTTGAGATGAAACTTTCTTCTGAGTATAATGCTCAGCGTTATGGTCCTGGCTATTATACAGATGCAACAGGTTATCCTGAGTGCGCTTTCAATACTAAGGGCTATTTGTATAATTATCTTTCTACTCATCCAAAAGACATACGTTCTCGTTTGATTAAAGATCAGACAGATGCTAAAGAGTATGAGGCTGCAGCAGGTTATTATCCTGCCAAGTATCCTGGTCAGAATGCTAATATCTACGTAAATAATCCAAAGATTATTCGTCTTTCTGAGGTTTATTTGATTGCTGCAGAGGCTCAGTGGCACATTGACAATCCTGGTTCATACACTTTGACTGGAACAAGTGCTGCCGCAGCTAAATACATCAATGCTATTCAGAAAAATCGTATTGAAGGATATGAGGATGTTACATCTGTAACTCTTCAGGATATTCTTCATCAATATGAGATTGAGTTGTTCTGCGAGAACCAGATAACTTATGCATATTGGCGTAATCACCAGAGTGTAACAAGTAGCAATGAGGTAGAAATCAAATATAACGATTATCGTACGATTTTACCAATTCCTCAGGCTGAGCGCGACTACAATAAGGAACTGCAGCAGAATCCTAAGTATTAATATTGCAAAAGGATAAGCTAAGTTTCATAGATTTTGATAATATTTTTAATCAACGATATAGGAATGCCATGAGTGGCATTTTCTATAAATCTCTCGGGAGAGGCTGGCTGTGAAGCTCGCCTCTCTTTTTTTTGTCTTTTTATTTGCGTATCTGATATTTTATTCGTAACTTCGCACCGTCTAAAGGAATATGGCTATGGAAGAGATAAGAAAATACCCAGTAGGAATGCAAACTTTCTCTGATATACGAGAGGGTAATTATGTGTACGTAGATAAGACAAGGTATATTGTCGATTTCTTGCGTAATGGTTCTAAATATGTGTTTCTGAGTCGTCCTAGACGATTCGGCAAGTCGCTTTTTGTCTCTACGCTCCAGGCATATTATGAGGGCAGGAAGGAACTGTTTGATGGTTTGGCACTTGGCGAATATGAGAAAGAATGGGTGAAGCATCCTGTTCTTCACTTCGACATGAGTACTGCCAAAAATCAGACACCCGAAGGGTTAGAAGATATGCTGGGCTATATGCTTTCAGAATACGAGCAGGTCTATGGACGTGACGAATTGGCGGTGCAGCCGAGCCAGCGTTTGCAGTCTTTGGTAAAGCGTGCCTATAAGAAGACGGGTCAAAAGGTGGTCGTTTTGATAGACGAATATGATGCTCCTCTCTTGGATGTCGTGCATGAGAAGGAAAGTTTGATGCCATTGCGCTTGGTTATGAGGAAGTTCTATAGCCCATTGAAATATCTCGACCCTTGGCTGGAATTTACCTTTATCACGGGTATCACCAAGTTCTCTCAGTTGAGTATCTTTAGCGAGATCAATAATTTGGATAATATCAGCATGTTCGATCAGTATTCTGCTATCTGTGGTATCAGCAAGACAGAACTACTGACGGTGATGAAGCCTGATGTTGAGTTGCTAGCCAAGTCTTTGGGAAAAACTTTTGATGAAATGGTTGCCGAGTTGAGTTCATATTATGATGGTTATCATTTCAGTAAAAAATCAGAAGATGTGTTTAATCCATTTAGTCTGGTTAAAGCGTTGAGAAGTAAGGAAATAGCAGCTTATTGGTTTAGTTCAGGTACTCCTGCATACATTATCAACACTTTACGCAAACATCATGTGGGGGTGATGGATATAGAACAGAAATCCGTAGGGGTGGATGATTTCGATGTCTCTCCTGAGCAGATGACTTCTGCTTTACCATTGCTTTATCAGAGTGGGTATCTCACCATCAAGAAGTATAACCCTATCTTGCAGAGCTATCAGCTGGATTATCCAAACAAGGAAGTGCGTGTAGGGATGGTTCGTTCCTTGGCTCCTAACTATCTCTCTCCAATATCGTTGAACAATAATAGTTTCATCTTCGACTTTTTGGAGCAACTATATAACAATAATATGGATGGTGCTTTGCAGAAAATGCAGGCTTATCTCGCCAGTATCTCCAATCGACTTGCCAACAAGAACGAGAAGGACTTCCAAACGGTCTTTTATCTCATTTTTAATTTGATGGGTGCTTACATCTTGGTGGAGGAGGATAGTGCAATAGGCAGAGCAGATGCCGTTCTTCATATGCCGGATACAATCTATGTGATGGAACTGAAGTTTGATAAGACGGCTGAGGAAGCTTTGCTACAGATAGATGATAAAGGCTATCTCATTCCTTATTCAGCTGACGGCAAACGAATGGTAAAAGTTGGAATCAACTACGACAGCCAGAAGCGAACCATTGGTGAATGGAAGATAGCAGAAGGATAAATCACACTTTTGACGAATACAGGGGTAAGAATGCTGGCTGTAAAGCTCGCCTCTTTCCAAGAAAAAAAACACGGACAAATTGAATTTGTCCGGACAAATTTGTCCGGCATGATATAAATCGCTGACTATGAGAAAATTATAAAGATGCCGGACAAACAACCGGACAAATTCAATTTGTCCGTGTTATATTTTTAGGTCATAAATGCAGGTTTGGCATGGCGTAAACTATGACTTATGCTCCAGAAAACGGTGAGTTGAGGGGAAGAAAACTATGAGTTGTATTTGTTAACACTTTGCGAGAACAGGTCTTTCATGGAGAAAAATGGCTGTAGGATGCAATATTATCCCTTGTTTCTTGTTATTATGATATACAAACTGTTGTGGAAATGAAAAAGAAAATAGTTATAATGATGGTGCTGCTGCTTGCTGTTGTGGGAGCAAAGGCACAAGAAGTGGAGAATCCGGTAGGCAGATTCTCGGTAATTCCCCGTATCGGTGTAACTCTGGCTAACTGGAGCGGGTTGCCTCCGGAAACTTCGGAGGGAATCTCGCTAAAGCCTAAGTATCAGGCAGGATTCATGGGTGGCGTAGATGTGGAATATCGCATAAATAATAGCCTGGGTATTACGGTGGGTGCTTATTATGCCCGACAGGGTATGCGCTTCCCTGACTGTGAGTTGACTGAGAATGCTGAAAAAGGGGAATATACAGGTATTAAGAATCATCATGTGAACCTCGATTATATCCAGGTACCGCTCATGCTGAAAGCCTATCTTGTAGAGGGTTTGTCGGTGAATGCAGGCGTTCAGGTGGGATTCCTTTGTGGCGACGGCAAGGTGAAAAGAGAGGAAACCGACCTTCAGAAGGACAAGAACGGGTCTATTACATATAAGGATATGCAGGAGACCGAAGCTCCTTGGCCTGCCAAGAAGGTGGATGTAGCCATTCCTTTGGGCTTGAGCTATGAATATATGAACGTGATTCTGGATGCCCGTTACAACGTGAGCCTGACGAAGGCTGGCAAGGGTGATTGGGATAACTGTAAGAACAAGGCTCTGACCTTTACCGTGGGTTATCGTTTTACATTATAAAAGAATATTTGGATAGAAATAAGAAAAGCCTCAAATCCGCAAAGGATTTGAGGCTTTTACCTTATCTGATAATCAGATGATTCTATGATTCTTTATCCTACCTGGCTTCCTGGCTTAACCTTGCCAAGGAGAGAAGTTACATTCAATGAGCCGTCGAAGTTGACAGCACTCAGAATCATCCCCTGACTCTCGATGCCCATCATCTTGCGAGGAGCAAAGTTGGCTACGAACAATACGTCCTTGCCGATCAGCTGCTCTGGCTCGTAGTAGGCTGCGATACCTGAGCAGATGGTGCGCTCTACGCCAGAACCATCGTCGATGGTGAACTTCAGGAGCTTCTTAGACTTCTTTACCTTCTCGCAGTTCAGAATGTGACCTACGCGGATATCGAGTTTCTCGAAATCATCGAAGCTAACCTCTGGCTTGATAGGAGCAGCCTGATAAGAAGCCTCCTCGTTGGCCTTCTTGGTGTCAGCGAGCTTCTGGAGCTGTCTTTCGATAACCTCATCCTCAATCTTCTCGAAGAGCAATTCTGGCTCACCGAGCTGGGTACCAGCCTTGAGCAAATCTGTGCTGCCGAGCTGAGTCCACTCGAAGTTAGGCATATTGATCATCTTGCGGAGTTTCTCAGAAGAGAATGGCAAGAATGGCTCGAAGGCGATAGCAAGGTTGGCAACCAGCTGGAGGGAGATGTTCAGGATGGTCTCCACACGCTTAGGATCGGTCTTCCAAACCTTCCAAGGCTCACACTCTGTGATGTATCTGTTACCGATACGAGCCAGGTTCATTGCCTCTTTCTGAGCCTCGCGGAACTTGAATACGTTGAGATACTGCTCTACCTTCTCCTTCACGTCCTTGAACTCAGCGATAGCCTTCTCATCTACCTCCTGCAATTCACCACAGGCAGGAACTACGCCGCCCCAATACTTCTTGGTGAGCTGGAGGGCACGGTTTACGAAGTTACCGTAAACGGCAACCAACTCAGAGTTGTTGCGCTCCTGGAAATCCTTCCAGGTAAAGTTGTTGTCCTTGGTCTCAGGCGCATTGGCTGTCAATACATAGCGCAATACATCCTGCTTGCCTGGCAAATCTACGAGATACTCGTGCAACCATACAGCCCAATTGCGGGATGTTGAAATCTTATCATCCTCCAGGTTCAGGAACTCGTTGGCTGGTACGTTGTCTGGCAAGATATAGTCGCCGTGAGCCTTCAGCATAGTAGGGAAGATGATGCAGTGGAACACGATATTGTCCTTACCGATGAAGTGAACAAGACGTGTTTCAGGATCCTGCCACCACTTCTGCCATGTTCCCCACTTTTCTGGATGAGCATCGCAGAGTTCCTTGGTATTTGAGATGTAACCGATAGGTGCATCGAACCAAACGTAGAGCACCTTTCCATCTGCACCCTCTACTGGAACAGGAATACCCCAATCCAAGTCGCGTGTCATCGCACGTGGCTGAAGATCCATATCCAACCAGCTCTTGCATTGGCCGTAAACATTGGTACGCCACTCCTTGTGACCTTCCAGAATCCACTTCTTCAACCAATCCTGATACTTGTTCAATGGAAGATACCAGTTCTTGGTAGGCTTCTTTACGAGACCATGGCCAGGGTTGTTCTTGTTGGTAGGGTTGATGAGCTCCTCAGGAGAGAGGGTAGCACCACATTTCTCGCATTGGTCGCCATAAGCACCCTCTGCACCACAGCGAGGGCAAGTACCTACGATATTACGGTCGGTAAGGAATTCGCCTGTTACCTCGTCGCAGAACTGCTCCTCTACCTTTTCTTCCAATACGCCCTTGTCATAGAGTGTGCGGAAGAAGTCTGAAGCAAACTTATTGTGAGTAGGCGAAGTGGTACGGCTGTAAATATCAAAAGAGATACCGAAGTCCTCGAAACTCTTCTTGATGAGATTGTGATAGCGGTCAACCACCTCCTGTACGGTAATTCCCTCTTTCTTGGCACGGATAGTAACAGGTACACCATGCTCATCGCTACCGCCGATGAAGACAACATCCTGCTTCTTGAGGCGGAGATAGCGAACATAGATATCGGCTGGCACGTATACACCTGCCAGGTGACCGATGTGCACACCACCGTTGGCATAAGGCAAAGCCGCAGTCACGGTAGTACGTTTAAAGTTCTTTTGTTCCATATTAGCTAATATATTTTTGTTATTTGGCTGCAAAATTACAAAAAATGTTGGAGATAAGAAAGAATTATCGTCGCTTTTTCTTACTTGTATATATAATAAGGTGTAAAAAGCTGGGTTCTTTAGTGTTTTTATAGTAAGGATAGCGTAGGGCAGGATACAAAAAAAAGGCCCTTCGCATCTCTGCAAGAGCCTCCCATCTTGTACATTGCCATCAGACTCCTCCCTGATAGGACTGTACCTAATTATTATCATTTACTTTTTCTAAGAACTTATTCGTTCTGACAACTTATGTTGTTGACCTTTTACAATCTAATTACCTTAGTATGTAGAAAACTTCCTCCTTATATATTTATATCTATAGAGAGATTTCTTACATTACGTTCATATAGGCGATAACGGCTAACTCTGCAAGAAGAATTACGAAACCAATCTTCTTTACTGCGTCTGTAATTTTAAAAATGCAATCCATAAATCTTAATAGTTTTGTTGTTAATAATTAAACTAGAGTTGTGCTAGCTTTCTTTTTACGTTTGCAAAGGTAATGCATTTTTTTATCCTATATGGGGTAATTTTTATTAGAATTAGCGATTTTCGTAAATTTAAAAGTTAATTTAAATCAATTATTATACCTTAGAGAATAGAAATCACCCCGTCTTAGACGATTTTACCATTCGTTTTTGTCTGTTTTTTGTGGTATTTTTGTCTTTATGGGGTAATATTTTCGTAATGACAAAAGAAAATAGCCATTCTAAAATAGGTTTGTAACTATTTTAAAATGGCTATTCTTCTATTTTTCTCCCTTTTTCCCTTTATAAATCCAACTTTTTAGAGCGAATGATAGGGAAAAACGGATTTTTATCCTTTTGCATATATCTTCTTTATGATTATAAATGTCCTCTTTCTGCCCAATCGCCTCTGTCGAGGGTTCTGTATCCCACGGCTTCTGCTATATGGTCAGGCTTAATCTGTTCACTTTCTGCCAAATCAGCAATGGTTCGTGCCACTTTCAGAATTCTGTTATAGGCTCTGGCTGACAAAGAAAGTTTCTCCATTGCCATTCGGAGCAGTTCTATACCTTGTTCGTCGGGTTCGGCAAACTGATGAATCATTCTTTCGGTCATCTGGGCGTTGCAATGGATGCCTTTATAATCTTTGAATCTTTCGGCTTGAACTTCTCTTGCCTTGATGACTCTTTCTCTGATCTTGGCACTTGGCTCACCTGGTGCTGCCTTCGATATGTCCTGGAAAGGAACGGGACTGATTTCGCATTGGATGTCGATGCGGTCGAGTAACGGACCCGAAATCTTGTTCATGTATCTTTGAATCTGGCCTGGCGTGCAGACACAGCGATGTGTCGGATCACCATAATATCCGCATGGGCAAGGGTTCATACTTGCCACAAACATGAATGAACATGGGTAATCTGTAGAATATTTCGCTCTGCTGATGTTGATATGGCGGTCTTCCAATGGCTGGCGGAGTACTTCCAGAGTGGTTTTATTGAACTCCGGAAGTTCATCGCAGAACAGAACGCCATTATGGGCGAGCGATATTTCTCCCGGTTGTGGTGAAGTTCCTCCGCCTACCAGAGCCACTTGAGAGATGGTATGGTGAGGAGACCGGAACGGGCGTTGGGAAATGAGTGATACATTCTTGCCCAGTTTGCCTGCAATGGAGTGAATCTGTGTTGTTTCCAGACTCTCAGATAGCGTGAGGGGAGGAAGAATGGACGGCAAACGTTTTGCCATCATCGACTTTCCGGAACCTGGAGGACCTACCATAATCAGGTTGTGTCCGCCAGCCGCAGCCACTTCGAGCGCTCTTTTCACGTTCTCTTGACCGCGGACGTCGGCATAATCGTATTCACAATGTGTCTGGTTTTCGTAAAATTCCTTGCGGGTGTCAACGATTGTAGGAGAAGGATTGCTTCTGTCGCTCATGAATTGTATGACTTCGAAAAGCGTTTTCATGCCGTAAACCTCAAGGTTGTTTACGACAGCCGCTTCCCGAGCGTTCTGTTCCGGCACAATCAGTCCCTTAAAGTGCTCTGCTCTTGCTCTGATGGCTATCGGTAGGGCACCTTTGATAGGCTGGAGCGTACCGTCAAGGCTCAGCTCGCCTACCATCATGTACTCTTTCAGATGATCTTCGGGAATGTTGTTGTTGGCGCCTAGAAGTCCGATTGCAAGCGGCAAGTCGAAACTGCTGCCCTCTTTCCTGAGGTCAGCTGGAGCCAGATTGATAGTGATGTCGGCTATCGGAAATTTGAAGCCGCTATACTGGAGAGCTGCTGAAATTCGGTTACGGCTCTCTTTGACCGCCTCGTCGCCTAAGCCTGTGAGGTGGTACATGACGCCTCTGTTGAGGCTTACTTCTACGGTTACAGTAGTTACTTCTAGTCCGTTAACTGCTGCACAATATGTCTTTACTAACATATAGGCGTGCTTTTTATGGGTTCTTGACTAGCTCGAAAGTATTTATTTTAGCAGTTGGTCGAGCTTATTGTAAAGCTCTTGCTTTTTCATGCCTCGGGCGATGATTTTACCATTTTGAAGTATGATGTTGTCAGGAAGGTTTTCCAATCCCAACTTCTTCAAGGTCTTGTCTTCCAGCATTTCGCCGTTGCAGATGATAGGGCATGCGATAGAGTCGCGCTTGATGTTGTTCTTGCATTCGCTCTTGCTGGCATCCAGACAGAAAGCCATCAGCTTAAGCTTGCCGTTCGATTTTTTCTGCCGGCTCTTCAGTTCGCGCTGCATGTCCTGGCTGTCATAGTTATAGGTAGCCCAGGTGTAGATTACGGCAACCGGAGCGCTGCTCATTTCTGTGCTAGAAACGAGTTTTCCGTTGATATCGTATGCTGTAAATGAAGGCAGGGTTGCACCGGTGCCTACATTCTTCATGGTTTCTGCCAACTGCTTCATCTTAGCCAACTGTCCGTTTTTAGGCTGTTCCTTCTCTACGATATTGATGAGTGAGAGCGCCTTGCGGTAATCAGGTTGTGTAGAAGTGATGAAGTATTTTCTGATCAGATAGATGCTGCACACAGAATTCGGATGTTCTCTGACGAAGTCTTCAGCATGCTTTTTGGCCTCAGGTGGCGTATCTTTCAGGATGTTCTGGCGGAATTTTGTCATCAGTTCGTTATCCTCGGTTCCGCTTACCTCCATTTCCTTAAGGTGCGAAGCATCTGCCTTGATCTCTACTGATTTGCCCGATTTTGCGAAGATTGGCTGCTCAGAGAAATTAGGGAAAACAAGCATAATGGTAAAATCTTCCTTACATTCGGTTTCGAAAGTGAAACGGCCGCCTTCTACCTTGATGGTGTCAACGCCTTCGAAGCCCCCGTCAGGACTGTATACATAAAACTCGCCTTGATTCATATTGAGAAATTTGCCTTCAAACTTGAAATGCCCACTGCTAACACCACATGATGTTAAGACCAGCGTAATGAATAAAATGAGGATGTAAGCAAATTTTTTCATAAGGAAAAACTTTAAGGTGCCGCGAGCGGGACTCGAACCCGCACAGCCATTACTGGCCAAGGGATTTTAAGTCCCTCGTGTCTACCAATTCCACCATTGCGGCATGGTAAACGTTAAGAGTTGAGCGGAAAACGGGACTCGGACCCGCGACCCCAACCTTGGCAAGGTTGTGCTCTACCAACTGAGCTATTTCCGCATTATGTGGGTGCAAAGGTAATGCTATTTCTTTAAATCTCCAAACGATTTACATTTTTTAAGATAAGAAAGCGCCATTTTTTTTCGTTTGCCCTCCATTTCTGCTTAGTTTCCCACGTATATATCGGTTCCTTGGCCGCCGTAGGTTACCCGATATTGCATCAGCGGCTTGTCGCTTTTGCTCTTTCCGCCGCTTGTGATGGTTCCGTTTTCCAGGCTGTAGATGCGTTTGCATTTGTCGCAAATTACCGATTGGCGGTTGCCGGTCCATTCCAGCGGATAGTTGGTGCCGCCATATTGTTCCAGACAGTTGGGGCATTGGCGGTCCCAGGCTACAGGTCCGCTGAAGTTTGTAAGTCCCATGATGAAGCCATTCTTCCTGGCATCTTTAGGGTCGTTGCCCGCTCCCAAATAGGTATAGTTGGCATAATTCTCCTTGGCTGTAGAGAGGATGATGGTTTCCGTCTGGTTTTTCCCATCGTTTAATGTAGAATAGATATTCCAGGCTCCTTTCACCTTTTTGGCGCTAACCATCGTGTAGACGCCCGTTCCGTTGAGGGCTGTTTCCAGACTTGTGCCCGGATGGTATTGTGACTTGAAATAGAACTGGCAGGGATATTTGGTGCTGATGCTGTTTTCTGCATCGCACGAACAAAGTAAGAGCATAGCTATTCCAGCCATGCTCTTCACCTTATTATATATATATACCTTATTATATATGCTATTCTTCATGCAGAAACCTTTCTGTCTTTATTTCAGAAGATTCTTCTCGGCATTCTCCATGCGCTCGAAGTGGAATTCAGAGAGGGTCTGCTCCATCAGCGCCTGAATCTTGTCGTTGCAGAGATTGCCGATGCTGCCTTCGTGAGTATGATGAATATCCTTGTTTGGCTTGAATTCGCCAGCCTCGATTTCCAGTCCAACCTTCTTGTAAGCATCGCGGAATGGCATTCCGTTGGCTGCAAGCTGGTTCACTTCTTCTACAGAGAACATAGGGTCGTAGCGAGGATCGTCAAGAATATGCTCGTTCACCTCCATCTTGTTGATGATGTAGGCAGCCATCTGCAGACAGTCTTTCAACTCGTCGAAGGCAGGGAGGAACACTTCCTTGATAATCTGGAGATCGCGGAAATAGCCTACTGGCAGGTTGTTCATGATGAGCATTACCTGCTGTGGAAGGCTCTGGAGCTTGTTGCTCTTGGCGCGAATCAACTCGAATACGTCTGGATTCTTCTTGTGTGGCATGATGCTCGAACCGGTGGTGCACTCCTTAGGCAATTTCACGAAACCGAAGTTCTGACAGTTGAACATACAGGCGTCGAAAGCCATCTTTGCCAAAGTTCCTGCCACGGTAGCCATGGCGAAAGCCACGTTGCGCTCCATCTTTCCTCTGCCCATTTGTGCATAAACCACATTATAGTCCATGCTGTCGAAACCGAGAAGTTCGGTGGTCATGGTGCGGTTCAATGGGAATGAACTTCCATAGCCGGCAGCGCTACCCAATGGGTTGCGGTTGGTCATGCGGTAAGCAGCCTGAAGGAAGAGCATGTCATCGGCAAGTCCTTCAGCATAAGCGCCAAACCAGAGACCGAATGATGAAGGCATAGCCACCTGCAGATGGGTGTAGCCCGGCATCAGCACGTCCTTATACTGGTTGCTCTTCTGAATCAGCTCGTCGAAGAGAATCTTCACGGCGTCCACAATCTCCTTCAATTCATGACGGGTGAAGAGTTTGAGGTCTACGAGAACCTGGTCGTTGCGTGATCTACCCGAATGAATCTTCTTGCCCATGTCGCCCAGTTTCTGGGTGAGCATCAGTTCTACCTGGGAATGAACGTCTTCCACGCCGTCTTCTATTACGAATTCGCCTTTGTCGGCGATGGCGTAGATGTTTTTCAGTTCGGCAAGGAGCTGGGTAAGTTCATCTTTCTCCAGGAGTCCGATGCTTTCGAGCATGGTGATGTGTGCCATACTGCCCAGCACGTCATACTTGGCGAGATAGAGGTCGAGTTCGCGGTCTCTTCCTACGGTGAATCTTTCAATTTCCTTGTTTACTTCGAAGTTCTTTTCCCAAAGTTTATGTGCCATAATTTCTTTATTTATTAATCCTGGTAAGGAATCATCGCAAGCGCATCAGCAATTTTTTCGATGCCTTCCTGCAATGGCTTCTTCACCATACCCTTGATAAACATGTTAAGTTCTGCCTTGATGGTGAGTTTCATTTTGCATGAGAACTCGCCTGTAGGGAGCAGCTGAATCCAGAAGTTGAAAGGAACAGGGCTGTTTTCTGTTTCAAACTTGATGGTTTTAGGCTCCTCGCGGTCGATGATGCGCATCTTGATTTCACCCACCATAGGTGCTGTGATAGAGATGCTGTCGCTATCAAACTTGAGGTCCTTCAGCTTTTCCATTTCCTTTCTCTTGTCTTCCGGAATCTGGTCTTTCACCTGCTCGAATCGGTCTTTGAGCATCTGCAGGTTGTTCAGATCGCTCAATGTACGGTAAACAGATTCCTGTTTGTGAGGAATCTGTTTGATATTACTTTCGAATGTACTTGTACTCATTATTGATGGGTCAGCTTGATTACTTCTTCCAGTTAGCTGGATCCTTGCGCCACTCGTGGAGCAGCTCTACGTCTTCCTGTTTGATATAGCCAGTCTCCAGAGCCTCTGCCACTACGTGCTCATAGTCGGTCAAAGTAACCAGCTTTACGTTAGCATCAGCAAAAGCCTTCTCGGCGATAGGGAAACCATAGGTATAGCTAGCTACCATGCCCACAATCTCGTTGCCGTTCTTGCGGAGAGCCTCTACTGCCTTGAGAGAGCTGCCGCCGGTAGAAATCAAGTCTTCTACTACCACAACCTTAGCCTTAGGGTCGAGCTGACCTTCGATGAGGTTCTGCATACCGTGATCCTTTGGTTTAGAACGAACGTATACGAAAGGCATGTTCAGTTCGTCAGCAACCAAAGCACCCTGCGCGATGGCACCAGTAGCTACTCCGGCTACAGCATCAGCCTCAGGGAACTGCTCCAGGATAGCGTGAACGAGCTCAAGCTTTACATAATTGCGGAGTTCTGGGAATGAGAGAGTCTTGCGGTTATCGCAATAGAATGGTGACTTCCAGCCAGAAGCCCATGTGAATGGATCATTAGGCTGCAACTTGATTGCCTTTACTTTCAATAACTTAGATGCGAATTCTTTCTTCAGTTTGTCCATAATCTTTAAAGGATTAAATTATTATTAATTATTTTGCAAAGGTACAATGATTTTTGCACACGGCGGCTATATTTAGGGTTAAAATGTTTTAACTCTCGGCAAAAAGGGCCTTTAGTCGTGTGCGAAACCTACAGTCAGCACGCTTATCTTCATCTTTCCGGCTGCTTTTATCAGGGTTTCCGCACAGGAGATGATGGTGGATCCGGTGGTGCATACGTCGTCGATGATGAGGATATGTTTGCCCTCAAGTTGCGTGATGGGGTGCTCGCCCTGCCCGTCATGATAGGTTGCTGCGGCTTCAAAAACCTGGCTCACGTTTTCCTGTCTTTCCTGCCGGTTCTTGTGGGTTTGGCTTTCGCTAAACTTTTTCCTTTTTACGGCATCCTTGATGATGGTCAGATGGGTGAGTTGCTGGATACCTTTGGCGATGAGAAGACTCTGGTTATAGCCGCGTTCTTTTTCTCGTTTTCGGGTGAGCGGGATGGGGATGATGGCGTCTATTCCGTCGAAGAACTGAATGCCTAACCCCTTCTTTGCCAGCATTCTGCCCAGATAGATTCCCATTTCAGGATGATGCATGTATTTCAGTTGGTAGACGGCTCTAGCCGATGTAGCATGGCTGATGTGATGGAAGAGAGCGCAGCAGCGTTCGATGGGAATCAGATGCCAGAAGAGTTTTGCCATCTCGTTGTCGTAGGGCTGTTTCCAGGTATCGGTTCCCGGCATGCGGAACAGACATTTTATGCATATCATCTCCTCCCCGCCAGCAAGCACATTTCCGCAGATGGCGCAGGTTCGGGGGAAGAATAAATCTAATATGTCTCTTAACAGGCTGGTACGCATGGCTTTACTCTTAATTTTGAGGTTTGGATATTGAACTTGATGCTTTGCTTTAGAATTCCTCTTCGAAATCGATGTCTCCCAGATCTTCTTCCTTCATCCGGTCGATGCATTTGTGGATAACCTCCATGCTGTATCCTCTTCCCAGGGCAAAGCGGATGAGTTTCATCGAGCGTTCATAGTCGTTCTTTGCCTTGATGGTTTTATATTTGTTTTTCATCAGGGGCAGGAGGGTTTCCATATACAGGTCGTCTTCAATCTCTTCGAAGATAGGGTCGGAGATGTCCTTCGGGATATGTTTCATCCACAGCGCCTGTTCCACCTTCCGGCGTCCCCACTTGTTGTATTTTATCTTGTCGTTGATAAAGAAGCGTGCGAAACGTTCGTCGTCGATGAATTTCTTCTCGGTCAGGAATTCCATGTTTCTGGCGATGGCATCTTCGGGCAGTTCCCACTTCTTCATCTTGTCGATCATCTCTTGCGAGCAATGTTCGGCTTGGGTGCAGAGGGTGGTGAGCTTCAGGAGCGCCTGCTGCTCGGTCATCGGCTTTTTATACTTTGAACTTTGAGATTTGAACATGATAATTTTACTTTGAACTTTGAGATTTGAACATTGAACTTTATGATTTGCCGGCTCGCATCATTCTCTGCTTTCCGAAGGCATCTTCCTTTGTATCAATAGCTTTAAAACCCAATCCTTCCAGCATTTCCCTTGTTTCTTTTTCGTAGATAGGATTGATTTCGAAGTATAATGCACCTCCGGATTTGAGGGCAGAAGAGGCATATTCGGCGATGGCCCTATAGAACTTCAGAGGCTCTTCATCGGGCACGAAGAGGGCGATTCCGGGTTCGTGTTCCAACACATTCTTCTCCATATCCGCTTTCTCCTTTTCGCAGATATACGGGGGATTGCTCACGATGATGTTCCATCTTCCGGTATCCGATGTTTCCGCCAATTTCAGGGCATCTTGATATTCTATTTTTACGTTACCGGCATCCAGAAGCGCAATATTTCCCTGTGCTATCTTCAAGGCATTTTCCGAAATATCCCAACCCGTAACCTCCGAGCCGCCGATGTCCAGTCCCAGCGTAATGGCGATGCAGCCCGAACCCGTACAGATGTCCAGGATGCGGATGGTATTTTCTTCCTTCTCTCCTTCCGTAATCCCTTTGTTTTCAGTCGCATCTTTTTTTATCCACTCGCAGAGTTCCGCCGTTTCGGGTCTCGGAATCAGCACGCCCGGCTCTACATGGAAGGTTCTTCCTGCAAAGTCAGCTTCGCCCAGAACATACTGTACAGGTTCGCTTTTTTGCAATCTTCTGATAATTTCTTCCAGTTTTCTTTCTTCATCTGCAGATAATTCATTAACTTTGCCGCAGATTATGTCGGTCAGCGTCATTCCGTACTTCACATCGAGCACGGTGCGGACGATAGCCTGTGCTTCGCCCGCCCCATATAGAGGGGTAATGGATTGCCAAAGTTGTTGATACGTTTTCATCTCTAAATCGTATATTATGATTTGAGAGCAAAGGTACGACATTTTATCGAAAAGTAAGTAAAAAACGAAGAAAAGTTTTAGATATGGAACAAAATAATGTTTCTTTTCAGAATGTGAAGACGGGCGAACCGTTGTCGCAAAAGGAAATAGACGAAATGTTTATGCGCCGCTGTCTGCAGCTGGCGAAAAACGGAAGAGAGAATGCCAAACCCAATCCGATGGTGGGAGCCGTTATCGTGAGTGGGGATGGTAGAATCATCGGCGAAGGCTATCATGTAAGATGCGGAGAAGGGCATGCTGAAGTCAACGCCTTTGCATCTGTTAAGCCCGAGGATGAGCATCTATTAAGCCAAGCTACCATCTATGTGAGTCTCGAACCCTGCTCTCATTATGGCAAGACGCCGCCTTGCGCCGATTTGATAGTAAGAAAAGGAGTAAAGCGATGCGTTTGCGGCTGCGTAGATCCCTTTGCCAAGGTTCAGGGCCGCGGTATCCGCAAGATTCGCGAGGCAGGCATTGAAGTAACTGTAGGCGTTCTGGAGGCGGAATGTCTCGAACTCAACAAGCGCTTCATCACCTTTAACACCCATCAGCGTCCTTACATCATCCTGAAATGGGCGCAGACCGCGAATGGCTTTCTTGACAACGGGGGTAGGGGTATGGCTATTTCCTCGCCTTTCACCAAGATGCTCTCCCACAAGTTGCGTGCTGAGAACGATGCCATCCTCATAGGCCGCGTAACCGATGAGCGCGACCACAGTCAGCTCAACGTTAGAGATTGGAGCGGCAAGGACCCGATGCGCCTGGTCATCGACCGCCATCATCCTTGTTTCGAAGGTCTGGATTTCTCACGGGGCAAGACGGAAGTGTTGCAGCAAATCATGCAGTACTTATATAATAATAAGGTGCAGTCGCTGATAGTAGAGGGAGGCGCCATCACCCATCAGGCATTCCTCGATGCTGGACTTTGGGATGAAATCAGGGTAGAAACGTTGTTGTCCACATCTGTGGAAAACTCCGTAACTTCTGGAACGCCAGCGCCTATGCTTCCTCATAACGTCCGGTTAGTGAGCCATGAGGCGTATGATGGAAATGTTATCAACACCTACGAGCGGATGTAATCTTCTCATAGATTTGCTTTTCCCTTCGGCCAGCGATTTTCAATTCACAGATGACACAGATTTAGTGGCGTATGCCCAATTCAACATTTAACATTCAACACTTAACGTTCAAAAAAATGAGTAACAGATTTACATCGCGTCTGAGCGATGATGACGATTTCAAGCGAGACGAACTGATACGTAAGATAGAGCATTCGGTAGAGCAGATGACGCTCTCAGAACTGGAAGCTCTGTCCTACGATATGTTTACCAAGGGTTATATGGAGGATTATTAGATTCCTGTTTTAACACAAATAGCTTCGAAGACTGATGCAAGTACTTACGAAAGCCGATAAATAATGAGGTTTCTGTCCAACAATTAGACGCCGGTGTCTAATTGTTGGACAGTTTGTTTAATGAGGCTTTTTATCTAAGGAATTGATTATCAGGAGAAATGCTGTTTTGGCACGGCTCTTGTCCTTATCATGCCAAAATGAAGAAGATTATGAAAAGAATAGGAATATTGATAGGATGGCTGGTTTGGACGGCTGGCGTCTCGGCACAGAGCTGGAGCCTTGACGACTGCATGAAATACGCCGTGGAGCACGCCACGGAGGTGAAGCGGGAGGTGGTGAATGCCCGCCAGCGCAAGCAGGATTACCAGCATGCTGTGGCAGGATTCCTGCCTACCGTTACGGGCGGCGTGCAGGGACAGTATGCCTGGGGACGAAACATCGACCCGGAAACCAATACTTATAATAATGTAAGGACATTCAACAACTACTATCAGCTTTATGCCGAACTGAATGTCTTCGACGGTTTCGCCACCATCAACGCCTTGAAGCAGGCTAAATTGAGCCGGGATTATTCAGCCACGGCGATGCAGAAGATTCAGGACGACCGAGCCATCGACGTGATGCAGAAATATGTGGATGCTGCCTATGCTGAGGCTAGCATTCAGATAGCAAGCGAGAAACTGAACGAAAGCAAGCGGATGCTGGCGAAGATGAAGCGTCTGTATGAACTGGGCGAGAAAGGACGCCCGGATGTGGTGCAGATGGAATCGCAGGTGGCAGAAGATGAATACAATCTTACGCATCAGGAGAATGTGGCAAAACAGAGTCTGCTCGCCTTGAAATCCGCGATGAATTTTCCGGTGGATGAAGAGCTGAAAATTCTGATTAAAGAGGAGCAGAATTTGAAGTTAACGTCTGATAATAAAGAGGTTTCTGAATCTGGAGTAAACTACGAAACCGTTTACCAGGCCTTCCAGCATATTTCTCCCGATTTGAAGTCGGCAGAATACGAAGTAGAGCGGGCACGGTATGATTACAAGATTGCAAAAGGCAGATTGCTGCCATCACTCTCTCTCGGTGGTGGCATTTCTACCAACTATTATAAGAATCTCTCTCAGAAAGGGCAATACGATGGGTTTGCCTCGCAGTTTCACAACAACCAGGGCGAATACCTCGCATTGACCCTTTCCATACCTATTTATAATAGCGACCGATGGCACAGCGTGAAGAAGGCACGCAACGACTGGCAACTGGCACAGGTGAACCTGGAGGAAACCCGTCGCAAGCTTCACGACCAGATAGCCCAGGCGGTAATGGATGCAGAGGGTTACGCCAAGGAGTTGCATCAGATGCAGAAGAAGGTGGCCTCTGATTCGCTCGCCTATCACATGTCGAGCCGGAAGTTTGAAGAAGGAATGCTTTCCACCTTCGATCTTCATACCGCAGCCCAGACGCTTCTGGAAAGCAGAATCAAGGAACTCCAGATGCAGATGTTGCTCATCATCAAACAGAGGTTAGTAGGTTATTATCAGGGAGAAAATTTAATAAGATAAATTATGGATATAAAGATAGAAAAGAAAAAATATCTCGTGCCTCGCAAGTACTGGGCATGGATTGGCGGAGGAGCGGTTTTGATCGCAGTCCTCATTTGGTTGGGATTGGGTAATTTCTCTTCCACCCTGAAGGTGGACAGGAAGGGATTGAGCATCGGAACCGTGGAGAAGGCGCAGTTCAACGATTATGTTTCGGTGGATGGACAGGTGGTTCCTATCTCCGTGGTGCAGATCAGTTCAGAGGAAGGCGGTATTGTTCTGGAGAAAGTGGTGGATGAAGGTGCCCACGTAAACAAGGGTGATGTGATCGTGAAACTGAGCAATTCGAATCTCGACCTGGAGATTCTGAATGCCGAAAGCGAACTTGCCGAAAAGCAGGACATGCTTCGCAACACCCAGATTTCGATGGAGCAGGACCGTCTGAACAATAGCAACGAGGAACTGTCGCTTTCGCAGGATGTCATTACCAAGCGCCGTTCCTATCAGCATCAGGCGGCGTTGCACAAGGAAGAACTCAATTCGCGCGAGGAGTATCTCAAGGCAAAGGAAGATTACGACCTTGCCGTCAAGAAGCATGCGCTCATCAGCAAGCGATTGAAGAAGGATGCACAGCTCCGCCGTTCGCAGATGGATCAGATGGGCGATAATCTGGAAGCCATGCAGAAGAATGTGCAGCTGGTTCGCCAGCGCAAGGAGAAACTGAATATCCGCAGCACCATTTCGGGCGAAATCGGCTTGCTCGATGTGGAACTGGGACAGAGCATTTCTGCCGGACAGAAGATAGGAGTCATCAACGACCTCAGCGATTTCAAAGTGCAGGCGCAGGTGGATGAGCATTACATCGACCGGGTAAAACCGGGGCTCACAGCCACTTTCGACCAGAATGGCAAGCATTATCTCCTGCAGGTTCGCAAGGTTTATCCCGAGGTAAGAGACGGCAGGTTCCGTATCGACTTCATCTTCAAAGGCGTTCGCCCTGGCAACATCCGAACCGGTCAGACTTATTATGTAGATTTGCAGCTCGGTCAGTCGAAGCAGGCAATAATTATCCCTAAAGGCACGTTTTATAGTGTAACGGGCGGTCAATGGATTTTTGTATTAGACAAGAGTGGCAAGAAGGCTTATCGCCGAAAGATAACCATCGGTCGCCAGAATCCTCAGTATTATGAGGTAATTGAGGGCTTGGAGCCGGGCGAGCAGGTCATCGTTAGTGGCTATGAGGCCTATAAGGATAATGATGTATTAGTTTTTAATTAGTAGTGATTAGTTAGTAGTGATTAGTGATAAATTGGGCTAACGCCCTTGAAACAGGATATTTGATATGAATCATATTATTAACGCATTCAAGAATCTGCCTCGGAGGGGCCAGCACAACTTCGTGAAGATCTTGTGTCTGGCGCTCGGATTGGCAATCAGTTCGGTAATTATCGCCGAGATTTATTTCGAGCAGACTTACGATACGTATTTCCCAGGATGGGAAAGGACGTATCAGATTATGGAAGTGGGGCATAATAAAGGAGAAAAACTTTATTTTGATCAAACTTCGGGAGCTACGGCTCATGGGATAGCCCAGTATGCGCCTATCGTTGAGGCTGCAACCCGAGTAAACTGGTTGAAAAGCAACGCACAATGTAAGTTGGAAAACCAACAGGTTTTCTCTGCTGATATGGTATTGGCAGATAGTTGCTTCTTCGATGTCTTTCCCCAAGGAATATTCATGGGTAATGCCAAGGAAACTTTGTCTCGTCCTAACTATTGTCTGGTTAGTTCACGGGTTGCTGAAAAGATAGGTGGTAATGTTGTAGGTAAGCATTTTTCTGTGCCGAATTATCCTGACATCATATTTACGATAGGTGGTGTATTCGATGCTTTTCCATGGAATTCTACTTTTACATCCTATGGAGTGGTTGTGTCAATGTCAACGATGCCGCAGGTTCGTACTTATGATGCGAGAAATGACTGGATTGGTTCTGATATATTCGATTCTTATATTCGTATAGCAAAAGGACATGGTGTAGGCGAATTGAAACCCTATGTTGACAAGATGCGCCAGGATCATTTTCCTATGAAAGAGTTGAAACAGGCAGGAATGGAATTGAATTATGATTTTGTGGTACTTAGTGAGGTCTATACTCAGAATTCTTACATCAAGATGATGGGGTGGATTCTAGGAATCATAGCCTTTGTGCTTCTTTTTACTTCGGTAATGAATTATCTGCTGATTATTGTCGGTAATTTGATGACACGTTCTCGGGAGATGGCCGTCAGAAAGTGTTATGGTGCAGCACCGAAGAATATTCATTCTGTCATATTTTCAGAGGCATTGGTACAGGTTGGATTAGCGGTATTGCTTGCGGCTTTATTCATCTTCCTTTGTAAAGGAACAATTAGAAACTTCCTTTCTGCGCCAATTGAAGCCTTGATGTTCTGTAGGGGAAGTTGGATATTGGTAGCCATTTGTCTTTTCGTGTTATTGGTGGGAGGATTGGTTCCTGGTTGGTTATACAGTAGAATTCCTGTTGCCGTAGCCTTTCGTGGTTATCAGGAAAATCGGAATCGCTGGAAGCTTGCTTTGCTTGGTTTTCAGTTTGTTATATCAGGCCTCCTGTTCAGTTTGCTTTATGTTGTGAGTGCTCAGTATCACTTGATGGTGAATCAGGATCCTGGCTATAGTTATGAAAATGTTGCCATATTGAAAGTTGACGCCTTGGATAGGGAACGTCGTGTTCAATGCCTGGAAGAAATCAGGCGAATGCCCGATGTAAGCATGGTCTCATCTACTTATACCATCCCTTTGGATGATTGGGGAATAGATGGTAATACGATAGCTTTGCCTGGTGACGAAACTGCTCAATTCAACGCTCAGGATATTGGAGGCGTGGATGATAATTTCTTCAAGATGTTGGAGATTCCAATCATACAAGGATCTTTCTTTACCGAACGTAATGATAGCTGCAGCCAAATCATGATAGAAGAAAAAATGGTTGGAAAATTACAGAAGGTTTTTCATTGGAAAGATGGTGTTATCGGTAAGCGTATAGAATATTCGGGTGATGGAAAGGTTTACTCTATTTGTGGTGTATTCCGGAATATACAGATAGGTAGTCTTACCGGTCAAGATTCGGACCTCAAGTCTTTGCCTGCTTTTATTTTCTATGAAGATAAGGTTGCGCCGTATATGTTGGTTAAGTTTAAGGAAATGACGGATGATACATTAGAAAAGCTCCAAAAGAAGGTGCAAGCTATGTATCCGAATAATTTGGTGAATGTATATTCTTATCAGTCGGAAATGGAATTACAGTACGTTTCCCAGCTCCATTTCCGCAACGGAATCCTGGTTGCCGGCATCGTAACGATGATTATCGCCCTCTTCGGATTGGTGGGCTATACGAGTGATGAGGTAAACCGCCGCCGTAAGGAGATAGCGATAAGGAAGGTGAACGGGGCGAAGGTGAAGGATATTCTTCGCATCTTCCTGAAGGACATTATGAAGATAGCTTTGCCTTGCATCATCGTAGGCGACTTGGGGGCTTGGCTGATAGCCAGACAATGGCTGATGTCGTTTAGCGAGAAGATTACGATGACGCCTCTGCTGTTTATCGGCGTTACCATCATCTTGCTCGTCATCATCGGGCTTTCCGTCATCATCAACTGCTACAAGGTGGCGAATAGTAATCCTGTGAAGTATCTCAAGGATGAATAAGTCTCCCACAGATTTTCACAGATGACACAGATTTAAGGGCGTATGCCCAAATTAAACATTAAACATTAGAAGAAATGATAAAAGTAGAGAATCTTTGCAAGTCATTCCGCACAGAAGATGTGGAGACGATTGCTTTAAATAACGTATCTTTCACAGTAGAAGACGGCGAGTTTGTCGCCATTATGGGACCATCAGGTTGTGGCAAATCCACCTTGCTCAACATTCTCGGTTTGCTCGACAACCCAACTTCGGGAAAATATTTCCTGGGTAATCACGAGGTGGCAAACTTGAAGGAAAAGGAGCGCACGGATGTGAGAAAGGGAGAAATCGGATTTGTGTTCCAGAGCTTCAATCTGATAGATGAATTGAATGTAGAGGAGAACATCGAGCTTCCTCTTACCTACCTCAACATTCCGAAGGCGGAGCGCAAGGCAAAGGTGCAGGCGATTATGAAGCGAATGGCCATCAGCCATCGTGCCAAGCATTTCCCTCACCAACTATCAGGTGGTCAGCAACAGCGAGTAGCCATTGCCCGTGCCGTGGTCTTTGGTCCGAAGCTCATCCTAGCCGATGAGCCTACGGGTAACCTCGATTCCAAGAATGGCGCCGAGGTGATGCATCTGCTTACTGAGCTGAACCATGAGGGCACCACCATCGTCATGGTGACGCATAATGAGCATGATGCCAAGATAGCCCATCGCACCATCCGCCTGTTTGATGGACAAATTGTGGAGGCGGAGGGCAATCAGCTTTAGTGCTTCTGTCACTTCTGAGCGTATGACGCTATGCTTTATTAGAAGAGGAATGTCATAAATCGCTTGGTGTTAGCCTCTTTCTGCTTTAGCTCTTCTTCCATTCTCTGTATTGCCATCTTGAAGAAGAAGCGGATGAGGTGCTCGTCGGTTGCTTCCGTACGAATCATACGGAGGGCAGAAATGTATTCCTGGCGAACTTCGGATGGGATGATGAGGAGAGGATGATTCAATCTTAAGAGAATGTAGTTGCTGATGAGTCGTCCTGTTCTTCCATTCCCATCACGGAACGGATGAAGATATTCGTAGAAGCCATGGAAGCGGGCGGCAAGAATCATGGGATGAACGGCTGCCGAAACGATGGCTTTTTCGGTAGATTCCAACAGTTTGGGAACTCTGGCGATGAGTTCTTCGTGATCGCCAAATACCGTGTCGCCTGCAGCCATGTCCATGGTGGTGTATTCGCCCGGAATGGCTTCTGGGGAACGGTAGGAAAGCGTATGGCTGGTAACCCGCCTGTTGATTTCTTTCAGAAAATTCTCGTCGAGTGGATGCTGCGTGTTTTGCATCATGTACTCGAAGGCTTCGAAGTGGTCGAGCATTTCGAAAGCCTCGAAGAGAGTCTTTCCGGCAGGAATCATCCCCAGGCCTTTCTCCTTCAGTTCCCGGGTATCATCTACGGAGAATGAGTTGCCTTCAATGGCGCACGAATGGGTAGAGAAGAGTACTTCATTATATTTGATGTACTCTTCTCTATCCATTTTATTGATGATAAGGGTTTGATATTTTCCTCTCAAATCCTCGTATTCCTTGATTTCCTTTTCGAATGCCATAATCTTCTGTATTTGTGGGGACAAAGATACGATTTTTATGGATAAACACCAAAATTTTCTCTCAAAAATGTGCTTATGTTATGGGATGATGATGCGAAAGGTGGTGATTCCCTGCGCCTTGTCCTGATGGAGCGAGAGGCTGCCGCCGCTTACTCGCATGATTTGGCGGGAGAGGGAGAGACCGATTCCGCTTCCTTCCGGCTTCGTGGTGAAGAACGGGATGAAAATGTGGGAGGCTACATCTTCGGGGATGAGACCGGCGTTGTTGCTCACGTCGATGATGATGGATTCCTGGACGTTGGCGTAGGCTTTGAGACGGATAAATGCCTTCTTGCTTGCCGCGGATTGCAAATCCGCGGAGCGGCATTCCTGCTTGTCTTCTCTTTCCTTTTCCCTGAAAGCTTCTACGGCATTCTTCAGAAGATTCGTTACTACGTGAGAGAGGAGGCTCTCATCGGCGTAAACCAGCAAATCCTTGGGAGAAACTTCTATCTCTACTTCGTGGTTGCAGAGCAACGCCATCCTTTCCAGGAATGGTTCCACATAGAAAAGAGCAGGCTGAGGCTGGGGAACATGGGTGAAACGGCGATAGTTGTTGACGAAAGCCAACAGTTCTGTTCCTGTTTTGTGGATGGTTTCCAAGCCTTGCTTCAGGTCTTTATCCTCTGTAACCCGGGTAAGCAGAGTCTCGCTCAGCGAAGTAACCGGCGTGATGGTATTCATGATTTCATGGGTCAGCACACGAATCAGCTTGATCCATGAATCCACTTCCTGATTGCTCAGCTCGTGGCTCACGTCGCTCAGGGCGATGATGCGCACGTGCTTGTCTTTCAGCATGGCTTGCGTCTCATGCTTTGCCAGGTGTTCATCCTTCAGTTTCTCTTTTACCTGGTTCATGTGGGTAAGCACATCCGTATCGAGCAATCGGAGGGCTGCCTGGTTGTGCTGCAGGATGTTGTCGTGGCCATCCACCACCAGGATGCCCGTATCCACCGCATTCAGAATCTGCTCGTAATATTTCTCCCGATCCATCTGCTCCTCTCTCGTATGTTGCAGGAAAAGCTTGATGCGGTTGAGGGACTGGTGTAGAATATTATCTTCCTTAAACCTCTTCTCCGTAGGAAAACTGAAGGAGAAATCCCCATTATCTATCGCATCAAAAAGGAAGGTTACCTTCTTGATGTTACGGCGATAGTGGCGGTAAAGCCAGATGTTGACTGCTACTAAAACTACCAAAATCACCAATAAAACGATGATTGCTAACTGATTATTCATCTGATAACTAAAAATCCGTGTAATCTGTGTAATCCGTGCCTAAATTCATAACCCGTATCGCTTAATCTTATTGTAAAGCGTCTGGCGGGAAATGCCCAGTCTTGCGGCTACCACCGACAGATTTCCTTCACATTCCCTGATGGTTTTCTCTATCATTCGGCTTTCCATCTCGTCGAGCGTCTGAACCTCTTCCAGAGGCTTCTCTTTTCTCTGCTGGTTTCCGCCGTCAATATCTTCGGCAGAAATCATTCCGCCATCAGACAGAATCACGGCTTTCTCGATGGCGTGCTGGAGTTCACGGATGTTTCCGTACCATGGCAAACTGGTAAGTTTTTTCTCAGCTTCTTCCGAAAAACGGAGATTCAACTTATTATATAAATCGCCATATTGATGGAGGAATCTTTCTGCCAGCGGAACGATGTCTGATTTTCTCTGTCTCAGGGCAGGCAATTCCAGATGGATGGTATTGATGCGATAGAGCAGATCCTCTCTGAATTCGCCATCGTTTACCATCTGCTGCAGATTGCGGTTGGTGGCGCAAACCAGTCGTACGTTGATGGGAATCTGCTTACTTCCGCCCACTCTTACGATGCTTCTGCGTTGCAGGGCGGTAAGGAGTTTTGCCTGAAGACCGTAGGATAGGTTTCCTATCTCATCCAGGAAGATGGTGCTGCCGTCAGCAAGCTCAAACTTGCCCGGTTTATCCACCTTGGCATCGGTAAAAGCACCCTTCACATGACCGAAGAGTTCGCTCTCGAACAGGGTTTCCGTAATGGCTCCCATATCCACAGGCAGCATCTTTTTCCCACATCTTGTGGATAAACGATGTATCTCGTTGGCTAACACCTCTTTACCTGTTCCGTTTTCGCCTGTAATAAGGATGTTTGCATCGGTTGCGGCAACTTTTTCCACAATACTTCTCAAATTGTTCATAACTTCGCTATCTCCCCAATACATAGCGCTTTGCGCATCTTTTCCACCAGGTTTTCCACCTTTCCTGTTGATAACGTTATCCACAGCCCTGTTCTTATCCCTAGCCTCTACCAGCGTACGAATCATCTTCTCGTTTTCAAAAGGCTTCACGATGAAGTCGGCGGCACCTTCCTTGATGCCTGTTACGGCAAGTTGAATGTCGGCGTAGGCGGTAAAGAGTACCACTTCGGTTTTCGGGCTGAGGCTCTTGATTTCCCTGAGCCAGTACAGTCCTTCGTTTCCCGAATTGATTCCGCTGGAAAAGTTCATGTCGAGGAGCACCACGTCGGGGTGCTCCTCTCTCAGCTTGGCTGGGATGGAGTTAGGGTTGGCGATGGTGATGATACCATCGAATATGGGTTCCAGCAGCATCCTTACCGTAGTAAGAATGTTGCGGTTGTCATCAACAATCAATATCGTTCCTTGTTTCTTAATCATGGTGCAAAGTTACGAAATATCATAGAAAAGTGGTAATGTTTGTCTAATAATTAGACGAAAAAATGCCGATAATGACGCCAAAAGTTGCTTTTCTGGCAGCTTTTGGCATCCTTATCGGCACTTGTTTATTCAAAATTCTGATTCCTGATGAGGAATTGCTTATCCTAAAAGGGGAATTACTTATCCTATAAAGGGGAGTTACAGCTCTATCGGAACCACTATCTTTATACTGAAGTTACGGCCCATATTGTAAACGCCTCTTCTGCCTGTAACCTGGTTTACGTCAAGATACTTCAGACGGCTCAGGTGGTTCTGGTAAGCACGGTTGGTAAGGTTCTCGCCCGAAAGATAGAGCGAGAGAAGGCGCTTGCCATGGAGCTTCACGTCGGTACCAGCATACATATTTAATAAGGTGTACGATGGCGTGGCGGTCTCCGTATCGTTGGCTGCGAAATAATGGTTCTGGCGGAGATTGCAATCCATCTGTAGCTTTACGAAGAGATGGTCGAAAGTCTTGCCGTCGCAGACAAACTCATACCTTACATCCGAAACCCAGCGAGGAGCTGGGGTGAATGGCAGATACTTTGATTCGGATGGCTGATGCAACTGAACCGAGTTGACATACGAGAAGGTGTTGCCGATATGCAGATGCTCTACAGGATGGATGTCGATGCTCGCCTCACCACCCAGAATGCGGGCGTCGCCCGAAGTAAACTGATAGGCTGGCGTGTCGTCGATGAGGACAGGCTGATTGTTCTCATCTGCCAACTTCTCGCTATAGATGTAATGGTTGATGCGATTGGCAAACAGCGAGAGCTCTGCCGAAATGATAGGCGAAGAATAATCCAGACCAAGGTCGAATTGCCAGCTGTTTTCCGGCTTCAGACTGGTATTTCCCAATTCGTATCGCTGGGTTCCCTCGTGCACACCATTCGATGATAATTCGCTGATGTTTGGAGCACGGAATCCTCTTGCCAGGTTCAGCTTCAGATTGAAATCGGGCAGGATTTCATAAGCCAATCCTATGCTTCCGGTTACTCCTTCAAAGCTGCGCTTAAAGGCCTGGAAGCGGAAGGAATCATTCAAACCGGAATCATTCGATTCAGCATCATCCTCTTCTCTCAAAGCCTCGCTGTGCAGATGGCGATGATCGTATCTGATGCCGCCGCTCAGGTTCAGTTTGCCTATCTCCTTGCTCACCGTGGCAAATACACCATAATCGAAGAGATGATAGGCTGGAATCAGAAATTCAGAGCCTTTATTAATCGACTGCTGCCACATACCGTTGATGCCCGTAGAGAACTTCCAGCCATTCATTTCCGGCGAGAGATAATGCAGGTCGTAATTCATGGTATGGAGCATGAAATCGAGTCCGCATTCCTTCGGATTCTCTTCCTCCTCAAACTCCTGACGGCGGTTCTGCTGATAACCCAGGAGGAACTTCAGATTGCCGTCGCCCAGGAACCAGGAATTATCAAGTACAGCCTTGTAATGATGAATCTGCTGATAAGGCATCGGCTTGCCGTAACTCTTGGCATCGTAGCCTTCCGGAATTTCCAGTTCGCCCGTTTTCTCATCTCTTTCTCCCTCTACGATGCCCGGAGTGAGATGATAATAATCGAGTGTGAGATGCGAATGCCCCTGGCGGTAGTTCCAACCTAGAAGCTGCGAGAATGCCTGCTCTCTGAGTGATGAACCGAATACATAGCCATCGTATTTATTCTTATAGGCATGCGCCATCTTTCCGCTGTAGCGGGTGTTCCAGACAAATCCGCCCTGGTTGCCGGCAAAGTTGAGCGAATAATCAAAAAGTCCGTTGTTGGTTTGATAACCCGTTGAGAAATTTGCTCTCATGTCGCCCTTGGCAAGGGTAGGAGCGGAGTGGAAGATGAGGACGCCTGCCATCGCATCCGATCCATACATGAGGCTTGCCGGACCTTTCAGAATCTCTACGGAATGAACCGAAGCGGGGGCGATTTCTATTCCGTGTTCATCGCCCCATTGCTGTCCTTCCTGTCTGATTCCATCGTTTACCACTACCACGCGGTTATAGCCCAGGCCACGGATTACGGGCTTTGAAATTCCGCTTCCCGTGGTAATCTGCGAAACGCCTGGCTGGTGGGCGATGGCGTCGATGATGTTGGTAGAAGGTTGCATTTCGAGCTGGCGGGCAGAAACGAAGGAGATGGGTGCGGGCGATTGCTTCAGTTTCTGGCTGCCCGTCAAGCCTGTTACCACCACTTCGTTCAGTTTCACGCTCGATTCCGTCAGCGGCTGGTGTCTGGTAGAATCGTTAGTCTCTTCTTCATGAATGTTTGCTTCCTTCTTATCATGATTTGCTCTGTTTATAGCCATAGCAGGGGCTGTTGCCGATGAGCACAGACTCATCAGCAATATTGCTTTCAATATTGTTCTCATTATGTTATTTGTTACCTTATTCTGTTAATATTCAATTATTTATAAAAACAGAGAATAAGGTGGAGCACGGGTAGATTTTACCCCCTTCGCCCTGCACAAGCAAGGAGAGCAGAAGGCACGGCGAGGGGAGAGATGGAGCACGGCGATGGCAACCCAAACCACGAGGGATGGAGCCAGATAAGGAGTGCTTTGCAATTGGCAAAGCACACAGTCGTGCATGGTATTCTGCAGGGCTGTCAGATGGCCGTCGTGATGAACATGATGGGCACAATCGGCGCAATAGAAATCAGCATGAGTTCCCTGCGCTTCACCATGATGGTGAAACGTAACGGCAAGTAGCATCGGCAAGTAAACCAATAGCAGCAGCCAGGAAATTCTGATTCTCTTATGCGTTATCCTCTGCATTTATCTACAGTCTATGATGATATTTCTAATAATTTGCTAGTCTATACAGAAATATTTTAAAGTATACTTTGCAAATATACGAAAATATTTCTAACTATACTTCGAAATAATCCAGGAAAACGGCTTGTTTAAGGAAAATTAATGTTTTTCCTATGATTTTCTGTTCCTAAGGTGAAAAGCAAATGGATTGGGCTTACCTTCTAGAGAAAAGGGGATTTTCCTGGGGCTGCGTTCCAGTTGTTCCAATTAATTTTGAGTTGGTATGCATCTTTAGTTTGTCCTTCTTCTTTACTTCTTTGTATTATATAACTTGTTGATTATTAATTAATTATATATATAATATATATATAAATAGAGGTAGGAGGGATATGCAGAAAAAACAATTGGAAGATTTGGAATCTGGAAGATTTTCTAATCTGCTTTCTTCTAAAAGGCTTATTATCAAGCGGTTAACGCAATCATCAATCTTCCGTATAACTTGAAAAAGGAATGTATCTTCCAAAAAGGAGCGATTTTGAGGGCTATATCTGTTTCATTTTTCTGACTTTTGTGCTTTCTTTTGGGGTAGCCATGCTCTCTTGTATGGCTGGGAATGAATCTGAAGCAATAAAGAAATCCGGAATTCGGGGTGAAACAAAACTGTTTCTTGGGGAAAATGGAAGTTATCAGGAACGGAATCCCCATTTTTTTTGTGGATTTTTTCCCCACTCATTCCCCCTTTTCCCCACTCTCTGTTTTTGACACGAAAATGATAAGTGGCTGATAATCAGGAGAAGTAGTTGCCTTGCTCATTTTCTGGCACGCATCTTGTGATAATGAATAGCGGGTTCGATAATGAATCCACAACGAAAGTAAATAACAATATTAGTAATAACAGTTTAAAAGATAAGATTATGAAGAAGTTCGTTTTTGCAGCTATCGCAGCTATGGTAATGGTTTCAGTAAGTAATGTTTTTGCTTCTAGCAAAATGATGGGTAATTCTGAAGTAGCTCCAGTTGATACAGTAGCTCCAGCCGATTCAACAGTAGAAGGCACAGCTATCAGTTCTCAGGCTAGCGTTGAGAATTCTGCCAAGCAGGAAACTCCTGTAGAGAATGCTACAGAGTCAACAGAGGCAAAGGCAAGCGAAACTCCTGTAGAGCAGGTGGAGAATGCGCAGCCTACAGAGGAAGTAAAGGCTCAGGATGCACCTGTAGAGAATACTCAGCAGGAGTCTACAGAGCAGGCTGTTGCTGAATAGTCTTAAGAAGGTATTCATTTGCAAAGCGTTATAATAGAGAAAAGCGTATTAGAAGTTTCATCAAGGTAATAGGTTATATTTAGGTTTACATTATAATTGCATTTCCTAGAAAAAGAAAGTGTAAAATTTAGGTTCGGTTTATGGAAAAGGAGTCTGCTGGCAGGGATGCTGGCAGACTTCTGCTTTTTTGTTCGGGATGAGCAGAGAGTCTCAGTCTCAGAGTCTCAGTTATAAATAAAGGGGGTACCATTCTTCCGCTCTCTCTCTTTCTTTATCTTTATAACTTATTGATTATTAATTAATTATATATTAATATATATATAATATATAAGTATATAAGAAGAAGAGGGGGTGCTTGAAAAACAACTGAGACTCTGAGACTGAGACTATGGAAGCAAGTAAAAGGAAAAGAGGCGATAATCTAATTCCCTAGAAAGCAACGACTTATGAAGGTTTCTCAGTTTTTTATTTTCGGTCTCAGCCCTATAGATTATTCGAAAGATTTTACAAAAGCATTCTTTTTAGGTCTCCCAAACCCTCAAATTTGCTTTGTTTTTTGCTTTAAAGTAGATTTAGACCTTGCTGAAATACAAAATCATGTTCTCCTAAAAAATGCAAGTAAAAACGGGATAACTGAGACTATTGCCCGATTTAGAGCCGGAAAAACCGGAAAGTGAGTCTCAGCTGTCTGTTTTGAGTCATTTTCATCCTAAATATTTTCCCAGTTAGAGATTTTTATTTTCCTAACTGGAAATATTATTTTCTTCTCTTAGAAGGGTAATCGTCCCAGCGCAAAATTGCCCTAAAAATGATGCTTGTCGTCTATAAACGATAAAATGCGTATTTGGATTACTGATGACATGCAAAAAGGCTGAACTTCGGGTTAGGAAGTCCAGCCTTTTGCTTATTTGTGATTTCGGGAAAAGCGAAGACGGCTTTTACTTGAATGCGCCAGCATCTGAATCATAGTTGTTGATGTTCTTCCGGATGTTCTTCTTCTTTCCGGAGAAGAAGTTGTAGCTGACACCCAGCATCAGCATGCGGCGATTATCCTTGATGATGTGCTGTTCCGTCTGGTTCATAATCGGATTGTCGAACGACCGGCTCTCGTACTTGGCAGGAGCAAACATCCACATGCCATAGAGCGAGAAACGCCAGGCTCCCTTCTGATAAAAAGCAGAGAATTCACTCTTAGGCTCATCCGCCTTGCGATAGTCCAAGACAGCCATCTTCGAAGGAATATTTCCCTGGTAAGATGCTCCCCAGTTTCCCTTCCGGAAGTTGATGCCATATTTGAAAGGACTCCACCAGTAGCAATGGCGACCATAGGAATTGCTGATTACCTCCCGTTCAAAACCTCCACCCACCATCAGTTTCAAAACCTCGTTCTTGAACGGCTTGAACTGAAGATAATAGCCTGTGCCATAACGCCAATAGAAACTGCCGTTTTCATAGGTAGAAACTATGCTGCGCTTGTCGTTCACCGTGGTCCAATAATAATAAGGTGTAATTACCTTGTCATTATAGATTCCATAAAGTGCTACTTGCAGGTAGAGCATCGCATCATTATAGGTGTATCTGAATATCGGTCCCCATTCCATCGTAGCCTTTACATTCGGGTTGCCCTGCTTCATCAGTCCGGGGATGACAATCGTCATGTTCTCGCTCAATGTTGAGATGGCGGGGTAATTGGTGCCGCTGGATGATAGCAGCTGCAACGAACCGTTCTTCAGCTTATAAGATAAATACAGCAACGGATGAATATAGTTGTTGTTATAGGTGAGATCCTGATAGCTCTGGGTTCTCCACGTGCTCTTAACGCCTATACGATAGGTAAACTTGCCGATATGGTTCTGGTATTGGGCATAAACCGTATTGATCTTGATGCATGAAGAATACTTGGATGGCTCATAGCCGGAAAGGATATTGCGCACATTATAGTCGCTCCACTTATTCCAGGTATAAACTCCTGCCGACAGCTCTCCCTGCTCCCATTCTTTGGTATAATCTGCTTCTCCTATCAGGGAATAGATGTGGCTCCTGGAGTGCATGTCGTCATCGGTCAAGATGCTATCCTTGTCGGAAGTCCATTGCCGGTTGAGCTTTTGCTGCCTGGTGTTGAAGTAAGAGCCGAGCAAGTCCACATCGAGTGTCTGCTTATGGGCAAACTGCTTGCTGAGATAGAGATCTACTGCTGGTTTCACGTAATCTACAATATCCTTCGTGTTTCCGAAACCGTCCTTCCAAGCCTCGTTTCCTTGCGTTGCAACCTCGCTATTTCCCCGGTTGAACTTATGTGACAATTCTGGTGAAAAGGTGACCTGGAAAGTTACGTCATCTGGCTTGCTGTAAGCATACTTCAGGTTGAACTTGTTGTCGGTATAGCCAAAACGTTTGTGCAGATGGTAATCATAGACAGCCTGTTGGTCGTCAAGCGTAAAGGAATACTGGTTGTCTTCTATCCAGTCACGATAGTTTCTCACGTTGATGCTGTAATCGAAGGAAAACTGATGATTGCCCTTGTTGTACTTGAAATACACATTGTCATCACTAAACCCTGTAGTCAAGGCACTAGACACGTCAAAACCGGTAGTATAACCCGTATCAAGCGGCTTGGTAATGATGTTCATCAAGATGCCCACATCGCCGTATCTGATAGGAGGATCTTCGTAGTATTCCACCTTCTTTATTTTGTTGGCGGCAATAGCCTTCAAGTCGTTCTCGCTCGTCATCGGCACGTTGTTGATGAGAATCTTGATGGATTTGCCGGTCATACTGGATGTCTTGCCGGTCATCGGATCGGTATAGATTCCCGGGAGTGTTCCCAGGAGATCCTGTGAATGGCGTGAGTTCCTGATCTGTTCGTCAGAGAATGTATAAGAGGCATGGTCGCCGTGGTCGATACGCAGCTTGCCCTTTACTTCCACCTTGCCCAGTTGATAGGCATTCGCCTGCATCCTCACATTTCCGATGCGGGCAATAGGTACCAGCTTGCAAATCGTCTTGTAGCCTACGAACGAAACTTTCATGAGGACCTGCTTCTGCTGGCAGGGGATGACGAAATCGCCATTGGCGTTGCTCACGCCTCCACAGAGAAAGGAGGAATCCTTCGGGTTGAGCAGTTGGATATTGGCAAATTCTACAGGAAGATTGTGATTGTCTATCAGTCTGCCTATCAGCTTGCGCTCGCTCTTGCGTATGCATTCTACCGTGATGAGGCTGTCGCCCACGGTCATCTGCATCGGATAGAAACCGATTACCTTGCGGATAGCATCGGGAATATTGGCTGTCTTCACGTTCTGGGTAACTGTGAAATCCTCCAGTTCGTTGTAGATGAAACTGATTTTATAGCGCTTGGAAGCCTTGTCGAGGTCGATGAGGACGTCCGACATGCTGCGGTCGTGATAGTTGCGCTGGATGTGCTGTGCGCTCATCGCCAGGGCGAACGTGCACAGCAGGAATATGATGGCTGAAAATCTTCTCATAATGATACTTTTTAACTTTGAACTTTGAGCTTTATGATTACTTTGAGAGTCGATAATATTATGCTTACTTTTGATAAGCTTGTTATTTTACAATCAGCTCGTTTTGTTGCAATTCGATGTTTACATTCTCGAATTGGTTCAGTTCTTTTACGATGTTCTCTATGCTCGAATGACTGTTCCATTCGTAATAGAGGCGGAGGGTCTTGTCCTCGTTATTCTCAAACTTCACTTGTAAATCATAATAAGAAGCAATCTCTGAAATCATCTGCTCGAAAGCCACATTCTCGAAAGTCTTGTGAATGGCTGGCTTTTCTGGTTTCGGATGAGTCAGGGAATCCTTTGCTGCTACCTGCTTTGCGGAATCTGAATTTATGACTTCCGGATGAGTATCTGCGGTTACCTGGGTTGGTTCCTGGCTGCGCTTGATGTAAGTATGGATTGCGGCAAAGGCAATACCCGAAATCAAGACGAAACCGGCGATGGATGCTGCCAGCTTGCGCCAGGAAGTAATAGGATGGGATGCTGCTTCCTGAGCAGCATTCTGGGTTGCTTCTTCCTGAAGTTGATGCTCCTGGCTGAATTTCTCCCATTCCTCATCTACATTAATAATAGGAGAGGGGGTTTCAAGTGCAGAATCCACTTCCATCATCGTCTGATAGAGTTTTCGGCATTCCTCATCCTGCAATATTTCACGAATCTCCTCATCAGAATATTTCTCCTGATGGTCGATGATATCCAGTATTTTTTCAAACTTGTCCATAATAAATCTGCTAAGGGTTAAACTTTTGCTTTAATTTTCTGATGCCTTGCGCCAGATGCTTATAAACTGCCACTTCGCTGATGCCCAATTCTGTAGCGATTTCCCGATATTTCAGTTTCTGCCGAAAACGGAGATCGAGTACCTTGCGGGTTTGTGGCGTGAGTTCAGTATCCATATAAGCCAGAATTGCTTCGTACTTTTCGGTCTCCCTGTCTATTTCGGCAATCGTCGCTTCCAGGGGAGCTATCGAAGGCGAAGTATCGGTTTTCAGGAGGTGATGAACCCGGTCTTTCATCTTCTGTCGGCTCAACAGGTTGAGGCATTTATGGCGCACACACACCAGAAGATAGCTCCCGGCGTTAGTGGAAGGCAGGGGCGAATCGCTGGTTATAGTCTCGTTATCAAGACCCAGTTGGGTCTTTCCATCGAGCACATCGGCAAAGACTTCGCTCACCACATCCTTGCTGGCTGCATCATCCTTCAGAAGTACCCTGGCCAATTGGTACATCCTCAGATAATGCTGCCGGAAGAGCTGTTCTATCGTTTCTTTGTTTATTTGCATTACTTTATTTTCTTTTCTTTTGCCTATATTACAATCGAATTTTCATTTTCCTAACCCTTAGCAGAATATTTTTTAATGCAAATCAGAGACTCACACCGCATCTCGCTATCATTTCCATCACGCCACTCAGTATCGAAATTTGAACTTTGAGTTTTGACCATTGAACTTTATGATTAGTTTTTGTTATCCTAAAAATATAAAAAGGAGGATGCACTCTTTATTTGAGCGCATCTCCAATCTTCTGTTTGATTTGTGCCATTTTATTGCGGCGCTCGATAGAGAACGTATCTCCGTGGGCTTCCACATAATCGAAGAGCATGAACGCCTTGTTCAGGAGTTCATCTCTTGTAGGTTGTCCCACGGTATCCGCCTCGTGATAGTAGAGTTCGGCAAGCATATCCATCTTGGAGAGTTGCTTCTCCTCGTCGTCGATTCCTGCCATCGCTTTCATCACATCCTCGATGGTGGCGATGCTGTAGAAGGCGTAAGGGCCTACGTATTGATTGTAGAGCTCCTTAATCTTCTCACGTCTCACCTCCACCTCTTTCTTTTCGAGCATTCTTTCGAGTGCCGCCATAAACTCGCGAATCAACCGCTGTATGTAGTCTCGTTGTAGCATAAAATAGTCTTTATTTTATTCGTTGTTGTTGATAGCTTCCACATACTCCCACAGTTTCTTGTAGAAAGGATGTTTCGTCATCGTGTCCTTGTTGCCCAGGATGATGAGCTTCATTCGGGCTCTCGTCATCGCCACGTTCATGCGGCGGAGGTCTTTCAGGAATCCTATCTGACCTTCATCGTTGGAACGCACCAGGGAGATGAGAATTACGTCTCTTTCCTGTCCCTGGAAACCATCTACCGTATTCACGCTTATCAGGCGGCGGTAAGGCTTGAAGAACTCATACTTCTTGATGAGCTTCTTGAGATATTGTACCTGGGCACGGTAAGGCGAAATGATGCCTACATCGATTCTTTCCTCCAAAACGCGCTGCTTGCCTATCTTGGTGAAGTATTCCGCCAGAGTGAGCAGGGTAAGTTCGGCTTCTGCCTTGTTGATGCGCCCGAAACTCTCGCCCACAAACTGCTCCTTGAAGTTCAAATCAGAATTCTGATTGGCTGCAGATACAGAAGATGCTGTGGAAGCAGAATCCTCAGGAGCATCTTCTCCTTCTATCGTTATCTGATTCTCCTCGTTCGAAGTGTCAATCCACGTTATCGGATGGTCATAATCCAATACGCTGCGGTATTTGATCTGAGGCGCACTCTCCACCTTGCCCCCGTAGAACCAGTCGCTGGAGAATCGCATGATTTCGTCGTTCATGCGGTATTGGATTTTCAGCAGGGTTACCACCTCAGGCTTGTTTTCGGCGATGCGCTCCATCAGGGTCTTGCCCAGTCCGGCTCTTAATGCCGCAATACTCTTTACGGTAGGCGGCAGCTGACAATGGTCGCCTGCCAGAATCACCCGGCTGGCTCTTCTCATCGGAATCCAGCAGGCAGCTTCCAAAGCCTGCGCAGCCTCGTCGATAAAGAGGGTACCGAACTTCATGCCTTCCAGCAGATGATGGGCTGAGCCTACGAGGGTACAGGCGATGACACGCGCCTCGCCAAAGAGTTCTGCGTTGATGCGGAGTTCTATCTCGGCAGCACGGCTCTTCAGCCTATCCATCTTCTGATGATAGTTTTCGCTACCCTTCTTTCTGTTCTTTCTTAATTCCCTGATTGCCTTGCGGATTGCCCAAAGCTGAGGGTAATCAGCATGGCTCTCAAAGCGGCGCTCGTAGGTGAAGCCCAGCATCTTGTCGTTCACGCGGGTCGGGTTTCCGATACGGAGCACGTTGATGCCTCTATCCACCAGTTTTTCTGATATCCAGTCTACCGCCATATTGCTCTGTGCACACACCAGAACCTGGCTTTCGCGCATCAGGGTTTCGTTGATGGCTTCTACCAGGGTTGTTGTCTTTCCGGTTCCCGGAGGTCCGTGAACGATGGCCACATCCTTCGCCCAAAGCACCTCGTTCACAGCCCTTTCCTGGGTAGGATTGAGCCAAGGGAACTTCATCGGTTCGAAGGAAAATCTTCCTGCCTTCTGATGGGAATAGAATAAATCGCGGAGATAAGCCAGACGGTTGTTCTTCGCCTTCATCACGCGGTCCAAGGCCTCGAACATCAGTTTGTAGCTGGTTTCGTCAAAGGATAGCTGTACGCCGATAGGATCGGTTGACTGCTGAAGTTCGAGCAGAGGGGCAGAATCGGGTACGGTAACCACCATTCTGTCGCCATCTACATAACTCACGGTTCCGGTAAAGGAGAAATATTTAAGTTCTTCACTTCCTTCACTTCTAAAGAACATGACGGGGCGACCGAACTCAAAATTGTGCTCGATATCCTGGTCAGAGGTTCGGAAAACCTCTATGGCTGTCTGGTTCAGCGAATTATAAAAGCTCTTTCCCATCTGTAGCGGGAACCAGGCATCACCTCGTTTCACCTTCCGCTGCATGCCCATCTGTTCGGTAAGCTTGCGGAAGGCTTCTTTCTCGGTATAATACTCCAGCTGGAGCAGGGTGCGTTGCTGCAATAATGCCTGAATTGGTGAAATCTGTTCCATATAGGGTGCAAAAGTAGCGTATTTCTGCCGAATATGGAAAGAAAAAGAGATAAATATGTTTAAAGTTCCTGCTTTATTTATCCCAAAGCTGATAGTCGATTACCTTATTGTCGTTGGGCTGAATGCTGTCGCTTGCCGAAGATGCAGGTTCTTGGGCACTCTTCTCCAGATGATAATAACTCCCGGCCAGGGCTGCCAGTAGGGCGATGATGAGGGCACAGAGCAGGAGCAAGGCGTGGCGGTAACGGGGCGTACAGGACAGGCGTTGGCGCAGTTGGGCGATGTTTTGCGGACGGCTTTGCGGGTCGCGGCAACTACAGATTTCTGCCATCTTGCTGAGCGCCTTATCGCCCGTAGCCTTGGCCATGTCGCCCAGAACCATGCCCAGAGAATAAATATCGGCACGCGGTTCAGCCTTGGCAGCTGGTAGCATCTGTTCGGGAGCAATATAGCCCGAAGTTCCGGCTGGCGATTTCAATACGCAGAAAGAATCGCTATCCGAGAGACCGAAATCTATGAGTTTCACGCTCTGCCCGTTATGTGTAATCATGATGTTGGAAGGCTTCAGATCGCGATGAATCATCTGTTTGTTGTGCATGTATTCCAGCGCATCCATCAGCTGTCCTGCTATCTTGCGGGCGAGTTCTGCCGAGAGGGCATTCTTCTTGATGAGCTGCTCCAGATTATCGCCGTCAATATATTCCATCACCACTACCGTGCCCAGGTTGTCAACCTTTTCCAGGTCGATGGTACGGCAGATATTGGGATGTTCCAGCTGCTGGCCTATTTCAAACTCCTTGGCGAGTGCCTGGCGGTAAATAGGGGTGTAGAGAAAATCGTTCTTGAGACATTTCAACATGAAACGCTTGCCGTATTTGGTGGCTGTAAAGATGCGTGTATGGCCCGAAATAGACACGTAGCATTGGTGGAGATTGCTGAATGCATCCTCCACAGGCAAGGGGTTTGAATTGCTCATCTCCTTGCTGATATCCTCGGTAAATCCCGATGTCGTTTTCTTCTTTTCTTCAGTTTCTTCCATGCTCACGGATTCCTCTTTTTCTTGATTACTGTTATTTTATTTCTCGTTGATGCTGATGACGGTAAGTCCACCGTTTCTGCCGGCTACGAACGAGGCTGTACGCTCGCCGCCACGCTCGATGTAGGGCAGGTAGAGGGGCTGCTCCTTGATGAAACAGCCTGTTACGAAGCGGTCGCCAGGCTGCAGCTTGCTGTTCTCTGATTTCTCTATTTCATAGGTACTGTCGCCCAGATAGCGGAGCTGCAGCAGACGGTTGGGACTCCAACCGATAGAAACAAGAGTACCTTCTTGTAAATCGCTACTTACCAGCTGGTTTGCCTTGAAGAAGGAACTGTTGTACTTGGTGCTTGTCTTGAGCCAATGGGTAAATTCCATGTAGTTCCGATGACCGATATATTGGGAAAGCACATCGAGGGTTACCATGCGTGGCTTGTGATTGTCGCTCACATAACCATAGAGTCGTTTGAGGGTGGATGGCGAAATAGTTCCACTTGCTTTCTTCTCCAGATAGAGTGAAAACTCTTCGAAGTCGGTTGTCGTGGCAAGAATCTTGCCGTATTTCTGTTCTACGAGTGATTTGAGCTCTTCTATTTCGGGTGTTGTCATAATTTATCTTTTAATTATATGATTATTCAACATTTTTATTCTTCTACTATATGGGTGAATTTACCCCATATTTTATGGTTCTGATATTTCTTTTTCATGCCTGCAGGCACGTGGAGCACGCAGGTGGCGAAGAAGTCTTCTACCTTGTTGGCGAAGGCGTTTTCTTCGCAGTAAGGAATCATGGAAGCTGAAACATAAAGGTCGGTAAGCGGACTTCCGTCGAAGGCGTAGTTGCTGATTTGTTCTGTGTTGGCTCCCAGATACACTTTCGTGAGTTTCCGGCAGCCTTGGAAAACGCCTGTAGGAATCAGCTTGATGCCTGCTCCAAGATGTATTTCCTTTATCTGACTGTCCATGAAGGCGCCTTGTCCTAATGTTTTGACGTTGTCTGACAGATAAAACGCCTCGATGCTGCATTCCTTGAAGGCGTAGGCGCCAATGGAGGTAAAGGCGGAAGGAAGGGTGTATTTGCCCTTCTTGCCCATCGGAAACCAGATGATTCTGTTGCCTTCTGCATTCAGCAACACGCCGTCCTGACTCTTGTAGTTAGCGTTGGCAGGCGAAACCGTAAGGGCTTCGAGCGCCGTGCATCCGCTGGAAGGGAGAATGCTACCTGCTGAGGCAGGAATTTCTATCTCGCGGAGCGAAGTGCAATCGGCAAATGCATCTTTCTCTATGGTGGTTGCATCGGCTGGGAGAACTACGTGGGTGAGCTTCTCGCAACCGGCAAATGTGCCTTGCACAATCTGGTTTTCTGCAGCTTCGTGATGATAAGGACCTACCATTCCGCCTGCTGCGAGGTGAACGTCGGTAAGGTCTATATCCGATAGCTTGCCGGGGGTGACTGCGTTATCGTTGTCGCGCCCCATCATCATTCTCATACAGCTGAGGTCTTCGCCGTTCAGGGTTCCGGCTATGGTCAACTGGGTATATTCGTAAAGATGATTGCCCATCAGCTGGATCAGTTCACCTGTTTCGTTTAGCGTAATGGCGTCGCTCGTATCATATTTGATGGCGGTTCCTATGGTTTCTCCTACCATATTCCGAGCGAAAGGCTGGAATTCATAGTGGGCATTCCGCTCCAGATTTCCGATGCGCAACTTGATTTTTCCCTTCTTTCCGTCAAAGTTTTCTACGATGCATTTCTGCTTGTTCTCCGGCTCGCCGGTCAGATAAACGTAGCATCCGGTTTCGGTCATCGGCTCGCCACCATCATCGGTTATTTCGTAGCTTACGAATGCGCTCATCGGTCCGTGGCTCAAGAGCGTAGCCGACGATAGTTTCGGACTTATATTGGGCTGGGTGGTGAAACTCATCATGTTGCTGGTTGTGGTTGTTCGCCCGTTGTTGCCCTGCAGCATATAATAATAGGTAGTGCCCGCTTTGAGTCCCGTCAGAACCAGCGAGACGTCAGCTCCCTGGGCATGAACCTCGCTGGTATTGAGGTTCATGCTCTCTGAAGTGCCGTATCTGAACAGGAGTTTCGGCATTTCTGTTTCTCCCTCTATGGTAGCTGCCCCGTTGAGGGTAGCCTCTGTTCGGGTGATGTGGGTCGCCTCTGTGGTTATCAGGTGCGGTTCCAGATAGGCAGGCTTATCGCTATTGCTGCAACCTGCCATCATCATGTTTCCTATCAGGAGGGCAAGAAATCTGATATTGCGTAATATGCTTTTTATGTTCATTTCTTACTTCTTTTGTTTTCCGATTTTAATACCTATGCCGATGCTGCCCTGCCATTGTTTCCCGGCGATGGTGATGGCTGAGGCTGCGATGCTCACTCTGTTGAACGAGGCGAGCACACCCAGCTGGGCTGCGAAGCCTTTGTCGGTAAGGTCTTCGTTGAGCAGGTATCCGCCTCCGCTGCTCTCGGTCTGCTGCCAGGCTGTAGCGGCTTTGCCGTAGCCTACACCTTCGAAGAGACAGAAGCCATGCGTGATGTGGTGGATGGCTCCAGCGGTAAAGGTGTAGTTCTGGTGGCGTGTATTGCCTGTATAATAAGGTTTGATGCTGCTGCCCGGCGTGAAACCTTCTTTGTTGCAGGTTCCCTCTGTGCTGCCTATGCTCTTGAGGTTGCTGCTGGCATGGATGAAGAAGCCGTGGCGGTGCATCAGGGCGAAGAAGAGACCATAGGACGGTCCGTCTTCATGAAGGGATAGCGTGGCGAGCGTGTAGAGGGCGAGTGGCATCTTCTTACGTACTTGTGGAATGGCAATCGTATCTATTACCGTCTTTACCTCTACGATGGTGTCGTGCTTCTCCTGGATGATAGGAGTAGGCTTGGGCAGTTTCAGTTTCAGCTCGTAGGTCATTCTGCTTTCCAGCGGTTTGCTGAACCGGTAATCGCGGAGCACGCCCCATTCCGGATGCTTGATGGTGAGCAGTTTGGAGCCTTTAGGAAGATAGAGCCAGATTTCGCCCACTTTATCTTTTCGCGATACGATTCCGAGCGGGGTGGAGAAGGCAAAGTCGGAGGGTGCTTCTACCTTCACCAGGGCGCAAGGTTCATCGTTGAGGTCGCGCACGGGGGTGATAAAGGCACTCACGTCGTTGGGCAACAGGCGGAAACCTGCTACCGAAAACTCTTGTGCCTGAACGGATGCTGACCACAGGCTTAATATGAATAAGAGTATCATCATATTATTCTAAATTAAAATCTTGTATACTGATTACATCGTCTCCGCTATGTACGGTTCCTGCCGGTTGCCAGGTGCGCACGTGGATGAGTGGCATGGACGGGTTGCGGAAATCCCAGAGCAGAAAGAGATAGCCGTCGTCTGCGTAGCGGTCGCTCTTGTATTGCTGCCGGAGGGTGACGCCGTAAATGCCGTCCATCGTAGGATGGCGCATGATGCGGAATCCCGAGAATTTCAAGTCTATCTTCTGGTTGACTGTAAATACCTTCGCCAGTCTTGAAATATAGTCTTTCTTCGAGTGAATGGCGTAGGTTACCTTTGCTTCAGCCTGACACTTGTTGTCGTTGGCTACTGGTTTTATCACGTTTCCTACGATGATGAGTGCCTTGTCGCTAAATACCTGTTTCAGGAAATCTAGATCCTTGGTGGTATAGGCTCTGCGGAAATGTTCGCAGTAGTTGAGGATGGTATGGCGGCGTCTGGCATCGGTCTCTGTGAGTTTGCCCTGCATGATTTTCGAGGCTTCCTTGTAGAAAGGATTCGACTGTGCCATAGTCTTGAGATTTACCTGCGAAAGATGGCTGGTCTTTCCTGCTTTTGGTGCATTCGCTTGCCTGCTTGCCTGTTCTTCCGGTTGGTAATCAGCCGCACTCTTCGTGCCTTCTTCCGTCTCTCCGTTCATCAGCATCTGCGCCTGCTGCCTGTTGGCTTCCGGAACCGCATTTTTATTGTCTTCTGTGAATACTACCATACCCTGGCGGTCGATAAATCCCTCTCTCTTAGAGTTTTGCTCGCGGAACCGGAGCTGCCCGTTGCGGAAACGGGTGTCTAGCAGACAGCCACGCAAAGGGATGGTAAACAGCTCGTTTCCGTCTGCATCTTCTACCACGTATCGCTTGCCTTTCGCGCCGTTGTCCTGTTCTACAAGTTCCAGTCCTTCGTTCACTCCGTATCGGATTTCCTGACAGTCGCCTTTATAAACGGCAGAGGGCAGCAGCCACAAGGCTGCCACCCATCCTCCGAGAAGGAATGCTAGAAGGGATAATATCAATACCGTCTTCTTCATTTATAATTCTATGTATTCTTATCATTCATAGCCCTTCGGGAGAAAGGCTTTCTTATTTATTTCCCCCAGTTCTGAATCTCACCGCCTATCTCTATCTTCACCTGGTCTGGGTTGTCAGAAATGATGAAGTTGACAAGATGTTCGGTTCCGGGTTTAAACTGGAATCTGCTCTCGTAGAGATAACTTACACCTTTCATTACCACCTCGATGAGTGGTCTTCGGTTTTCGATGCGTTGAGGCACGATGATGGCCGAGTAGATGTAGTCGCTCTCCTGATGGGCGATGATGCTCTGCTGGGTTCCCTTCACATAACGGGTTGCCACGCCTGCCTGAAGGTCGATGGTGGCTGTAGGTACCGTGCTGTGGATGGTTACCTGGGCATGGGTAGGCATGTCTCCCTCAAAGTCTTCGCCCTTGATCAGGCGTATCTTGATCTTGCTCATGATGTGCTTGAAGTTGAGGCTGATAGGGGAGTTGGATGCCTGGATGTCCTTGCTGGTGGCAAAGAGCAGGTCGCTTGCCTCGTAACCGCCGGGTGCAGTTGCCGTCTTCGGGGTACTCTGGTCGAGAGCTACGCTGAAAGGCTGGTCTGTCGTGCTGCTTACGCCCTGTATGTATGGGTAGTAAGCGTAGGCGTTGTAGGTGCCTTCGTCCCAATAGAGGGTGCGGGCGGCTTCCCATTTGCTGCCATCGTAGGTGAGCGCTTCGTTGTTCACGAGATTGCCGCCTATTTCGAGTGGAGCCTTGCTTTCTGCCACGTAGAGACCTATCTTGTCGTTTGACTCGAAACTGGTTGCCGTGGCACGGCTCTGGCCGGGATAGTTTACGGCAAAAGTCATCGGCGTAGATTGGGCATCCTTATAGCGGGAGGTTGTTTCCACCTCCTCGCTACATGAAACCATTCCTAATATAGCCAACGCAAAACTGGCGTATCTTATTATATGTTTCTTCATTTTTTTCTTGTTTTAATGGTCCATATTCTGATTTACCTTGCCTTCGCTCTTAGCGATGCTTTCTAACCTTTGCCATTTTCAGCGGACTGCCTTTATGGAAGATAGGAGCATGCTGGTAGGTTCCGGATGTGCGTTGGTCGCCATTGCCGCCGAATGCACGGCTCTCTACGATTCCCGCATCCCGCTTGTCGTTCTTCACGAAATCTTCGAAACTGTAGGTTTCTCCGGCATAAGCCTTGATGCGCTTCACGATACTCTCACGGCTGATGGTGCTGTAGTAAGGAATATCGTTGTTCATGCAGGAGTTCGGCTCCGAACGGAATACGCCTCGGTTGTGCATGTAGCCTCCCTCGTAGATGTCTACGATGTCGCTATATCGGTCGTCGAAAATCAGATGGCTCCAACCTACACTATGCATCTTGCCGGTAAGTTCCAGGTTGTCGTACCAGCCGAGTGACTTGGCTCCGTTGAATTCAAGAACGTGTCCGCAGCAAGAACATCCACAGGCATCGATGAAGGCGTTGTGATAAATGTACTCATCGCCCAACTTTCCGAATCCGTGTCCGCCTGCCTCATGCTGGATGACGCCACGGGTATCGAGCGGATAACCATAGGTACTCTGAGGACAGAAGGCAATAGCCGAACCATCTTCCCACATCTGGCAGATGCCGCCGTAATCGGTAGAATTAGGAACCATGATGATCAGGGTCTGATTCAGATTACTCTTGTTGACGGTTGGAGCGCCCAGAGCATAATTGAATACTTCATCATAATCTGCCTTTAATCCTACGCCACCGGTAAAGGTGGTATTGAATCGGTTGTAGCGGATGGTGTTCACGGTTCCTACGCCCGATTCCGTAGAAAGCGGAATGGCGGTATAAACGTTGAAGTAATCACGGTAAGTCTTGTAAGGCTCGATACCGAAGAAATACTCCACTTCCTGCTTGATATCCTTCAGATATTTGCCGCTGGCAATATCCTTTGCGTTAAAGCCGTCGCCGAGCAGAACGATGTTGATTCCACCATTATTGCCCTTGGTAGCTTTCTGCAGGGTTATCCATTCGTCCTCGCCATATTCATAACCATATTGAGTAACGCTGCATTCGTGGGTATAGTCTTTGTCTTTCAGGCGGAATACCACCTTTCCATCACGGCTATCAGCATTCTTAGCCATTCCCTTGATGGTCAAAGTAACTTCTGTCTTCTTGTTGCCGCTGGCAGGAGAAACCTCACACCAGTCTGGCTTGCTGGCTACTTCCCATTCGCCCTCGGCGTTAATTACCAGTTTCTGCTTATGCTCCGTGCTCAAGGCGCAGGCTACAGATGGACGGCAAACGAGCTCATGGTGAGCTGCGATTCGCTTGAAGTCGCACCAGCCTGGTGCTGCTTGATATTGGGAAATGGCAGATTCAGGTACTTCGAGAGTGAAGTTGTCCTTGGCTACGCCATCGAAAGCTCCGCTCTCAATATGGGCAGGCATCGTTCCTTTACATATAATGGAATTTATACCATAGCATTCATTGAATGCGCCTTGGCGAATAGTCTCCATAGATTCTGGAAAGATGATGCCTTCCAGCATTTTACAATTGCTAAATGCGTTTTCTCCAATGCTCTCTACTTCTTGTGGAATGTCAAGAATTCCCATCAATCGCCAATTGTATGCAAATGCATTGCTACCGATATGGGTAAGGGTAGATGGTAATGTTAATGTTCCAGAAAAATCATTGTTACAGAAGGCGTTTTCTGAAATGACTTTTAGACTTTTTGGCAAGTGTAATTCGCCTTTGAAATGGCAGTTAGCAAAAGCATCGTTTGCAATATTTGTTATACCATTATGTAAAGTTAGTGTTCCGTTAAAACCACAGTTATGAAATGCTTCAGATGGAAGTGCTGTAATACCTTGTGGTATTGATAATGAGCCTGTGAATCCAGAACAAGAGCTAAATGCACAATTACCCATTCTCTTAAGTTTTGCAGGTAATCTTAATTCACCATATAATCCACTACACCCAGAGAAGCAATATCCTCTAATTAATTCCAAATTATCTGGCAAAATTAAATTTCCTGTAAGATTTCTACAATTTTGAAATACGCCTCCATAATAGTCAGTTCCTTCATCACCCATGTCATCTTCGCCTCTATTTCCTAATTTTTTTAGAGTAGATGGGAGAGATAAGATTCCATTTAGACCGATACATCCGTTGAAAGCTCCACGTTTAATTTCTGTCACACCTTCAGGGATTATAAGAGAACCTGACAGATATTTGCAGCCGTAGAACGCATTTGAACCAATAGATTTTAAAGTGTCAGGAAGAACTATTCTATTGAGACTATTACTTCCTCCCACAGTCTGAATGAAATAGAAAGCACTATTTGGAATTTGATCATCCATATTCTCTTCATTCTCTTCGTTCTTTCCCCATCCTTTGATTCGAACTTCTTTCAAATTCAATGCTGACAAACGGAGCATAGAATCTCTCATGAAGTAAAAATCCTTTGCATTAATCTGTCCTGTAATCTTGAGATTTCGAACCTGAGTATAGTCCTTATTAGCCGCAGTAATGGCATTCTTCAAACCTCCAGGAGTAGAGTTGATAACAATATACTCCTTTGCCGTTGCATCATGGCTTACCAAATCATTCTCCCAAGGAGTAATGCTTTCGCTTACCAAAGTAAGTTTGTAAGCGCCGCTTCCGGTCTGCTTATCTACTTTGATACCGAAGTTCATCATCTTACCGGATACGTAGGTAAAAGCCTCGTTCTTAGTGAACTTATAAGGTACGCCGCCGATGGTGATGCTGAAGAGGGTTGTGCCGGCAGCCACGGTTTGAGGAACCACGATGGTGCGCCACTCGTCGTTAGTACGAGATGGGATGGTCATGGTGTTCTCTACAGCACTTGCAGTCTTGATATCGCCAGTAGAAAGGTTGATGCTTGCCTTGCGGGCTACGTTGGCTGTCAGAACAATCTTCTCCAGATTCGCCCATTCGCCCTCGGCAAAACCGGAACCCTGAATCAGGGTAACGCGGGCATTAGACATGCGATGCGCCATAGGCAAACGGATTACGCTGGTGGTAGGAGCCACATCCGACACCTTGCCCCAGAGAAAATCGCTCGCTTCGTAGCCACCCATTTCGCCATTCTCGGTAGCCTTGCTCTGGTCTTTCTGAACCTCAAACTGATAATCCTCTATGCTCTCAGGATTGGCAAAAGGATAGTAGCCATACACATCAATATGCGTATGCTTGTCTTTCCAGAAAAGGTCATAAGCGGAGTTCCACTTATAGTTAGGCTCATCGAAAGTGTGGCGCACATTATCGCCACGGTTGCCGTTTACCTTCAAGGTTCCCGGCTTGTTTCCCTCGTAATCTACGATATAAACGCCCATCACGTCGCCGTTGCAGAAACCGTTGTCGTTGACGCGGGTTACGGCAAGCTGGTCGATATCGCCCGAGAGTTGGATGCGGTTGCTGTCGTGCTGCTCGGTCTTGTCGCCGAAGAAGTCATCGCTACAGCCTGTCAGTAGCATGGCTCCTGCCGCAAGCAGATATAATAAGGTATGTTTTACTCTTTTCATAAATAATTCGTTTTGGGGAGATGACTTTTCTCTAGAAGAAAGATCATCTCGTATTATTTCTAGGATAGAAAATCGTCTGTACTTTTTTATTCGGCTGTACCACCATAGTCGATACCGTCGTCTTCCCACTTGCTGATGTTTACATTCACGCCGTTGCTGGTCTTGCTGAGCGTAACGGTAAACTTATGCTTCTTGCCAGCCTCGAAAGCGGAAAACTTGGATGACTTAGGAAGATTGAAATCTCTGCCGTCAACATTTACGGTAATGAGATTTCCTTCGCCTACGGCTTGCGGAATGATGAGCGCCTTGTAGCTGTTGCCTTCTTCCTTGAGCGGAATGAGGTCTGTATCATCGCCCTTGGCTGTTACGGCACCTGTAGAAAGATTGGCTGTAGCCTGTGTCTTTAAGCGGTTGATCTTTACGCTAATCTTGGCTGCAGCAAGCGAAGCCTCTGTAAATCCGTTTCCTGCCACGAGTTTGATAATCATCTGGCTCAACACGTGTTTGGCGTCTATCTTCACGGCGCTTTCTGTAGGAGTTGCATTTGTAGTCTTGCCTATCAGAAGTTCGCTAGCCTTGTAGTTCTCGGTTGTACTCTGGTCTGTATTTACAGTCCAAGGCATCGCCTCTATGTTGCTGATAGAACTTGTATATGGATAATAAATGTAGAAATCGGCGGGAGTGCTGTTGTCTTTCCAGTAGGTTGGAGTTGCAGCCTTCCAGGTTCCATCATAGGTGAATTTCGTGTTGTCTATATAGTTACCTGTCGTTTGGAGTGTTGCGGCAGAGCCGTCGGCTTGATGGTTGACGACAAACAGGCCTATCTGGTCGCCCGCTTCGAAAGCCAGATCTGTAGCACGGCTTTGTATCGAAGTGCTGATGTTGATAGGTACTTTTGCTGCAGGGGTAGGCTTTGGTGTCGGGTCCAGTTCGGAACTGCCACCAGAGCATGCGGTTAACGCGAGTAGCATGCTCCCTACGATTGCTAGATGCTTCTTCTGTTTCATGATTTCTTTGTTTAATATGATTACTTTTCCTAGGTGTATCTGGAACTGTCAGTTTCATTTACTCTGCAAAGGTATGAAAAAATGTGGTGTTATACAAGTTCATAATGGTCCATATATGGAAAAAGTTGCTAAACAACATATTTTCAGAGGCTAAAAGGAGGGTGAACTCAACGAAAAAAGGCAGTTTCCTGCATGTAGGAAACTGCCTTTCTCTTCAAAGTGGGGATTGCCCCGTCTGTTATCTGATGATTTTCATTACATCTTCGATGGTGCGGTTGAATGGTCCGTTGTGCTCCAGTTTGATGGTACACATGGCTGCCGCAAACTTGCCGGCTTCTACCGGATTGGCTCCCTGCAAGCGCTTGTAGAGATAGCCTGCCGAATAGGTATCGCCGCATCCGGTAGCATCTACTACTTCATGAGGAGGATAGGCTGGAATGTCGTAGAACGTATCATCTACATAAACCAGCGAACCCTCGCTACCCAGGGTGATGATAACCTCGGCTACGCCCCAGGCATGAATCAGCTTGGCGGCTTCCTTCGGGTCCTTCAGTCCGGTAATGGTCTCCATTTCGGTCTCATTCACCTTCAGATAATAGGTGTTCTTGAGCACATCGAGCTTGTCCTTCCAGTCGATGGCGTAAACTTTCTCGTCTCTCACCTCGCGCAGATATCCCTGCACATCGATGGAAACTTTTCCCTTCTTGGCAAGAAAGGCAACCACTTCCGGCGAGAAATCATCGCTCAGCAGACTGCCCAGGTGGAAGACCTTGGCCTCTACATGCTCCAGCTGCAGGATGGTGAAAGGATCTGCCTTGGCAAGCACACGCTGCTTACGGTCGTTAGGATTATCGCCATAAATATTCTCGAAGAAAACCGTATTGCGCGATGGGTTCAAGGTGACGTCTATTCCAGCCTTGAGCATCTTTTCAACCGGTTCCTTCTCGGTAGGATCCATCGCCGTAATGAGCGAGAAATTTACATCCTTTGGCAATTGGTTGATGGCGTAGGCAAAATAAAAAGAGGTGCCGCCAGCCATGTAAACCGTACTGCTCGGGGTCACGATTTTATCCTTTGTTACGTGCCCAATACAACAAATATCTTTCATTCTTATTACATTTTGCGGATGCAAAGGTACTGCAAATCGAGAATAATACAAAAAAAAATGGGAATTATTTTGTTTTGTTCGCATTTTAATGTACCTTTGCATCAAGAAAAAGCAATTTTAAAATATTATCTAGAATAGATATAAAGAAACATTATGTGGTTTGATAATTTAATCAACGTGCATTCGGCGGTGCAAGGCATCGTCATCCTGTCTTTGATTTGTACTTTGGGTCTTGCCCTTGGTAAGATTCATGTCAAAGGAATCTCCCTTGGCATAGCCTTCGTATTCTTCGTGGGTATTATAGCGGGTCATCTCGGTCTCTCTATTGACCAGAACATGCTGGAGTTTGCAGAAAGCTTCGGTCTTACCATGTTTGTGTATGTGCTGGGTCTTTATGTGGGTCCTAACTTCTTCGGTTCGATGCGTCACGAAGGCATTTCGCTCAATCTCTGGAGTCTGGCTGTCATCCTGGTGGGAACCTTGTTCTCGCTCGGCTTGTGCTGGATTTTGCCAATCAGTCTGCCTGATATGATGGGCATCCTGTGTGGTGCCACAACCAATACGCCTGCCCTTGGTGCTGCCCAGCAGGCGTTGCAGCAGTTGGGCTTGCCTAGCGAAGGTGCGGCTCTGGGCTGTGCGGTTACTTATCCGTTGGGTGTTGTGGGCGTTATCCTGGCGATGATGCTCTTGCGCAAACTCTTTGTGAAACCGGAAGATCTGGAGATTCGCAATAATGATGATGACGACCATACGTCTGTCGGACAATACGTAATCGTGAATCCTGCCCTGAACGGCAATACCATCGCAGAGATTACGATGATGACGCATCGCAAGTTCATCATCTCCCGTGTGTGGAGAGGCGAACAGGTGATAGTTCCTCAGGCTGATACGGTTCTTCATACGAATGATAATGTGCTCGTGGTTACCAATAAGGACGAGGTTTCGGCGATGCAGATTCTCTTCGGAAAGAAGGTGGATAAGGAGTGGAATAATGATAAGGTAGACTGGAATGCGATTGATGCGAAGGTAGAAAGCCGCATTATCGTTGTAACCCGTCCGGGACTGAACGGTAAGCGCCTGGGCAGTCTGCAGATGCGAAATTCCTATGGCGTGAATGTGAGCCGAGTGCTTCGTGGTGATATCCGTCTGCTGGCTACCGATGATCTCCGTCTGCAGTACGGCGACCGCCTGACGGTAGTTGGCGACCCTACGAGTATCGACCATGTAGAGCTGTTCCTGGGTAATGCCGTAAAGACTCTGAACGAGCCAAACCTCGGCGCCATCTTCCTCGGAATCATTCTCGGTCTTGCTGTGGGAACCATTCCTCTGGATATTCCTGGAATGACGGCTCCTGTACGTCTGGGTATTGCTGGCGGTCCTATCGTGATGGGTATTCTGATTGGTGCGCTCGGTCCTCGTGTGCATTTCATCTCTTACATGACGCGAAGTGCGGGTCTGATGCTGCGAGAACTGGGTCTTGCCCTCTATCTCGGTTGCTTGGGTTTGGCAGCTGGTGGACAGTTCTTCCAGACGGTAGTCCGTCCGGAAGGTTTGATGTGGGTAGGCATAGGCTTCCTCATCACGGTTGTGCCTGTGGTTATCGTAGGTCTCATCATCCTGAAGACCAAGAAGTATGACTTCGGCAGTATCTGCGGAATCCTCTGTGGAAGTATGGCGAATCCGATGGCGCTTACTTACGCCAACGAGACGCTGGATGGCGATACGCCAAGTATCAGTTATGCTACGGTTTATCCGCTCGGCATGTTTATCAGAGTGGTGATAGCTCAGGTTATCGTGATGTTCTTTGTCTGATGTTACGATGTTTTCATCTGTTTCTGCGGATTCTGTCATCCGCAGATATGAAGAAAGGCTGGTTTCGGTTAGAAATCAGCCTTTCTTGTTACAGTCATTTTCTTTCCCGTCATCGGGTGCTCAAATGTGATTTCCTCTGCATGAAGATGCAGTCTTGTTGCCGGCTCGTTGCCATAGAGCGGATCGCCGATGATAGGGGCATTCAGACCTTCCTGATGAGCACAATGCACTCTCAGCTGGTGCGTTCTGCCCGTTTTAGGATAGAGCGCCAGGCGAAGATGGGTATCGTCAATACGCTCTAGAACCTCGTATTCTGTAATGGCTTCCTTGCCCTGTTCGCGGTTTACCATCTGTCGTGGACGGTCTAGGAAATCTGCTATCAGGGGGAGCGAGATGTAACCTCTTCCGCTTTCTGCTTCTTTCAGAATCCGGTTGCACGATTCCTTGTCTTTTCCGCAAACGATGGCTACGTATTTCTTCTGAACCCGATGATTCAGAAACTCCTTCTGCAGGCGATGATAGGCAAATTCGGTCTTGGCAACAATCATCAGTCCGCTTGTTGCCATGTCCAGACGATGGACGATGAGCGGACCGGTAGCTTCCTGATATTTCCTGCGCATCAGAGCGTAGACGGAAGGCTGGGCTGCATCTTTCCCCGGAACCGAGAGTAAACCTTCGGGCTTATAGATGACTGCCAGTTCACGGTCTTCGTAGAGCGTTTCCACCTTATTATATATAGTAGTTTCGGTCTGTTGGGTTTCAAAGACTGTTTTAGGCAGCATCCAATGTAGTATCGGTTTGCATTTTCCGTTGCAGGCAGGATAAAACTGAAGATGATGTCTGATTTCTTCTTTCGGACTCTCTCCCCACCAGAACATCGCCATCTGCAGAGGCTTGTAGCCATGTTGGTAAGCGTATTGCAGGAGTTTCGGCTCGCAGCATTCTCCACTTCCGGCAGGTGGAATCTTAACCGCCTCGTCCTTGAAAATCTCCAGCAGATCCTTGGTTTCTCCTTCCGCATTCAGCATCTGAAATTTCGAAAACAGCCATTGCTGAAGTTCTTCAGATAACTGTTTGCGGAGCTGTTTCGCACTTTTCAAATCCTTTTCGTAGTTTTCATATAGCGTTTCGTACGTCGTCTTTTCTTTTATCGACTTTTTCAGCCTCTTCAGTTCTGCCTTCATAAACTGGCTCTCTTTTATCATCGCTTTCTCCTCTTCCTCGCTCAGGGGCGTTCCTGCCGAAAGGGCTTCCTGGCGCCTTGCATCTCGCTTTTCCTTTGCTTCTTTTATCTTTGTCTGATAGTTTGCGATAACTTCCTGGCGCTTTTGCTGCAAATCATCAATCAGGCTTTTCGCCTTTATCAGGGTTTCGTTGGCTTCTAACTGTCTGATTTGCTGGTTCATTTCCGAAATCTCAGCCTCATGTACCTTGAAATATCCGTCGGGTTGAAGATAATCGAAAACGGCTGGCACAAAACCTTCCCAGTCGCTTCTGCCGCCAATCTGTCCGCTATAAGCTCTCAGATAGCCAATCTTGCCATTCCCAGCTTCTACTATAAGCACGCCGAACATCTTTCCACGGTCTATTTCCTCCCGCCAGTCGTTTCGCTGTGAGAGTTCATCCTGCAACTCTCTGCATGCTTCGATGCAGAGCGGATGAGGTTCGTAGCTGAATGGATTGTTCATCCTTTCAGGCATATTTTGGGGGGTGATGTTTTTAAATAATTGCATTTCCATGCTACAAAGATACACATTTAAACGCGTTTTAGTTCATATTTTATATAAAAAATGAGTTTTTCAGTTATTTTTTTGTTTATTTGGATTTTTTGTTGTACTTTCGCCAACGAGAACTTAAATTCATTTAAAAATAGTCTATCATGGCAAGTGAATATAGAAAGATAATGTTGATGCAGATAAAGAATGGAGTGTGCCTTCTGTGCATATTCGCTCTTATGTTGTTGCTTGCCGCTTGCTTCTCCCTTCACACCACGCAGGCAGAGGTAAGATCCTTTAGCGTTATCCTGTTACTGGTCATCGGTTTGCTGCTAATGAGCGTGTTGGCTCTCATCGCTTTTCTCCGATACAAAATATTGCGCAGCAAGCATCAGCATCATGAGGAGATGAACCGGATGATGGCTCTGAAGATGGAGAATGTGCGCAATCGTTTCTCGCCTCATTTTGTATTTAATGTGCTCAATATCTCCGTATCTAATCTTCTTAAGGGGGTTAATGTCAAACCGCTTCAGCTCCTGATACAGGTACTGCGTGCCTACTTGCTTTCTTGCGATAAGATGGCGGTAAGTTTGGAAGAGGAACTGCAGATGGTGACGAGCTATTCTATTCTTCGCCATGAAACCAATCCGTTCCTTCCGATGCCTCAGTTCCATGTTGCCAAGGATGTGGATATGAAGCTCATGCTGCCGTCTATGATTATCCAGATTCCTGTAGAGAATGCTTTGAAACATGCTTTTGTGGGAATGAAAGAGACGGGAGATAAGCCTTTGCTGGATGTAAACATCTGGGTTGAGGACGATATGCTCCGCATAGATGTTACAGACAACGGATGTGGAGTTTCGGGTACCGTTGGCAAGAAAAAGAAAAATTGTGCTGCCAGTACGGGAACCGGATTGAGAATTCTGAACAGTACCATCGAAATGCTTAATGCAAGCAACGAACGCAAGATGTTTTTCAAGATGCAGAGCAACAGAGGAGCATCAGAAGAGGAGGGTGGTACCAGGAATAGAGAAATATGTGTAAGTATTGGAGTTCCATGTAATTACGATTATAATGTCTTTAAGTAAGAAACTTTTCATAAGAATTTAAAACGAAATAACATGCAAGATAGAATTAAGGTTGTGATTGTGGACGATGAACCACAGAGCATCCACAGGTTGCAGGATGATTTGGCAACTCTGGAAGATTTTGAGGTGATTGCCACATCCTCTTCGGCGGTATCGGCAAAGAATCTGGTGATGAGCATACAGCCCGATGTGCTGTTCATCGATGTTGAAATGCCTGGACAGACGGGTTTTGAGGTGTTGCAATCTCTGAGAGATGAAATTCCGATGGACCTTATCGTAGTATTTTACAGCGCCTTCGATAAGTATATGATTGATGCGCTCAGAGCCTCTGCCTTCGATTTCCTGTTGAAACCTTATCAGCAGGATGAGTTTGAACTGGTGGTAGACCGAATCCGGCAGAAAATGAAAGATGGAGATGATGTGGATGAAGATGCTTCTTCCGTTCCAGAGTCCTCTTCCTGTTCTTCTGAATCAGTCTTGGCTTCTCAGAAGGCTCAGGATTTTTCGGGAATGAATGGGATGCTGGGAACAGCAGCCAAGCGTCTTGCCATTCAGACCATTTCGGGTTTATTGATGTTGAAGCCCGATGATGTGTTCAGTTGCACTTTTGATGAGGCTACTCATCTTTGGCAGTTGAAGTTGTCGAATGGGCAGGTTTATAAATTGAAGAGGCAGGCCACGGCAAAGACCATCCTTTCCATGTCGCCTTCTCTGGCTCAGGTTCGTCAGGATTGCATCATCAATCTCGATTATCTTCTCTGCATCGAGAATTATACGCTCCGCTGCATCTTTTCTCCTCCTTTCGACCATGAGGAAATCACGGTTTCCCGCCGCTGTTATAAGGCGGTAAAGGATCAGTTGGAGATATTGTAGTAATAGGGAAAAAAATAGGGTGTGCAAGATATAGTCTTTGCACGCCCTCTTCTTCTATGTTTTTATTCTTCAGTAATTCCCCAATCCAATAGCCCTTTTCCTTCCTCGTCCAGTTCTATGCCGAGGCCTATCACCTTTCGCTTGTCAGCCATGAAAGGCTCCAGGTATTTGTTATCCAGTATCTGCTGGATGGCAGCCTTCTTACCACCATTATTTTTCAGTTTCAGTTCTATCACGTAGATGTAGCGTGAAGTTTGGGCGATGAGGTCGATTCTTCCTGTTGCAAGCATATGCTCTACCTCCACTTTCAGACCGATGGCATTCAGAATAGTACTGATGATGAGACGGTAGCGCTCTTCCATATCCATCGAGGCAAGTTTCTTGTTGCTGTAAGGCACATCGGCAACCAATGCTTTCAACGTTTTCATGGCATCTGCGATTTGCCCGGTACCCAATTGGCGGAACAGACTGCCTTGCAGACTGATAATATCGCTTTCTGATTTCATGGTCAGGCTTGGCAGCACAACCTCGTAAAGAGCCTGTTTCACTTCTTGGTTTGGGAAACCTAAGAAATAGCCAAATTCATCGCTCGACTTGATGGTAAGGTAACCCGTCTGATAGAGAAAGAGTTCGGCACCACCATTTATGACATCAGAACTCTCAAGAGTCTTGCGTAAAATCGGACAATTCTCGAAATTTCGTAAGCGCAGTTCCATGTTGTCCACAAACTTAGGTAGCATGGAGGTTGCTCCTGATGAAACCCAGAAACAGCTCAAGTCTTGTGCGTCGAGTGCATTAAGGAGACTGAAAGGATTGTAGATGTCCACCATGTTTCTGCGACTGAAATGGTATCCATCGTAGTAATCCTTCAGGTTATCATGAGTTTGCTGCAAGGTCCACTCATTCACTTCAGCCATTCTTTCCAATTCCGGCTTGAAGTTCTCCCCGATTTCTTCTTCTGTAATACCGCAGATAGCAGCATATTCAGGAAGGAAACTGATATTGGTCAGGTTGTTGAGAACTGAGAAAAGAGAAATCTGCGTAAATTTGGTGATACCCGTAATGAAGACGAAACGTTGGTACGCATCATCAGCTTTCAAGATGGAAAACACGCTTCTATATACTTCTGTGCAACCCTCATGCTTGGGAGTTTTCCACGAGTGCTGGAGAGGAGAGTCGTACTCATCGATAAGAATGGCAACCTTGAGCCCTGTTTGCTCATAGGCGGTTTTAATGATTAGGTCGAAGCGGTTTCCTAGTGAATCTGTTGGTTTGATATGGATGCCATATAATTGCTCATAAACATCAAAAGTTCGATCCAGATATGCCTTAACTTCATTTGCAGTCGCTCCCCCTCGACTCATGTCGAATCGAATAACCGGGTACTGTTTCCATTCCTTCTCCAAATCCATGATTTTCAGTCCTTCGAAGAGTTCTTTCCTTCCTTCGAAGTAAGCCTGGAGTGTATCAATAAGCACAGACTTACCAAATCGGCGAGGACGGATAAAAAAATTATACTTTAAACCTTGGTTCGCCAATTTCCAAACCATGTCAGTTTTGTCAACATAGAGGTATCCTTCCTCTCTGATAACATTGAAAGACTGTATGCCTACCGGCAGCTTTCTGCATTCATTGTTTGCCATAACAATTTCTCCTATTCCTATCTTTAGCCGCAAAGATACGGCTAATTTTTGAATCATGCAAGTTTTTGGCAATTAAAAAGATGTAAATAGATACCTGATAAAAGAATATATTGTACATGCTCTAGAAAAATGCATTTTTTCTTGGTTTTTTCACGGAAAAAACTTACTTTTGCACCATAATAGAGGAGAATTATAACAAAAAGGTGGAATGATTTGCTTATCACCACAACATTTAAACCCCATTAGTTATGACGGAAGATATTAATATATTGACATTCGATAACTTTATTCAAAAGATTAAGACTATCAAGACATATCGCAGTAACGCCAATAAAGAATACAAGGTAGTTAAGGTAAACAAGACCGCATTGGTACTTAGAGATCAGCGCACTAAGGCTGATTTTGAAGTACCAGCAGCCCAAGTATTCGCTGCCATGAAAGAACTTGGTATTGAAAACTGCACGGTTCTTGAAATGCGCCAGTATGTAGGAACACATGCTGCACCAGCCTCTGCCGCCCTCATCTTCTGGGCTTTCGGACGAGGACAGGTTCAGGCAGCAATAAAAAAGTTTGCCGATTTGACGGTTGGGATAATAAGAGAACAGCAAAAACGGAAATAGTAAATCTGGCAATCTGTACGGTTGAAAGCGCTTCTATTGACAATATATACGCAAGTTTGCTCCACGCGCCCTGGGCTAGGAGCTTTTGAGCCTTCAGCCCGTACTTGAACCACATGCGAAAGTTCTGTTTATAATTGACTGTAGATTTTACGTCTCATAACTTCCTGGTATTCTTGTTGTTGCACGTATCCTAGCTTTCAAAGTGCTAGATTTTACACGTATCCTCTTTTTAAATCTTTAAACGTTTGATAATGAGGTAATTATCTCTTCTGTATAGCGTGATGGATGATAGATAATTATCTAAAACTTATTCACGAATATGGCTGCGTTGGGTTACGAATATGGCTGCGTTGGGTTACGAATATGGTTGCGTTGGGTTACGAATATGGCTGCGCTGGGTTACGGATATGACTGCATCGGGTTACAGATATGGCTGCGTAGGCTAACGGAGCCGTATCCGTTGACTTACCGAGACGTCTGCATCAACTAACTGAGACGTCTGAACTCGCTGACTGAACTACTTGAGTTAGCAGACTGAGCTACTTGAGTTAGCAAACTGAGCCACTTGAGAATTTTTCTTCATGTGCTTGCGTGCAACCATAGAAAAAATCAATTACGAAAACTCATTTGATTTCGATGCGGAGGGAATCCTTGTTGAATCGGATGCCGTCACGATTGATGAATCTGGATAAGGAACCATCGGCAGCCAGTTCTTTAGGAGTGCCGATAGAGAAACGGCTTTCTTCCATCAGCCAGAGACGGTCGGAGAGCTGGAGCGCCAACTCTACATCATGGGTTGACAGTAATATGGATTTATGCTGTTCGTGCGCCAGACGGCGGAGCATCTGTAGGGTTTCTATCTTGCTGGGGAAATCTAGAAAGGCGGTAGGCTCGTCCAGGATGATGATGCGGGTTTGCTGCGCCAAGGCTTTGGCTATCATTACTTTCTGGCGCTCACCATCGCTCAGTTCGCTGATGTTTCTCTGGGCAAGATGCTGAATGCCAGTTTCCTGAAGAGCAGAGGCTACAATCTGCTTATCGGCAGTTGATAATGTGCCCCAGAAACCGGTATAGGGAGAACGGCCTATGCCAACAATCTCTTCTGCTGAGAGTTGGGCATGGTCTGTCTTCGATGTGAGAACGATGCTGATTTCTCTGGCGAGTTCCTGGGCAGAGAAATCAGAAAGGGATTTGTCTTGAATCAGGATTTCGCCATCAAGCGCTGGCTGAAATCCGGCTAAAGTTCTGAGTAAGGTAGATTTGCCCACTCCGTTGGCTCCGATGAGACAGGTCAGTTCACCGGCTTGGAGCGAGGCATGAACAGGTGAGGCTATCGCCCGGAGCTGGTGCTTCGAATGATAGCCTATAATCAGATTCTTTAATGTAATGCTTGATACCATCTAAAGAATATTTTCACCTTGAAACTTTACTTCCTGATAGAAAAAAGGAAGAATTACTTGGCTGCCAAAACCTCAACCTCTACGAGGGCGCCCTTTGGCAACTTCTCTACAGCTACGGCAGAACGAGCTGGATATGGCTGGCTGAAGAACTCGGCATAAACCTCGTTCATGGCTGCGAAATCGTCCATGCTGTTCAGATAAACTGTAGTCTTAACCACATGAGAAAGGTCGGTACCTGCTGCCTTCAGGATGTTCTGGGCGTTGGTGAGGCTCTGGCGAGTCTGCTCCTTGATGTCGCCTTCTACGAAATTGCCTGTTGCAGGGTCGATAGGAATCTGACCAGATGCAAAAACAAAACCATTTACTTCGATAGCCTGGCTATATGGCCCGATAGCTGCAGGCGCATTGTCTGTGTGAATTGCGTTCATAATTTATTTTCTTTTTCTATTATTAAATCAATCTAGATGCAAAGATAAGCATTTTTTCCCATAATAGGTCTATTTCGCATTAAAATTTAATAAGTTTTCTTACTATATTCGCTCGGTGTACATCCAAATTGCTTCTTGAAGCTGGTTGAGAAGTGGGAGAGGGTGTTGAATCCCGTCATGTAGGCAATCTCCGAGATGTTGTACTTGCCTTCCACGATGAGGGTGGCGGCACGATTGAGCTTATAGGTCTTGAAGAAGACGCTTGGATTCTCTCCTGTGAGTCCCTTGACCTTGTAGTAGAGCTTTGTGCGGGAGATGTGCATCAGTTTCGTTACCTTGTTGACATCCAATTCCGAGTTGGCTAGTTCCTGCTCCATCATATGATAGAGTTCGTCCATGAAGAGTTTGTCTTGTGGCGACAGCACTTCTTCCACGTTCTTGTCGGTCTCCGTGGCGTTGGTTAGGATGGTCTTGGTCTTCTCACGGTTGGTGAGTTGCGAGTTGATCATTGCCAGGAGAACCTTGGGGGTGAATGGTTTGGTAACGTAGGCATCTGCTCCGCTGTTCAGACCCTCCACTTGGTTTTCGGTGGTGGTCTTTGCCGTTACCAGGATGACTGGGATATGGCAGAGTTGGATATCTTGCTTGATTTCCTTGCAGAGATCATAGCCGCTCATTCCCGGCATCACCACATCGCTGAGGATGAGGCTAGGTTCTTCCTCCCTTGTCGCCTTCAAGGCACTCTCGGCATCGAAACGATAGATGATGCGATAGGATGATGCCAGGAGGGTACGAAGATAATGCACCACTTCGGTGTCGTCATCTACGATGAGTATTTTCGGACGGTTGTCTGTACTGTTATCTTGACTTACCTTGTCTGCCACTTTCTGACTGTCGTGCAGTGGAAAAGCCATCTTCTGGTCTTGCTCCAAAAGGGCTTTCTCGTTGGCGGCATAGAGGCTCTCATCGGTAGGCAGAGTAACGGTGAAGATGGCTCCCTGGCAGTCCTTGCGATTGCCCGCCTTTAAATCGCCATGGTGAAGGACGGCTAGACTGCGGGCATAGTAGAGTCCGATGCCAGTACCCCAGTTGATGGTGCCTGTGGACTGGTTGTTCAACTGATAATATCGCTTGAAGATATTCTCCACCTCATTCTGTGGGATTCCCTTGCCTGTATCAGCCACCGTGATGGTGATAATCTGTTCTCCCTTGTTAGTGGTACCGGTGTCGAAAGATACATCTATCTTACCGCCACGAGGTGTAAACTTCATGGCGTTGGACATCAGGTTGTTGATAATCTTTTCCAGTTTGTCGGAATCCAGAAGCATCAGGTAGGAACCTTCTAGTCCGTGACAGTTCAAGGTGATACCTTTCTCCTCTGTATTCACGATGAAGAGGTCCATGATGCGTTTCATCTCGGTGATAATGTTGGTTTGCTTGACGTGCAAGCGGAGTGTGTCGTTCTCCAACTTGTTGAAGTCGAGCAACTGGTTGACGAGTCTCAGCATTCTATCTACGCTTCGGTTGATGATGTTCAATAGCAACTTGTCGTGCTTGTTGATGCTTTCACTTTCGCAGAGTTGTTCCACTGGTCCCGAAATCATGGTGAGTGGTGTTCGGAACTCATGCGAGATGTTAGCGAAGAAACTCATGTTCATCTTGTTGATGCGCTGTTCTTGCTCCTTCTCGTCCTTAGCCTTTTGAACCATGTTCTTCTCGATGCTGATGCGCATCTTCTGCCGGTAGATCACGAAGCCGACGCACCCCATTATAATAAGGTATAGGCACCAAGCCCACCAAGAGTTCCAAGGCTCAGGGGCAATGCTTACCAGTATGCTTTTTTCGGCGATGGTATTGTCGGAGTTGCTGCCTACCATCTTGACCTTGAAGGTATAGTTGCCAGCAGGCAGATTAGAGTAGTACGCCTCGTTGTTATTGCCGGCATCAATCCATGTATTATCGAATCCAGCCATTTGGTAGAAGTAATGGATGTGCTTGTAGTCGCTGTAGTCGATGGCAGAAAAGGCGATGCTGAAGCTGTTCTGTTTGTAGCTTAGGTGGATATGGGGTGATTCTTCCATACTCTCCTCGATACATCCATTCTTGCCAGGAAGCATAATCTCATTATGTACCTTGAGTGTTTCGAAAAGCAGACTTATCTGTTGGTTCGTGTTTACGTTTTGTGGATTGAAGATGGTGAGTCCTTGGGTGCCGCCGAAGATGAGTGTTCCATCTGATAGCTTACACGATGCCCTATCGTAGAATTGGAAGCCTTTCACACCGTCAGCCTCGTTGTAGGTGGTTACCTTTTCTGTTTTTCCATCTATCTTGTTGAGTCCATACAGCGTACTGACCCAAATGTTTCCATCTCTATCTTCCTCGATGCTTGAAATGTCGGAGCAGGAGATTCCTGCTATGGTGGTCAGCTTGTGGCTCTTTGCGTCATACTTCAAGAGTCCGTTGGTAACTGTACCCAACCAGATGTTGCCCTTGCGGTCTTGATAGTTCTTGGTTGGGATATACACACTTCGCTTGATGCACTTCTTCCAGTCATCCGGATTCACTTTAAACTCTTGGATATCGAAGTTGTCTCCATTCATTTCGAGGATGGGTTTGTAGAAGGCAGATATGAGCATGTTGTCATTCTGCAAGTGCATGATGCAGGGAATGAAGCACAAAGTGGTAGGGAAGAGTTGTTTTTTGGTCATCTCTCCACTTTGTGCTGAAATGCAGTAGATGTTGACGGATGCCGTGGATACCCAGATGTTTCCCTTTGCATCTTGGCAGATGTCTATAGGCATGAAGCAAGGGTAGGAGGCTACCTTGTTGAGATTGTTGCCATCGTATTGGCACTTGGCCACATGGTCGCCATTGGCTAGCCATAGATGATTGCTGCTATCCACAAAGATGTTGGTGGTGGCATTCTTCTTGTTGCCGTTGCTGTAGGAAACCATCGGTATGTCCTTGAGTTGCTGGGTTTGCAAGTCATACATATAGAGTCCGTTCTTCTTGGTAGAAATCCAAAGGTGGTGATTCCTGTCGGCGGCTACGGAGAGTACGGGCTGTTTGCCGATGGCACGTTGAAGGGCAGGCATGCTATTAAACATATCCTTGTATCTATAGATGGTTTTTACGCCATCGTCTTCAGAACCGAGCCAAAGGTTGCCCTTGGAGTCGGTTAACATCTTGTTGACTTGCATATCAGGCACTTCGAATGGGAAATTCTTGTCGCTTTGTGGCAGGATAGTTCCCTCCTGGGCATTGAAATAGAGTAATCCGTGCTTGGTGGTGCTGAGCAGAAGATTGCCTTTTGCACCATACGGATGGATGCAGTTGACCATGTCGTTGGGGATTTGCAAGCCTTGCAAGGCTGCAGGGAGATGCTGCCATTTCCGGGTGTCCGTATCAAAGAGCTGCATTCCATTGTAGCCAGAGAGGTAGAGCTGATGCCCATCGAGGAGAAAAGAGGTGATGGGATAACTCTGTACTGGGCTTTGGGCGATAAGTTCGAGGTCCCGGGTGCGATACCCCTTGACAGAGTAAGAGGTAACAATCCACATCACATCTTTTCGGTCTATATGGCAAGAGATATGAAAGCAGTTCTTCTCCAGCATCTTGGAGAGCTTGATGATGGCTGTGTTGGTATTTTCGTCATATTGATATAGGTCTGTTATCGTGAGGAAGAAGATTCTTCCCTCCTTGTCTTCTAGGATTTTCTCGATGTTCTTGTTAGTGCCATTGATACTTACTCGGTTGAAATTGCCATTGGCCTGGTATAGGCATACGCCGTTGACGGTAGCTATCCAGAGTCGGTTGTGGGAGTCACGATAAATGTGGGTAATATGGTTGTCGGGCAATCCCAGTGAATCGTCCACGCAGTAGTATTGGTGATACTGGTTGCCATCATACTTGTTGAGACCACGGAAGGTACCTATCCAGATTTGTCCGTATTTGTCTTCGCAGATGCTCATCACCTTTTGGTTGGAGATATGATCAGACAGGACGAGGTCCTTCTCGGGTGAAGAGACTACGGGGATGCCTTTTTGTTCCTGGCAAGCAGTCAGAAGAAGGGTTGCCAAGAGAATGAGTGCGTTATAAAATACCTTTGTTCGTTTCATAATCGATGGTTTTGATTGTAGCTGCAAAAGTACTATAAAACCCTGATATATACAAGGATTATAAGGCTTTTTAAACAAATAAGCAAGTTTTTGAACATATAGAAAACCCCATTTTGAACAAAAACGTAACACAAGAAAACAAGTTAGAAAAAGGTGTATGATAAAAAGTACTACCTTTGCAACCGTAAACAATTAACAGATTTACAAGAATATAAACTTAATAAATAAAGTATTATCTTAATGAGAAAAATCTATGAGAAAAATGAATGATTACAGAAGGTTTCTAACCTTCGTGTTCTTATTGATGATTTCCGGTTCTGCTGCCTTGGCGCAGGAACTGATGAAAGTCGCTGGTCTCGTAGTTGACCAAAATGCCGACCCTTTGATTGGTGTTACCGTGCGTGTGCAGGGAGACAACAAGGGTGGCGCTGTAACTGATATGGATGGTAACTTTACAATCCAGGTGCAAAAAGGTAAAACCCTTGTCTTCTCTTATCTTGGCTATAAGAATAAAGAGGTATTAGCCAACTCTTCCAAGCTTAAGATTACATTACATGAAGACAACAAGGTGCTCGACGATGTGGTAGTTGTGGGCTATGGCGTTCAGAAGAAGAGTTCTGTAACAGGTGCCATCTCTCAGGTGAAGAAAGAAGATATGGAAAATCGTACCATCACCAATGCCAAGTCTGCTCTTCAGGGTAAGACCGCAGGTGTACAGATTGTCTCTTCTTCTGCTCGTCCGGGTGCATCACCAACCGTTCGTATCCGTGGTTTCTCTTCCAATGGTTCTTCTGATCCTCTCTATGTAGTAGATGGTGTGCGCCTAGGCGATATTAGTGGTATCGATCCTAATGACATAGCATCTATGGAAGTGTTGAAGGATGCCGCTTCTGCTGCCATATATGGTGCAGAGGCTGGTAATGGCGTGGTTCTCATTACTACGAAGAAGGGTACTGTGGGTAGTGGAAAGATAACATATAATTTCCAATATGCCATCGAATCGCTTGCTAAAAAGCCTAAGTTGCTCAATGCCGAAGAATATATCCAATATATGAAAGAAGGTAAGACCTTTACCGAGGATTTTCTCTTGAAGAATTGGGATGGTACAACCAATACCTCCTGGGTAGATGCCATCTATGGCAAGGGTAAGATGCAGAAGCACAACCTGGGCTTTACGGGTGGTAACCAAAATGGCAACTACTATCTTTCGCTTACTTATCTTGACAATGATGGTATGGTAAGAGGTAATAATGATCTCTATCGTCGTCTCACCGCTACCATCAATGCTGAATATCAGATCAAGCCATGGTTGAAGGTGGGCACTACTAACCAGATTGAAAAATATAACGCCCGTTCTGTTTCAGAGGGTTCTGAGTATGGTTCTATGATGGCAGCTGTGCTTTCTATGGATCCATTGACCCCCGTTGCATACGAGGGTGGAAACTTGCCTGCTCATGTTGCTAGTGCCTTGGCAAGCGGAAAGCATCTCTTGACCAATGCGGCTGGTAACTACTATGGTGTGTCTGCTTTCTATGCAGGTGAGCAGTTCAACCCATTCGTGATGCGTGACAATGGCATATCTCGCAACAGTGGATTCAATGTGAATGGTTCCATCTATGCTGATTTCAAGCCTATCAAGGATCTTGTGATTACTTCTCGCCTTGGTTACCGTTTGTCGGGTACTCGCAGTTCTTCCACTTCACTTCCTTTCTATGGAAATGCAACGCAAAGCCGTGATTATGTAGATCAGAGTGCATCTTCTTCTACCTCTATCTATTATCAATGGGAAAACTTTGCCAACTATATGAAGAAGTTTGGTGACCATACCGTGAATGCCATGGTTGGTATGTCTTTCCAGGAATCTACCTATGATTACGTGCAGGGTGGTTTGCAGGCTAATGGTGAAGACGCTGTCAAGAAAAACAATCCATTGTTCTACTATCTGAATTTCGCATCCGCTTCTGCTACCAAGTCTGTAGGTGGTGAGAAAACTCGCTCAGCCAAGTATTCTTACTTTGGTCGTTTGAGTTACGATTATAAGAACCGTTATTATCTGCAGGCTTCCCTCCGTGCAGATGCTGCCGACTTATCTAAGCTTCCAGCAACCAATCGTTGGGGCTATTTCCCAGCTGTGTCTGGAGGTTGGACCATTTCTGAGGAAAAGTTCTTCGAGCCTTTAAGAGATGTTGTGGCTAGTTTGAAATTGCGTGCCAGCTGGGGCCAGAATGGTAGCTTGGCTTCCTTGAGTGGCTATGCCTACAGCACTGATATGGCGCAGGGTAGCATTTATCCGTTAGTTCCTGGTAATAATTATACAACGTCTGTTAGTCCATCTAGTATGGGTAACGATAAACTGAAGTGGGAAACATCAGAGCAGACCGACTTGGGTATTGATGCGCTCCTCTTTGCTGGCAGAATGAACTTCAGCATGGACTATTTCGTGAAGAAAACCAAGGACTTGCTCGTGGGGGGTACCACTCCATCTTTGGTTATCGGCGGCACAACATCTCCTATCAATGCTGGTAACGTAAGCAACAAGGGATTCGAGTTTGAACTCGGTTGGAGAGACAACATCGGTGATTTCAGCTACAGTGTACGTGGCAACCTTGCTACCTTGAAGAACGAGGTTACTTATCTCGACCCATCCTTGACTCGTTTGCAGGGTACTACCTTTATGAATGTGCCTCTCACATACTTCGAGAAGGGCTATCCTGTGTATTACTTCCGCGGCTATCAGTTTACAGGTATAGACCCAAAGACGGGCGATCCAACTTTTGCCGATCTGAACGATAGTGGTGATTTGACCGATGATGACAAGATGGACTTGGGTAGTGCCATTCCAAACTTCACCTATGGTATCACCTTGACCGCAGCTTACAAAGGTTTCGACTTGGCAGTATTTGGTTCTGGTGCATCAGGCAACAAGATATTCAACTGTATCAACCGTACCGACTTCCCTATGGTCAACAAGATGAAGGAACTCTTCTATGACGACCGTTGGACGGAGAGCAATCCTAATGGTAGCAAGCCACGTGCTGGTGCCAACAATATGGACAAGTATGCTACATCCAGCGCAATGGTATATGATGGATCTTATTTCAAGATTAAGCAGATTCAGTTGGGCTACAGTTTACCGAAGACTCTCCTCAAGAAGGTAGCAATCAGCAACTTGCGCCTCTATGTGTCTCTCGATGACTTCTTCACCATCACCAAGTACCCAGGCTTCGACCCTGAGGTTTCTACCAATGATGTAGTGGGTATGGGTATCGACAAAGGCGGTTATCCAACCTCAAAGAAGGTAGTAATGGGCTTCAACTTGGAGTTCTAAGGTCTGGAGGTTCATATAACTAACACTATACATATTCTATATATATAATAACATTAGGAAATTATGAAAAAGAATATCATATATAGTCTGCTTCTCGTTGTGGCAGTGTTGTTTGCCGGTTGTGAAGACAGACTCGATATAGCAAAGCATGGCAATATGGGTGGTCAGGATGATTTCTACAAGACCAATGAGCAGACCGAGCAGGCGGTGGCTGCCATGTATAGCCGTGTGAAGGGATTGTATTATACTTGGTTCTTTACCAAGAATATGCTTTCGGATGATGCTTGGTGTGGCGGTGGTAGTCGTGGCGACAACAACTCATACGAGCAGTTGAATGAATATACCTTCGATTCTAGCAACGGCAATGTCGAGGGTCTGTTCTCGGGGCTCTATGGTGTCATCTATCAGTCAAACCTCATCATAGAGAAGGTGGCTAATGATACGGAAGTCAAGAAGCGTGCCATAGCCGAGGCTTATTTCTTCCGTGCTTGGGCTAACTTCGAGCTGGTTACCCTTTGGGGTACAGCTCCATTGGTAGATCATCTCTTGGCTACAGATGAGTACCGTCGGCCAAACAGTACTCCAGAGGCACTTTGGGCTGTTGTGGAGGCAGACTTGAAAGAGGCTATCGGCATGAATGCCTTGCCTTCCAAGAAGAACAAGGACGATCAGGAGACGGGTATGCGTGTTACCCAGGAAGTGGCAAAGGCTTATTTGGGCAAGGCTTATCTCTTCCAGAAAAAGTATCAGGAGGCTGCATCCGTACTCAATGAGGTAGTGGATTCCAAGAAGTACGACCTCTTCCGTGGCGACTATGACATGCAGTTTCATGCCGTCAACAACAACAACTGTGAGTCTATGCTCGAATTGCAGTGGCGTAACGACCAGGAGCAGGCTTGGAGCCAGATGGACATGACCTTTCTGATGCAAGGATGGCGTACCGGCAATATGACGCTCGAAGGCAAGGCTGCCGACGAAGTTGCTCAGGGAACCTACGGCTTCTTGAATCCTCGCAAGTCTCTCTATGATGCATTTGTAAAAGCAGAGGGCGAGAATGGATATCGTTTGCAGAAGACCCTGCTCAACAGTAATCAGATGACAGCATACGGTGTGAAGTTGAATCCTGGTCAGAATATCTATGGATGTGAAGGCTACCTCTTCTTCAAGAACCGCATATTGAAGAGTGACAACATCATGGATGCCTCCTACTTCCAGGGATTACAATATACCAACCGAAAGATTATGCGTTATGCCGAAGTTCTCCTCCTGGCTGCCGAGGCAAACCTGGAGGCTGGCAACACAGGCGTAGCGCTGAAAGACATCAATGAGATTCGTATTCGCGCCAAGGAAACTCCATTGACTAGCGTTACCTTGGACGACATCAAGACGGAGAAGCGCTTGGAACTCTGTCTGGAAAGTACCCGATTCCAGGACTTGGTACGTTGGGGTGATGCCAAGAAAGCCTTGGCTTCACAGGGTAAGGAAATTCCTAACTACTCTTCCAAGGGCGTAAGTTGGGATTTCTCTAATTCTACTTTCGGATTCCAAGACAAGCACATGTTGCTTCCTATTCCTTTAAAGGAAAGAGAATTGAATCCTAATATCCAGCAGAATACGGGGTGGTAATCTTCTAATTAACTAATATTTAAATGATATTGATATGAAAAAATATATAGGTTCAATATTAAGTCTGTTTATTGCAGGGCTGTGTTTCACAGCCTGCGATAACGATGCTCTTGATGGTATGCAGGGAGTATATGCAGATATGCAGATTTATACATCGCAAGAGGCTACCGTGCAGCCTACCACTAAGTTAAAGAAAGGCTTGAAGGCGCTCAATGTAGATATAAAAGATGTAAAGGGAACTGCCATTCAGATTAGTTTTGGTAGTATCGAGTGGATTCTTCCCGCTGCCTCTTATACCGTAGCTGAGACCGTGGCTAACAAAACCTGTGTGGTCAAGGTGAATGGTGAGGCAATGAAGAGTGGCGACATCGATGTATCTCTTATTGAGGGCAAGTATTACCTGAACGGTTTGTTTGCCAATGCCGCTGGTCAGCGAGTGAAGTTGAATTATGTAGGAGAGCTTGCCTTCGTTGTAGGGCAGGATGACCCAGAAGCATCGGGCTATACTCTTACTATCGCTCCAACTCAGATTGTCGATTGGTCAACAGGTGCTCCTGTCGTCGTGAATCCTAATGCTACCAAGTATATCATCTCTATCAACAATCCAGCAGGTCAGCCTGCTGCTTATCTGGAAGCCGTGAATGCCAATCAGCTCGGTCATACAGACTTGGCTGGTGAATATACCATTCAAGATAAGGCTTCAGAGCCTTGGTTGATGGGCAATGGTTTTGCTATCCCTCAATACGGTGTCAAGTTTGGTAGTTACTTCGTGGATGAGGCTGGTGTTGCACAATACATCACGGCAGGTAAGATCATCATCTCTACCGCTAAAGATGCAGAGGGACAAGACTTATTCTCATTCGAGGGCGCTGACCTTGCTACCCAGAGTGGTGTGGATGGATCGGCTGGCAAGGGATCATTTAAGATTAAGTTTGCTACCATCGCCAAGTAATAAATTAAAAAATAAAACGTTATATTCAATGAAAAGATTTTCGATATTAGCAATTACATTGTGTGCTATTTGTGGCTCTGCCTTCGGACAGCAAGCCTTGTTCGGAGGACAGATGCCTCTCTCTCCTGAGATTCATGCAGACAAGACCGTTACTTTCCGCTGCATGGCACCAGAGGCTCAAAAAGTACAGATAACAGGTGACTTCTTGCCAACCAAGAAAATAGATACCCCGATGGGTAAATATGATATGCCTGGAGTAGCCGATTTGAAAAAGGATGAGAAGGGTGTGTGGTCTTTTACAACCACTGCTCCTTTGGTACCAGAGCTTTATAGCTATACAATGATGGTGGATGGCGCCAGTGTTACCGACCATCTCAACGTCTATACCGTGCGTGACATCGCCAACGTTTCCAACTATTTCTTGGTAGGCGGAGGAAAGGCTGATCTCTACAAGGTCAACAAGGTAGCGCATGGAACCGTATCAAAGGTCTGGTATGATGATGCCAAAGCTGGCCTTACTCGCCGTATGACAGTATATACTCCTGCAGGTTACGAGACCAGCAAGCAGAAATATCCTGTGCTTTATCTCTTGCATGGCATCGGTGGCGACGAGGAAGCGTGGATGGATTTGGGACGTGCTTCGCAAATTCTCGATAACCTCATTGCGCAGGGCAAGGCGAAGCCAATGATCGTTGTCATGACCAATGGCAATATCTCTCAGGAGGCAGCTCCAGGACAGACATCGGATAATCTGATAGTCCCTACATTGGGATTGCCTAAGACCATGGAGGGCTCTTTCGAGGCGTCTTTCCCTGAGGTAGTGAAGTTCGTGGATAGTCGCTATCGTACCATCGCCAATACTCAAGGTCGTGCCATAGCAGGTCTTTCGATGGGTGGTTTCCATTCGTTCTATATTTCTATCAACAATCCTAAGACCTTTGGTTATGTAGGTTTGTTCTCTGCAGCCATCGGCAAGGAGCAGAGGAGCGGTGGTGCCAATGAGTATATCTACGACAATGTGGATGATAAGTTGGCTAACCTCTTTGCTGCCAAGCCAAAGCTCTTCTGGATAGGCATAGGTAATTCCGATTTCCTCTACAAGGACAACACCGCTTTGCGAGAGAAACTGGATAGCAAGGGATACAAATATACCTATATGGAAACTGACGGGGGACATATTTGGCGAAATTGGAGAATCTATCTCGCCGAATTTGTTCAGAAAATATTCTAATAATTAGCAGGAAGGTCTTCTAAATCTTAGGAGACCTTCTATAGAATGAGACTAACAATAATCAAAAAATTGATAACAATGAAGAAAATTACATTCTTGGCAACTGCCTTGCTGATGAGTCTTGGCAGTTTTGCCCAACAGGCATTGTTTGACAATGTTCCTGTTATCTCACCTGAGGTGAACGCCAACCATACCGTAACTTTCCGCTTGAAGGCTCCTAATGCCCAAAAGGTGCAGGTTACTGGTGATTTTCTGGCACCGAAAACCATTGATACACCAATGGGAAAGTATGATGCTCCTGGAGTAGCTGATATGACAAAAGATGAAAAGGGTGTTTGGACTTTTACCAGCCAAATGCTTTCACCTGAGTTGTATTCTTACAATCTCCTTTTGGATGGAGTGAAAATCGTTGACCCAGGAAGCGTGTATATCACTCGTGATATTACCTCAGAAACCAATATATTCATTCTTTCAGACAAGAAAGGTGATTGTGGTGATCTCTATACCGTTAACGAAGTGCCTCACGGAAATGTGTCTAAGGTTTGGTATGATAGTCCTACGCTCAAGATGCAGCGCCGTATGACGGTCTATACTCCAGCAGGTTATGACAAAGGCAAGGATTATCCTGTACTCTATCTGCTCCATGGCGCAGGTGGCGACGAGGATGCCTGGACTACTTTAGGACGTGCACAGCATATTCTTGATAATTTGATTGCCACAGGTAAGGCTAAGCCTATGGTCGTGGTGATGACCAATGGCAATCCTAATTGCCAGGCTGCTCCAGGTGAGTGGTCGGCAGGTCAATATATTCCTTCTTTCTATGGCTATCAAGGTGCCAAGCCAGCTGCCACCATGGATGAGAGCTTCCCTGATGTGATGAATTATGTGGAGAGCCACTATAAGGTTGCTAAAGACAAGGCTCATCGTGCCATCTGTGGACTCTCTATGGGCGGTGGTCATTCTTTTGATATCTCTCGCCGTTTCCCTACCAAGTTTGATTATATCGGACTCTTCTCTGCAGGTTTGCATGTGGGTACTACTGGCGATTTCCGTAGTGACTTCTACAAGCAGTTGCAGGGTAATGAGGAGGCTAAGAAACAGTTGGCTACTCTGTTTAAGAACAAGCCAAAGTTGTATTGGATAGGTATGGGCAAGACCGATTTCCTCTATAAGAGCAGTGCAGACTTGCGTCGCTACTTCGATGAGAAGGGGTATAAATATACCTATTTGGAAACGGAGGGTGGACACATCTGGCGTAATTGGCGTGTGTATCTTACAGAGTTCGCACAGAAGATTTTCAAATGATAAAATAAGTTTTTCAAGTAATAGTTTAATAAAATAAGGTATAGACAATGATAAAACAGATTTTAGTTTCTTCATGTGTGCTTTTTTCTGCGACTTTCGTAGTCCAAGCACAGAACCCAAAGTTGGGTGTGTCTCCTATCCAGGATGTCATCAATGCGATGACTCTTGATGAGAAGATTCAGTTGGTGGTAGGTTCTACGGGTAAGTATGAGAGCCAGATGGAGGCTACCATTGGTAACCAGGGTCAGTTGGTACAGGGTGCCGCAGGTCAGGTGAATGGTATTGAGCGTTTGGGCATTCCTGCTACGGTTGTTGCCGATGGCCCTGCTGGTCTCCGCATCGACCCTAAGCGCAAGAATACCGACAAGACGTTCTACTGTACCCACTTCCCTGTGGCTACTGTGATGAGCTCTACCTGGAACAAAGACTTGGTGTATTCCGTAGGTACCTCTATGGGAGACGAGGTGAAGCATTATGGCGTAGATGTCTTGTTGGCACCTGCTACCAATATTATGCGTAATCCTCTTTGTGGTCGTAACTTTGAGTATTATTCAGAAGACCCATTGTTGGCTGGTACCATTTGTGCTGCTATGGTGAATGGTATCGAGAGCAACGATGTCGGTACTTCGTTGAAGCACTTCGCACTGAACAACCAGGAGACCAATCGTACTCGTAACAATGTTATCGGTAATCCACGTACTTTCCGTGAGATTTACTTGAAACCTTTCGAAATCGTTATCAAGGAGGCTCAGCCTTGGACAGTGATGACTTCTTACAATCTCATCAATGGTACGATGTCTAGCGAGCGTTGCGACTTGATAACAGAGATTCTTCGCCATGAGTGGGGATTCAAGGGTATGGTGATGACCGACTGGTTTGGTGGTCTTAGCGCTGCAGCCCAGATGGAAGCGGGTAACGACCTGTTGATGCCAGGTAAGGCAGACCAGGTGAAGGAGATTCGCAAGGCTGTGCTCAATGGTCGCCTGTCGATGGAAATCCTCGATCGCAATGTACGCCATATCTTGGAGTATATCATGCAGACTCCTCGTTTCAAGCAGTATGTTGCCGACAACAATCCTGATTTGAAGGGACATGCTTTGGTGGCTCGCAATGCCGCTACCGAGGGAATGGTGTTGTTAAAGAACAACAAGAATGTATTGCCACTCGTTCAGAAGATTAAGAACATAGCCCTCTTCGGTAATACTTCTTATGATTTCATAGCTGGTGGTACTGGTTCTGGCAATGTTAACCATGCTTATGTGGTTAGCTTGTTGGATGGTTTGAAGAATGCTGGCTATCAGGTGGATGGCGACATCCAGAAGTCATATATAGAGTATGCTCCAAAGGCAAAGGCAAACTTGCCAAAGCCAAAGAATCCTTTGGAGGCTTTCTTGCCTGGTCACTTCATCCCTGAGATGAGCCTTGCTGAATTGAATATGTCTGCTGCTGTCAAAAACAACGATATGGCAATCATCACTATTGGTAAGTCGTCTGGTGAGTTCTTGGATCGCAAGATTTCTGATAGCTTCAATCTCACAAAGGAGGAGAAGGATATGATTTCTGGCGTTTGCAACGCTTTCCATAAGGCTGGTAAGAAGGTGGTTGTCATCTTGAATGTTTGTGGCGTTGTTGAGACCAAGAGCTGGATTGGTGGTCCTGATGCTGTATTGTTGTCTTGGTTGCCTGGTCAGGAGGGTGGTAACTGTGTTGCCGACATCTTGTCGGGTAAGGAGAATCCTTCTGGTCGTCTTCCTATGACATGGCCTGTAAGTTATAATGATGTTCCTTCTAAGGCTGATTTCCCTAACCCTGAGACTGTCAAGGTTGACGATGTGATTGGCATGTTTATGGGCAAGGGCATCGGTAGCAAGGGTGACGTGAAGAATGTGGATTACACCGAGTATAATGATGGCGTTTATGTAGGTTATCGTTATTACCAGACTAAGAATGTGCCTGTATCTTATCCTTTTGGTTATGGTATGAGCTATACCACCTTTAAGTATGGCAAACCTGTGGTAACGAAGGATGCACAGGGCAATATCAAGGTCCTGGTGACAGTGAAGAATGCTGGTAAGGTAGCTGGTAAGGAAGTGGTTCAGGTATATGTGGCTGCTCCTGGCAAGGATATGGATAAACCAGCCAAGGAACTCCGTGGTTTCGCCAAGACTAAGAATTTGCAGCCTGGTGAGTCGGAGACAGTTACTATCGACATCCCATACAAGAACCTGGCTTCTTTCAATGAGGTTGATAGTCAGTGGCAGGTTGAGGCTGGTGATTACAAGGTGATGGTGGCAAAGAATGCTGCCGATCTCAAGCCTCTCACTACCGTGATTACTGAGGAAGCTGGTGTAACCGAGAAGGTTCGCCCTTGCTTGCTCAAGGAAGTAAAGTAGCTCTATTAAAGATAAAGCTCAATAACAAAAGAGCTTGATGGTAATAAAGCTTTTAATGATATATAAAAAGAGGATGCGCTATCAACTGACGGCGCACCCTCTTTTTATATTTTATGGATTTTTGTAAGTCTCTGCACGGTTATACTATCCAGAGATGGAATCCCTTTGATTCCAAAGCCTCCTTGATTTCTTTTACGTGTTCCTCGTCGCGAGTCTCCATGGTGACACGGAGCACGCAGGCATTCACCTTGTTGCGGTTGGCAGAACGGTCGTGATGAACTCCCGTGATGTTGCCGCCCAGACTTGCGATGACGGAGGCTACCTCTACCAGCTCGCCCGGCTTGTCGTCCAGCTCCATCTCGATGGTGCAGAGACGTCCGCTCTTTACCAATCCACGGTTGATGACACGGTTCAGGATGGTTACGTCGATGTTACCGCCGCTTACCACGCAGATGGTCTTCTTGCCCTTCACCGGAATCTTGTTATACATCACGGCTGCCACACTGGCCGCACCGGCACCTTCGGCTACCATCTTCTCACTCTCTATGAGTTTCAGGATGGCTGCACAAATCTCGTCCTCGCTTACGGTGACGATTTCGTCAACATAGTTGGAGCAGGTTTCAAAAGTAATCTTGCCCGGTTCCTTTACGGCAATACCATCGGCTACGGTCGCTACAGAAGGCAATTTCTCCTGCTTATGGTCGTGCAGACTCTGAACCATACTTGCGGCTCCTTCAGCCTGAACACCATATACCTTTACATGAGGATTCAACGATTTGATGGCGAAAGCCACACCCGAAATCAGACCGCCGCCGCCAACAGGCACTACTACAGCCTCTACATCAGGCAGCTGGTCGAGAATTTCCAATCCGATGGTGCCCTGTCCGGCGATGACATTCTCATCATCGAAAGGATGAACGAAGGTGTAGCCATGCTCATCTCTCAGTTCCAGCGCCTTCTGGTAGGCATCATCGTAGACGCCAGGTACCAGACAGACTTCAGCACCCAGTCGCTTGGTTGCTTCTACCTTGGAGATAGGAGCGCCTTCAGGCAGACAGATGAGGCTCTTGACGCCCATGGCTGTAGCTCCCAGCGCTACACCCTGTGCATGGTTGCCCGCAGAACAGGCTATCACACCCTTCGCCTTTTCTTCATCGGTGAGTTGTGAAATCTTATAGTAAGCACCACGAATCTTGAACGAACCGGTCTTCTGCAGGCACTCTGGTTTCAAATAAACATCACTCTCTGGGTTGATTCTTGGCGTGTGAACCAACTCAGTCTTTCTTATTACCTTGCTCAGCACGAAGCGAGCCTTATAGAAATTGTCAAGTTGTAACATAACTGCTGATATGTGTATAGTTTATTTCGTGCAAAGTTACTATTATTTGAAGAAAATACAAAATAATTCGATTTAATTTTTGTTTATTCGATAACATTGCTTAACTTTGCGGCATAAAAACATAGTAACAAATAAACTAATTACTTTTATCTGGAAATGAAGAAAAATGTTTTAGCAGTAGCGCTGGCATTGATGGCGAGCATCGGTGCATACGCAGAGAAGAATACTGTCAGTTCTCCTGATGGTAAGTTGAATGTCGTGGTAGAAGACCGCGATGGCAAACTCTATTATTCCATCGACTATGCAGGCAAGCGAATGATGGAGGAATCACAGCTCGGACTCCTTGCCGATGTAGGCGATTTCAGTCAGGGCTTGACCTATCAGGGCAAGAATGAGATAAAGGTGGAGAAGAGCTATGACCTCCGCACCGCCAAGTTTTCGCATGTAGATTATCATGCCAACCAGCTCAACGTGACATACATCAACGGTAAGAAGCAGCCAATGACGGTTACCTTCAATGTAAGCAACAATGACGTGGCATTCCGTTATACTTTTGATCAACTGAAGGCTCAGCATCTCATCGTGAATGAGGAGAAAACAGCCTTCAATCTGCCGAAGGTAACCACCACTTACCTCTGTCCACAGTCGGATCCGCTCATCGGTTTTGCCCGAACCAAACCAAGTTATGAAGAAGATTATAAGGTGGATCAGCCTCTTACTGCCAAGTCGGGTTATGGTCATGGCTATACTTTCCCTTGCCTCTTCAAGGTAGGTGGCGATGGCTGGGTTTTGGTCAGCGAGACCGGTACTCACGGCAACTATCCGGGTTGTCACATCAGCGATTACGATGCTGCTAAGGGTTATCAGATCGCCTTCCCTATGGAGAAGGAGGCAGATGGCATCGGTTCTACATCGGGCACTTTCATCCTTCCGGGTTCCACTCCTTGGCGTACCATCACCGTGGGTTCTGATTTGAAGCCTCTGGTAGAGACCACCATTCCATACGATGTAGTAGAGCCAAGATTCGAGGCTTCCCAGAAATACGGAACTGGCAAGTATGCCTGGAGCTGGCTCATCTGGCAGGATGAATCCTGCAACTATAACGACCAGAAGCAGTTCATCGACCTGGCTGCTACCATGGGATATGAATATGTGCTGGTTGATGCGCTCTGGGATACCCAGATTGGTAGAGACAAGATAGCAGAGTTGAGCAAGTATGCGCAGAGCAAGAATGTGAGTCTGATGCTCTGGTATAATTCCAATGGTGTGGCAAACGATGCACCTCAGGGTCCTCGTGGCATCATGGATAACATCGTGGCCCGCAAGAAGGAGATGGCCTGGATGAAGAGCATCGGCATCAAGGGTATCAAGGTAGATTTCTTTGGTGGCGACAAGCAGCATACCATGCAGCAGTATGAAGACATCCTGAGCGATGCCAACGATTATGGCATTCAGGTTATCTTCCATGGCTGCACCCTGCCAAGAGGTTGGGAGCGCATGTATCCTAACTATGTATCGAGCGAGGCAGTACTGGCTTCGGAGAATGTATTCTTCTCTGATTATCATGCCAAGCAGGAGGCTTTCGAACTGACCATGCATCCATTCTGCCGCAACGCCGTGGCTGCGATGGATTGGGGTGGTACCATCATGAACAAGTATCTCTCCAAGGATAACAAGAGTCGTCATCGCCGTTATACCACCGATGTTTTCGAGATGGCTTCGGCTATCATGAACCAGGCAGCTATCCAATGTATCGCCATCTATCCGAATAATCTCTCTGAGCTTCCTCAGCACGAGATTGATTTCCTGAAGAGCGTTCCTACTACCTGGGATGAGACCAAATTCATCGCCGGTTATCCTGGAAAATATGCCGTTGTTGCCCGTCGCCATGGTGATAAATGGTATGTGGCTGGTTTGAACGGCACCGACCAGGTGATGAAGCTCACCCTGAATCTGCCAATGCTTGCCGGCAAGAGTGTTACCTATTATTATGAAACTGCCAGCAAGGACAAGAAGGCACTCTGGCCTGTTTCTCAGATGAAGACCGTAAAGGTGGATAAGAAGGGAAACCTGAAGGTAGTCATGCAGCCTAAGGGTGGACTGATAGTTGAAAGGTAAAAGGGTAAAAAAGTAAAAAGGTAAAAAGCCTAGCGGGGTATAATCTCCCTAGTTTCTTTTTACCTTTTTACTTTTAAAAAGCCTTTTTACTTTTAAAAATCCTTTTTACAGAAATGTTCCAAAGCAGCAGCTACGCCATCTTCTTCATTGGAAAGCGTGATGTAGTCGGCTTCGGCCCTGACCTCTGGTGCTGCATTCTGCATGGCTACACCCATGCCTGCCAGTTTCAGCATGCTCAGGTCGTTGTAGCCATCTCCGAAAGCAATCATATCGGCTGGGGTGAGATTGATTTTCGCCAGAAGGCGGAGCAGGGACTTAGCCTTGTCGATGCCTTTGGGAACCAGTTCCAGGAAGAATGGGGCTGAGCGGAAGATGTCCATCCTGTCGCCCAAAATCTCTGAAAGCTCGTTTTCTGCCTTGAGCATATCTGCCGGGTCGCCTGTCATGAGGAGCTTGGTAGGGTGAGGCTCCAGGGCTTCGAACAGGTTTTCTACCTTTCGGATGTTCATCTTGTTGATACGCGATTCTTCCTTCACATACTGGTCGTCGGGCATCTCGGTGATAATCTCGTTGCCGGCATAGCCCAGAAGGGCATGATTCTTCTCCTTCGCGTACCTATATAATATAGGTATCACCTCATCAGGCAGGAACTGGGCGAAGAGTTTTTCGCCAGTCTTGGCATTCACGATGTTGCCGCCATTATAAGATAGGATGTATCCGCCTCGTTTATCCAGTTCCAGACATTCTGCCACCGGTTCGATGCCGTAGGTCGGTCTGCCTGAAGCAAGGATGATAACAACACCCTCGGCTTCTGCCTGGAGCAGCGCTTCGCGGGTTTTCGGGGTAACCACCTTGTCGTGGTTGGTCAGGGTGCCATCCAGATCAAGGGCGATGGCACAGTATGGAAGATGATTCATATTTGATATATTATTGTATTTCTAATTTGACTGCAAAGGTAAGATAAAAAAATGATTGTAACAAAAAAAAGCGTTAAATATGATATAAATATAGGTGTTTGACTGATAATTACCTGCTTTTTATTGTTTATTATACACTATAGTCGGAAAGTTTTCTTATCTTTGCAACCGAAATAACAAACAATAATATAAAATTAATAAAACCTATTTGAAAATGAAGAGATTAATTTCAGCAGTATTGCTTTCGGCAGCCGTAGTTGTGCCAACCATGGCGAAGAATGCAAAGACATTGGGCAATGGTTATCCATTTACTCAAGTACCATTCACCAGTGTGAAAATTTCACAGAATACTTTCTGGGGTGCCCGTCTGAAGGCTGCCCGAGAAGTAACCGTGCCATTGGCTTTCAGCAAGTGTGAGAGCGAGCACCGTTACAAGAATTTCGATATGGCTGCCTATACCCTGCAGCATCCTAACCACCCGGGCTTGGATACCAAGGAGTGGGATGTGAGCAAGTTCATGGGATTCTCTTTCGATGATACCGATGTTTATAAGACCATCGAAGGTGCCAGCTACATCCTACAGACTTATCCGAACAAGAAGTTGAAGGCTTACATCGACAGCGTGCTCAATGTGGTAGCTGCGGCACAGGAGCCGGATGGCTATCTCTATACCGCCCGTACCATCAATCCAAAGCATCCACACCAGTGGTCGGGAAATAAGCGTTGGGTCAAGGACGAGGAGGCGAGCCACGAGCTTTACAACCTCGGTCACATGGTAGATGCAGCCTGCGCTCACTATCAGGCTACCGGAAGCACCAAGTTCCTGAATATCGCCAAGCGTTATGCTGATTGCGTGGTAAAGGAGGTGGGACCTAAACCTGGACAGGCTACCATCGTTCCGGGACATCAGATTGCAGAGATGGCTTTGGCTCGTCTCTATACCCTGACCGGTGAGAAGAAGTATCTGGATGAGGCTAAGTATCTGCTCGACTATCGTGGCAAGACTCATATCCGCAACCCATATTCTCAGAGCCAGGCTCCTATCCTGGAGCAGAAAGAGGCGGTAGGTCATGCTGTTCGTGCCGGATATATGTATGCCGGTATTGCAGATGTGGCAGCTCTGACCAAGGATTCTGCCTATATGAAGGTGATCGACCGCATTTTCGAAAACATCGTTGGCAAGAAGTACTATCTTACGGGTGGTGTAGGTGCCCGCCATGACGGTGAGGCATTCGGTGATAACTATGAGTTGCCAAACATGACTGCTTATAATGAAACCTGTGCAGCCATCTCTATGGTTTACCTCTTCGAGCGCATGTTCCTCCTTCACGGCGAGAGCAAGTATATCGACTGCTTGGAGCGTACCTTATATAATGGTGTCATTTCGGGTATGAGCATGGATGGCGGTCGTTTCTTCTATCCTAACCCATTGTCTAGCGACGGCAAGTATGCCTTCAATGCTGATAATACCAAGACCCGCCAGCCTTGGTTCGGATGTGCCTGCTGCCCAAGTAACCTGAGCCGCTTCATCCCTTCTGTGCCGGGTTATCTCTATGGTGTGAAGGATAACAACATCTATGTAAACCTCTTTGCCGGTAATACATCTACCATCAAGGTGAATGGCAAGGATGTGGTTCTGGAGGAGACTACCGAATATCCTTGGAACGGCGACATCAAGATTGCTGTGAAGAAGAGCGGTGTGAAGAATGCCAACCTCCTGGTCCGTATTCCTGGATGGGTTCGCAACCAGGTAGTACCTAGCGACCTTTACAAGTATAGCGATGCAGAGAAGCCTGCTTACACAGTAACCGTAAATGGCAAGGCTGTAGAGGCTGATCTCGATGCCAACAAGGGTTATTTCCCTGTCAAGAACATCAAGAAGGGCGATGTAATCCGCATCCATTTTGATATGCCTATCCGTACAGTTGTAGCTAACGGTAAGGTAGCAGATGATAAGGGTAAGGTTGCCGTAGAGCGTGGACCATTGGTATATTGCGCTGAGGCTGTGGATAATCAGAACGAGCCAGTGCTCCGTGCCGTCATGGCCAAGAAGCCTGCCTTCTCTGTGGTGGATAACTACAGCATTCAGAACACCGAGACCAAGGGTGCTCCAGCCTTCTCTGTCAAGGCCATCAAGGCTGATGCCCAGATTCTGGAAGATGGTGCCAATGGCGTATCTGTCAAGAACAATGTGTTGACTCTGATTCCTTACTATGCCTGGAATCATCGTGGAGCCAATCAGATGAACGTCTGGTTCTATCAGAATTTAAGTGTGTTGGATAAATAAGTATCGGTTCGTAAATGCTAAGTAAATTCTGCTCGAAATGGTATTTTTACCCCATTTCGAGCAAAATAGCGTGTATTAATGCAAGTATTTACGATGATTGATGCAGGTACTTACGATGATAGATGCAAGTACTTACGATGATAGATGCAAGTACTTGCGATGATTGATGCAAGAACCGGAAATAGCCAACTGGCAAAATATAAACAGCCAACTGGCAAACTGCAAACAGCCGACTAGCGCATTTGTCGCTAGTCGGCTGTTTTACTGGAACAGTTATCGAAACCTCCTTTATTTTGTTTTCGTATAGGCTTCCTGCCAAATACTCTTCACTCTTCACCAAAAGCCCCGAATCCCCTGTGTTTATCGGCATTCTGAGGGGTGAAGAGTATTCGGGCACTCTTCACCTACTCTTCACCACTCTTCACCCTTCAGTTCTGGCTGATTTGCAATCCACCTATCAGTCTTTCGCCTCTGTTCCCGTTTCTGAAGGTGAAGAGTGGTGAAGAGTGGGTGAAGAGATAAAAACAACTCTTCACCCCTCGGAATGCCGATAAACACAGGGGGTTCCGGCCGAAAGGTGAAGAGTGAAGAGTATTTTGATGATAGCTTCGTTTATTTCTTAAACAGTCTTTGGTTTCGCATTCCAAACCAAAAGTGTCAATAGTACAGACATCAAAGCTGCACCAATCCAGAAATAATTGATATAGGTAAAGTCGTAGGTCTCTACGCCATTTACCAGATGCTTGTTGCCCTCGATGAGCAGACCGCTCATGATGTCCTGGATGCCGGCACCAATGTAGCTTGCCACGCCGACAACACCAAGAGCTGCACCTGCTGCGTTCTTAGGAGCTAAATCTACGGCCATAAGACCACCGAGGAAACAAATCAGAACGCCGATTCCTAGTCCGAATAATACCATAGCAATAACATCAATATAAAAATGAACACCTGGTACTAATAAGAATAAACATAGCGCCAAAACATTCATCAAGCCAAAGACCAAAGCCGGTATGTTTCTAGATCCTTTGAATAATTTGTCTGAGATTAAACCTGATGCAACTGTTCCTACAATACCACAAACAGAACTGATGGAAATAATAAAGCTTGCGTCAAGAGTAGAATATCCCTTCATCGTCTCCAGATAAAAGACTCCCCAACTGTTTACAGCATATCTACTTATATACATAAACGCACTTGCTAAAGCTAGAATCCATATAGCAGGACTACATAAGACGGTCTTCTGACTTGCGTTGAAATCTGCCTTGTTCTTTTCTTCTTTTTTAGAAATCGCATCCTCTAATAAATAGCCATACTTCTGAGGTGTATCTTTCATTAACCATTGCATAATGAAAAAATAAGCAATGCCGATTAAGCCTGCTCCAATCAATCCATATCGCCACCCAAAATTAGTAGCAAGAATAGCAATGGATATGAAAGTGATAGCCTCACCTAAATTATGACTTGCGCTCCAATAACCATAATAAGTACCACGATTTGATGCATCAAACCAGCGGGATAGGGATACTACTCCAGATGCTGCTCCCATAGATTGGAAATATCCATTGATTCCCCAAAGTACTGCGAACACGATAAACGAATTGGTGAATCCAAGCGCCAAGTTTATCAAAGCCGAAATCAAAAGACCTGTTGACATCAACTTTTTCACATTACTTCTATCTGCTATAAAACCATTACAGAATTTACCTATAGCATAAGTAAAGAACAAGCAAGAGCCTATGATACCTATTTCTGTTTCTGTAAAAACACCATCATCAACCATTGGTTTACGAATTACATTCATGCTTAAACGACAAACGTAATACATACCATATCCCAAAGTTGCAGTAAGGAATGAAATAAGGCGTATTTTTTTGAACCGAGCACTATCTGTACTCGGTTCTTTAGCTGCTTCTGGAATTTTATAATAATCTACGATTTTCTTCCACATAACATTTAATCATGAAGGTTGCGAGAACGCAAATAATCCAATAAGTACTGAGGTCTATCTGTTTGTATAATTCTAGCTCCCAAAGTATCTATGAGATAACCATATCCCTTATTAGGGTCTTGTAAAGACATATCATCATCATGTCCTCCTGCCATAGTATCCCATAAGGTATTATACCAAATCAAAGATTTACCTTTCATTTTCTTTGGCAATGACAATGGAAGTTTATTCTCATCACTCTTAAACAACAATTCAAAAGCCACAGGATTCATATCCTTCATGAATTTATCAAGCTGACTCTCTGCATTTGGCTTATCCAAATTGACAATAGGCATATAAATCACATCATTCAGATATGAGCCATAAAGTTCCTTCACTTGCTCAGCAGACTTTGTTCCTTTCATGATAATCTGCTTTGTCGTACCAGTCTTTTTCATCAATTCGTAAACCTGCTCGAAATATCTGTCTGCCTTGTCAAGGTTCAGCATAATCTTACCACGAGCATGCACAAGTGCCTCTTCCAAAGTTGGTACTCTATGGATGGTACGGATATTACATCCGTTCTTCAAGTGAGTCTTTGCAATAGAATCATAGGTCAACTCGGAAATTGTACCTTTACCCGTTGTGGTACGGTCAATCTTTGGATCGTGCATCAAAATCAAGACCCCATCCTTGGTTCTCTGCAAGTCTATCTCGACAATGTCAACGCCCATTTTGATTGCATTGTCTATCGCCTCCAAAGAGTTTTCAGGAAAGTTACGCCAGTCACCACGATGTGAAGCCACAATCACTGAAGACTTATCACGATTCAAGAGTTTAGCGCGAATCTTGCTAACTCTGTCTTGTGCAAAGATATTTGCACTGCATACAATTGCTAAAAGCAATAATAAAACTTTCTGTTTCATATTTTTGGTTAGTTAAAATTTAACACGTATTACACGAAAGAAGCAAAAAAATTATCTTCTTCCTTTCTTTTTCAAATAATCCAGCAATAAGAATGAGTTATCGCAGAAGATGATGTTTGCTCCTTTGTCTAGAAGCCAACCATAACTTCCATCGGGATCATCCAAAGCCATCTCATCATCATGACCACCATTAAAAGTATCCCAAAGTGAGTTATACCAGATACGATAGCCATGCTTCTTCATTTCTTCCGCACGATTTAAGATAGGATAGTCATCTCTCTTGAAAGACAAGCTCATAATTGGAGTCTTAATATGATTCATATAATCATCCAACTTTTGGTCATCAGTTTTGCCATTACAAACAACAACTGGGCTAAAGATACACCCTTTCAAGAGTTTAGCATATTTCTCCTCATATACCTTACTATTAAAAGTACCACGGAAGATACACTGCTTCAGCATCTTGTGCTTATGAATAATTTCTAAGACTTTCTCCTTACAAGGTTGCCATTTATCAATCTGAATATATACCTTTCCTTTACAAAGCTCCAAGACTTCGTCTAGAGTTGGTACTTTCTGACGAGTAATAACACCTATCGGAGATTTCAAATTCAGTTTTTTAATTTCTTCCAAAGTATAATCAGAAACCAATCCCGTACCGGTGGTAGTTCTATCCACAGTATCATCATGCATCATTACAATGGCACTATCCTTAGTCATATGGACATCAATCTCCACACCATCAATGCCACCATCTATACATTGCTTATATGCCTGAAGAGAGTTTTCTGGTGCGCCTCTCCAATTTCCGCGATGTGCAAAAATCATCACATAATTAGACTTTCCCCCATCATACATCTTTTTCTGAAGGAAATCAAAACCTTTGTTTTGTGCAGACACGTTCAATATAAAGAACATGCTCACCAAAGTAACAATGATATTTCTCATCTCATTATAATATTAGAGGTTAGTGGGACTAGCCCACTAACCATATCAGTTTAATTAAAATTCGTACTATCCGTCCAACCAGGATTCTGTGTCAACTTACCACCAGTTAAGACTCTTTCACTTGCTGGAATTGGCCAAAGATAATCTCTATTCTCATCCCAAGTTATAGTAATCTGGCTAAATGGATAGATGTATCCGGAAGTACCATTAGATAGCTCCAAGTCCTTGCCAATTTTCTTAGCAGTACCCTTAAAGGTACCCTTATCAGTTGTGTATAATAACAGATCTTTCTTTCCATCATTATCCATGTCGTATTGTCCTTCTGATGGGAAATAACAACCATAGAAAGGTTTTGTCAACTGCTGACCTTCTTTCCAACGGAATATATCCCACAGACGGAATCCCTCCAAAGGCATTTCAACAGTACGTTCACGACGAATCTCCAGGATTACACCAGTATTGGTACTTCTTGTCACGTTAGGATAATATTTCAACATCAATGGGTCTGGATTGGCATTGGCCGCACTCATGTTGAGATGTGGCATTCTTGCTCTGTCACGAATTTTATTGATAGAAACATCCAAGTCATTTTGTGTTAATGTACCTAACTCTGCCTTAGCTTCAGCATAGTTCAAATACACTTCGGCTGTCCTAAACAAAGACCAATCTGTAAATGCCTTATTTGCGCCATCATATTTAGACTCTGCAATATACTTAATCGGTTGATACCCTGTTAGAGCATTTAAGTTGTTTGCAGTCACCTTTGTTGCGCCTTTCTGAATGTAACCTGGGCATAAAACTGTTTGAGCCATACGAGGGTCACGATTGCTAGTTTCTACTACAAAGTCATCTGTTTCCCAGCCTTGTTTGTCAGTATAGCGAGAGCCATCTGCCATTAAATAGTGATTCATGAATCGCTTTGTAAAACCTTGGCGAGAATTTTTGATAGCAAAAGGAACACCATGCATTACATTTGCATCAGAACTATATCTTCTTGCCAAGATGACTTCATCAGAACAAGCATCCAAACTATTAAACAAGGAGCGATAAGGAGTATCACCTGTTGTATAAAGTTTGTAACCACTATTCTTGATAAAGTTTTCACCAGCATCAACTACTTGATTCAGATACTTTTCTGCATTAGGCATATTACGATATTTACGATAAGTTCCCTCATACAGAGCTGCACGAGTCTTAAGGGCTAATGCTGTCCATTTCGTTACGTAATAGACACTCTTGGTTGACGGAAGCATGTTTATTGCCTTGTCAAGGTCCTCCATGACATGATCCATAATAACTTCACGATCATCACGTGCTTTAGCCAAAAGTTCATCTTGGTCAGAATTCAAGACTTGGTCATACCAAGGTACATCTCCATATCTTCTGACTTTAACATAATAGAAGTATGCTCTCATAAAGTAAGCAACTCCATCATTTTCCTTACGACCAACTTCGTCTTTGCATCTATCTGAATGCTGTAAATAATAGTTTATAGAACGAAGTTGTGTCCAGTTCCAACCATTTTCATCAGCAGCAGAACGTTGCCCAAGCAAAGTAGCACCTAACTCGGTATCAATATTGTCATCCGCATTGATGCCAATCACGTCATCTGCACCTTCCAACTGGCTATAAAATCCATCTGTCCATAATTTCAATTCTCGTGTAGAACTAAAATAGGTCTCAGGACTCATTGTGTCTTCAGGAGACATATCCAACAAACTATCACAAGATGTTAAGCTTGTAATGAGTAAAGCAGCCCCCAATATATTTATTAACTTTTTCATTGCTATTACCTTTTTATATTTAGAATTTTATATCAAGACCAAAAGAGAATGATTTAGAATAACTATAACCAACTCCCGAACCAGAATTATATGATGAAGCATAAATCATTTCTGGATCAACCGTCTTGCAGTACTTCTTCAATGGAGACCAATAGAATAAGTTCTCTGCTGTAAAATATACTCTCAAAGAATTGATGATTTTCTTGCTAATAGGAATTGTATAACCTACAGTCAAATTCTTCAAGCGCAAATAAGCAGCATTTTGTAAATATCTATCATTAACAACACCCAATGCGCCTCCACTATAAGACGCATATCCTCGAGGACGTGGGAAATAAGCTCCCTGGTTATCTTCGCTCCAAACATTATCCGTGAAATCCTTGTGGATGAATGACAATGAAGGGAAAGAATATGGTCCCCAGAAATCATATGCATAGGTTGTAGGATACCAATTGCGTTTACCTACACCTTGGAAGAATGCATTAAAATCAATTCCGTTCCAATCTGCTCCCAAACGGAAAGAATAAGAATAGCGTGGTAAGCTATTACCAATAATTCTCTTGTCTCCTGGGTCTGCAACTGTACCAGAGCCTTCAGAAATAACATTATCACCATCCAAATCCATGAATTTTACATCACCTGCCATCAAATGGTTATCTTTCTTAGAGCTGTATACACGACCGTTAACAGCCTTATCGTTAATCTTTGCCTGATAAGCTGCTGCTTCTTCATCCGTTGCAAAAAGACCTGCTACCTTATAGCCCCAAATCTCACCTAAAGTCATTCCTTCATAATAATCAGAAATCAACTTGTCAGGATTGTTAAATTTGGTAATCTTTGACTTGTAATCTCCGATTGTCGCTGATACATTATAATGGAATGGCTTGCCTGCTAAATTAAATTTATCTTGCCATCCAATATACAATTCCCATCCATTTGTTCTCAAATTTGCACAGTTTTCTTTTGGAGTAGTTGCTCCAAATACAGATGGTAATGTTATAGAATGGGTTAGCATGTCTTTGGTGTCACGGATGTAAATATCCGCTGTCAAAGTTAATTTACTATCCAAGAAACCCAAATCCAAACCCCAGTTGTAGGTAGAAACTGTCTCCCAAGTTAAAGATGAAGATAACGGAGAAGACACACTTGCATAATATGCCTTGTTCAAACCGTCAAATGTATAAGACATCTTGTTGTCTGTATAAATCTGGTCAAAATAAGCATAGTTGCTTACTTGCTGGTTTCCAAGACTACCTACAGAGAAACGGAACTTAGCATTATTTACTACAGGCAATAACTTATTCCAGAATTTCTCAGAACTCATTCGCCAACCAATTGAAGCAGAAGGGAAAAATCCCCAGCGGTCTTTTGACGCAAACTTAGAAGTTCCATCCCATCGGCCGCTAATCTCAGCCAAATATTTACCTTCATAGTCATAATTGACTCTGGCAAAATAGCCTAAGGTTCTATATGCAGATATGTCATGTCCAACAGTAGTTTCACCTTGTGCGACGGTGAAAGAAGATAAATCTTTAGAAAGAAGATCATTCTTTTTTACAGATAAATCTGTTGTTCTATAATCCTCATATTGACCACCTGCTACAACCTTTAAGTTATGCTTTTTGTCCCATATATGAGTATAGGTACCATATATATTCAGGTTGTTGTCGTCTATCTGCATGTGCCCTTCCTGATAGTAATCTGTTATAGTACCAGAAGTAAATGTTGAAGTTGCTCCCTCTGCGCGTGAATACTCAAAAGGCATACTTCTTCTCTTATAAATGTAATTTCTGTTTTTATAAGCGTATGAAGCCGTCAAGACCAAATCGTCAAATACTTTATAATCAAGTTGATTTGCAACAATCCAGTACTTGTTTTCACGAGAGTTGCGCGCCTCGTTTGCTGTCAGGAAACCTGCATGGCCAGAGCCCAAAGGTGAATTGGAGGTCAATTGGTTTGTATACTGTACAACAGAGCCATCAGGATTTCTTGGTACGAAAGAAGACAAAATGTTTGACTGCAAACTAGAAATAGTCTGCTGCTCATTATAGAAACCTGCATATTTGTAGGCCGTTTTGTTATAATTGAAATTAATAGAATACGTCAAATGTTTAGACAACTTGGCATTCAGTTTTCCTCTAAAGGATACATTCTGATAATTATCTTTGTAGATATTAAAGATACCATCCTGTGTAAAGAAACGGCCGCTTGCAAAATAATTAACCTTATCATTACCACCTGTCACAGAAACATTATGCTCCTGCTCTGGTCTTGTTTTACGATAGAAATAATCATACCAGTCAAAGTTGCCATAATAATAATACTTTCCGTCATCGCCAACTACAGTCCATGGTCTATCTGGATTTTCTGTCTTGTCATTACGCCTATCATAAAGCATCTGCAAATCTTTGTCAGTATAATTTGCCACCAATTTGCCTTGGTAAGCCTCATAGAATTGGTTGACAAGATTTACATGGTCATAACCTGTATGAATGAAATCTGTTGAAGTTGTATTCTGTTTCCAACCTACGCGACCATTATATGATATGGAAGCTTTACCTTCTGAGTCTTTTCCACTCTTTGTAGTAATCAAAATAACACCAGAAGAGGCTTTGGCACCATAAATTGCAGAAGCAGAAGCATCTTTCAAAACTGAGATAGATTCAATGTCATTAGGATTTATCTGGCTCAAGTTGACCTCCATGCCATCAGCCAACACCAATGGACTACCTCCATTAATGGAAGCGACACCACGAATGTCAATGCTATAACCAGAATCCAAACTTCCTGAATTAAAAGTCAAGTTTACAGAAGGATCTGCACCTTGTAATGCGCCAGCTGCATTTGATACTGGGCGATTGTTTATGTCATCTGCAGTAATCATTGACACAGCACCAGTTAAATTAGCTTTCTTCTGAGTACCATAACCAACAACTACAACTTCGCTCAATACCTTATTATCATCTGCCAGGTTAACATTGATTACTTCGCGACCATTTACCTTGATGTCCTGGTCCTTGCAGCCAATGTATGATACTGCCAACATTCCGTCTGCAGGAATCTCGATGGTATAGTTGCCGTCAATATCGGTTACAACACCATTGGTGGTGGTACCCTTCTCCATGACGGTAGCGCCGATAACTGGCTCGCCAGTTTCGTCTTTCACTACACCACGTACCTTGATTTTCTTGCCATGAGCCTGAGATTTAGCTTTTTGCTGAGGCTTGATGACGATGTAGTTGCCTTCCATCTCATAGGTAAAATTGGTACCTTTGAGCAATTGGTTCAACATACCAAAGACATCATCACTTTTCTTGGTTAATGTAACCGAACGGTTAGCATCCAGCTGTGAGGAGTTGTAGGCAATCTTGTACTTAGATTCCTTTTCAATCTTCTCAAAAGCAGACTTAAGCGTTACCTTGTTTGAGCTGAAGCTGACGTTCTGAGCCGAAAGGGTCATCTGGCCTGCTAGGAGCAAACAGAAGCATGACGCAGAGATTCTTTTAAGATTCATACTTTATCTTTTTAAGTTAATAATAATTTGCTTGTTACGTCTTGAAGACAACGGGAAAGAGAGTTACACCCAATTACAAAACTGTTAAAATGAAGTTTTTCTGAAAAAAATATTTTGTGTTCGCAAACACCCTATAAAATTCTTCTTTTGGAAATTATAAATACATAATATGAAGGCTCTAAATTAGCATTTCTTGCTGCTAATTTAGAGCCTTGATTTTTTTAAAAAAGTAATGCTTTGGGTATGGAAATAGCAGTAATGCTTTTGATAATCAGAACTTACTTCGTTCTTTCCTCAGACAGAATTTTTCTCAATTCCCGCTCGTACTGCTCTGCATCCTCAAAGCAGATGGCCTGCATTCCGAAACGCTGGGCGGCTTCTACATTCTCTATTCTGTCGTCAGCAAAAAGGCATTCTTCCGGTTTCAGATTGTATTTCTGGCAGATTCTTTCATAAATAGCTCTGTCGGGTTTGATGATTTTCTCTTCTGAAGAAATCACCTGTCCTTCCAGAAGTTGGAAAATGGGATATTGTGCCATCGTTTCGTGAACCTTGGTGCACCAGTTGGAAAGTCCGTAAAGGTGGTAGCCTTCTGCCTTCAACTGGGTCAGCAAGGTGCGCATACCTTCTTTTTCGCCCCTTACAAAATCGTTAAAGCGCTGGGCTACGGTTGCTATTTCTTCCTTATATTGCGGCATGATCTGCTGCATCTTGCAGAAGGTTTCTTCGAAAGAATCTCCGCGATCCATATTCTCATTCCATTTGCCGTCTATCAGGAGATGATAGAATTCTTCAGCCTGTTCGTGGGTCTTGAATATCTGGTCAAGCGTTTCAAAGTATTCGTAATCTACGAGTACTTTTCCAAAATCAAAAATCAAATTCTTTATCATGATATTTCCAGTTTATGTTATTATTTCTGTTTTCATATCCCGTGCAGAGATACTCTTTTATGAAAAAAGGCGCATCATTTTTACATAATGCGCCTTTTGTTTACCTATTATAATATATGCCTACCTGATGATAACTTCATCTTTCTTCACTTCATATTCCAGACCAGGAATCAGGTTCTTCAGGACAAACATGGCTCCCGAGAGGGTTTCGCCACGGTTGAAATGAACTGTAACCTTCGTCTTCTGGTGAATCTTTGAACGGAAGGTGAATTTCACTCCGTATGCATTACCCAGAATCTTACCAGCTTCTGCCAGCGTTACATCGTTCAGGTCAATCTCCTTGTTGCGCCAGCTTGTACCATCTTCTTCGGCCGAAACCTTGCGGAGGTTTACTGCCTTGGTCTTTACATTATATACTAACTGGTCGTTAGGCTTCATGCTGTAAACCTTGTCTTCCTGACCTATGATGCGGAGTTCTATCTTGCCGGTTTTGAGCGTGGCAGATACTTCATCTGTATTTGAATAAGATGAAACCGTAAAAGAGGTGCCCAAGTCGGTAATCTCGAAATGAGGAGTGCTGACGTGGAACGGCTGGGCATCATCATGCCTGATGTCGAAGAATGCCTCTCCCGACAGGAAAACCTTGCGTTCTTCTGCTCCTTTGAAAGAGGAAGGATAGAGGAGTACGGAACTCTGGCTGAGCCTTACTTTCGTTCCGTCTGCCAAGGCGATGACTTTGCTCTCTTCGTTGATGGTATGCTCCTGGAGCATGGTTGCCAGTTTTATATCCTTGAGTTGGTTGTTCATCTGGACGTAGAGCTTGCCGAATACAATCAGCATCAGCAGCGGTACGAAGACGGCAGCCAGTTTGGCAAAGTTGAAGATTCGAAGCGATTTTTTCTTTTCTATTTCTCTTGTTTCTTCTGTTTCGAAGAGGCGGTTGTATGCAGCAGAAATTTCTTCTTCTTCCATATAGGCTGAATCAGCCTTGTCCCATAATTTTCTAAATGCCTCGTTCGCCTCTTTATCGTCTTGTGTATTGGAAATCCTATCTAATACCCTTTCTTTTATTTCATCCGGCACATTGTGCCCGCTATAATAATCTATGATATCCCTTATCTTTGTTGCCATAATAAAAACTTCATTTACTTTTAAGACATGTTTCAATGGTGTTACACCCAATGCCAAGGTAACAAAATCATCAAATATAAGGCTTTTTTAATTTCTTTAAGAGCTAGGTTAAGATGATTTTCTACCGTTTTCTTCTGAATACCCAGGCGCTGGGCTATCTCTTCGTTCTTGAGATGCTGCTCGCGGCTCATGCGATAAATCATCTGGCGTTGTTGCGGCATGCTTTCTACCACCATGTCGATGAGCAGCTGGGTATCCTTTGCCACCACATCGTCATGTGGCGAAGATTCGTTGGCGTATCTGTCTGGCAGACTGTCAATATCTATTGGGATGATGTGCTTGGAGGAAATATAGTTGATGACAGTATATTTTGCCAAAATAAAGAGGTAGGAATCGAAGTTCTGGATATCGGCAAACTTCTCGCGTTTGTTCCATACCTTTAAGAAGATGAGCTGGCTGACGTCATCAGCATCATCTTCGTTTTTCAAGAGCATGGCTACAAAACGGTGTACCTTAGGATAGAACCTGCGGAACATCGTTTCGTATGCTTTCTTGTCTCCTTTCGACATTAATAATATTGTTTCTTTTTCTATTTCCATTCTTACGATTATGTATGTTTAATACGGTAATAGCTGCAAAATTAAACAAAATATCTGAAATTGCAAGCTTTTGCGGGCATTATTTCGGGAAAGGCACATAAAAATGTCCTTTTTATCCCTTTCTTCCGAAATCGGCTGGAATCTCGCCCCATTTCTTCGTTTCCCATTTTATAATAGGTATGTTGATGGGGTGGGTGCGGAGCCAGTTCTCGGCTCGGGCGATGATCTGGTAGAGCTGTTCGGTCTGGGGAGTGCGCTCCAGTTTGGTCTTGCATTGTTTCTTGCTTACCCATAGCTGGGCATTCACGCTGTCGCTATAAATTATCTTGTCGGTAATGCCCTTCTGCTGCATCAGGGCGAGGGCGTGGACGATGGCGAGAAACTCGCCGATGTTGTTGGTGCCGTGGATAGGACCATAATGGAAAACCTGGGCACCGGTCTGAAGGTCGATGCATTGGTATTCCATCGGACCGGGATTGCCGGAACAGGCGGCATCCACAGCCCAGGCGTTGGCTATAACTTCGTTGGGTAGAGGCAAAACGGTATCGTTTCTCCATGAAGGAGGATTTACGGGCATTTTATTCATCTTTTTTCTTTTTGGGGTTGGAAAAACAAAAAGGATTGGCTAAAACTGAAATGAGCATGCGCCTTGGAGTCGAGCTCCAGGGCCATGCTCATTATGTCAAATAGTCAATATTCTTTTATTTTTTAAATTGTAGGTTATTATATCTTATGTATATATTACATTCTTTCCGGAACCTCGATGCCGAGCAGAGACATACCGTTCTTCAAGATCTTAGCCACGTTGGCAGCAAGAACCAGACGGGTAATCTTCTCAGCCTCGCTCTCGGCATTCAGGATGCTGTAGTCGTGATAGAACTGGTTGAACTCCTTGGTCAACTCGTAGCAGTAGTTAGCGATACCACCAGGGTTGTAGTTGTTGCCTGCATCGGCTACAGCTGCAGCAAAGTCGTTCATCTTCTGGATGAGGTCAATCTCCTTCTCGTTGATAGGAGCGTCTGCGCCCAACTCTGCAGGAATCTCGATGCCCTCGGCTGCTGCCTTGCGCATGATGCTGCGGATACGGGCATAGGTATACTGGATGAAAGGACCTGTGTTACCGTTGAAGTCGATACTCTCTTCTGGGTTGAAGAGCATGTTCTTGCGGGCATCTACCTTGAGGATGAAGTACTTCAACGCTCCGAGACCCACGATGCGTGAAATCTCCTGGCGCTCTTCCTCGCTCATGTCCTTGAACTTGCCGAGCTCATCGCTTGTCTGGCGAGCGTCCTTAATCATTTCTGCCATCAGGTCATCAGCATCTACTACGGTTCCTTCGCGGCTCTTCATCTTTCCGTTAGGCAACTCTACCATACCGTAAGAGAAGTGAACCAAGTCCTTACCCCACTTGAAACCGAGACGGTCGAGCAGGATAGAGAGTACCTGGAAGTGGTAGTTCTGCTCGTTACCTACTACGTAGATCATCTTGTCGATAGGGAAATCCTTGAAACGGAGGTCGGCAGTACCGATGTCCTGAGTCATATAAACAGAAGTGCCGTCAGAACGGAGCAGGAGCTTCTGGTCGAGACCCTCGTTGGTGAGGTCAGCCCAAACAGAGTTATCATCCTTGCGGAAGAAGAGACCCTTCTCCAATCCTTCTTCTACCTTCTTCTTACCCTCAAGGTAAGTGTTTGACTCATAATATATCTTGTCGAAACTTACACCCATCATCTTGTAAGTCTCATCAAAGCCAGCGTAAACCCAGTTGTTCATCTTCTGCCAGAGTGCACGAACCTCAGGGTCGTTGTTCTCCCACTTTACGAGCATTTCGTGAGCCTCCTTAATCAGCGGAGCCTCTACCTTAGCTTTCTCTGTGGCAGCTTCTTCGTCCATGCCATCCTTCATGTACTGAGCCTTGAGCTCTGCGATTTCCTCACGATAGTGCTTGTCGAAGGCTACATAGTAGTCGCCGATGAGGTGGTCGCCCTTCTTGCCGGAAGTTTCAGGAGTTTCGCCATTGCCCCACTTGAGCCAGGCGAGCATAGACTTACAGATGTGGATACCACGGTCGTTAACGATGTTTGTCTTGATTACCTTGTTGCCGTTAGCCTCCATAATCTGGGCCAATGACCAGCCGAGGAGGTTGTTGCGCACGTGACCGAGGTGGAGAGGCTTGTTGGTGTTAGGAGAAGAGTACTCGATCATGACGAGCGGACTGTTCTCAGTAACTGGCTTCTCACCAAACTTAGGGTCAGCGTTGATGGTATTCAAGAGTCCTACCCAAGCGGCAGGAGCGATAGAAAGGTTGAGGAAACCCTTAACCACGTTGAAGTCTGCGATAACGTTAGCGCAGTTTTTCTTCAGGTATTCGCCGATTTCCTGTGCTGTATCCTCAGGCTTTTTCTTCGACATTTTGAGGAATGGGAATACGACGAGGGTAAGGTTACCTTCGAAATTACTCTTGGTCTTCTGCAGGGCTACCATCTTCTCAGGTACGTCCTGACCATAAAGCTCCTTCACCGCAGCGATGACCGAGCTGATGATTTCGTTTTCTATCTTCATTATTTAATATATATTTTTACCGGTAAAATTATCTTTTTAAACTGATTGAAGAGGGATTTGCAAGTTCCCTTTCCGTTTATGTGGCTGCAAATTTACAAATAATAATTGAATTGTGAAAGAAAAATTGCACATTCTTTTGTTTTTTGTCGCATTCTTTAGTTTTTTATTGCTTTTGCAACAGAAATGAAGTATTGCGGGGCTGTTGAAGACTGTCTTTAAAGGAAAGAAAAAACAGGAAGTATAAATGGGAATAGGAGCAAAAACCCCGCAAAAAGGGTCTTTGCTCCTATTCTTATCTGTTGGTAGCTGAATATAACTTCCGTGATTTATCCCTCGAGGATAATTGATGCCACGTCTTCGGGCGAATTCCATAGGATTCCGTCTTGCAACTCGTCGTCGGTAAATCCGTTGAGTGCTTCCTGTGCTTCCCTTGGAGTAATGGCTGGAGTGCCGTCCTCGTTCTTAGCATCGAGTAAAGCCTGCAAGATGGCTGCTCTGTATTCTTCGATTGTCATCATAATTTTTATGTCGTTTCGTTGTTTATTTTATGATGGCAAAGGTAATGTATTTTTTCGGAAATACCAAACTTTTTTGTCATTTTCTTTTGCCGTACATTGAAAAAGTTTTATATGATATTCTATTCTTTGTTTGTATGAGTGACTATATATAATAAGGTGTACAGAGTACCTGAAACACTATTTTTACCGACTTTTTAAGGCTAAAAACAGGTCGTTTTCCAACAGAATGGAGACAGATTCAGCCAGAAAACCAGTTCGGGATGACTCGGAGAAGAAGTTGCTTAAACCTATCGCAACGCATTCGGCTTAAAAAAGTCGAAAAGCATTGACTGGCTCAAACTTAATGTCTCACTTGCCAAGCGCTTCTTTGGTAAACAGGGAAGATGGGCTATTGCCATTGATCCCAGCTACATCAGCAAAGCTGGCAAGAAGACTCCACATATCGGTCGTTTTTGGTCGGGATGTGCACAGTCTGTTAAACATGGTCTCGAAATCATGGGTATTGGCCTCATTGATATTGATGCCAAAGACTGCATGATGTTAAAAGCACACCAGTCGCTAAGTAATAAAGAACTGAGTCTTAGAAACAAGACTATGGTAGATTTCTATATCAGCGTC
>OIJB01000004.1_pt1 | contig 124965 bp, 101 predicted proteins | sample 1583381 | NCBI WGS metagenome assembly OIJB01 (sample SAMN02674697, study PRJEB24791) | human gut metagenome, SKBSTL033 | isolation source: stool | host: Homo sapiens | place: USA | reverse complement strand
AAGAGGCTGTCTCAAAATAGAGTTGAGATGGCCTCTTTTGTTTCATCTCCAATTGAAGTCATTTGGATTTTTCTCAAAAAAGGAGTTTATAAACTTACTTTTGAAGGTTTCATCCTTTCAAACTTTTTTTTTCGTTGCCATAAGCCCCCTAAGAGGCTACTTTTGCAAGATTATGTGCAATGGCCAGCAGGCCGAACTCAATTTCAACCTTCTTAAGCCCACGAAGATGGAACCTCTTGAAGTGCTTGTTGTTCTTGAGGTTTCCAAATACGGCTTCCACATCCTGCGGTCGCTGGCTGCGATATTTCAGGCCTTCATCAGAGAGCAGTTTTTCACGTTCCCTTTCCTTGATTTTCCTCAGACGATGGTTTACCTGCACAATTCTTTCCGACCGGCTTCTGTGACACCGGCATCTTAGCGGGCAGCCTTTGCAGTTACGTGCCCTGTATCTTGAGATGGTCTGCACAAAACCGTTGTCTGTTATCCGCCTTGCATCGGAGAGTCTTTCCATTCTCTGTCCCATCGGACAGTACATGCCGTCGGTTTCTTCATTATAATAAAAGTTGGCAGAGAGAAACGGGTCGTTCCGGAAGTTCCTTTTCTGTTCCTTATGAAAATTGTTGTACTTTATAAAGGTTTCAATGCCATGTCTGAAGGCGTACAGATAGTTCTCCTCGCTTCCGTATCCGGCATCACAGACAGATACGTCAGGGTATCTGCCGTAAAGGGAATGGAAATTATCCATATGCAGGGGATAGGTGGAGGTATCACCGGCACACTGATGGATGGTATAGTTCAGAATGAACTGTCTGTTGGTACTGATCTGGGGATTATATCCGGGTTTGAGCTGTCCGTTCCTCATGTGGTCCTCTTTCATGCGCATGAAAGTAGCGTCATTGTCTGTCTTTGAGTAGCTGTTGCGTCCGTCAAGTATCTTTCCCTGTGATTCATATTTCCTGAGCTGTTCGGGCCATGACTTCCTTACACGTCTTACCTTCGCTTTCATTTTCCTGTCTGCATCCACTCCGTTCAGGGCATCATCTATCTGGCAAAGTGCCTTTTCCACTTTCTCCGGAGTGATATCCTGATATGTGATGGGTGCGGAATCACGCAGTTCCTGCTTGGTGACGGACTCGGCGTACTGCCATATCTCTTCAAGCTGTTCCGCGATTCTGGATATACGCGTATGTATGGACTTACCCCAGACGAACGTATAACGGTTGGCATCCGCCTCCATCTTCGTCCCGTCGGTACAGGCCACATCCAGACTTACAAAACCTTCCGCCACAAGGAACTTTACGATGGTGGCAAATATTGTCTTGAGTACATCCTTCAGCCGGCTGCTGCGGAAACGGTTGATGGTATTATGGTCAGGAGTCACATTGCCGGTAAGCCACATGAAGCGGATGTCATTGCGACAGAATTCTTCTATGCGACGGCTGGAATAGATATTACGCAGATAAGCATAGACCAGAATCTGAAGCATCATGCGAGGGTGGTATGCAGAACAGCCTTGGGGAGAATACCTGCGGTAAAGTTTTTCAAGGTTTATCTGTTCAATGATACGGTGAACAACCCGGACCGGATCGTTCTGGGGAATAAAATCGCCTAAACACGGAGGTAAAAGCAGATTATCGTTGGATGTATAACTTTTAAACATGATCTTTGGGGTATTTTGACTTGATTCCCTAAGATACAAAAAATTAGGGAGACGGGCAAGTTCTGACTGAGCGAAGTTAGGACTTGCCCGATTTTTTTGCAAACACAAAAAAAGGCCGTCTCATTTTGAGACAGCCTCTTGTTGGTATATGGGAAGAATAGTTTTTCATTTCTTCAGTACCTTCTTTATCAACTCTATAAACTCTTTTCCGTATTTTTCTTTCTTATATTCGCCAATACCATTGATGTTGCCGAATGCTTCTATTGTTGTAGGTTGTTGGGTGGCGATCAGGTGCAAAGTCTTGTCGGATAAAACAATATAGGCAGGTATAGCTTGCTGGTCCGCCAGCTTTTTACGCAGTATACGTAACTCCTCGAACAAGTCCTTGTTTTCATTACCAAAAGTAACCGGAGTGGGAAAGAGTACCTCTTCCTTGGCTTTCTTTTTGCGTTTTTCCTTAGCAGGTACGAATTCTTCCCGTTTAATGACTACCAGCATGGCGGATTCTTTGCCGAACAATACTTTTTGCCCGCTTTCAGTTATTTTGAGGTGATTGTTCTCATTATAGGCTATTTCGAAATATCCTAGATTCAGCATTTGCAGCAGATAATCTTGCCAGTCGCGTGCGGGAATATCTCTTCCTGCGGCATATGTTTTCAGTTTGTCATAACCTTTGTCAATCAGTTCTTGGTTTGCTGACCCTTTCAATATGTCTATTAACATGTGAGTACCTATTTGTTGGTTAGTTCGGGCTATTGCACTCAAAGCTTTTTGTATAATGATTGTTCCGTCAAAGCGTTCGGGGGGATTACGGCACACATCACAGTTGCCACAATCATGGTCCATGGTTTCACCAAAATAGTTCAGCAGGATACGCCTCCGACAGATATCCGATTCAGCATATTGTTGCATCCGGTGTAATTTCTCTAAGTTAATTTCCTGCTGGCTGCTTTCTGTAGCGAATTTGGAAAGCATAACCAAGTCTCCCAGTGAATAGAACAGCAAAGTATCACTTTCCATACCATCACGCCCGGCACGTCCTATTTCTTGATAGAAACTTTCTATGCTTTTAGGAAGGTTATAATGAATAACCCAGCGTACATTGGATTTATCAATTCCCATCCCGAAAGCAATAGTGGCGCACACCACCTGTACACGATCATTTATGAAATCATTTTGTGCCTTATCACGCATATCGCTGCTTAATCCTGCATGATAAACGGTTGCACGGATACCTTGTTTCATCAGCATTGCGGCCACATTTTCTGTTTTGCTGCGGCTCATGCAATAAATGATACCACATTCATTTTTGTGTTTTTCTATGAATTCAAGAATAGTCCGCATCTTATCCTTTTGTTGGTAGCCTCTTTTAACTTCCAAACTCAGATTGGGCCGATCAAAGGAAGATATGAATATTTTAGGATCTTTCAAGGCCAATTGTTGTACAATGTCTTTTCGGGTTATTTTGTCAGCTGTAGCAGTCAATGCTACAATCGGTACTTTGGGAAACTGATTACGTAATACCTTTAATTGGGTATATTCAGGCCGGAAATCATGTCCCCATTGTGAGATGCAATGAGCTTCATCAATGGCAAATAAAGAAATTTGAATATCTTTCAGCAGGAAGTTTGTTTCTATAAGTAATCGTTCAGGTGAAATATAAAGCAATTTGATTTTTCCTTGAAGACATTCGCGACGTAGATTTATATTTTCTGTTTCATTATTGCTGCTGTTCAGTGCCCGTGCTGCAATTCCGTTTGCTTGTAAACTTTCCACTTGGTCTTTCATTAAAGAAATAAGGGGTGAAACGACAATGGCCGTACCTTCCATCAGTAAAGCCGGTAATTGATAACAGATGGATTTTCCTCCTCCTGTAGGCATTAATACCAAAGTATCCTTTTGAGCTAATATATTTTGAATAATATCTTGCTGTAAAGGACGGAAACTATCGTATCCAAAGTAGTTTTTTAGAGTTTGGAACATATCTGTTTGTTATTTTAAAATGTAATCGGTTACAAAGGTAGTAAAATCTTTAGATTTGGTAGGAATCTCTGCCTAATAATAGTAAATAAGATATACTTTTATTCATAATTCATTTGTTTTGAAATTATTGCTTAAAAGAGAGGTTGGTTATTGTAGATTGGACAAATAAACTTTTTTGCCACTTAAAAAACAAAGTGTTGTGATTATTTAAGAAATAAATTAAGCAAAAAAAGTTGCATATGAAAAAAACTTTTCCCACATTTGTCCAAAATTAGATATTTGCATTTATATAACTAACCAAACAACGAAAAATTAAAAGAAAAATTAACTGATGAGCGACGTGGAAAAAAAATCAGAAACCCAGGAAGCGGCTCCTAAGAAAAAACCGTATAACCTGAGAGAAAAGAAAGAGAAAAAGGCTGCTTACAGATCTCTGATTAGAGCAGAACTTGCCGATGAATTGTATGATAAGATTTTGAACATTGTAGTTGTTCAGAAAAAGTACAAAGACCCTAATTATTCAGCAAAAGACTTGGCGAAAGAATTAAAGACAAATACTCGTTATTTGTCAGCTGTAGTGAATTCCCGCTTCGGAATGAATTATTCTTGTTTGTTGAATGAATATCGTATTAAAGATGCTTTGCATCTTTTAGTTGATAAACGCTATATGGATAAGAATGTGGAAGAGATCAGTGCAATGGTAGGTTTTGCTAATCGCCAATCTTTTTATGCTGCGTTTTATAAGAATGTGGGTGAGACTCCTAATGGCTATCGTAAGAGAAATCAAGAAAAGAAATAAGAGCATAATTTGCTACATTATAATTAAGAAAAAGGAAAACAATTGTTTTCCTTTTTTTGTTTCGGCTCACGAATTATGTATCTATAAAAAACGTTAATTGTAGAAATGAAACAGGTTGGTTGCAATGAAGTAGATAAAAGCATGAATGAAATGGAGGAATTTGATTATACGGTTGAACAATTTGCCGACTTACAGTTACTTCGATATAAAGTGTATGGATTTGAAGAACTGAGTTTGAAACAAAAAAAGTTGATTTACTATTTGTCACAAGCTGCTTTGCAAGGCCGTGATATTTTGTTTGATCAGAATGGCAAATACAATTTGCTTATTCGTAAAATGTTGGAAACCGTATATACAGAGTATCAGGGAGATCGTACAGATGTGAATTTCGTCAATTTGGAAACTTATCTGAAACGCATATGGTTTTCTAACGGAATTCATCATCATTATGCTTCAAATAAGTTCGTACCAGGTTTCACTCCGGAATTTTTTAGGGATGCATTGAATAGTGTGGATGCATTGAAGTTACCTTTGGGTAAAGGGGAAACAGTGGAAGAACTTTGTGAAGAAGTCTTTCCGGTGATTTTTGATTCTGAAATGATGCCTAAACGTGTGAATCAGGCAGACGGGGAGGATTTGGTCCTGACTTCGGCTGCAAATTATTACGAAGGGGTAACCCAGAAAGAAGCGGAAGATTTTTATCATAATTTGAAGAATCCGGATGATATGATGCCGGTAATGTTTGGTATGAACAGCCGTTTAGTAAAGGAGGACGGAAAAGTACAAGAAAAGGTCTGGAGATCTGGAGGATTGTATGGGCAAGCCATTGATAAGATCATTTATTGGTTGGATAAGGCTCTTGGTGTGGCAGAAGATGCACAACAAAAAATAGTTATCGAAAAATTAATTCGATTTTATAAGAATGGGGACTTGAAAGATTTTGATGAATATTCTATTGCGTGGGTGAAGGATTTGGATTCACGCGTGGATTTTGTTAACGGCTTTATTGAAAGTTATGGAGATCCGTTAGGACTGAAAGCTAGTTGGGAGTCCATTGTGAATTTTAAAGATCTGGAAGCAACCAAGCGCACGGAAATCATCAGCGCTAATGCTCAATGGTTTGAAGATCACTCACCTGTAGATCATCGGTTTAAAAAAAAGGAAGTGAAAGGTGTGTCGGCCAAGGTGATTACAGCCGCTATGCTGGGGGGGGATTTGTATCCTGCTACAGCGATTGGGATTAATCTCCCTAATTCCAACTGGATTCGTAGTGTGCATGGTTCTAAGTCTGTAACCATCGGAAATCTGACTGAAGCCTATAATAAAGCGGCTCATGGTAATGGATTTACAGATGAATTTGTTTGCGGTGCCGAAGAGAAAGAATGGATAAAGAAATATGCAGATCTTACAGGGGATTTACATACTGATTTGCATGAATGTTTGGGGCACGGTTCTGGTCAGTTGTTACCGGGAGTAGATCAGGATGCTTTGAAAGCGTATGGATCTACGATAGAAGAGGCACGTGCCGATTTATTCGGTTTGTACTATCTGCCGGATGACAAAATGGTAGAGTTGGGGCTTACACCGGATGGAGATGCCTTTAAAGCAGAATATTATACTTATATGATGAATGGTCTGATGACCCAGTTAGTCCGCATCGAGTTAGGTAATATGGTAGAGGAAGCACACATGCGTAACCGCCAGCTCATTGCGCGGTGGACATTTGAGAAAGGTGCTGCAGATAAGGTGGTTGAACTGGTTAAGAAGGATGGGAAAACGTATGTGAAGATAAACGATTATCAAAAATTGCGCACTCTGTTCGGACAGTTGCTGGCTGAGATACAACGCATTAAAAGTGAAGGAGATTTTGAGGCTGCCCGTAAATTGGTCGAAAAGTATGCGGTGAAAATAGATCCGGTTTTGCACGCCGAGATATTGGCACGTTATGAAAAACTTCATCTGGCTCCTTACAAAGGTTTTGTAAATCCTGTATATGAGGCCGTGACAGATAAGGATGGAAATATTATAGATGTAAAAGTATCTTATAATGAAGGTTACGCGGAGCAAATGTTACGTTATAGCAAAGAATTTGCGAATCTTCCTTATAGAAATGAATAAGAATAAATATGGATGTACACGAAACAATAAAGGACATAAAGGGGCAATTCCGTTTGTTTATGAATGGGGTGGTTTCCCAAAGTATGCGTGAGAAGGGATTAGACTATAAACTGAATTTTGGCATCGAACTTCCGCGTTTGAAAGAAATAGCTGCTCGTTATGAAAAAAATCATGAAGTGGCGCAAGCTTTATGGAAAGAAAATATCCGTGAATGTAAAATTCTGGCGGGAATGTTACAGCCGGTAGAAACATTTTATCCGGAAATAGCTGATATATGGGTAGAAGATATGCGCTATCCTGAAATAGCGGAACTGACTTGCATGAGTTTGTTCCAATATTTACCTTATGCTTCGGAGAAGGCTTTTGAATGGATGGCCGATGAGCGTGAATATTTTCAGTTATGTGGCTTTATGCTGATGGCAAGGCTGTTGATGAAGGGAAATCAGCTGACTGAGCGTTCGGAAGCTGAATTTTTGGATCAGGCAATGGTCACTTTACAAAGCGAGGGAGTGCTGCCCCGCAAAGCAGCTGCTACTGCTTTGAAGAAGTTTGCCGTTCAAAGCAAGGAAAATGGCAAAAAGGTGAATCGGTTGTTGGCTCCATTAACCAAATCAGATAAGGTAGAAATAGCTTCTTTGGCTGGAGAAATAAAATTAGAAACAGAATATTGGCATTAAACTTTCATGTTATCATAAAAAGGCTTAACTTTGACGGCGGAACTGAAATCTGTGATGGAAGAGAATGTGAAAGATAAGGTAAAGCAGATCTTGACAGAATATCTGCAGGTTAACGGGCATCGGAAGACACCTGAACGATATGCTATACTCGATACTATCTATTCCATTAAAGGTCATTTTGACATTGATACGCTTTATAATTATATGGCAAATGAAGGAAAATTCCGGGTAAGCCGGGCTACTCTTTATAATACCATCATTCTTTTTATCGATGCAAAATTGGTTATTAAACATCAGTTCGGCAATTCTTCCCAGTACGAGCGTGCGTACAACAATGAAACCCATCATCACATGATATGTACGGAATGTGGCAAAGTGACCGAATTTCAGGATGAGAATCTGAAACAAGCCATTGCCAATACGAAACTGAAGAAATTTCATGCCTCGCACTATTCCTTATATATCTATGGTGTATGCAGCAAGTGTACTTGGGCCAAGCGTAGGAAGAAAAAAGATAAGTAACATAAAACGAAGAAACATGAAAGTAGATGTCTTGTTAGGTTTGCAATGGGGTGATGAAGGCAAAGGAAAGGTTGTCGATGTTCTGACTCCCCGTTATGATGTGGTAGCTCGTTTCCAGGGAGGTCCGAATGCAGGTCATACACTGGAATTCGAAGGCCAGAAATATGTGCTCCGTTCCATTCCTTCCGGAATATTTCAAGGAAATAAAGTAAACATTATTGGTAATGGTGTGGTACTGGATCCGGCTTTGTTCAAGGCTGAGGCTGAAGCTTTGGAGGCTAGCGGACACCCCCTGAAAGAACGTTTGCACATTTCAAAGAAAGCTCATTTGATTTTGCCTACTCACCGCATTCTGGATGCTGCTTATGAAGCTGCTAAAGGAGATGCCAAAGTGGGAACTACCGGAAAAGGTATAGGTCCTACTTATACTGATAAAGTGAGTCGTAACGGTGTACGTGTAGGTGATATCCTTCATAATTTTGAAGAAGTGTATGGAAAGGCAAAGGCACGTCACGAACAGATCTTGAAAAGTCTGAATTATGAATATGATATAACCGAACTGGAAAAACAATGGTTGGAGGGTATCGAATACCTGAAACAGTTCCATTTGGTGGACAGTGAACACGAAATAAACAATCTTCTGAAGTCGGGTAAGAGTGTGCTTTGTGAAGGTGCGCAGGGAACGATGCTTGATGTTGATTTCGGTTCTTATCCTTTTGTCACTTCTTCAAATACCATTTGTGCCGGTGCTTGTACCGGTTTAGGTATCGGTCCTAATAAAATTGGTAATGTATACGGTATCATGAAAGCGTATTGTACCCGTGTGGGGGCAGGTCCTTTCCCTACCGAATTGTTTGATGAAACTGGTAAGAAAATCCGCGATTTAGGTCATGAATATGGTGCGGTGACAGGTCGTGAACGTCGTTGTGGCTGGATTGATCTTGTAGCTTTGAAGTATTCTATCATGGTAAACGGGGTGACTCAGTTAATTATGATGAAGAGCGATGTGTTGGATGATTTCGAAACCATCAAAGCATGTGTGGCTTATAAAGTAAATGGTGAGGAAATTGATTACTTCCCTTATGATATTAGTGAGGGACTGGAACCAGTATATGCTGAGCTTCCCGGATGGAAGGCTGATATGACCAAGATGACCAGTGAGGATGAATTCCCGGAAGAATTCAATGCGTATGTCACTTTCTTGGAAGAACAGCTGGAAACCCCGATCAAGATTGTTTCGGTAGGTCCTGATCGTGATCAGACTATTGAACGCTATACGGAAGAATAATAGAGAAGAATCTTATAAGATAAAAAAGAGATACTGTTTTCCTTTGGAGTCAGTTTCTCTTTTTTTTGTATACATCTATCTGTTTCTATGTATATTTGATAAAATTGTAACATCTATAATGATACCCATGTAAGATAATATATCTTTCGTCTTTATCGTCTATATCTTTCCGGCTGCTATTCAAGATGTGTGTGGAGCATCAATTGTGCATTATTGCGTATTATTGTGTCAAATCGCGTCAAATCGCGTCATTCCGTCTGGGCTTCTTTCTATATTTGTCATCAATAAAAAATATCGATATGGCATTACAAACAACCGGATTGGAATTTTTCTACCTGAGTGTGGATTTCTTCGAGAATGATAAAATATTGTTGGTGGAACAAGAGTTGGGCTACATTGCTTGTATTGCATTTATTGGCACGTATTTACCACAAAGGATGTCTTTGCTGTTGGAGAGAGGATAGGTGTCTGCTTTTTACTCGCAGATTGCCCGAAGGATGTACGGCCGATTATGTACAGCAAGTAGTGGATGCACTGTTGGAACGTGGATTTTTTAGTAAAGCCCAATACGAAAAAATTGGAATTCTTACTTCCGGAAGTATACAGGACCATTACTTTGAGGCGGTACAACAACGGAAGTGTGTAGAGGTGAGTACTGATTACTTGTTGATAGAGATTTCAAAATACAAGAATTTGTATGTGGACGGTAGTAACGTAGGCATTTCAACGGAAAATGTGGACATGAAAACATGAAGTTACAAAGTAAAGCAGGGCAAAAAAAGAAAAGGGCTCCTCTTCATTTTGTTCTCCAGAAAAGAAGAGGATTTTTGCGGAGAAAGAGACTTTTTCTTCTATTCTTGGAGATGGAAAATGCAGAAATACTTCCAGACCAGTTGAAGCTTTGCAGCAGTGAGGGATAGGAGATAAGATAGTAGGGTACTGTGATTATGGTGTGAGAGGGCATCCGATATGGCAAATATTAGCTGATATGCGTATGTCAGGTGGAAGGCTATACCAACTGTTAGCCTTTATTGGGGCGCGCCTGCGAGTTTGACCGATTAGAATTTATCAGATTGATAAATACTGTAATTGTGTAATAAAGAAAACGATTGATCGTTTTATGGTTCATATAAGTAGAAAATAAATAGAATATTAAATAGATAATAGCCTGATTTTTAGAGTGCTGATTATGCTAATGGTAGAGTATAAGTAGAAAGTGACTAAAAAAATATTCATAATATATTGTGTATCAAGTAAAAGGGGGAAATAATATAAGTATGGTGGACTTAATGAATAGAGGAGAACGGTAAGCATAAGTTCTTTTGGAACTCATTTTATTAATAATATTGCAAAGATATAAAATTTTATCAAAAATAAAAGAATAAGTCTATTATTTTTTGTCTATGATATTTTTTTATTCATAAGTATTGTTTAGTTGTGATATTTGTTAGATGCAAGGTAATTATTTTATTTTTAGTATAAAATGATGTGAAATACATGAAAATTGTCAAGATAATCATTTTCTTCTTCAGATATCTTGTTCCAAATAAAGTATCTTGCTTTTTTTTATTTCTTTAACTATTTATCCTTTGTGTGAAATTACTCTTTTAACAGTTGAATATCGTTTGGAACGACTAATATTTAGGCGTTTTTTATAAGAAATGAATTCTTGTACTTTCCTCTTTTATAGAACTAAGTTCCAAAAGAACTTGGATAATGTTTAATTAAAAGAGAGTGAGTATGAAAGAAAAAGTGTTAATGTTACTAGCTTGTCTGTGGTTGGGTATCGGCTTCTCTATGGCTCAAGCGCCTAAAACAGTTGCAGGAGTTGTAACTTCTGCGGATGATGGTGAGCCGATAATAGGTGCGTCTGTTTTAGTGGAAGGGACTACTATGGGAGCAATTACGGATGTGGATGGCAAGTTTGCTATCAATAATATTCCTACAGATGCCAAAGCGCTGATTGTTTCTTATCTGGGTATGATTACTCAGCGAGTTGGAATTCAGCGTGGTACTATTACTGTAACAATGAAGTCGGACACAAAAGTGTTGGATGAAGTGGTTGTAACTGCTCAAGGATTGAACCGTAAACAAAAAGCGTTGGGTTATTCTACACAAAAGGTGGCAGGTGAGGATCTAACTATTTCACGACAGACCGATTTGGGTAATGCTATGGCCGGTAAAGTGTCGGGAGCACGTTTTATAGGTGGTGCCAGTTCTGGTTTTGATGCAGGTACTATTATTTTGCGTGGTGCAGGTTCCATTCCTTCTTCGTCCCAGTCGGATAATCCGGCCAATGAACCTATTTATGTGGTAGATGGTGCTATCACTAACAAAAACTCTATCAATATGGATGATGTGGAAAGCATAAACGTATTGAAAGGTCCCGCGGCTACTGCCCTTTATGGTTCGCGTGGTGGTGCAGGTGCTATCATCATAACTACTAAGGCGGGACAAAGTGAGAAAGGGTTGCTTGAAGTAAGTCATACATTGCAGGCCGAAACTTACTATAATCATTTCAATATGCAGAAGCTGTATGGTGGTGGAGGATATGGAGGTACGGAAAAAGGTAACAGGCTCAGGATATTTATGATTTGTATAGTGGTGATATTCCCGGTTTGCAAGGTGCTTATGTGTACGATTATAATGAGGACACTTCTTGGGGAGCTGCATACGATCCGGCTGTGAAATATGTCACTCCGTTGTCATTAGACGAAACCAGTGGTCATTATGGAAAACCAGCCACTTGGCAACATGGATTGGATTTGAGAGATCTTTATCGGACTGGTGTAACCAATACAACCAACGTTTCGTTTTCAAAGAGTGTGAAAGATTTTAATACCCGTGTTTCTTTCACCAATAGCTATCGTACTGGTGTGCAGCCCAATTCGGATGCTATTCGCCGTTTCTTAGGGTTCAAGACAAATTTCAAACCCACACCGTGGATGAATGTGTCATTGGATTATAAATATACTTATCGTCAGGATCATAATGCTGCCGAAAGTGGATATAACGGTTCACGTACCGTTTTGCAGGAATATACCCAATGGGGACAGACCAATGTCAATTTAAAAGATTATAAGGACTATAAACGTCCGGACGGATCATGGAGGACATGGAATATCAACAGTGTGAATAATCAAAGTGCTGCATTCCATGATAATCCGTATGCTTTATTTCATGAATATAATCATCGCACCATTTATCAATGGAATGTATTCAGTGGCGATGTGTCTGTGGACCTTCCTTATAACTTGAAGGCAGGGGTACGCGTAAATGGTAACATACGTGGTTACAAATTGGAACGAGAACGCCCTTCAGGATCTATTAATTTCCGGTCAAATTATCGTCAGGATCAAAGCAGTTTGATTGATTTGACCGTACAAGGACGTTTAACTTGGGGACAATCATTTTTTAAAGATAAACTAACGGTAGACGCAGCTCTTTTTGCAGAAGCACGTGATTATACGTACGATAATTTATATGCATACACCAATACGAATTATGATTTGTCTTTGGACGATTACTATAATTTGGCTGCTTCATCGGGTACTATTGCTTTAGCCTATAATGAGAAAACACATTACAAAGAACGTAGTGTTTATGCCACAGCTACCATGGGCTGGGATGATACTTATTTTCTTGACGCTTCTGTTCGTAACGATATGTCTTCCACATTGAGTCCTAATCATAACAGCTATTGGTATGGTGGCCTTTCCGCTTCTGTCCTTGCTCACAAATGGGTGAATGCAGAATGGCTGAACTTTTGGAAACTGCGTGCTAGTGCGGCTCAAGTAGGTACTACGCTCAATGCTTACAATATTTATCCTACTTATTCGCTGGATACCAGTTATGGTTCACATGTTACAATGTATGAACCTTCTTCTCAGAAAAATTATAATATCGAGCCGTCTATTTCCACTTCGTATGAAATAGGTACGGAATTCCGTTTGTTCAATAATCGTTTATGGGGTGATTTCAACTATTATACCCGGGATGACAAAGATCAGATAATCTCCGTAACCTCTGCTCCGCAATCGGGGTATTCCACTCGTAAGATGAATGCTGGTTTAATTCGTAATCGGGGTGTTGAATTGAGTTTGGGCGGGATGCCTGTTTCCACTAAGAACTGGAAATGGGAAATGAATTTCAATATAGCGAAGAATAGTAATAAACTGGTGGAACTAGCTGATGGAGTGGATTCTTATTCTATTTATTGGACTTCATTCACAACTCGTTTGTATAATTATGCTATGGTTGGTAAATCACTTGGTGTGATAACCGGTAATACATGGGAACGTGATGACAATGGCAATATAATCTTCCATGAATTGAGTGCTTCGCAGAAGGCGTTGTATGGTGGTGAATATGTACCTACTTACAATCAGAATACACTAGATGAACTGGGTAACTTCCATCCGGATTTCACTGGTGGTTTTAATACTAGTATCAGTTTTAAGAATTTCCGTCTGTCGGCTAATATTGATTTCTCTGTAGGCGGACAGATTGTATCCTATACTAATATGTGGGGTAGCAATAGCGGTATTCTTGATAAAACAGCTGAGCTTAATGACCGTGGCGTCAATGTTCGTGAACCGGTAAGCAAAGGTGGTGGTATCCACATGACTGGTGTGGATCAGAATGGCAATAAGGTAGATACCTATGTCAATGCTAAACTATATTATACCACAGCTTCCCGTGTATGGGAAGAATGGGTGTATGACCGTACTTACGTGAAACTTCGTGAAGTGTCATTGTCGTATGTTTTCCCGTCACAGACTTTGAAGAAACTAAATATCGGCCTGAGTCGTGCCAGTGTGGCAATTAATGCTTCCAATCCATGGTTGATCTACTCAGCTTGTCCTAATGTGGATGTGTCTGAAATTGGTATGGGATATTTTGAGGGTGGTAATGCCGCTGCAACCCGTTCGATAGGTTTTACCGTTAATCTTGCTTTTTAAACCATAAAATGAAGAATCATTATGAAATATATTAAATTATTATTTTTATCTCTGAGTTTTGCAGCAACATTCACAGCATGTGATATGACTGACTTTGGCGATATTAACAAAGATCCCAATGAACCGTCGGAGGCTAATACTGGTATGTTGTTTACATACGCTTGTACTTATGTGAAATACTTCTCTATGAACTCAAATTATTATTACCCGTGGACGCAAATGTATCCGGGGTATATGTCCGAGAAAAATAATAATCAGTATGGTGCGTTTGGCGGACCTACTATGAGTACAAGTTCTTATTATCTTTATCCGTTGAAGAACTGCCAGAAGATTATTGACTTTAATAGTGATGAGACTGAAAAAGGTAAACCTGCCATTGTGCAGTTTGGTGATAATGCCAATCAGATTGCGGTTGCACGTACATTGATGGGATTCATCTATATGCACCTTACAGATGCTCTAGGGCCACTTCCTTACACAGAAGCATTTCAGGCAGGTGAGGAAAATTTTACTCCGGTATTTGATTCACAGGAAACTATTTATGCTAAGTTAGATGCCGATTTGAGGGAAGCGTATAATCAGTTTAATGAAAGTGGCTCGTTGAGCACAGCCGACATCCTGTTCGATGGTGACATTCGTGCATGGAAGAAACTGAATGCTTCTACCCGTATGATGCTTGCTATAAAACTGGCAGATGTGGATCCTGCCGAAGGACGCTCGCGTTTTGCTCAAGCTTACGCTGATGGCGGTATTGAAGAAAATGCCTATAATTTGAATTATACTTTTGAGGCCAATACTGTGGGATATTTATATTATAATGGCGTAAACTATAATTATAATTTTGTTCCTAATAAGTATTATGTAGATCAGTTGAAGGAATTGAAGGACAACCGTCTGTTCTCTACTTGTTCGCTGATTCCTTTTGGCAAGACACAGGCAGAGACAGGCGTGACAGATGAAGACCTGAAGAATTTTGATAAATACCAAGGTATGCCTTTGGGTATTGAGTCTGCAGATGTGAACACGTGGAATAAAGTCTGCTGTTTTTATAATCCTTCGCTTACACAGGTAACCTCTACTTTCCCTATTATTACTGCTTCTCGTATGCTACTTATCGAGGCTGAAGCTGCTCAACGTGGCTGGATTCAGGCTGATCCTGCCCAACTTTATGCAGCCGGTGTGAAGGCATCATTTGAACAATGGGGAGCCGAAGGTGTTGATGAATATTTGGTACAGGAAGCAGTTGCTTATACGGGTACTGATGCTGATAAAATTAATAAAATTGCTCTTCAGCGCTGGATCAGTGGCTTCATGGCTGATGGTTTTGAGGCATGGTCTGACTGGCGTCGTTTTGATATTCCGAAACTAGAAGTCGGTCCGGTTTGTACAACGATTGATCACATCCCTTATCGCCATCAATTTGATAGCGAAATTTATCAAGGTAATCTTGAAAATTATGAAGCTGCCGTGAAAGCAGATTTGAATGGTGATGATAGCCGTGAGCAACGAGTATGGTGGAATAGAAGATAAGATTTGAAGTATATAATTCTCTTTAAAGTTTCGTTTAAATATAGGGGACATTCTCAGTGATGAGAGTGTCTTCTTTTATTGAAATAAATCAAAAAATATATAGGATAAACGTTAGTTAAGACTAGGTAATTCATAAATTGCCTCGATGGATAGATATACGTATTGCTTTTTCTTATTCACTTTTGTTGTGTTTGGTTGGGTGGCATTTGAAGAATGTTATTGTTGGGATATTGAATTTTTATGAAGAAATTCTCCTGTTTTAAAGCATAAAAAAAGGCTATCTATCCCAGACAGCCAATCTTTTGTTAACCTTAAATCTAATACTATGAAAAACACACTGCAAAGATACGGACTTTGTTTATAATAGCAAGTTTTTAGTCTGTATTTCGCCGTTTTATAACATGCTTTATAAATATATCGCACCTTGTTAACAAATTAATTTAAAAATGTAAAGTTTTGTTTATTATGACCTTTCGGACTTTTTGTCTTATGAATGATAGAAGAGGGCAAATAAAAATAAAAGTATGTGATAGCTGTTTTTCTATTTCTTATTTTATATCTTTGATGTCACTTTACTGATTGAAAAAATAACAGTTACTTATGAAAAACAGACAGTTTATTGTATTTGCTCTTTTATTAGCATGTCCGTTGCTGTTACACGGACAGGAAACGTTTCTTTGTGGAAAAGAATCATGTAATAAAGGTTATATCCGGCATCCATGGTATGGAAAAAAGGTTGGTTATATAGGAGACTCGATAACTGATCCCAATTGTTATGGAGATAACATAAAAAAGTATTGGGATTTTTTGAAAGAATGGTTGGATATCACTCCTTATGTGTATGGAGTGAGTGGACGTCAATGGAATGATGTACCCCGTCAGGCAGAACAATTGAAAAAGGAGCATGGAGAAGAGGTTGATGCCATCGTGGTTTTGATGGGGACAAATGATTTTAATAGCAGTGTACCTGTCGGGACTTGGTTTACAGAGAAAGAAGAGCAGGTGATGGCTGCCCGTGGTGAAACTAAAAAACTGGAAACGCGTAAAAGGCGTGTTCCTATAATGACGAATGATACGTATAAAGGCCGTATTAATATTGGTTTGAGTCATTTGAAAAAATTGTTTCCCGATAAACAAATTGTTTTGTTGACCCCATTGCATCGTTCTTTAGCGGAATTCGGCGAAAAGAATGTACAACCGGATGAAAGCTATCAGAATAAATGCGGAGAATATGTGGATGCTTATGTACAGGGCATTAAGGAAGCAGGTAATTTGTGGGGAATTCCTGTAATAGATTTTAATTCGGTTACAGGTATGAATCCGATGATTGAAGAACAACTTATTTATTTCTATGATTCGGGCTATGATCGTTTGCATCCTAATACCAATGGTCAAGAACGTATGGCACATACATTGATGTATCAGTTACTTTCTTTGCCTGCATCATTCTGACAGTTGGACATTCATTTTTTTGTCTTTTTGGAAGAGTTTGTCTATTTAGGAGAACCTCCAATGTTTCGATATGAACTTGAAGAATTGAAAAAATGTTCAAATGGCAAATTGATGTTGTTTGAACATTTTTTTATTAGTTCTTATTTACTGAAAGAGTAATTGAACTATTGATTTTGAACAAATTTCTATATTCTTGTATCATTTTTTATGGTTTCTTTTCTTGTTCTTATTTACTTTTGCCTAAATCTTTTAACTTATAAAATGTATATGAAAAACATGAAATTAAAAGTATTACTTGTTTTATGTGCTTTACTCCTGTTATCGGCTTTTATTGCTGAGAGAAAAGACCCCATTACTATTTTTATGATTGGTGATTCTACCATGGCGAATAAAAGTCTGAAGAATGGTAATATAGAGCGTGGTTGGGGACAAATGCTTCCCGGATATTTTACGGAAGAGGTTGTGGTGGATAATCACGCTATGAATGGACGAAGTTCACTCAGTTTTATCAATGAAGGACGTTGGGACATAGTGCTTTCTAAAATTCATAAAGGTGATTATGTATTTATTCAATTCGGACATAATGATGAGAAACCTAGAGCCACATTACATACAGAGCCCGGAAGTACCTTTGATGATAATTTAAGACGTTTTGTGAATGAAACACGTGCTAAGGGAGGAAATCCTGTACTGTTCAATTCTATAGTTCGTCGTAATTTCCTTCCTAAAGGTGTGACGGAGATAAAGGGTAGTTATGAAAAAGAAGGTCCGGTATTGGTTGATACCCATGGGGAATATCTGGAATCTCCCCGTCGGGTGGCCGGAGAAATGAATGTACCTTTTATTGATTTGAATAAATTGACCCATGACTTGGTTACCGGTATGGGAGTCGAGAATTCAAGAAAATTGTTTATGTGGATTCCAGCAGGACAATATGAATTTTGTCCGGAAGGGAAAATTGACAATACTCACTTGAATATATATGGTGGACGTATAGTTGCCGGGTTGGTTGTGGACGCTTTGATGGAAGAAGTGCCGGCTTTGGCAAAATATGTGCGACGTTATGATTATGTGGTGGCGAAAGATGGGAGTGGGGATTTCTTTACAGTTCAGGAAGCAGTGAATGCGGCAGTTGGTGGGAGCAAGAAAACAATATCTATACTTGTCCGTCCGGGAGTATATGAAGAGCATGTTTCTATGCCGGAATCATCGCCTCGAATAGAATTGGTGAAACAGACAGGGGCTGAGATCAGGGATAACGGGTTCACACAAGATGTTTATGTGGCACCTTATAAGGGTGACAGAGTGTGTGCTATTAGTTATACATTTGATAGGAACAGGGGTAGGTACATGTACTGAACAATATCACATCGGGGGAGATAAGTTGAAATCGACTCCTGCGTCTTTAGATAAATGGGTGGAAAGCTTGGTAAGCTCCGGTAGATGGGGAGTTGGCAATGATACATGGAATATCGCAGGGATATAATGCTTTTCAAAATCCTGAAATATTGTGGGAATAGGTAAAGGCTATGGAAAATGAAATATGGGTGGGTACATTTAGAGAGGTAGTTGCTTATAACAAAAGAACGAGAAAAAAATCGCTTGAATGTGCTAGAAAACGGCTATAACATAACTCCTCATTTGGATATGAATGCACAATTATTTACAGAACCACTGACTATGGTATTGAAATCTGTGGGAAACAGAGTTTCGGAGATTAGGCAAGATGGGAAAAAGCGTTTTCTAAAGAAGGATGCTGATAAGGTTCTTTTCGATTTTAATCTTTATGGAGTGATGATTCAGATTCGTTTTATCTGAGGTGTTGGATATAGTTTTAAAACTAGAATAGGGAAATCCGTTAGTCTTTATTGTAACCATTTGAGGTGTGATAATAAGATTAACGGATTTGTTTTTTGCTCTTTTATAAAGTTACTCAGAATTAATTTCTAAATTTGTTCCCGTTAACTTTATTCCTTTTTCAAAAGAAATAAAATGGAAAACACAGAGAAACTGATTGTAGAACAACTGAAAAATGGCAACGAAGATGCTTATAAATACATCTATGATTATCATTATGTTCTTTTATGTCATGTAGCAAATCAATATTTGAACGATAATTTTTTATCGGAAACTATAGTTGGAGATGTAATATTTCACCTTTGGGAGAGCAGAGAAACTTTAAACATTACTATTTCTATTAGAAGTTATCTGATAAAGGCTGTTCGTAATCGTTGTATAGACTATCTGAAATCTAGATCTGAAAAAAAGGAAATTTCATTTTCAGTTTTAGTACCGGAAGAGATGTCTGAAGAAAAGTATTTGCAGTCGGATAATTATCCTTTGGGAATATTATTAGAACGTGAATTGGAGCATGAAATCCGTATGGCAATAGATAAACTACCGGTTGAATGTAGATGTGTTTTTGAAAAAAGTAGATTTGAGGAGAAAAAATATGAAGAAATTTCTCAGGAATTAGGTATTTCTATAAATACGGTTAAGTATCATATAAAGAATGCATTATCTTTCCTTCAGACTGAATTGAGCAAATATTTAATTGCTTTGATTTTATTTTTTTCGTGTTAAAGCAGAAAAAAGTTCTTTTAGGACTACCCTGTATTTAAAATAAATCGTCTTCACTTTAGAAACAACAAAGATGAAAGCAGAAAAAGAACATATTGATGAATTAATAGTATCCTATTTAAGTAATGAGTTGGATGGAAATGCTGTGCATGAACTGAAGGAGTGGATAGCTGCGTCTGTGGAAAATGAAAAGTATTTTATGCAGCGGCAAGAAATTTGGTTTTCTGCCATAAGTGTGAAAGAGGATGTTAAATATGATAAGAGCAAAGCATTTGAACAATTTAAAAATAGAATTGCTAATCAGAGGTTGAATGATAAAAGAGAACGTGAAAATTTCTGTTTGTCTAAATTTTGGCGTTATGCAGCTGTTATTGTTGTATTGTTCTCAGTTTCTTATTTTTCTTATTGGAGGGGTGGAATAAGTATAAAAGAGGTATTTTCGGATATCATTGTGGAGGCTCCTCTTGGTTCCAGAACAAAATTGACCTTGCCGGATGGGACATTAGTGTGGTTGAATGCCGGATCGCGTATAACATATTCACAAGGATTCGGAGTAGGGAATAGAAAAATAGAATTGATAGGAGAAGGGTATTTTGAAGTTAAACGAAATGAAGAAGTTCCATTTCTTGTGAAAACGAATAGTTTGCTGGTAAAGGTATTGGGAACGAAATTTAATTTTCGGGATTATCCGGATGATGCAGAAGCCATTGTTTCTTTGTCCGAAGGAAAAGTGGCATTGAATAATTTATTGAAAAAAGAAAAAGAAGCTTTTTTGTTACCCAATGAAAGGGTGGTTTTGAATAAAAAGAATGGCAGAATGCATGTGGAGTATTCTACTGTTTCCAATGCATTACAATGGACTAATGGATATTTATTTTTTGATGAGGAATTGTTGCCGGATGTTGTGAAGGAGTTAGAACGTAGTTATAATGTGAAAATACAAATAGCTAGTGATACTTTGAATACTTTCAGGTTCTATGGAAATTTCGTTCATCGTGAGCAAAATATTCAGGAAGTTTTGGAAGCATTATCTGCGACCCGTAAGATTCATTATATTATTGAAGGACACAATATAACTTTATATTAAGTAGGGAGTGGATTAAAATTGTTTAACCTTAAAATTAAAAGTATGAATAGAATTAGAGCTGTAATACTGTAATAGGGGTACGAAAGGGATGAAAAAGAAAAGGTGGGAAGATATAGGGATTTTCCCACCTTGATGAAATCTCTTTTTCGACTTACGATTGTGAGTGCGCTTTTAGAGAATGCAAAGTTAATGATTTTTCTCTTTAAAAGCTAAGTTCATTTAATTTTTTAATTAATAAATTACTAATTTATGAAAAACAAGAGAAAGGCCATATTATTGGTCGGGGCTTTGCTTTGCCTTAATTTGAATATCTTCTCACAGAATATACCATTGAAAATGAATAAAGTATCGGTGAAAAAAGCTATGACTGAGCTAAAAGAAAAAAGTGGATATTCATTTGTGTATATAGCTGGGGATTTAGATACGAAAAAGATTGTTGATATAGACGCTGAGCAACTGCAAGAAGTTATTGAGCAAATCTTGGAAGGACAAAATGTTTCTTATGAGATAAAAGATAAAAATATCATTATTCGGAAGAAGGAAGTAGAACAGTCCATGTTGAACGAGAAAAAATTACAAGATATTTCAGGGCTTGTGATGGATGTTATGGGAGAACCTATCGTAGGAGTTAATGTGATGGAAAAGGGGACTACTAATGGTACTATTACTGATATGGATGGTAAGTTTTTACTTAAAGCTCCTGCGAATGCAACTCTTATTATTAGTTTTATCGGTTATAAGACTCTTGCTGTTAATTTGGAAGGGGAAAAGAATGTGAATATAACTCTGAAAGAGGATTTGGAACAATTAGATGAAGTGGTGGTGGTTGGTTATGGAACTCAAAAAAAATCTAGTTTGACAGCATCCGTGGCGACAGTGCCTGCAAAAGAACTGAGTAAACAGATGGGGCATTCTGTTGCAGTTGCTTTGCAGGGGAGGGCTCCAGGAGTAGAAATATTGCAAAAGGGGGGAGAAGCTGGGGCAGATATCAAGATACTTGTTCGGGGAGCAGGTACATTTGGTGCTACTGAACCTTTATATGTTATTGATGGTGCATTTTCTAATAATGGGCTAAATTCGTTGAATCCTTCAGATATTGAATCAATAGAAATCCTGAAGGATGGTTCGGCGGCTGCCATTTATGGCTCTCGCGCTGCAAATGGGGTTGTGCTGATAACTACCAAGCATGGTCAAAAAGGTAAAGCAAAAGTTGAAATTTCTGCAAACTATTCTTTGCAGACTCCTTCTAAATATCTTGATTTTCTAGATGCAAATGAGCATCGCGAATATACTAAGCAAATTGTTGCAAATTCAACAAACCAGACTCAAGCTCCAGAAAATATTCATCCTACTAATCCTGATATTAATACTGACTGGCAAGATGCATATCTAAGAAATGCTCCTATGTATAATTTGAATGCTTCAATTTCTGGTGGTGGTGAATATTCAACTTTTAATACAAGTTTGGGGTATTTTGATCAGCAAGGTATTATGGAATTTTCTGGTTTTAAGAAATATAATGCACGTGTCAATGGAACGTTTAAGAAAGGACGTTTGACTGTTAGTGAAACTCTTTCTGCTGCTTTTACAAATAAGGAGCCTCAAGTAAGGATGGTGATGGGGATTCCTACTGTTCCAATGACTGATGTAGAGGGAAGGTATGTATCTGCAGGTAAAGATTATTATGTAAATGAAGGAAAAGTTACTAATCCGTTTGCATCTTATTCCAATACTGTTCGAAGAAATAAAACAGTTAATGTTACTGGTAGTTTGAATATAGGACTGAATTTATATAAAGGATTGGATTATAAGCTACTACTTGGAGGTGACTATATATCAACAAATAATATATCTCGGTCCATTGCTTTTGACTCCAATTGGGATGAGAATGGTAATGCAGATCCTGATTATAGCAGAACGATTAATTCACTATCTGAAAGTCGTGGACAGCGATTTAGTTATACAATTGATAACATTTTGACTTATAAGAATATGTTTGCTGGTCATACTATTGACGCAATGGTAGGTACAAGTTGGATGAGAGAATACTATAGAACTATGGGGATTGGTTCTGGTTCTACAGATTTGGGTGGTCCTAATATTACTATTTTTAATGGGAAAGGAGATATAACAAGTGAAGAATACAATTCAGCTTTACTCTCCTTTTTTGCTCGCTTGAACTATGACTATAAGGAGCGTTATCTTGTTTCTGCAAGTATTCGTAGTGATAAATCTTCCAAATTTGCTAAAGGAAATAGGGTCGGTTACTTTCCTTCGGTTTCAGTGGGTTGGAATATACATGAAGAGAATTTTTTTAATATAGAATGGATAAGTAAAATGAAGATTAGAGCTAGTTATGGTGAATTAGGAGCTAATTTTATAGATTCATATTCTTTCCTTTCTACGGCTTATGGTCCAATACCTTCTGTATTCGGTGAAAATCAGATTGGTCAAAGTAGTGTGATGAATGGTTATGTAACCAAATTTGCTCAGGAAAATTTGACTTGGGAAAAATCAATATCTAAAAACGTAGCATTGGAAATGGCTTTTCTGAATAATAAAATTTCTTTTACAGCTGAATATTTTTGGAAAGATAATAATGACTTACTTGCTCCATTACTTCCATTAGCATCGTCAGGGCAAACCATTATGACTAATGGGGGGGATTTGCCAGTCTTTAATTCTGCATCTGTTGAAAATAAAGGTTTTGAATTTACGGTAGGTTATCGTAATAATTGGAAGGATTGGAGTTTGGATGTTACTGCCAATATTTCGGCATTAAGAAATAAAGTAAAGAGTTTGGGTGAGGGAGTACAACCCATTAAGGCAGAGGTGATGATGAGTGGTTCTTTTAATGACCGTCCTACTATTACTAAACCGGGCTTGCCTATTGGTACCTTTTGGGGATATGTGGTGGAAGGTTTTGATAATGATGGTAATTTTATTTTTCAGGATAATAATGGTAGTGTGAATGGTGTATTGACAGGAAAACCGGATGGGAAGATTGATGAGAATGATAAAACGGATATTGGTAATCCTCATCCGGATTTTACTTATGGTTTAAATATAAATGTAGGTTATAAGAATTGGGATTTGACTGCTTTTTTCCAAGGAACGCAAGGTAACGATATTTTTGCTTTAATGAAATATGATTGGTATTTTGGAGGAGCTAATAGTGCTACCCTAAAGGATGCTTTCTATAATTCATGGACTCCGCAAAATCCTAATGCAGAAGCTCCTAAACTGAATAGTAAAAACAGTTCTGGCATAAACTCGCTTCCAAGTACATTCTATGTGGAGGATGGTTCTTATTTCAGATGCAAGAATCTACAAATCGGTTATTCCTTTAATAAGAAATTATTGCAAAAATTCCATATAGAATCATTTAGAATATATGCGGGGGTACAAAATTTATTCACTATCACAAAATATCCCTTGTATGATCCCGAAGTTAGTTCAAACGTGTTGTTTGACAGAGGTGTGGATGGTTTCTGGCAAGCACAGGAAAGTCCTCATGAAGCAACAATGAATTCTAGAGTATATAATCTTGGTGTCAATTTAACTTTCTAAAAACAGAATAAGTATGAAAATAATGTTGCGTAAAATTATAGTTATCATTATCAGTTTTGTAACTATTGGAATGATGGGCTCATGTGAAGATATTTTTAATGATTTGGCGGTGAATCCTAATCAATCAGACGTTAATTCATTTTATACTACACTAGAAAATTGTAATAAGGGAATTCTTGGTATCTATGGGTATATTTCGACTCCTCGTAATTTGGGAGCTTGTGGATTTGGTTTGATGTTGACTCGTAGTGATGAGGGGTGTTCGGTAGCTGATTATGGAGTACCAGGTGCTTATAATGAAGAGTTTACCCCTTCTTATTATTCATTGGTTCAACCTTTTCAGTTAATGTATACAGCTGCTTCCCAAGCTAACCAAATGATTGAAAGTCTTACTGAAATAGAATTCAGCAATAAAGAATTACAGGATGCATATTTGGGGGAGGCTTATTTTCTTCGTGCATTTACACATTTCTTTTTATTCATCAATTATAGGAATATTCCTTTGATTAAAGAATTGCCTAAGGCTCCTAATGAATATAAGCCTCAGGCAACACCTGAAGAGGCTTGGGATTTTATTATAGATGATCTGATCAAAGCTAAAGATTTACTTCCTGACAAGAATTTTTGGGATGCTAAAAATAAAGGACGTGTGACGAAAGCTTCTGCTTATGCACTTTTGGGTAAGTCATATCTTTATAGATCCGGTATTGAACCCAAATATGGAACTTCACAAACAACTTATTATAATGAGGCTGCTGCGGCTTTTGCAGAAATCATTAATGGTAATTGTGGAAACTACAGATTGGTAGATGACTATTCATGGAACTTTGATGTGGCACATGAAAATAATGATGAATCTATTTTTGAAGTACAATTTGTCGGAGTGTTGAATACAGGATTTAACCCAGGATTTGTGGACAGTGGGTTGTTCAATGATGTCCGGTGTAAAATGTGTATAATGAATAGAAGTAGAAATTCGAATAGTTCTGCACAGGTTATGCACAATTGGTTATATGATAAATTTGTAGCGTCAAAAACAGTGACAGGAGAAACTGATCCACGTATGTTTGGTTCGTTTGTTTTTAATGATAATGTATCGGAGATTATACGTCCGAAAGGTATGAAGGTTACTTTTCTTGAAGGGAAGGATTGGGAAGCAGAAATGGGTTCAAAGGAAGGAACATTTGGTGAACAATATGAGTTGGCAATGGGATATAAAATGTGTAGTAGGAAATGGTTGGATTGGACCTTACCTCCGACAGATGATGCTGGTGGGCATTTTTTTAATGGACGTGCACAAGGAGTAAACTGGAGAATGATTCGTTATTCGGATGTTTTGCTGATGTATGCTGAAGCTGTAGTAATGGGAGGGAAAGCCACTGCAAACATAACCCCGTTAGAAGCAATAAACAAAGTACGCGATAGGGTAGGAGTACCTCATGTAACAGAAGCTAATATGAGAACTATTGAAGATGAACGTATTCTAGAACTTACCTATGAAGGCTTCCGATTCTTTGACTTGCTTCGTTGGGGTAAAGTAGTAGAGCGTTTTCGCGAATTGGAAAATACTGATCCTTTGTTTAAAAGGTTTAGCAGGGCTCAATATATGGGGTTTAAGGAAAATAAGAATGAATGGGTTCCATTGCCAATTGATGAAGTAGAGGGTAATCCATATATCACTAAAAATAATCCAGGATGGTAATTAAAAATAGAATAATTATGAAAGTATTTTATTATATTATATGTGCAGCTTGCTTTGCCGGCTGTGTGTCATCTTCCAATGATAAAACGGTGAAAGAGAATGGTAGAACATTGCATAATGGCATTGTGCTGCCCGAGCAATGGCCTCCTAGTATGATTGATGATGGAGTACGTTGCGAAATGTCTTTACCTTATATTTCAAACAAACCGACTGTTATTTCTGTAAATCTAGGACGCCAATTATTCGTTGATGATTTTTTAATTGCAGAAACAGATATGGAGCGTGTTTCCCATAAGGCTATGTTCTATGAGAATAATCCGGTACTTGCTCCGGATAAGGAGTGGGAATACACTTTTGAACGTGCTCCTTATGCTGCTCCTTTCAGTGATGGAATATGGTATGATGAAAGCGAACAAAAATTTAAAATGTGGTATTTGGCTGGTGCCGGATCTATGCACAAACATCGTCAAAGCTTTTATACTTGTTATGCGGAGTCAAAAGATGGGAAGCATTGGGAAAAAGTGAATATGGATATAGTGCCGGGTACGAATATTGTAGATACTTGTGATCGGGATGCGGCTACAGTTTGGCTCGATAAAATGTGTCCAGAACCAGAAAAACGTTTCAAATTCTTCAATGTGGAAAAACATAGTGGAGGATGGAAAATAATTTTAAAATATTCAAAAGATGGTATTCATTGGTCGGAAGGAGTTGCGCAATCAGGACCGGTGGGGGATCGTACCACTGCTTTCTATAATCCGTTTACTCAAAAATGGGCTATTAGTCTACGGCAGGGGAGTAAAGCAGACGGACGCTCTAGAGGCTATTTGGAAAATGAAGATCCAGAGATGGCAGTTAGCGTGGCGCATTCATTGGCTAAAGGAATAAAGGATAAAAATATAGTTTTGTGGTTTACTCCTTCCGATAAGGAACTGCCACATCCTGAATTTCCTGATGTGCGTCCAGCCATTTATAATTTTGATGCTATGCCTTATGAAAGTGTTATGCTAGGGTTCTATGCTATGTGGAAAGGACCAGAGAATGATCTCTGTGGTAAGTTAGGTATTCAGAAAAGAAATGAAATAGGGATGGGATATAGTCGGGATGGTTTTCATTTTTATCGTCCCAGTTATGAACCTGTTATGGGAGTAAATGAAACGGAAGGGGCATGGAACTGGGGAAATATGCAGTCTATTATTGGCGTACCTCTCATTGTTGGTGATTCTTTGTATTTGTATTCTAGTGGAAGAATGAAGAATAAAGTGATGTGGGATGGATTTACTTCTACTGGGTTGGCAACTTTACGTCGTGATGGGTTCGTTTCCATGCATACAGACACAGAAGGGGTACTTGTTACCGAGAAAATAAAGTTTGATGGTAATCATTTTTTTGTGAATGCACAAGCAAAGGATTTGCAGGTGGAGATAATGGATGAAAATGGTAATGTGATTACGGGATTTTCCAGAGAGGATTGTAAGGAAATGAATGATTTGAACAGTACTAAACAATTGGTAACTTGGAAATCAGGTAAAAAACTTGCTGCTCTTTCAGGCAAGATAGTTAAAGTGAAGTTTTATGTTACTTGTGGAGATTTATATGCTTTTTGGATTTCTCCATGGGACACAGGAGAAAGTAGGGGATATACAGGTGGTGGTGGTCCGGGACTCAATCCTTGTGGAATCGATATTAAATAACTGATATGTATAAAACATAGTTGTGTTACATCGTGTATTTTGTTGGTGGCTGCTTCATGAGAATGAAGCAGTCATTTTTTGTATTACAGATAAATTTTGCTTGGTTGAGCTAAGTCAATATTTAAGTATGAGGAAAATGTAGACATAAAAAAAGGAGCAACGCCTTGCTCCAACCTTTGTTAACCTTAAATCTAATACTATGAAAAACACGTTGCAAAGGTACGTGTTTTAGTGAATTTTGCAAATAAAACAACTAAAAAAATATGTTTTCTAACACGTTTTAATACTTTTGTCCTATTTGTTAAGGATGAGGACTTTTTTTATTTACTTGTATTTTGTCTTTTTTACATATAAAACCGTATATTTGTTGCCACTTTTGCAAAAGGATAAAAACGAATGGTTTCAGTAGATAATTTGAAAGTAGAGTTTGGAGTAACGCCTCTGTTTGAGGATGTGTCATACGTTATCAATAAGAGAGATCGTATTGCGCTGGTCGGGAAGAATGGGGCCGGTAAGTCTACTATGCTTAAGATATTGGCAGGAATACAGGCGCCTACTTCAGGTAGTGTTTCTGTTCCGCGTGATGTGACGATAGGCTATCTGCCTCAAGTCATGATTCTGAGTGATAAACATACTGTGATGGAAGAGGCGGAGATGGCTTTTGAACATATCTTTGAGTTGCAGGCTAGTATTGAGAGAATGAATCAGGAGTTGGCGGATAGAACAGATTATGATTCAGAAAACTATCGTAAACTGATTGAGAAATTCACCCATGATAATGAACGCTTTTTGATGATGGGAGGTACCAATTATACAGCTGAGATAGAACGTACATTGATGGGGTTGGGATTTAGCCGGGAGGATTTTAACCGTCCTACATCTGAGTTCAGTGGTGGATGGCGTATGCGTATAGAGTTGGCCAAGTTGCTGTTGCGACGGCCCGATGTGTTGCTGTTGGACGAGCCTACCAATCATCTGGATATAGAAAGCATTCAATGGTTGGAAAACTTTTTGAAGACAAGTGCGGGAGCCGTTGTATTGGTGAGCCACGACCGTGCATTTATTAATAATGTGACCAATCGTACGATTGAAATATCTTGCGGGCATATCTATGATTATAAAGTGGCTTACGATGAGTTTGTGGTATTGCGCAAAGAACGTCGTGAGCAGCAATTGCGTGCATACGAGAACCAGCAGAAGCAAATTCAGGATACAGAAGATTTCATAGAGCGTTTCCGTTATAAGGCTACCAAGGCTGTACAGGTGCAGAGCCGTATCAAGCAATTGGAAAAAATAGTTCCTATTGAAATTGATGATGAAGATAATTCAGCCTTGCGGTTGAAGTTTCCGCCTGCCATGCGTTCCGGCAATTATCCGGTCATTTGTGACGGGGTGAAGAAAGCATATGGCAGTCATATCGTTTTTCACGATGTGACTTTGACTATTAATCGAGGTGAGAAGGTAGCTTTTGTCGGAAAGAATGGGGAAGGTAAGTCCACTTTGGTGAAATGTATAATGGACGAAATCCCATACGAAGGTAAACTGACCATCGGGCACAACGTACAGATTGGTTATTTTGCTCAGAATCAGGCTCAGATGTTGGATGAAAATCTGAGTGTCTTTGATACGATTGATTATGTGGCAAAAGGGGATATTCGTTTGAAGATTCGTGATATTCTGGGAGCATTCATGTTTGGAGGTGAGGCTTCTGATAAAAAAGTAAAGGTACTGTCGGGTGGGGAGCGGAGTCGTCTTGCCATGATAAAACTTTTGTTAGAACCGGTGAATTTCCTTATTTTGGACGAACCTACCAATCATCTGGATATGCGTTCAAAGGATGTATTGAAAGAAGCTATCAAGGAATTTGATGGAACGGTGATTGTTGTTTCTCATGACCGTGAGTTCTTGGATGGACTGGTGACCAAAGTTTATGAATTCGGAGGTGGAGTAGTAAAAGAACACATTGGCGGCATTTATGATTTTTTACAGAAAAAGAAAATAGAGAGTCTGAATGAGTTGCAGCTTTCGGCTTCTCCTACTATGTCTGCCACTAAAAAGGAAGAACTCGAAACGGTTAGTGAGAACAAATTATCTTATGAGGCGCAAAAGGAATTGAATAAGAAAATTCGCAAATTGGAGAAACGAATTGCGGATTGTGAACAGAAAATAGAAAAGCTGGAAACTGAGATTGGCGAGGTGGAAGCTGATATGGCTACTCCCGAAGGTGCATCGGATATGGCTTTGTATGAAAAGCATCAGAAACTGAAAAAGGACTTGGATCAGACGGTAGAAGAATGGGAAACCGTTTCTATGGAATTAGAAGAGATGCAGGGAAGTTAAAGTATGTATCATATATATAGAACAAATGAAAGCAAAACATTATTTACCAATGGCTGTATTGGCTCTGGCAGTAGCTGCCGGATGTGACAGTAAAAAGGAAGCCGTCATGACTTCGGGTATAGACTTGACAAATTTGGACACTACGGCTGTTCAAGGAGCTGATTTTTATCAGTATGCTTGTGGCGGATGGATGAAGAAACACCCTCTGACCAATGAATATTCCCGTTTTGGCTCATTCGATATGCTTGCTGAAAATAATCGGGAACAACTGAAAGGATTGATTGTGGAAATTGCTGCCGGGCAGAATGCGCAAGGTACAATAGGTCAGAAAATAGGGGATATCTATAAATTGGCTATGGATAGTGTGAAACTGAATGCGGATGGAGTAACTCCTATTCAAGCTGATTTGGAAAAGATTGCTTCAGTGAAGGATAAATCGGAAATAGTTCCTTTGATGGCGGAACTGGCTCATAGCGGTGTATTCCCTTATTTCAGTTTCTATGTGGGTGCCGATATCATGGACAGCAAGAGCAATTTGTTTCAATTGTATCAAGGGGGTATCAGTCTGGGTGAAAAAGAATATTATCTGGACAATGATGATGTGACTGTCAATATCCGTAATAAGTATAAGGAACATATTGTAAAGATGTTCCAATTGGCTGGTTTTGATGAGGCTGCCGCTAAAAAGAAAATGGAGGCTGTAATGGATATCGAAACCCGTATTGCAAAAGCTTCTTTCAGTGCGGTGGAACAGCGTAACCCTGCGGCCAATTATCATAAAATGTCTTTGGATGAATTAAAGAAAGAGATTCCGGGCATTGACTGGGATGCTTTCTTGAATGGTATAGGCGTGAAAGGGGTGACTGAACTGAGTGTTTCTCAAGTGGAGCCGATTAAAGAGGTTGAGAAAATTATCAATAGCTTGCCGGTTGAAAATCAGATTGCTTATATGCAATGGAGTCTGATAGACAGGGCTGCCGGTTACTTGAGTGATGATTTGGTGGCACAAAATTTTGATTTTTATGGAAAAACACTATCCGGCAAACAGGCTAACCAACCTCGTTGGAAGCGTGCTGTAAGTACTGTAAATGGAGTACTGGGTGAAGCGGTAGGTCAGATGTATGTGGAGAAATATTTTCCGGCAGCCGCAAAAGAACGTATGGTGCAGTTGGTAAAGAATCTGCAGACCGCATTGGGAGAACGTATTCGGAATTTGGAATGGATGGGTGACAGCACAAAGATTAAAGCTATTGAGAAGTTGAATTCTTTTTATGTAAAGGTAGGCTATCCTGATAAGTGGAGGGATTATACCGGTTTGAATATTGAAAAAGATTCTTATTGGGCCAATGTGAAGCGTGCTACAGAATTCGAACTGGATTATATGTTATCCAAGGCAGGAAAGCCGGTTGACAGAGATGAATGGGGAATGACTCCGCAGACTGTCAATGCATATTATAATCCGACCACGAATGAGATTTGTTTTCCGGCGGGTATTCTTCAATATCCGTTTTTTGATATGAATGCTGATGATGCATTTAATTATGGAGCTATTGGCGTGGTTATCGGTCATGAAATGACTCATGGATTCGATGATCAGGGACGTCAGTTTGATAAGGATGGTAATTTGAAAGATTGGTGGACAGCCGAAGATGCCAAACGTTTTGAAGAACGTGCTCAGGTAATGGTGAATTTCTTTGATAGCATCCAGGTTTTGCCGGGACTCAATGCCAACGGTTCTTTGACTTTAGGTGAGAATATAGCCGATCATGGTGGTTTGCAGGTTTCTTTCCAGGCGTTCAAGAATGCGACAAAAGATGCTCCCCTGCCGGTAAAAGACGGATTTACTCCGGAACAGCGCTTCTTCTTGTCATACGCCGGAGTGTGGGCTGGCAATATCCGCGACGAGCAGATTCGTTTGCAAACCAAGTCTGATCCACATTCATTGGGCAGATGGCGTGTGAACGGAGCACTCCCTCAAATAGGTGCATGGTATGATGCTTTTGGCATTAAAGAGGGGGATCCTATGTATTTGGCTCCTGAAAAACGTGTTTCTATTTGGTAAGCTTTGTATGTAAAAGATAATAAGAAAGCATGGTAATTGCTGAGAATTCGGCATTTACCATGCTTTCTTTTTGGAATTTACATGATAAACACCTATTTTTGTGCCCGATGAAACGGAGACGATACATAGCATGGGTATTGATGTTGGTCAGCATTATCATGTTGACAGCATCTGTTCTGCCTCATCATCATCACCGGGAAATTCTTTGTTTGCAGCATGATATGACTTTGTGCGGCTGTCAATGTTCCGTGCAGCATCAGCAGCATAATAATAGTTCTGATGAGAATCATACATGTAATGCCGGATGTGTGACCAAGTTTAAAAGTGTAACTCCGGATCGGGCCCAAGACAGTGTTTCTCCTGATTATTCGTTTTGTTTGCTGTTATATACGGTGACGGATGTATTGGCGCTTTCATTGCGGTTGACAGAACACAACACATTACCTTATAATTACTATTTAGAAAAACTGCATTCTACGTGTCTTCCCCACGTAAAGGGGTTGCGTGCTCCTCCTTGCGATGTTCTTGCTTAACAGATAGAAAGTTTATCTTTTTATCCGCAACTTTGTTGCATTTTCTTTACACTAATTTTGCATTTAATAAAAAGTAAGAACAAATAATATCATCATGAAGAAACTTATCTTTATGGGAGTCTTAGGCTTGTTCCTCTTAGGCTCTTGCAACAGTAAATCGGGTCATGATCACGAAGGACACGATCATGGAACGGAGGAAGCACATAATCACGACCACGAAGGGCATGACCATAATCACGAAGGGCATGACCATGAAAAAGAAAACCACGACCATGAGAATGAAGGTCACGAAGGGCATAATCATGAAGCGGAAGCTTCTGCAGCCGGACATTCCGATGAGATAATTCTGGCTCCAGAAAAAGCAAAAGCAGCCGGGGTAGAATCGGAAATAATCCGGCCTGAATCATTCCGTCAGGTGATAACGACCAGCGGTCAGGTGCAGGCAGCACAAGGCGATGAAAGCGTAGTAGTCGCCAATGTAGCCGGTGTGGTTTCTTTCCGCCATCCGGTAACGGACGGTATGAGTGTGAGCAAGGGGGCTCCCATTCTGAATATCTCTGCTGAGAATATGCCGGACGGAGACCCTGTAAAACGTACCCGTATCGCATATGAAACCGCCAAAAAAGAATATGAACGTGCCGCCAAGTTGGTAAAAAGTCAGATAATATCGCAGAAAGATTTCAATGCCATTAAGGAGAGTTATGAAAATGCATTATTGGCATACGAGGCTATTTCAAAGAACCAGACCAAGACAGGTGTGTCCGTCACAGCTCCTTTAGGTGGTTATATCAAGAATTGTCTGGTGCAGGAAGGTGACTATGTGTCGGTAGGCCAGCCTTTGGTGAGTATCACTCAGAACCGTCGTCTGTTCCTTCGTGCAGATGTTTCCGAGAAATATTATGGTTATCTGCATAGCATCCAGTCGGCAAACTTCAAGACTCCATACGATAATAAGGTATATGAGCTGGGTGAGTTGAAAGGGCGTCTGCTTTCTTATGGTAAAGCATCCGGTGGTACTTCTTTTTATGTGCCTGTAACTTTCGAATTTGATAATCGGGGAGATGTGATTCCCGGTTCGTATGTGGAGGTGTATCTGCTCTCGTCGGAAATGCCCGATGTGCTGGCCTTGCCTGTTACGGCACTGACCGAAGAACAAGGTTTGTACTTTGTTTATCTGCAACTGGATGAGGAAGGATATAAGAAACAGGAGGTAACTTTGGGAGCGAGCAACGGAAAGAAAGTGCAGATTCTGACCGGTTTGAAAGCCGGTGACCGTGTGGTAACAAAGGGAGCTTATCAGGTGAAATTAGCGTCGGCTAGCAATGCGATTCCGGCTCATAGTCATGAACATTAATCAGCCGTCCTATGCTAAATAAGATTATACATTTTTCCCTTCAGAACCGTATATTGGTTCTGGTGGCGTCGGTTTTGCTGCTTATCGGCGGTACTTACACGGCTTTTCATACGGAAGTCGATGTGTTCCCCGATTTGAATGCGCCGACTGTAGTGATTATGACCGAAGCGAATGGTATGGCCGCCGAAGAGGTGGAACAATTGGTAACCTTTCCTGTAGAAACTGCCGTGAACGGTGCGACCCATGTGCGCCGGGTGCGTTCATCTTCCACCAATGGCTTTTCCGTTGTGTGGGTGGAATTTGAATGGGATACCGATATCTATCTGGCCCGTCAGATTGTCAGTGAGAAATTGTCCTTGGTCAGCGAGGAGCTGCCCGAGAATGTAGGTAAACCTACCATGGGACCTCAGTCTTCTATTTTAGGTGAGTTGCTGATTATCGGTCTGACTTCGGATACTACTTCCATGCTCGATCTCCGTACACTGGCAGACTGGACTATCCGTCCGCGCCTGCTCTCTACGGGAGGTGTGGCACAGGTTGCCGTGCTGGGAGGTGATATCAAGGAATATCAGGTGTTGCTTGACCCTGCCCGCATGAAACATTACAATGTTACGTTGGCAGAGGTGATGAACGTTACCCGTAACATGAATCAGAATGCCAATGGCGGAGTGATTTATGAATATGGAAACGAATATATTGTTCGCGGGGTGCTTTCCAGTCATGATGTGGATCAGTTGTCACGTTCCGTCATCAAGACGGTGGAAGGGGTGCCCGTTACATTGGAGGATATTGCCGATGTGAAGATTGGTTCGCAGGAACCCAAACTGGGTACTGCTTCGGAGAGAGGAAAACCTGCCGTACTGCTGACCGTTACCAAACAACCCAAGACCGGGACTATTGAACTGACAGAGCAGTTGGAAGCCGCATTGAAGGATTTGCAGAAGAATCTTCCGGCTGATGTACACGTTTCTACAGATATTTTCCGTCAGAGCCGTTTTATTGAAAGCTCTATCGGTAATGTGAAGGATTCGTTGTATGAAGGTGCTGTTTTTGTGGTGATTGTTCTCTTCCTGTTCCTTGCCAATGTACGTACCACGGTTATTTCATTGGTAACCCTTCCGTTGTCATTGATTGTTTCTATATTGACTCTTCACTATATGGGACTCACCATCAATACCATGAGTTTGGGTGGTATGGCCATTGCCATTGGTTCGTTGGTGGATGATGCCATTGTGGATGTGGAAAATGTATGGAAGCACTTGCGTGAGAATCGCTTGTTGCCCGAAGGGGAACGTAAGAGCGTGATTGAAGTCGTGTTCAATGCTTCGAAGGAAGTGCGTATGCCTATCTTGAATTCTACCTTGATTATTGTAGTCAGCTTTGTTCCTTTGTTTTTCCTGACAGGAATGGAAGGGCGTATGCTGGTTCCGTTGGGCATTGCCTTTATTGTGGCGTTGTTTGCTTCTACGGTAGTGGCTTTGACGCTGACTCCGGTACTGTGCAGCTATCTGTTAGGTAATAATAAAAGCAAAGGATTGCCCAAAGAGGCATTTGTGGCCGTATGGATGAAAAAGCATTACCGCAATGCCTTGTTATGGTCCTTGAATCATAAATCCGCAGTATTGGGTTTTACGGGTGGACTGTTTGTGGTGGCATTGGTTATGTTTTTTACATTAGGACGCAGTTTCCTGCCATCTTTCAATGAAGGTTCGTTCACCATTAATATCAGTTCATTGCCGGGAATTTCTTTGGCAGAATCGGATAAAATGGGACACCGTGCAGAAGAGTTGCTGATGTCTATTCCCGAAATACAGACTGTAGCCCGTAAAACGGGACGTGCCGAACTGGATGAGCATGCATTAGGGGTTAACGTGAGTGAAATTGAGGCCCCGTTTGAATTGAAAGACCGTTCCCGCCAGGAATTGGTAGCCGATGTGCGTGCCAAGTTATCTACCATTACCGGTGCGAATATCGAAATAGGCCAACCTATCAGCCACCGTATCGATGCCATGCTTTCGGGTACCAAAGCCAACATTGCCATCAAACTGTTTGGTAATGATTTGAACAAGATGTTTGCCATCGGTAATCAGATAAAGGATGCCATCAGCAGTGTGGAGGGTATTGCCGACTTGAATGTGGAACAACAAATCGAACGTCCGCAGCTCAAGATTGTTCCCAAACGCGAGATGCTTGCCAAATTCGGTATTTCTTTACCGGAGTTTGCCGAGTTTGTATCAGTGAACATGGCGGGTGAAGTCGTTTCACAGGTATATGAAGAAGGCAAAGCGTTTAATCTTATTGTCCGTACCAAGGATGAGGTGCGTGATGAGATGGAGAAGGTGCGCAACCTGATGATTGATACCGGTGACGGTCAGAAAATCCCTGTCAACTATGTAGCCGATGTGGTTTCTGCCATGGGACCGAATACCATCAGCCGTGAGAACGTGAAGCGTAAGATTGTGATTTCGGCCAATACCAGCGGTCGTGATTTGCGCAGCGTGGTGAATGATATACAGGAACGGATTGATGCGCAAATCAAGCTTCCCGAAGGATATCATGTGGAATATGGCGGTCAGTTTGAAAGCGAGCAGGCGGCCAGCCGTACGCTGATGCTCACTTCGTTTATGAGTATCGTGGTTATCTTCCTGTTGCTTTATACCCAGTTTAAGAATGCAGCCCAAAGTGGAGTCATTTTGTTGAATTTGCCTTTGGCGTTGATTGGTGGGGTATTTGCATTGATGATAACAACGGGTGAGATAAGCATTCCGGCTATTATCGGCTTTATCTCGTTGTTTGGCATTGCTACCCGTAATGGTATGTTGTTGATAAGTCATTACAATATGTTGCGCGAAGAAGGTATGGAGTTGAAAGAAAGCATTCTCCACGGTTCGTTAGACCGTTTGAACCCTATCCTGATGACTGCGTTATCTTCCGCGCTGGCTTTGATACCTTTGGCATTCCGTGGCGATTTGCCGGGTAATGAAATACAAAGCCCGATGGCGAAAGTTATTCTTGGAGGTCTTTTGACATCGACTTTCCTGAACGCTTTCATTATTCCGATTGTTTATGAACTGATGAACCGAAAGAAGAAATAATAGAAATAATATGAAACGAATCTTAGTTATAATAGCCCTCTGCTCTCCCTTGCTGATGCAGGCTCAGAGTATTGAGCACATTTTGAAAAGCATCGAGCAGAACAATAAAGAGCTCAAGGCACAGAAACATGCCGCCGATGCGACCAAGATGGAAAACCGGACAAACAACAACTTGCCTGATCCTACGGTGAGCTACAGCTCTTTTTACAGTAATGGTGCCGAAGGTGGTCACGGTACGGAATTCGTTGCTTCGCAAGGTTTTGATTTTCCTACTCAGTATATTGCCCGCAACCGGCAGGCTACTTTGCAGAACGAAGCGGTGGACAAGCAACAACAGGCTGCCCGCCGGGATATTCTGCTGAATGCGAAGAATCTCTGTCTGGACCTTATTCTGTTGAATCAGGAAAAGACATTGATGGATATCCGTATGAAAAATGCGGATGAATTACAGGCACTTTATGAAAAACGTCTGACTACCGGTGATGCGAATATACTGGAAGTCAACAAAATCAAGATGGAGCGTATGAACGTGCAGACGGAAGTTGCCCAAAATAGCGCAGCTCACCGCACTGCCTTGCAGTCTCTGCTTGCCATGAACGGTAACATGCCTTTGGAGTTTGCTGAAACCACGTATCCTGCCATACAGGAAATCAATGATTACAATGTTATGAGGGATGAAGTGATGGCGTCAGACCTTGACTTGCAGGCCGCCGCCGCCACTGCCCGTGCCGCCGAGAAGCAGGTTTCGGTAGACCGCCAAGGATGGTTGCCGAAGCTGGAAGCCGGCTTTCGCCGTAACACGGATGATGCGGTTTCGATGAATGGTTTTGTGGTAGGGGGCTCCTTGCCTTTGTTTCAGAATCGTAAAAAGGTAAAGATAGCCAAGGCACAGGCTATCAGCGCTCAGCTTATGCAAGAAAGTGCTAAAGACCGGGTCGAGGCTTCCCTGATGTCTCTTTTCAATGAGATGCAGCAGTTGAAGGATGCCATGAATGCGTATGATGTCTCTTTGATGTACCATTCGCTGGATTTATTGAAGCAGGCATTGACCGAAGGACAAATTTCATTGATTGAATATTTTGTGGAAACGGAAAGTATTTATAAGAATCTTCAGGCGTATATGCAGATTGAGAACCAATACCAGAAGGTGATGGCGAATATTTACAAGAATAACCTATAAAATGTTAGGACTCGGTAAAATCTGTCATTTGATTATTATAAGGATGAAGAAATAATCCAAATAATATTAATGATTTGTCTGTTTGGAATACAATAGGATAGGGGTTATGTTATATAGGCATGACCCCTAAAACTATAAATATGGATAACTTGAAATTACTGGCAATAGTAACCGGAGAAGGCGAATTTGTGAATAAGAATTTAAGAACCGGATTATGGCTGAGCGAACTCACCCATATTTATCACGGCGCCAAAAAGCAAGGAATAGAAATTACCGTTGCCAGTCCCAAAGGAGGCGATACTCCTATCGATCCGGAGAGTTTGAATCCCTTACTCATGGATGAGATAACTAAAACCTGTTGGGAAGATTCCATATTTAAGAATGTATTGCAGCATACTAAAAGTTTGGATGAAGTCTCCGAATTTCAGTTTGATTGCGTTTATTTGGCGGGAGGACATGGTTCCATGTATGATTTTCCGGATAATATTGTCCTGCAAGCCATCTTAAAAAAGCAATATGAAAATGAAAAGAAGGTGGCAGCCATTTGTCACGGTGTTTGTGGATTGTTGAATGTGACGTTGGCTTCCGGCGAATATCTGGTTAAAGATAAGAAGCTTACAGGATTCAGCCGGGCTGAAGAAATTCTGGCAAGAAAGGAAAGGGTCGTGCCTTTCGATTTGGAAACCGAACTGAAAGACAGAGGTGCCCGCTACGAGAAAGCATTGATTCCGATGACTTCAAAAGTCGTTATTGACGGTAATCTGTTTACCGGAGAGAATCCGTTCAGTTCCAAGAAAATGGCAGAAGTCATCCTGCAATGTTTCAGTAAGAAATAAAGTTATTAATTTGAATAGGAAATGAATTTAGAAGAGGTATTGAACTTCCGCCGGTCTGTGCGGAGGTATGATAAAAATAAACCGATAGACCCGGAAAAGGTGAAACATTGTCTTGAACTGGCTACGCTGGCTCCCAATAGTTCCAATATGCAATTGTGGGAATTTTATCAAATAACGAATCCCGGACTGATGGCGAAAGTTTCAGAAGCTTGTTTAGGGCAGTCGGCTGCTTCTACGGCTTCGGAAATTGTTGTTTTTGTTACTCGTCAGGATTTGTATAAAAAGCGTGCTAAATTTGTGCTTGACTTTGAAGAAGGAAATATCAGGCGTAATAGTCCGAAAGAGCGTCAGGAAAAACGTATTAGGGACAGGAAGCTGTATTATGGTAAACTGATGCCTTTCATTTATGCAAGGTTTTTCGGGCTTCTAGGGCTTTTCAGGGTGATATTGGCGAGAACCATCAGCCTGTTCCGCCCTATGATGCTGGAAGTTTCGGAATGCGATATGCGTGTGACGGTAAATAAATCCTGTGCCCTTGCTGCCCAAACCTTTATGATTGCCATGGCAAACGAAGGCTATGACACTTGTCCGCTGGAAGGTTTTGACAGCAGGCGGATGAAGAAACTATTGAAGCTGCCCCATGGGGCAGGCATCAATATGGTTATACCTTGCGGCATACGGGATGGGAACAAAGGCATTTGGGGAGAACGGGGCAGGGTTCCTTTCGATGAAATCTATCATAGGATATAAGAGAACAGGGTATTCCTAGCGGGTGATGAAGGTGTATTCCCTTAGATATTCCATCAGCATGCCGAATCGCTCTTCCTGAGTGTGCTTGGAAGAAGACGTCTTGAAACCGTATGTGGGGTCTGCGTGTTCCAGTTCCTTTTCACCCTTTCTGTATACTTCTTTGACAAAATGGCGTGTCGGATTGAATTTGACACTGTCGAAGTGCTTTGGCCGGAAATTATAAGAATGCCGGTTACATCCTTTTTTTGATTCTCGATAAAATCCGGAAACGGTTGTTGTTCGGACGGCATAAAAAATGTGCCTGAAGAATTGGGCTGCCTTTTATGACAGAGTGACTTCCGGCACATTTTTTCTTGTTTATTCCTGTTTATTTCTTTTTCTTCTTAGCTTCTTTCGCCCATTCTTTAGCTCCCTGCTCTTTCAGTTTCGCGGTGAAAGCCTTTGCTTTTTCCATGCTTGCGTTTTCGTCTTCGGGTGAAGCGTATGCATGCTTGTAACCTTTGGTCACGTTCCATTCACCTCGTGTGAAGTCCGGGAAGGCTACTGCCGCACAGCCGTTATCCATAGAGATAGCTCCCAGTTCGGCCAAACAGCACCATTCGGCCAGGTCATATACATCCATGTCCAAAGGCAGTCCGTTTTGCAGGCAATATACCAGACGGCTGTCCATGATGAAGTCCATACCGCCATGGCCGCCGACTTCTTTTGCCATTTCACCATATTTCTTTAAAATAGGATGCTGGTATTTCTCAACAAGTGCTTCCATTTCTGCCTGGGGTAAGAATCCGTGAGAGTTCAAATCGTCTACTTTGGGTTGCACACCCGATGCGGTCAGTTGTGCTGCATCCAAAGCATATCCTTCAACGGGATATTTATTGGCAAACCCTTTGCTTCCTGTCAGTTGGTACAGGCGGTTGTAAGGTTGGGGAGTCATTACATTATGTTGGATTTCAATAACTTTTCCATTTGCTGTGCGAAGCAGGGTGGTGGTATGGTCTCCGTTACGGAATTCTTTACATTCTTCGCCGGTTCTCTTCTCCACTAAATCTTTACCAACAACAGATTTGGTGTCCATAGCTACTAAAGTGGTTATACGGTCACCACGATGGATATCCAATGCTTGTGCTACAGGACCCAGGCCGTGAGTGGCATATACATCACCCCGGTGTTTCATGTTATAATCCAAACGCCATCCCAGTTTGTCTTCTTTGCCGTTTTTCCAATAATGATCCCAGAACGGGCTTAAATTGTGAATGTAGGCTCCTTGGGCACGGATTACTTCGCCAAATACACCTTGTTGTGCCATATTCAGTGTATTCATTTCAAACCAGTCATAGCAACAGTTCTCAAGAATCATGCAATGCTTGCGGGTTTTTTCACTCAGGTTGATTAAGTCCCAGCATTCTTGCAGGTTCATGGCCGAGGGAACTTCAATAGCTACATTTTTACCGTTTTCCAATGCGCATTTTGCTACCGGGAAATGATGCAACCAGTCTGCGGCGATATAAACTAAATCTATGTCTGTACGTTTACATAATTCTTCATATCCCTTTTCTCCGGAATAAATGGCAGCTTTCGGCATAGATGCTTTCTTTAGGATATCCTGACATTTTTCTGCACGGGATGCTTCATAATCACAAAGGGCCACAATTTGTGTACCGGGAATATAAGTGAAGCGCTCTACGGCTCCGGGGCCTCGCATTCCCAATCCGACAAATCCTACGCGGACTACCTCCATTTTAGGGGTGGTTAAGCCTAATACGCTTTTCTGGCCGGCCGGACGTTCAGGAGTATCAATCACAATGGTTCCTTTGTCCCATGTCCAGGAATCTCCTGAACTTACGGTTTGTGCTGTCGTGGTTTGTGGTAAGCACATGCATAGGGTTGTACCCATACATAAGCTTATCATCAATGATTTAAAGGTTCTCATACTTTTTGAATTTAAAGATTAAAATTTAAAAATATAGGTTGTTTCTTGAGTCAACCACTTGAAACTTAATTATATTTCATGTTAATAATAAGAATATTTTTTATTTTTGCGCTCAAAGATAATTAATCTTTTTTGATTATGGATATAAGTTCGTCCTCTTTTTTCTAAGAAAAAGGTGAGTTAATAAATAATATGAAAGAAGGGAAAAAGTGGAATCAAGACAGAAGTTGTGAAGGTATGAGTGAAAATCTAAAAATAATCAAGGTTTGTTGATCGAAAACGATCAGGGAAAGGAAATAATTTAGTTCAAAAGATCGTTTAATAAGGAGATTTGGCGGGATTTTTTTAATTTTGCACTTACAACTAATTAACAGATAAGAAAATGCCGTTAAATTTACCCGATAAATTACCTGCTATTGAATTGCTGAAGGAGGAAAATATCTTCGTCATAGACAATTCACGTGCCAGTGCACAGGATATTCGTCCGTTAAAAATCGTGATATTGAATTTGATGCCGTTGAAGATAACGACAGAAACGGATTTGGTACGTTTGCTTTCCAACACTCCCTTGCAGTTGGAAATATCATTTATGAAGTTGAAAAGCCATACATCGAAAAATACGCCGGTAGAACATATGAAAGCATTCTATCATGACTTTGATTTGATGCGCGACGAGAAATATGACGGGATGATTATTACGGGAGCTCCGGTAGAGCAGATGCCGTATGAGGATGTGAATTATTGGGATGAGATTACTACTATTTTTGATTGGGCGCGTACTCATGTTACCTCAACTCTTTATATTTGTTGGGCGGCTCAAGCCGGGCTTTATCATTTCTATGGAGTTCCCAAATATCCGCTGAAACAAAAAATGTTTGGTATTTTCCGTCATCATATCAATGTACAGGGATTGCCCATATTCCGTGGTTTTGATGATGAGTTTTTTGTACCACATAGCCGTCATACCGAAATACACCGTGAGGATATTCTGAAAGTAAAAGAGTTGGCTTTGATAGCTGAGTCTGATGAGTCTGGGGTTTATATGGCTATGGCTCGTAATGGGCGTGAATTCTTTATTACCGGGCATTCGGAGTATTCTCCTTATACGCTTGATACGGAATATAAGCGTGATTTGGGGAAAGGGTTGCCTATTGAAATGCCTGTAAATTATTATAAGGACGATAATCCGGACAATGCCCCGGTGGTGCGTTGGCGCGGACATGCCAATTTGTTGTTTTCTAATTGGTTGAACTATTATGTATATCAGGAAACCCCGTTTGATATAAATCAGATACGATGATCAGACAACGAAAAATAGAATTATTAGCTCCTGCTAAAAATCTGGAGTGCGGTATTGCAGCTGTTGATCACGGTGCTGATGCCATTTATATTGGTGCTCCCCGTTTCGGAGCACGTGCGGCTGCGGGGAATTCATTGGAGGATATCGCTGAGTTGGTGCGGTACGCTCATGTGTATAATGTCCGTATCTATGTGACGGTGAATACGATTCTGAAGGATGAGGAACTGAAGGATACGGAAAAAATGATTTGGGATTTATACCGTGCCGGAGTGGATGCTTTGATCGTGCAGGATATGGGATTGTTGGAATTGAATCTGCCACCTATACCGTTACATGCCAGCACACAGATGGATAATCGTACTCCTCAAAAAGTAAGATTCCTGGCTGAGGCAGGTTTCCGTCAGGTGGTATTGGCTCGTGAACTTTCTCTTGTTGAAATAGAAAATATCCATCATGCTTGTCCTGATGTGCCTTTGGAGGTATTTGTACATGGTGCTTTGTGTGTAAGCTATAGTGGACAATGTTATGTTAGTCAGGCTTGTTTCGGACGTAGTGCCAATCGGGGAGAATGTGCCCAGTTCTGTCGCCTTGCTTTTGATATGGTAGATGCGGACGGTAAATCTATAGTAAGGAATAAGCATTTATTGTCTCTGAAAGATTTGAATCAGAGCGAAGAGTTGGAGCAATTGCTGGATGCCGGAGCTTCTTCCCTGAAAATAGAGGGACGTTTGAAGGATGTATCTTACGTTAAAAATGTAACAGCTTATTATCGCCAGAAGCTGGATAGTGTTTTCAAACGTCGTAAAGAGTATATCCGTGCTTCATCGGGGAAAGTGAAATTAGAGTTCAAACCTCAATTGGATAAGAGTTTCAGTCGTGGTTTTACTAATTATTTTCTTTTTGACAGGAATAAGGATATTTTTTCTTTTGATACTCCCAAGTCTTTAGGGGAGGAGATGGGGACAGTGAAGGAAATTCGTGGTAATTATCTTACCGTAGCCGGAATCAAGTCTTTTAATAATGGAGATGGCGTCTGTTTTTTGGATGAGACTGGTAAGTTGCAGGGATTTCGCATAAACCGGGTGGAGAATAATAAGTTATTTCCTCAAGAGATGCCTCGGATAAAGCCCCGTACGATACTTTATCGTAATTTTGATCAGGAATTTGAGAGGTTGATGTCGCGTAAATCAGCTGAAAGGAAAATTGCTGTCATTTTAAAATTGGCTGAAAATAATCGGGGCTTTACTCTGTCTCTGACCGATGAAGATGATCACAGTGTCAGTGTGGTGCTGGAAAGGGAGAAGGAACGTGCCCGTACTCCGCAGGAAGATAACTTGCGTACACAACTTGGAAAGTTAGGAAATACTCCATTTGAAGCGTCAGATATAGTGATTGACTGGTCGGACAATTGGTTTATTCCAGCTTCTATGCTTGCCGAACTTCGCCGTAAGGGAATAGAGAAACTGCTGGAAGTGCGCCGTATTAACTATCGGCAGGAAATTTACAAGTTGCCTCGAACGCATCATGCTTTTCCTGTGAATGAATTGACTTATTTGGGAAATGTGATGAATGCTGATGCTATTTCCTTCTATAGGAATCATGGCGTGCAGCGTATTGCTCCGGCTTATGAAAAGGCTCCGGCAGAAGAAGCGGTATTGATGTTTTGCAAGCATTGTTTGCGTTATAGTATGGGATGGTGTCCCTCTTGGCATAAAGTGCGTTCTCCTTATAGGGAACCTTATTATTTGGTTAGCTCGGATAACAGACGTTTCCGCTTAGAGTTTGATTGTAAGAATTGTCAGATGAAAGTCTATGCTGAAAAGTAAGTACATCGGATTACTGTTTTTGGTGTTGGCTATTTTAATGGCTTGCCAATATCCTTCACCTGTTACTCCGAGTGGGGATATGCCGCAAAAGAAAAGGGATTCTGTCAATTATTTGATGGAACGGCATTATACATTAAACAGTAATTTTGAGGTTACTTCAGATTCGCTTATGTTACAGCAACTGCCATTGGTTGATGTGCTTCCTGTTTTTAAAGGAGAACGGCTGGTGGTAGCGGAGTTTATGATACAAGCTGCTGATAGTGTGGATTCTGTATGGGTAAAGGTAGCACGGGACCAGGAAACAATGGGATGGATACATGAAAAGGAATTGTTGGAGAAAGTAGTTCCTGTGGATTCAGTGTCACAGTTTATTCATTTTTTCAGTAATTCTCATACCATCGCTTTCTTTGTCATATTAGGCTTTTTCGGTATTTGGTATATTCATAGGGCTATTCGTCGCCAGAAGCTGCAATTAATCTGGTTGAATGATATTGATAGCGTTTTTCCTACAGTTCTTTCTTGGTTGGTAGCTACAGCAGCTACGCTTTATGCCAGTATTCAGCATTTTGTTCCGGGAACTTGGGAGCAGTTTTATTATAATCCTTCTTTGAATCCTTTTAGCTTACCTTTTATTCTTTCTCTTTTCATGTTTAATATTTGGGGGATTATTCTTGTGGGGTTGGCTACTTTGGATGATTTGTTTCATCAGACACATATTGAAGCTGCATGTTTTTATTTGTTGGGATTGATGTCCTGCTGTATCTTTTTATATTTGTTTTTTACATTTACTACGTATTACTATTTGGGTTATCCATGTTTATTGGTATATGCTGTATGGTCATTTAATCGTATAAAGCATGCTTCCCGGTATAAATTCAGTTGTGGAAATTGTGGGGCGAAGATAAAGAATAAAGGAGTGTGTCCTCATTGCGGCGCTGTCAATGAATAATTTTATTGTTTGTTTCTTTTAACAAAGGCTCAAGCAGTTTTCTATTGTAAACAGCATTTTCTCTATGTACATACACTAAAACAAATAGGTTTGTTCTAGAAGCTATGGGTATCATTTACAGCAATAATAAAGTTCTTGCTTTTCTTGGTGTGACAGAATAAAAAATAAATTTGATTTGGTAAATGTGGAAACAGAAAGGGAGTTCGTGATGAACCCCCTTTCTGTTTTTGCAAGAATGGTTAGAAGTGATAACGTATATCCACTCCCAGTTGTAAAGGCCTGCTTTTTTGTTCGAATCCTCTATGCATGGTTTCAAAATAGAAGGTTGTATAATCCTTGTTGGTTAAATTACGTCCCCATACATCTATCTGTAAAGCTTTTGTCTGCAAAGAAATGCGCCCGTTCAGTGTTCCGTAAAAACTTTGTGAGACATTGTTTTTTTCAGTCCAATAAATTTTTCCTGCTCCGGTATAGCTCATGCCTAAAGTCAGGCTTTGCATCCAATTGCTTTTATCGAAAAAGAAACTATAATTTGCGCCTGCATTCATGGTATGGCGGGGAACAAATGGTACATAATTGCCGCTATAATCAATTTGCTCTTCTGATGATGTAGTACCTCCGTCATATTTTTTGAATGTGGAATGAGTATATCCATAACTTACATTCATATTCAGGTTTTTGTTGATGGATGCCAGAAAGCTGGCCTCTACTCCATAACTTTCGCTACTACCGGCATTGACCATCATTCGTCCCAAGCCACTATTGACAAATTTGGCGATTTGTTGGTCGTGGGTATCCATGTAGAATGCGGCAAGGTCGGTCTTCAGTTTGCCGTTGAACAAACTGAGATGTGATCCCACTTCGTAATTCCAGCTGTACTCGGGCTTGTAGACAGTTGTTTCTTGTACGTTCAATTCTTTTCCGTAGTTGGGCATGTGTTGCTTGATCATTCCTTCTATCATACCTGCCATAGATTCTGGTGCCTTGTCTAGTATGGCTTCAATCATTTTTTGTTGCATGTCACTTTGTATCAGTTCTGAAAACATCTGTACGTTATAACCTCCGGAACGATATCCTCTGGTTATGCTTACATACATATTGTTTGCAGGGCTGAAATCGTATTTAAAAGCTAGCTTGGGAAGTAGCTGTACATAGTCGTTTTTTTCTTTTCCTTCCAATAGCGGTGCGGCATTCAAATTCCTGAATGGAATATTAAGGGGAGGCATTGCCATTTTAAGAAAGAAATCGAAATCAATATTACTATCCGAGAAATAATTCATAGACATTTTTTCATATTCCAAGCGCAAACCTGCTGTTACTGAAAGGCCTTTCACAAACAGGTCGTTGAATGTAGATTGGTGGTACAGTGCGGTGCTGAATACCGGTGTGTCAAAACTTCCACTTACGCGGATACGGTTGTTCAAAACGTCCAGACTCATTTCAGGGGTACGGGGATCGTCTAAATGAATTTTCTTGAAAGTATTGTTGATGTTTCCTTCGATCATATCGGTCACTCCGTCCTCCATGAAGTTTACCGGACCGGTGGTATGTAGCCATTGATAAAAACCACTGACCCCTGTAACCCATTGCCAGCGTTTGTTGTTTTTGCTTTTAAAAGTAATCTCTTCACTGATGGTATTCAGACGCTGCTTCTGCTCAATGGTATAAATGCTGACAGGCAGGAAATCCTGGTCCATAAACATACGGTCGTTTAAATTCTGGAATCCTGTAACAGCGCTTAAGATAAACTTTTGCGCCTGGTATTCAATATTCAAACCGGTATTGAACAGTCCACGGCGATAAGTACAATCCTGATCGTATGAAATCTTCCCTATGTAGTTTTTATATTTTTCATTCTCTTTGTCGTATCCGTCTATAGCTCCTGTATAGTAATAAGGGTATCCCCCTTCGTCATTATAATCATAGCCTATGGTGAAGTCTAGTTTTAAGTTTTCTGAAGGCAGCCAGATAGCATGTATTCGTCCGCCTCCCGCTTCCATATTATCTACTTTTTTCCCATTGAGCGAATTGCGGAAGAATCCGTCTGATCCCTCATAATAACCACCGGCGGAGAAAGCGAAACAGTCACTCCAACGGTGGTAATGGGTTAATGAAGCACTGCGGTAGTTACTTTTTGTTCCATAACTCAGTTTTACGTCTGTTCCCTGATAGGAGAATGGAGAGCGGGTATGTACCTTGATTAGTCCCCCCATGGTATTGCGTCCGTACAAGGTTCCTTGTGGACCGCGAAGAATATCAATACGTTCTATATCATAAAAATTGAAATCAAATGCAGATTTGTCAATGTAAGGGATATTGTCCACATACAAACCTACCGCAGGAGTATTGATACGCGATCCGATTCCCCGGATGTAAATGGCTGAGGTGAGTCTTGAACCATAGTCGGGCATAAAGAAATTGGGTACCAGTGAACTCACGTTCTTTAAAGTGGTGATTTGGTTTGCTTGCATATCTTTTTGGGAGAGTAAAGATACGGCTGTAGGAAGTTCCCTTAATTTTCCGGTTTCTTTAGGTGAAGCGATAACTACCACCTCTTCTATATCAATGACTTTTGTAGTGTCCTTAGGCAGCGTGTTGATATCTTCAGCAAAAGTTGTTGCAGCCAGCAGGCAGGATGTAATGAATAAAATGTTTTTTCTCATATTTATTGTTTGGTTTTATTTGATACATCACGGATAACCAGAGTTGCTACAAGTTTCTACCAGGCGGAAAATTTATATATTCCACTCTGTATAATCCATGATGGAGAATGATTCCGGCTGCAAAGTAACGGTAAACCTGATATGTGTGCAATCCTAATAAATGAGGATTTTATATTCTGTCTGCTTCAATGTAGCCATTCATCACAGCATAAACGGTAAGACCGGAAACAGACTTGATGCCCAGTTTTTCAGTAATGTTCTTGCGGTGGGAGATAACGGTGGTCAGGCTGATATTAAGTTTGTCGGCTATCTCTTTGTTGATAAGTCCTTTGGTGATAAGTATCAATACTTCTATTTCCCGGACAGACAATTCATGTTCCGTTTTTTCTATGTGCATTGCTTTATCTGCTGCTTGTTTTCTTGCCTGATGTCCATATTGGCGCAATTGATGGATGTCTTTTATCAAAGAACCTTCATCTTGGTAGATATTCAGTTTGGGAACACCGGATAATTGAGGCTGGTTGTCACCTCCTGCTAATACAATTGTTTTTGGTTTACGAAGTAAAAAGAAGGAAGTATGTTCAAAATAGATTTGGGCAGAGATAAAATAATGGGCATACATGTCCGGTGTGTCATCCGTCAGCTCACCAAAGGAATGGAATACACGGATAGTAGCCATTGGAATGATATCTTCCAAAATGTTTTTTAACCCCAGGCAAGTGAGGGTATTTGGGTCTACTATGGCTATTTCGGGATGATGCATGATGTTTTCTTTGGTGCAAAGATACATATCTTTTATAAAAAACAGATTCATAAAGACAAAGAAATCTTCTTTTAGGCAACATCACCAATCATTTATTTGTAGGGGCGCATTTGAATGCGCCCGCATATGTGCTGTAAATCATTTTCGGATAGGTTCAATCTGTCATTACTCCTAAATAAGTGGCTGCTGCTTCAGCACATTTTTCTCCATCGATACCTGCTGAAACAATTCCTCCGGCGTAACCTGCTCCTTCTCCACAAGGAAATAACCCATTGACAGTGACATGTTGCAGTGTCTCATTATCTCGCAGGATCCGTACCGGAGCCGACGTGCGTGTTTCTACACCAATCATCACTGCTTCATTGGTCAGGAAGCCATGGCTGCTCTTTCCGAATTGTTGGAAACCTTTGCTCAAACGGTCGGTAATGAATGCAGGCATCCAAAAATGCAGGGGAGAGGAAACTAATCCCGGACTATACGAACTGTCGGGTAAATCATAGCTTAGTTTTTTGCGGGTGAAGTCCACCATTCGTTGTGAAGGTGCGGTTTGGCGCATATTGCCTTGCTGCCAGCAGGAGGCCTCCAATGCTTCTTGGAAATACATCATGGTTAATGGACAATGGTCGGTAGTCCATTGACCATGATTTTTATTAGTGGCTTTTAATTCTTCACTTTTCGTTTTTAATTCTTCTGTAAAAAGATTATTTTCCGCCAGATCTTCCGGCCTGATTTCTACCACCATGCCGGAGTTGCTCCATTTGGAGCCGCGGTTGCTGGGACTCATGCCGTTTACTACAATCTGATGCGGACCGCTTGCGGCAGGAACAACAAATCCTCCCGGACACATACAAAAACTATAGACACCACGTCCTTCTACTTGTGTCACAAAGCTATATTCAGCGGCAGGCAGATACTTTCCACGTCCGTTTTTATTATGATATTGTATTTGGTCAATCAGCATGGACGGGTGTTCCAAACGTACTCCTACTGCAATTCCTTTGGTTTCCATCTCTATACCATTGTCATACAACCACCGATACACATCCCGTGCGGAATGTCCGGTAGCCAGAATAACAGGTCCTTTGAAAGTCTTTCCGGTATTTGTTTCTATACCTGTGATTTTGTTTTTTTCTATAATAAGGGAATCCATTCGTGTTTCGAAATGCACTTCACCACCACATTCTATGATGGTATTCCGCATATTTTCAATCACACGCGGCAACTTGTCTGTACCGATGTGGGGATGGGCATCTGCCAGGATGGAGGTACTGGCGCCATGTTGGCAGAATACATTCAGAATTTTGTTCACATTCCCTCGCTTTTTGCTTCGGGTATAGAGTTTGCCGTCTGAGTAGGCTCCTGCTCCTCCTTCTCCGAAACTGTAGTTGCTTTCAGGGGCAACTTTGTGCTCACGGCTGATACGGGCGATATCTATTTTTCTATCGCGTACATTCTTACCTCGTTCCACTACGACAGGCCGGAGTCCTAACTCTATTAATCGCAAGGCAGCAAAAAGTCCGCCCGGTCCTGCTCCCACGACAATGACTTGTGGTTTCCCATCTACCTTATTATATATAGTACGGGTGAACTCCTCATCTTGTGGCATTTCATTAATATATAGGCGTACTTTCAAATTTACATAGATGGTGCGTTGACGTGCGTCTATGCTCCTTTTTAAGATGCGAAGGGCATGGATGGTACGTATATCCAATCCCTTGTCATGTCCGATGAACTGTTTCAGTGACTGTTCGTTGGCTGCTTGTTCAGGCAAGACTCTTATTTGAAATTCCTGTATCATGGTTCTTATTTGGATTGTTCGCCTTCCGGCATTAATTTTTTACGGTAATAAGAATTGGCGGTATATAGTGCGGCGGCAGGGTTGTGTCCTGTCACACGGTCTTTGGTCACTAAAGTTGTAGTATAGGCATTAGAGTACTTGTAGAATAAACTGTCATGTCCCACACATAGTCCGATAACCACGTTCAACTCTGTATGTGCTTGGTTGAGAAGGCGTGCTTGTAGGATAGGGTTACACATTGCCGCACCGATTTTTTCACATTCTTTGGGGATTCCGATAGAGGATTTGGCTATTCCGGCTACTTTGCAGATTACTGAATATACCTCAAAGCCGTTAGCACGGAGGATGCGGGCAAAAATACGGGCTTCATTCACCAGTCCGATACAATAGGCAATTCCTAGTTTTTTATATCCCATCTTGCGTGCGAAAGTCATGATTTCTTCCACACGGGTTAATCGGCAGTAACCTTCATATTCCACTTCGGCACTGGCTGCCATTATCTTGTTGTTGTCGTTATATTGTTTCAACGCCCATTCCAAATCTTCTTGTTCCAAATGGGTAGTCAGACAAAATTCAGGGTAAGTGCGCTCTTTGAACTTGCAGTTCTGTGTGCCGCAGTCTATGCAGGTCGGGGGGTATGATTGTTCTTTTGTCATTTTATATCATTATTCAAATTAAGTTTTCTCTTATTTATCTCATCCAAACAAAGCCCGGAACGCTTCTTCTACCTTCCTTACCGGAATGATTTCTATCTTTAATTTTGATGTATCCATTCCTTGCAAATTATGTTTCGGTATAAGAATTTGTTTGAAACCTAATTTCTCTGCTTCTCCGATGCGTTGCTCAATACGGTTTACAGGTCGGATCTCACCACTCAGTCCTACTTCACCCGCCATGCAGGTGTCACGTTCTATTTCCGTATCCATATTGCTGGATAGAATGGCACTGATGACAGACAGGTCGATGGCCGGATCATTCACTTTCAATCCACCTGCGATATTCAAAAAGACATCTTTTTGTGCCAGTTTGAATCCTACCCGTTTTTCAAGTACTGCCAGAAGCATGTTCATACGTCGTAAATCAAATCCGGTGGCAGAACGTTGCGGATTCCCATATACTGCCGAACTGACTAAAGCCTGTGTTTCAATCAAGAAAGGGCGGACTCCTTCTATGGCAGAGGCGATAGCAACCCCGCTCATCCCGTCATGGTCTTGGCTAAGCAACAGTTCGGACGGGTTGCTCACTTGGCGCAAACCGTTTTGGCGCATTTCATAAATGCCCAGTTCGGCGGTGCTTCCGAAACGGTTCTTGATGCTGCGGAGAATGCGGTACATATAATGTTGGTCACCTTCAAATTGCAATACGGTGTCTACAATATGTTCCAGTACCTTGGGGCCGGCAATGCTTCCTTCTTTATTGATATGGCCGATCAGAATGACCGGCGTATTTGTTTCTTTGGCAAATTTTAAAATAGAAGCGGAACATTCACGTACCTGTACCAAACTGCCGGGAGAAGAGTCTATCGTTTCGGTTGAGATGGTTTGAATAGAGTCGATGATCACTAAATCGGGTCGTGTATTCTTGATATGGACGTAAATCTGCTCCAACGAAGTTTCACAGACTATCAGGCAGTCGGAAGAATTATGCGGGATACGGTCTGCACGCAGTTTTAATTGCCGGGCACTCTCTTCTCCCGATATATACAATACTTTTTTGTCAGGTAGATGAAGTACGGTTTGCAGCACCAAAGTGGATTTGCCTATCCCCGGTTCACCGCCCAGTAGAACGAGTGATCCCGGTACTAAACCGCCTCCCAATACCCGGTTCAGTTCTTCGTCGTGCATATCAATTCGAGGTTCGTCCCCTCCGGTAATGTCATTCAGTGTGACAGGCTTGCTTTTTACGGATTCCAGGCCGGATACCGGTCTTTTGTTTGCAGGTTCCTTGCGTATAATTTCTTCTACGTATGTGTTCCATGCACCGCAAGACGGACATTTCCCTACCCATTTGGGTGAATCCTGCCCACAGTTGGTGCATACATATACAGTCTTTTCCTTTGCCATATTCTTACGGGATAATTAAAACAGCGCAACTTGAGGCTGAATTTGTACAAAGGTAAGGAAATAGTTCTGCATATCAACATGGGCAGGATAAAAAAGTTTTGTCTTATTTCTGCTTTAATAAAAAGCATTCTTATATTTTATCGCAAAAAAATGGGAAATTGTGATAGATTGTAGGAAATTGTTTTTATATTTGCATCGTTCAAATAAAAAACAGAAGAAGAACAATAATAAAATGACGATATACTATCTCCATACAACCACCACATTAGGGATGGGGCACATGACAACTACAATGTCCACATCCACAACAATGACCCCTCGGGGTTAAGGATAGTATATGTGTTTCTACGTGATACACGCTTACGGACGTAAGCAAAACAAGCTTTTAATTTTATTTTTTTAGTGTAAACAGATACAGTTTCTTTTCGTTGTCATGCTGGGTGAAACAAAAGTAGATTCTTTACCGGACTTGAAATGGCTCGGAGGACAGAATGGCAAAAGAAGCTGGAATAAAAATAGATAATTGCATGAAAGTTATGAAATTCGGCGGGACATCCGTAGGTTCCGTGAACAGCATTTTAAGCGTCAAACAGATAGTAGAGGCAGTTGAAGAGCCCGTAATTGTAGTTGTGTCGGCATTGGGCGGTATAACTGACAAGTTAATCAATACTTCGCAGATGGCTGCCAATGGGGATTCCGCATACGAGAAAGAATACCGTGAAATTGTGAATCGTCACATTGAAATGGTATATACCGTAATTCCGGCAGGTAATGAGCGTACTGTTTTATTGGATAAGGTCAATGAATTGTTGAGTGAACTGAAGGATATTTTTCAGGGAATTTATCTGATAAAGGACTTGTCGTCTAAAACGTCGGCTACTATTGTAAGTTATGGTGAGCGCTTGTCGTCTATTATTGTAGCTTCGTTGATAAAGGGGGCTGTATGGTATGACTCCCGCAACTTCATTAAGACTGAAAAAAAACATGCCAAACATATTCTGGATTCCGAACTGACCACTCGCTTGGTTAAAGAAACTTTCCAGAAATTACCGGAAGTGGCATTGGTTCCCGGATTTATCTCTACTGATAAGAACAGTGGTGAAGTGACCAATTTGGGACGTGGCGGTTCAGATTATACCGCTTCTGTCATAGCTGCGGCACTGAATGCGGATAGCTTGGAAATATGGACGGATGTGGATGGTTTCATGACGGCAGACCCGCGTGTAATCAGTACGGCCTATACCATTAATGAGTTGAGCTATGTGGAAGCGATGGAGCTTTGTAACTTTGGAGCGAAGGTGGTTTATCCGCCGACTATTTATCCGGTATGTCATAAGAATATTCCTATTCTGATTAAGAATACATTCAATCCTCAAGGCGAGGGAACTATCATAAAGCAGGAAGTGAATTCCGGTTCTAAAGCCATTAAAGGTATCTCATCCATCAATGATACGAGTTTGATTACGGTTACCGGTCTGGGAATGGTGGGAGTGATCGGAGTGAATTTCCGGATTTTTAAAGCATTGGCACAAAACGGCATCAGCGTGTTTATGGTATCGCAGGCATCTTCCGAGAACAGTACTTCTATCGGTGTGCGTAATCAAGATGCGGCACTGGCTTGTGAAGTGCTGAATGAGGAATTCTCCAAAGAAATAGAAATGGGGGAAATCAGTCCGGTTGTTGCCGAAATGAATTTGGCTACCATTGCCATTGTCGGTGAGAACATGAAACATACACCGGGCATCGCCGGTAAGCTGTTCGGGACTTTAGGCCGTAACGGCATTAGTGTGATTGCTTGTGCTCAAGGTGCTTCGGAAACCAATATCTCTTTCGTGGTAGAATCCAAGTCACTGCGCAAATCATTGAATGTGATTCATGATTCGTTCTTCCTGTCCGAATATCAGGTGCTGAACCTTTTTATCTGCGGTACAGGTACGGTAGGAGGCAGTTTGATAGAGCAAATCCGTTGTCAGCAACAAAAGTTGATGCAGGAACGCGGTTTGAAGCTGAAAGTGGTAGGTATAGCCGATGGACATCATGCGTTGTTTACCCGTGCAGGCGTAGACCTGTCACATTATAAGGAAGAGTTGGCAGAGAAAGGAATGCCTTCGTCCACCCAGGTGTTGCATGACGAGATTATAGGTATGAATATATTCAACTCTGTGTTTGTGGATTGTACAGCCAGTGCCGAGGTGGCGTCTTTATATAAAGATTTCCTGATGAATAATATTTCGGTCGTAGCTGCCAACAAGATTGCCGCTTCTTCCGAATACTCCGTTTACAGTGAACTGAAACAAATAGCCCGCCGCCGGGGTGTGAAATTCCTGTTTGAAACCAATGTCGGTGCGGGACTTCCTATTATCAACACGATCAACGACTTGATAAACAGCGGAGACAAGATCTTGAAAATAGAGGCGGTATTGAGCGGTACGCTGAATTACATCTTTAACAAAATCAGCGCGGACATTCCTTTCAGCAAGACCATCAAAATGGCACAGGAAGAGCGCTACTCGGAACCCGATCCGCGTATTGACCTGAGTGGCAAGGATGTGATTCGTAAACTGGTTATTCTGGCTCGTGAAGCCGGATATAAATTGGAACAGGAAGATGTGGAAAAACATCTTTTTGTACCGAATGATTTCTTTGAAGGCCCGTTGGAGGAGTTCTGGAAGAAAGTACCTTCCCTGGATACGGATTTTGAATCACGCCGTCAAAAGCTGGAGGATGAAAACAAACGCTGGCGTTTTGTAGCCAAACTGGAAGATGGGAAAGGCAGTGTGTCTTTGCAGGAAGTGGACAGCAAACATCCGTTCTATGGTCTGGAAGGCAGCAACAACATTATTCTGCTTACAACCGAGCGATATAAAGAGTATCCGATGATGATACAAGGATATGGGGCCGGTGCCAGTGTGACTGCCGCCGGAGTATTTGCCGATATCATGAGCATCGCTAATATTTAGGCTTATGAAACATATTATTATTTTAGGCGACGGTATGGCCGACTGGCCTGCCGAATCACTGGGAAACAAAACATTGCTGCAATACTCCAGTACACCTTATATGGATAAGTTGGCCGCTATGGGACGTACCGGGAGGTTGGTTACAGTTGCTCCCGGATTTCATCCGGGTAGTGAAGTGGCGAATATGTCTGTTATGGGCTATAATTTACCGAAGGTGTACGAAGGCCGTGGGCCGTTGGAAGCAGCAAGCATCGGGGTGGAGTTGCAACCGGGCGATATGGCTATGCGTTGTAACATTATCTGCATCGAAGATGAGAAGATAAAAAATCACTCCGCCGGACATATCACTACCGAAGAAGCTGATGTGCTGGTTAGATATTTGGAAGAAAAATTGGGTTCTGACCGGATTCATTTCTATACCGGTGTACAATATCGCCATTTGTTGGTGATAAAAGGGGGAAATAAACAATTGGACTGCACCCCGCCCCATGATGTGCCTTTGCAGCCTTTCCGTCCGCTCATGGTGAAGGCGGAAGTACCGGAGGCGCAGGAAACAGCCGGATTGATAAATAATCTTATCCTGGCTTCCCAGGAATTGTTGGCAGATCATCCGGTTAATCAAAAACGTATAGCCGAAGGCAAAGATCCTGCTAATAGTATCTGGCCTTGGAGTCCGGGGTATCGCCCGCAGATGGAACCTCTCTCCGGGAAGTATCCGGCCATAAAGAAAGGGGCTGTTATTTCAGCGGTGGACTTAATCAATGGCATAGGACATTATGCAGGATTACGCCGTATTGCTGTAGAGGGGGCTACCGGTTTATATAATACGAATTATGAGAATAAGGTGGCTGCGGCATTGGAAGCATTGAAGACGGACGACTTTGTGTATCTGCATATTGAGGCCAGTGATGAGGCCGGTCACGAAGGAGATTTTAAGTTGAAGCAGTTTACTATTGAAAATCTGGACAAACGTGTTGTAAGACCTGTTTATGAAGCAGTGAAGGATTGGGATGAGCCTGTGGCTATCGCCGTGCTTCCGGATCATCCTACGCCTTGCGAACTCCGTACCCATACGGCCGAACCTGTGCCTTTCCTTATCTATTATCCCGGTATAGAACCGGACTGTGTGCAGACCTTTGATGAAGTGGCATGTGTGGAAGGCAGTTATGGAATATTGAAAGAAGATGAGTTTATGAATGAATTTATGAAAAAATAATGTGGCAGTTTGCTAATTTGCCCCAATGGCAACCCTCCATGCAAAGCCCTTGGCACATTAGCACATTGACGCATTGAAAAATTGTTTACTATGAAATATTACAGTACGAATCACCAGGCTTCCGATGCTTCTCTGGAAGAAGCTGTAGTGAAGGGGCTGGCTTCTGACAAAGGTTTGTATATGCCCAAGGCCATCAAGCCATTGCCGCAAGAGTTTTATGATCAGATTGAGAATCTGTCGTTTCAGGAAATTGCTTATCGCATGGCCGATGCTTTCTTCGGTGAGGATGTTCCTGCTGAAACACTGAAGCAGATCGTTTATGATACATTGAGCTTTGATGTTCCTGCCGTAAAGGTAAAGGATAATATTTACTCTTTGGAACTGTTTCATGGTCCTACATTGGCATTTAAAGATGTAGGTGGACGTTTCATGGCCCGTTTGTTGGGCTACTTCATTAAAAAAGAAGGGCAAAAGCAGGTGAATGTACTGGTTGCGACTTCGGGGGATACCGGTAGTGCTGTAGCCAATGGCTTCCTCGGAGTGGAAGGTATTCATGTGTATGTGCTTTATCCGAAAGGAAAAGTCAGTGAAATTCAGGAAAAGCAGTTCACTACTCTGGGGCGGAATATCACAGCGTTAGAAGTGGACGGTACTTTTGATGACTGTCAGGCATTGGTTAAGAATGCGTTTATGGATGCTGATTTGAATGCGCACATGAAGTTGACTTCTGCTAACTCCATCAATGTGGCTCGTTTCCTGCCACAGGCATTTTATTACTTCTATGCCTACGCGCAGTTAAAGAAAGAAGGAAAAGCAGATCATCTGGTAGTGTGCGTACCTAGCGGAAACTTTGGTAATATCACCGCCGGACTATTTGGTAAACGCATGGGCTTGCCTGTCAAGCGTTTTATTGCAGCCAATAACCGGAATGATATTTTCTACCAATACTTACAGACCGGAAAATACAATCCTCGTCCTTCCATAGCTACTATTGCCAATGCAATGGATGTGGGAGATCCAAGTAATTTTGCCCGTGTACTGGCATTGTACGGTAACAGTCATGCTGCCATAACAGCGGATATCTCTGGTGCGACTTATACGGATGAACAGATTCGTGAAACGGTGGGTGAGGTATATCGGGAAACCGGTTACTTGCTCGACCCGCATGGAGCCTGCGGTTATCGTGCTTTATCCGAAGGATTGTCCCCCAGCGAAACGGGTATTTTCCTGGAAACGGCACATCCGGCTAAATTCCTGGAAACTGTGGAAGGTATCATTGGAGACAAAGTGGAGATTCCCGCCAAACTGCAAGCGTTTATGAAAGGAACCAAACAAAGTGTTCCGATGGAAAAAGACTTTGAAAGTTTCAAAGGCTATTTGATGAAAGAATAGCTTTTAGAAATAGATATCTGATAAGAAAAGAGAGGGGCAAAAGTCCAAAGTAACTATCCAATGGTTTACCGTAGGGGCGGATTGAATAGTTACTTTGGGCTTGTTTACATAAAGAACAAAAAGTTCCGTCACAGCAACGTGCTCATTACTAGTTACTTTCTGTGTAAAAGAATCTCAAACCTCCTTCAATCGGTATGCTTCCGGCTATCGAATCCTGTTACGTATGTAACAAAGTTTGTTCCTACCGTATCTTTCACTCCGTTTCATTTTCACTCCGTTTCATTTGATATTTCACTTGGGTGAAGCAACTGTTTCACTTAGGCGAAAACGGCTGTTCATCTAAGTGAAATCGCCTCTTCACTTGGGTGAAGCAACAAATGCAGATGGGCAAAAATACGCCTTATGACGCTCTCCTGCAAGGAAGTAACCGCAACTATGGCACAGGAATTAGAACAACCGATATACGTCAAGCCGAATTTGATAGCGGAGAATGGAAAACCGTTTTGGGGGAATTTAGAATGTTTTTCACATTATATTGTTGATTTACAGAGAGATACTGCGCGTAATCCGGAATGGTTGATGCGTGTCTTTATTTTATTTCTTCCAGCAACTTCCCGAACGAAGTGAATGTCCGTTGTTTCCCGCCCCGGGTGAGGTACAAGGCATCGGGAGCGATGACTTGTAGATGGGGCAGACCGGCAGGAGCGTTTTGGGTTTGCAGACAAGTATATCCGTGACGGTTCAGTGCGTTGATAGTCCAGTGCAATAAGGTTTCGTCTGTCGCTTCCACCGTTATTTCCTGCTTTCCATTCACGGTTGGATAGTAGATGCCATGATCATAATCGAACCGGATATTACTGTGTGAGAACAGCGTGTCCATCCGATGGTTCAGAATCATATCTTCCGTCACTCCGCATTGCAGTCCTGTTTCTTTGGACAGCAGCCAAAGCTTGTCCGACAGTACCAAGGCTTGTTCTATGTCATGGGTGGATAGCAGGATGGCCTTGTTTTGCTCCACCGCCAGCTGATGCAGCAAAGTCATGATTTCTATGCGGCTCACCACGTCCAGAAAAGCGGTCGGCTCATCCAAGATGATAAGCGGACATTCCTGAACCAATGCTTTGGCTATCATTACCTTTTGCCGTTCTCCGTCTGAAAGTTCGGCGGTGTAGCTTTCGGCTTTGTGGGCAATGCCTACGGCATCCAATGCCTCTTTGATAATGAGATGGTCTTTGGGATGGAGCCGTCCGAAGAAGCCTGTATGCGGCTGGCGTCCCAAAGCTACCAGTTCATACACGGTCAGCCCTCCGGCTTGTGTCTTGTCTGTCAGGACTACACCGATGGTGCGCGAACGTTCCTTTTCCGAATACTGCTGCAAAGGCTTGCCCAGTAATTGCAATTCTCCTGCCAGTGAAGGTTGCGAAGCGGACAGGGTGCGGAGCAAAGTTGACTTTCCGGCCCCGTTTGCTCCAAGCAGACTGGTCAGTTCTCCCGGATAGAGTCCGAAAGAAAGGTGTTCGTGCACTTTCTTTTCTCCTTTGTGGGTACGATAACCTATGCACAGGTCTGTGGCGGTGATGACAGCTTGCTTTTCCATCAGTTGAAGTACTGGATTTTACGTTGGTTCACAATGACATAAATAATAATGGGCGCACCAATGACCGGAGTGACGGCATTCAGCGGAATGATGCCTGCTTCGCCCGGCAGAATGCAGATGAAGTTGCAGAGCAGGGCAATGGCTCCTCCCGTCAGCATGGTGACAGGTAGCAGGGAATTATGGTTGGAGGTTCCCAGCATGAGGCGGGCAATGTGCGGCACGGCCAGTCCGATAAAGGAAATCGGGCCGCAGAAAGCGGTGGTCGTCGCTGTCAGTAATCCGGTGGCGACAAGCAGCAGGTTACGTGTACGGCGGATGTTGATTCCCAGGTTTTCGGCATAGCGTGTTCCCAGCAGCAGGGCATTCAGAGGCTTTATCAGCAGTATGGTAATCAGCAGCCCCGCCGCTGTGACCAAGGAGAAAAAGGGAAGCTGCTGCAAAGATACTCCTCCGAAGTTTCCCATTCCCCAAATCATGTAGGAATGCACCCCTTCTGCCGTGGAGAAAAAGTTGAGCAGGGAGATGGCAGATGAAGTGATATACCCTATCATGATACCTATAATGAGCAGCATGATGCTGTTTTTTATCAAAGTGGAGAAGAACAGGATGATTCCCATCACCAGCATGGAGCCTATGAATGCTCCGATAATGACGGACAGGAATCCGGATAAAGTGAATACTCCGGCAGTAATCGTACCTGCGCCTGCCAGCATGACCAAGGCAACTCCCAAACTGGCTCCCGAACTGATTCCCAGTATGGAAGGGTCGGCCAAAGGATTATTGAATGTGGTTTGCAACATCAGTCCCGATGCTGCGAGTGCCATTCCGCAAAGGAGGGCGGTAATGGCTTGCGGCAGGCGGGATTCCCAGACTATGAAACTCCAACTCGCCTTTTCTACTTCATTGCCTGTAAGGATATGCCACACCGCCTCGGCAGGGATGTTTACCGAGCCGAACAGCAAATTGGCTCCTGTCAATGCAAGGATGAGGAGGAGCAGTATGATACCGTATTTTGTTCCTTTGTTATTCATTGATACTGTTTTGGGTTGCGTCCACACTGTAGGGAGTGTGTCAAAACTAACCCGGCCTATCCCATCGTCAGCTGTAGGGGCAGCATTATCCACGTTTTGACATAACCCTACGGTGATTTACTCCGCTAATTTAGTGAAATATTTTAATTCATACCCTTCTAAAAGTGTAGGATGGAATATTTTTATCAAATCTTTCAGTAATCGGTCGGGATGGAAAGGGGAATCTTCGTAAAAGTCTACCTTCCCTGTGTTGCATCCATAAATGTTGCGTTCCTTGAATGCACGGAAACCGGTGTATGGAGCATAGTCCTGCTCCAATTCCTTATAAGTCTTGTCAATGGCCTGATTATATTTGATGAGCCAGAAGTCTGCATTCTGACCTTTGTCAAACACGGTTTCGAAGGCTAGGGGAACAGAACCGCTATGCTCGTCATCGGCAAACACATAATTGGCCCCGGCATCCGCATAAATCCGCGCGGAGGTGCTTTTCCCTCCCGGAACATACCAAGCCGAACCGTTTTTCAGTTCGCTGATAACGCTCGGTGCGTATGAAAGGGGAGCAACCAATGCTTTCAGCTCATTATAGTTTTTTTCCACCTCGGCAAACAAGCTGTCCGCTTTTTGTGCTTGACCAAATAGGAGACCATAAAAACGCATCCATTCGGCACGTCCCAAGGCCGAAGTTTCCATGTAGTCCGCACATTCGATAATGGGAATGTTGAGTTTCTCCACCCGTCCGTATCCGCCACTGTTCTCGAAAGGGGAGAGCATAATGGCATCGGGGTGCAGGTCGATTATCTTTTCTATATCCGGGTTCATTCCATTCCCTACATCGGCGATGCTTCCTGTGCGGCAGCCATCCTGCACTTCTTGCAGTTTGATATACTTCAAATCGCAGACTCCTCCAATACTTTTCAAAGCACCAATCTGGTTGAGTAATCCGCAATGTACGGATGAGTAAACAACGGCCTTGCTCAATGGCGTGCGGACAAGTGTCCCTTCCGGCAAGTCGGCAGGCAGGGACTTTTCTTTGTCAACCAAGACGTAGGTATGCAGTATCCGGGTCGTATCCCAAGGATTGCGCAGGCGGGCAATGGTATAGTCTTCGGTTGCAGACAGGCTGAGGTTTTCTGCATAACGCAAAGGGATTGCTTCTTCTGCTTCTATTACAGAAGCAGTCTTGCTTTTTCCGCTGCAGGAGGAAAGAAGGGCAAGCAAGAAGATGAATAGGATTACTTGTTTCATGTTATTTTTTATAATATCCGCCGGTTTTACGGGAACCTTTGTATTCTATTAATTCTTTATCTTTCAGTGATCGTAAATAACGCTCTGTCGTAGCAGCTCCTTTTTGGATATATTCTGCAATTTCATATCCTTTTGCACCGGGTTTCTTTTTCAAGAAGGTGAGGATAAGGCTTTCAAGTTCGTTTATTCCCTCGTTTATTCCCTCATTTATTCCCTCACCTTCATTTACTCCCTCATCAGCGATTCTGTTTATTACTGAAATAAACTGCATTCCTACCGGCTCATTGATGAATTTTATATTCGGTTCTTCTTGAAGTGCACGTATAATCCCTGAGCCCAGACCACGATAAGGCATCGTTTTAGCACAGAAATTGGCAATGAAAGGATTGCGTACTACGGCGCTTCCCAGTTTGATACTTCCCACAGTCAGCCCATCGGGAAGGCATCCCGGGCTGATAATCTCTACACGGTTATCAAAAATGAGTAATCTTATCGGTGCATTGCGCGTATAATCGCGATGTACCAAGGCATTTTGCAAGATTTCTTCTAATGCCACTTCTGATATTTCCAGTTTCCCGATAGAATTAAATCCTTGTCCTGCCTGTATATTATGGAGGTTTGCTTTCAGAAAAGACATTCCCTTTTCAAATAATTCGGGCAGTGTGCCGGTGATTCCTGATAAGACAGGCCGATGATTTCTCCCGTCTTGTCTTTTATGCCGAAGAGTATCATTCCCCCCCCGTGCATTGGACATAGCTACCATTTCGGCGGCAATACTGTCTTGGTTGGGAAAGCGTTCTTTGAACTGTACCGTACTGGTTTCTCCACATTTTATAATGAGTTGTAATTCTTTGCTGTTCATTTTTCTAAGTCTGTATTTGACTATGTATACAAATGTACGGTAAAAAGTGAGGAAAGCTTTATGGTTATAAGGGAAATTGCAAAGTCTTGCTCCTTCCGCCGCAGGCGGAAAAAAGCAAGACTGAAAGCATCAGGTGAATAAAGAGAGAAAATTGTTTCATTGGTTAGTCAATAAATACGGCTGCTTTAGGATCTATGCCACATTCGAACTTTTCAATGAAAGTACCATCTTTCTTGAAACGGTAGATGTCTCCGTTGGTGGTATAATCTCCTGCGCCAATGTAGAAATCTCCATTTTCAGGATTAATGCTCAACATGGTAATGATGCTTGTCTTTAGCTTTTCGGGCATTTGCACGAATGCTTTTTCTACTTTCTCGTTGGTCTTGGCATTGTAAGAGTATAATGTGTGTGTGGAAGTGTTGTCTGCATAGTTCGTTTCGGAATAGATGACATATACTATATCGTCATGTTCTGCCATATAGACGCCTTTGCCTATTTCTTTATACGTCTTGGTTGTCGGGTCGAAGAGAACTACAGGATAAGGATAGTTGTTATAGTCATTGCTGCCGTAACCTTGAATAAACAGTTTGTCTCCTGCTTCCAGAATCTTTTCCGGATTTTGGAATATTTCAATGTTTTCTGCTTTATCAAATGTGTTGATATCAATAATAGACAAACGGTTATCGTAGCCGAATCCTGAATTTACCAAATACAGTTTTCCATCTTCTTCGATAATGCCTTCCGGATTTTTACCGACAGCAACCATCTTTTCGAAGGCTAATGTATTGGCATCCAAACGCGCTACATTGCCGCTAGTCAGGGTTACATAGATTTTTCCATTCTCGGCAACCATGCAACGTGGCTGTCCTTGTTCATCTGTAAATTCATAGCGTTTCAATTCTACACAAGCCTCATTCAGTTTGGTGATGTATTTTGAACCATACACAGCCACGTAGATATGGTTATTGTAGCTTATCATATCTTGTCCTGCATCGCCCAATTTGGCATTGTTTTGTTTGAAGAAAATGTCATCAATGACATCTAGGGATTTGTTCGGAGCATAGAAGGTGATGCCGGCATTGTTTTTTTGATAAGATCCCATATTCAAAATGTAGACACGGTTTTCAGGTAATTCCACCTTCGAACCTTCATCGTTTTTTTTGCTGTCATCGTCATCATCACTACATGAGGTGAATGAAACACCCAGCATTAACATACACAGTGTTCCAAAAAATAAGCTTCTTAGTTTCATAATTAATCTTTAAAAGTTAGACATTTATATTGTTTAAAATCTTAATACTCCCGTTATGCGCCAGGAACGTCCGGGCATGGGGTAATATTTGATAACATCATATTGCTTGTCAGTGAGGTTGATAACTTCTGCCTGAAGGCGGAGGTGACAGCCTTTCATTGTAAATTCCCGCCATAAAGTGGCTGTATGTTCTACATAACCGTCTATCTTATTCACCGGTATATTCTGTGCCATATAGTAGCGTTCGCTGACCCCTGTCAGGCTGTAACCCACATTAATCCAAGGAGTTTCGATGGTGGTCGAAGCATTGCCGCTATGCTGAGGCGTATAGGGCAGCTGGTCTTTATAATTCTTGGCATCGGGATTTGTCATATCTATGGCTTTTTGCCAGGAATAGTTGCCGCTTAATCCTACGTTTATGTTAGGGCAGACCGGTATGGAAGTAGCCATTGTCGCATCAAGGCCGGTGATATGTACCGTGCCGTAATTCTGCATTTTCCATACATAAGTACTGGGAAAGGCGACTATTTTATCGGTTACTTCATTATAATATCCGTCAAGAGTGACAGAAAGGAAATCGGTGAACGAAAACGGCTTGCCGTTCCAAGTGACACCTATATTGTATTCGCGTGCCTTTTCCGGGCGTAAGGAGGTATTTCCTATGCGTAGATAATAAAGGTCATTGAAGGTAGGTACGCGGAACGTATTCTTATACATTGCGCGGACGTATAATTGTTCTTCTTTCCATGGCTGAATGGAAACGGACAGGGTGGGCGACAGGCGTTTCCGGTCGTCGGGAGTATTCCCTGCTTTTACTTCTTCCGTAATGAAAGTCCCCACCAATGTGCCCGATAGCTTGATACGTCCCCATTGGTAACGTGCATTGAGGGCTGTGAGCGAGGAATATCTCACCGGGTTGGGGCTGTCGTTGATATTGGTGTGAAGGGTGTTGATGAATCCATCCTGCGCGAGCGATAATTCCAGACCTTTGACGGGCTGATAAAGCATGGCGGCGGACAGATAATATTCGTCCTGACGGTTGATGTCGGTCTGCTTTCCGTTTTCATACTTCACGTCTGTATCTTCGTATTTGTTCCAAGAATGGTTGAACTTGGCTTGCGCCTGCAAAGTCCATTTGGGGGAGAAGGTTTTCTTATAACGGGCTTGGGTGAAGAAATTCTCGTCCCACAAACGTTCTTCTGCCTTCGGGTTGTATAGAATGACAGCACCGGGCAGTCCGCGTTCGGAATAAAAATAATAGGCTTTCACATCCAGTGTACTTTCGTCATGGAAAGTATGAAACAGATTCGCCTCTCCCTGCCATGTATGAATATCCGAATTGTTTCTTTTCTCTTGAGTGATGTATTTTCCGTTTTCCAATGTGAAGGGATAATTACCGTCGGCACGCATAAAGGAAGCATCGACTGACAGACCGGTGTGTTCTCCCAGCTTCTGCCATCTGCGTATGGATGGGGCTATGTAGCCAAAGGCTCCTCCCCGGATTTGTATTTGTGACAGGGAGGATTTCCCATTTTCGAAGACGGGTTTCTCCGTTTCAATGCTGAGTACTCCTGCCGAAGCATATAGACGGGCCGGTTGCAGCAGATTCTCATCTTGTCCGATTGCCAATGAAAGAGAGGATACATTGTCGAGGGAGAAACGCCCGATATCGATTTGTCCTGCCTGACTGTTGCTGACGACTACTCCATCGTAGCTGACTGCTGTGTGTGCAGCTCCTAAATTGCGGATGGAAACGGTCTTCAGACCGCCTATGCCTCCGTAATCACGGACGTTGGTTCCGGCAAAACGCCTTACGGCATCTGCCATATTCTGTAACCCCAAGTTCTTTATATCTTCCTTGTTGATAAGTTGTACAGGGCTGCCGGTTGTTACTTTGGCAAGCGGACGTCTTGCCGTAACCGTAACTTCATCTATTTTATGCACTTTTCCGGTGATGGAATCTCCTTTCTCCTGTGCCTGTATTTCAAGCGGCAATAGGAGAAAGCTGCAAAGCAGACAAAGCCATAGCTTATAAGCCTGGTTATTTCCTTTCATTTAAAAAAACATATTAATGAATAAATACCGCATTCTTACCGCTGCTCTTTCCTCGAAAGCGACGGTCGATGACTTTACGTTTTGCAGGTCTTCTGACTTACTCCTGTTTACTTGCCTTCCCACCTTATTATATATACAGGCAGTGGCGTGAGTGGATAAGTAAACCTATCCCCTTATAGGGGTAGATGGAGCTTACAGCAGCGGGACTGTTCAGGACTTGCACCTGATTCCCTTTTCATCCGCTTCCTCGCATCAGTCGGAGGTACGCGGAACAAAACATGGCAAAGATAGTTTGTTTGGATGAATAAGAAAAGGAAAATGATAAAAAATCCTTTTTTTAATTAGTTACAGATTTATTTTCTCCCAGCAAAAGTTGGCGTGTATAACGGTTCTTTTTTTAGTGACAAAACGACTTGATTCTATCTATGTTGAAGATAAAATAGAATAGTATTGAATAAAATAAAACTGATGCTTAACAACATTCAAATATTGATTCGCTTTATTCAATACAATCACTATATTTGTTAAATGGATAATCTTAAAATACGTAATAGATGAAACACTTGAATTTTATTTTAGCCGGTTTATTTTTCCTGTGCGGTCTTTGTTGTCGGGCACAAGTGCTTCCTTTGGAAGAAAATGTGGTGTTGAACACCAAGGAAGGACAAATCAAAGGAAAAATGCTTTTGCCCGGTGGGGTGAAAACCTGTCCGGTGGTGCTTATTATAGCCGGCTCCGGACCTACGGATATGGATGGTAATTCAGCCATTGGCAATTTGAGGAATAATTCGTTGAAGTTTCTGGCGGAAGGCTTGGCGGCAAACGGCATCGCTTCCTTGCGCTTGCTTTGACAAGCGGGGGATAGGAACCAGTGCGTCGGCAGGTAAGGAGGAAGCGAAACTTCGTTTTGAAGATTATGTGAATGATGTGACGGGCTGGATTGATTACCTGGCGAAAGAGAAACGTTTTACGACAATCACGGTGGCAGGACATAGCGAAGGGGCACTGATTGGAATGCTGGCCTGTCAGAACCGGCCGAAGGTGAAAGGCTATATCTCGGTTGCCGGTGCGGGGCGTCCTGCCTACGAGATTATAGAGGCGCAAGTGGCTGCTCAACAGAATCCGGAAGCGGTGCGGAAGGAGGTGGCATCCATTAACGGGTCCTTGAAAAACGGCAAGGAAGTGAGTGACGTGCCGGCTTATCTGCAATCATTGTATCGGGCTTCTGTCCAGCCTTATTTGATTTCCTGGTTCAAGTATAATCCCCGGACGGTGATTGCTTCCGTCAAAGTGCCGGTCCTCATTGTTCAGGGTAAAAATGATATTCAGGTTTCGGTGGAGGATGCCGAACTTCTGAAAAAGGGTTGCCCGGCTGCCGAACTGCTTTTGATTGATAAGATGAACCATGTGCTGAAAGATTGTGAATCAAAGGACGTACAGCAGCAGATGCTTACTTACGGGAATCCTTCTCTGCCGGTGAACAGTACTTTGATAGCTTCTGTCAGTACATTTGTGAAAAAACTGAAATGATATGGGAGAAATAAAGAAACGTTTGCCGTTGAAATGCCCTGCGTGTGATGCACCGTTGAGGGAGATTCATTTCGGTCCGGCACCCAATCCTGTCTGGTTGGTGTTATGCGGCAGAGCATCTGATGGTGTGGCTGTTGTGTCGTATGTTGATAAGCCATCTTTATGGATAAAATAAAAAAGAGGATGCCAAAAGTCTTGTTGAAGCTTTGACATCCTCTTCTATGTTATACTGATGCGTTATTTAATCTTTTCTCGAATCTTGCTAAGATAGGCACGCATCCCCGCAGCATCTTTCTTGTTGATGATATCTAACAGCTCATTTAATTCTGTACGGATACCTTCTACCTGTGCAGGGGTGCGGGGATTGAATAAAATTTCCTGCAACAGGTAGTCGTCTTCGTTCAATACTCCTTTGGCTATCTTCATGTGGCGTTTGAAAGTAGTACCGGGAGCGTCCTGATGCTTCATCACTGCCGCAAAAACGAAAGTGGAAACAAAAGGGATGGACAGCGAATAAGCCACTGTCTCATCGTGTTCTTCAAAGGTATATTCAAAGATGTTCAGACCAAGGTTTTGGTATAAGTCCTTGAAGAAGATTTTACCCAGATGGTCGCCTTCGCTGATGATGATGGCATTTTCGGTGCTCAGTTTGTCAAGGTTGGCAAATGTGGGACCGAACATGGGGTGGGTAGATACATAACGGAATCCGCATTGGTCATAAAACTCTTTCAGTCCGGTCTTTACCGAGGCAATATCGCTGATGATGCAATCCTTGGGGAGAGCGGGCAATACTTGGTGAAAAGCATCCAGCGTATATTTCACGGTTGCCGCATTGATAACCAGTTCGGGCTTGAATTCTTCAATCTCTTCGAGTGTGGTATATCGGTAGGTGTTGTAAACGAAACGAAGGCGTTTCGGGTCTACATCAAATACAGCGGTTTCGTGCTGGAAGCTCAATACATCGGTAAAGAAGGAGCCCATTTTACCGGCTCCTAAAATTAGAATTCTCATAATCTTTCTATGTTTATTTATTAATGTCCTAAATTTATAGTGTTACAAAAAAATCCCGCATCCATTTTAGGAGCGGGATCCAACGTATCTTTTTCAATTTCAGTATTTATTATCTGTTATTTCATACATACAAACTCCCACTCTACTTTCTTGCCGAAGTAAAAGTAATAATAAGAATAATATGTATAAGTAAACAAATTCATAAGCCTGATTTCTTTTTGTTCTAAATTTGAGGGCAAAAGTAATACTTTTATTTAAGGTGCAAATCAAAAAAAAGATTTTTTTGTATTTTCTTGATGAGAAATCCTTCATGTCTTATGATTTAGAAGAATCCTCATAGACTTTTCATTTGTTTAAATGTAATAATATTGCTCTCCTTTGCTTAAACATGGTTAAAGGTGAATGAACTGGTAACTGTCTTTCTTGTACTTAAAGCTTAAAATATATTTATTTGTCAGACAAATAAGATAAATTGAATTCGCTAACTTTAAATATCAGTCAGATGTATAATTTGAAACTTCATAATCAGGCTGTAACTTTAGTTGACCAGGTTGAGGACAGCTTGCTGAATTATTTTCGTGAGCATGATTTGCGTATAGGAGATTCTATTCCCAATGAGTTGGATTTGGCGGCTGCTCTAGGGGTGGCACGTAGTGTGTTACGTGAAGCTTTGAGCCGTTTAAAAATGATGGGGATGATAGAAACACGTACCCGGAAAGGGATGATTCTGACAGAACCTTCTATTTTAGGTGGAATGAAGCGGGTGGTTGACCCTCGTATTTTGAGCGAGGATTCATTATTTGATATACTTGGCTTTAGGATAGCTTTGGAAATAGGTATATGTAGTGATCTGTTTCGGAATATTACACCTGAAGATATTGTGGAATTAGAAGAAATAGTGCGTTTGGGTATTGTGTTTGAAAATAATGAGTATGCGCCTATAAGTGAATTTACTTTTCATGCTAAACTTTATGAGATTACTGGAAATAAGACTATCCGGGAATTTCAGGAGATCATTCATCCGGTGATGGTATTTGTAAAGGATAAATTCAAAAGGTTTCTTGAGCCTATCAATGTCGAAATGAAGAAAAACGGCGATTTGGTCACTCATGCCGACCTTTTGGAATATATAAAGAAGAATGATGAAGCGGGGTATCGTGACGCATTGGAACGTCATTTTGCGGTTTATAAGATTTTTATGTCGGAACGGGAAAAGTTGAAGGAATCCCATGATATGGATTCAGTCTAATTGATATGAAGGAGAGAAGAACAGCACTTTATGATAGAAGTTCTTTTAATCGGGATATAATGGAAATATATAAAGTCATGAAGTATCGTATTTATTTTTTTTTGATTGTATTTGTTTTTATGATTGGTGGTCTGTGGGCATCGCCTGTGAAAGTTATTGTAAGACAGCCTGTTTTACCTGTATTAACACTGAAAGAAGCGAATCCTGTACTGAGATTGGAGTTTGTCAAACAGGCTTCGGGTGATTGTGCTGTCCGGGAAATTGTTTGCTCTTTGAAAGGGGAGTACAGACTTAACGGATATTGAACATATCAGGCTTTATGCTTCGGCTGCGGATGGAACATTGTCTGTTGAACATCCGTTAACGCTTCCCATGCAAGTTTCTGAAAAAGTTTCTTTCAAGGAACCTTTGGTCTTGAAAGACGATACGACCCTTGTCTGGGTGACGTTGAAATTGAAGGACCGGGTCAATCTTTCTCACCGTGTCCGATTGGCTTGCTCTTCGGTAAAAACAGTGAAGGGAAAAGGAGAAGTTTTGCTGGATGGCTCTTTGGTGGATTTGCGTCTTGGTGTGGCTGTACGTCAGTTTGGACAAGATGGAGTGAATACTTCCCGTATTCCGGGCATCGCTACTTCAAAGAACGGAACATTACTGGCTGTTTACGATGCACGTTATGATACTTCGCGCGACTTGCAAGGTAATATTGATATTGCTTTGAATCGTAGTTTTGACGGTGGTGAAACTTGGCAGCCTATGCAGGTTGTCCTGGACATGAAGACTTGGGGTGGCTTGCCTGAAAAATATAATGGAGTAAGTGATGCTTGCATTTTGGTGGATGAAAAGACTGGAGATATCTATGTGGCAGGACTGTGGATGCATGGTGTTTTAGATGGAAAAACGGGGAAATGGGTAGAAGGTATGACCCAGGATAGTACGCGTTGGATTCATCAATGGCATGCGAAAGGTTCTCAACCGGGACTGGAGGTGAAAGAAACATCTCAATTCTTAATTACTAAAAGTACCGATGAAGGACGGACATGGAGTGAACCGATAAATATTACCCGGAATACAAAGCGTCCGGAATGGTGGCTTTATGCACCGGCACCGGGGCATGGAATTACATTGAAAGACGGAACTTTGGTCTTTCCTACCCAAGGACGGGATAAGGATGGAATGCCTTTTTCGAATATAACCTGGAGTAGGGATGGAGGGAAAACGTGGACAGCCGGTAAGCCTGCCTATCATAATACGACAGAATGTATGGCTGTGCAGCTGCAAGATGGAAATATCATGCTTAATATGCGTGATAATCGGAATTATGGTAATAAGGAGATAAATGGACGTAGAATTTGTGTAACTGCTGATTTGGGTGAAACATGGGTAGAACATTCCACTTCCCGTAATGCATTGGTTGAACCTACTTGTATGGCAAGTATCCATAAACATCTTTATAGAAGAAACGGTATGGAGAAGTCTATTCTTTTATTTTGTAATCCTGAATCGTATAATAGTCGGGATCACATGACATTGAAGGTCAGTCTGGATGACGGAAAAACATGGCCGGAGGAAAGAAAAATTCTGCTTGATGAATATGGCGGTTTCGGATATTCTTGTATTACTTCTGTTGACGGGGAAACTATTGGGATATTGTATGAAAGCAGCCAAGCACAGATGGTTTTTCAGCAAGTAAAAATAAAAGAGTTAATCGGAGATTAAAGAATAAATAAACTTCTGTTTCTTATCTCCGGAAAAGGTGATATGGAATACTGCAAAAGTAAATTTGCTTATCATTTTATCATTCTGAACAATAGTGAAGAATCTGTTAGCAGCATACTTTATGTATGTATATTCTTCGCAAAGTTCAGAATGATAAAAATGAAATGATAGCATTTCAGAGTCTTGATATACTCTTTTGTATTTATTTATTTATTAATGATTTCCATTTGTTGCCTTACGCTTTCTTCGTGGATGGCTTCGAATACTTTTTTAATGAATTCTGAATCCATGCCGCACAATGAACCTTGTGCACCGCGCTTGTCCAGAATCTCATTGTAACGACCTGTCTGTAGAATGGTCATATCATGTTCTTTCTTGAATGTACCGATTTCACGGCAGACACGCATACGTTTTGCCAATACTTCGATAATCTCATTGTCGCAATCATCGATTTGGTTACGCAGTTCACCCAGGTTTTCAGTTGTTTGGGTTTCTTTGCGGATGACCAGCAGATTTAGGATGTAGTCCAGCACATCGGGAGTGACTTGTTGGGCGGCATCGCTCCATGCACAGTCGGGATTGCAGTGTGATTCTACGATTAAGCCGTCAAAACCTAAGTCCATCGCCTGCTGGCAGAGGGGAGCTACTAACTCGCGCTTGCCACCGATATGGCTGGGGTCACAGAAAATAGGCAGTTCGGGAATGCGGCGGCGCAATTCGATAGGGATATGCCATTGGGGTAGGTTACGGTAAATCTTTTTATCATAAGAAGAGAATCCGCGATGGATAGCACCCAGTTGCTTCAAACCTGCATTGTTGATGCGCTCGAAAGCTCCAATCCACAATTCAAGGTCAGGGTTGACAGGGTTTTTAATCAATATAGGAATATCCACACCTTTCAGTGCATCGGCAATTTCCTGCACGGCAAACGGATTGGCAGTGGTGCGTGCGCCAATCCAAAGCACATCAATACCTGCCTTTAAACATTCGTAAACGTGTTTGGCAGTAGCTACTTCGGTGGCAACATACATACCGGTTTCCTGTTTCACACGTTTCAGCCATGCCAGGCCATCTACACCGATGCCTTCGAAACCTCCCGGTTTGGTACGCGGTTTCCAGATGCCGGCACGGAAAATCTTAATGCCTTTATTGGCCAGCATAGTGGCGGTATCCATTACTTGTTCTTCGGTTTCGGCACTACATGGGCCGGCGATAATCATCGGGCGTTTCTTTTCAATTCCCGGAAGTTCGATGGGTTTTAAATCTAATTCCATAATCTGATATTTTGTTTTGTTACATTATCTTTTTAATTCTTTCCAGTGCTTCTGCCAGCTTTTCTTCTTTGGCACAGAGGGAAATACGGATATAGCGTTTGCCGTTGCTGCCGAAGATAAAGCCCGGAGTAATGAACACACGTGCTTCGTGCAAAACTTTTTCGGTCAGTTCTTCTACATCATTGTAAGATTCGGGAATGCGTCCCCAAAGGAACATACCTACCTGATTGGGATCAAAGCTACAACCGAGTACTTTCATAATCTCTTCTGCCAGTTGGCGGCGACGGCTATATACATTGATGTTCGCTTCTTCGTGCCATTCCACACTGTTGTTGTAAGCTTGTGCGGCGGCCAGTTGCATGGGGCGGAAAGTTCCTGAGTCAATATTACTCTTTATTTTCAATATCCATTGTATAAACTGCGCATTGGTGGCGAGCATTCCCACACGCCAGCCGGGCATGTTGTGGCTCTTGCTCATAGAGTTGAACTCGATGCAGCATTCTTTGGCTCCGGGCACATTAAGAATACTCAGTGGTTTCTTGTTCAGGATAAAGCTGTATGGGTTGTCGTTTACAATCACAATATTATGGCGGCGTGCAAAGTTTACCAGCTTTTCATACAGTTCCATCGTGGCGTTCGCTCCGGTCGGCATATTGGGATAGTTGGTCCACATAATCTTGACGCGGCTCAAGTCCATCTTCTCCAGTTCATCAAAATCGGGTTGCCAATGGTTGTCTTCGCGCAGGTTGTAGTTCACAATCTCACTGCCTAATATTTTATTTAAAGAGGTGTAGGTAGGATACCCCGGATTGGGAACCAATACCTGATCACCCGGATTGACCAATGCCAGCGTCACATGCAGGATACCTTCTTTGGAACCGATGAGCGGCTGGATTTCGGTTGCCGGATCAAGCTCTACATGATACCAACGCTTGTACCAGTCGGCCATGGCTTTGCGTAATTCAGGAATGCCGACAGTAGGTTGGTATCCGTGCGCATCAGGACGCTTTGCCTGTTCGCACAACACATTGACGGTTTCTTCCGAAGGAGGCATGTCAGGGCTTCCGATACCCAAACTGATTACATTCTTACCTTCGGCATTCATTTGTGCCACTTCTTTCAGTTTACGGCTGAAGTAGTATTCGCTAACATTCGCCAGACGGTCTGCCGGCTGAATATTATATGGTTGATGTTCCTTCTGCATATTCTCCTAATATTTTAAGTTCTTTTGTCAATGGTGAAACGGCGTCGATAGACTGCTTGTATCTTAAATAATCATTGAAAATTACGTCTACATAGAACAGATATTCCCATTCGCGGCCTATAATCGGTAATGATTGAATCTTGGTCAGATTTATTTTATAGAAAGAAAAGATAGAGAGCACTTGCGACAGGCTTCCTTCGTTGTGGGGGAGGGAGAAGACGATGTTGGCCTTGTTTACTTTCGAACGTTCACGTAAGTCATCGGCTTTCCATGGGTCGGCCACTACAAGGAAACGCGTGAAGTTGTGTTTGTTTGTTTCGATGCCTTCTTCCAATACTTTCATTCCGTACAAATCGGCGGCGTATCTGGAGCAGATAGCGGCGTGTCCTTTCAGATTTTCCCGTTTGATGGCTTCCGCACTTCCTGCCGTATCTTCCGTTTCTACTATTTTCAGTTTGGGATGTTGTATCAGGAATTCACGGCATTGTGCCAAGGCAACGGGGTGGGAGTTGACTTCTGTCAGTGTTTCCCAATTGTCGTCCGGCAAGCACATGAAGCTGTGTTTGATGCGTAGTTTGTGTTCGCCGACAATGGTCATGCCGCTTTCGCGCAGTAACTCATAGTTGTGCAGCAAACTGCCTGCAATGGTGTTCTCGATAGCGAGCATACCAATTACATTGCTATCCTGCTTTATGTTCGCAAAGACTTCTTCGAACGTGGAACAGCAGATTAGTTCGATCTCTTCTCCGGGGAAGAACTTGTGGGCGGCAATGTCGTGATACGAGCCCGGTACACCTTGTATTGCTATCTTTTTCATTCGTATATATATTATAAAAAAATCCCGCTTCTGCCGGAAGCGGGATTTCGTTGTTATTATCGCATTGTTTTAATCATTGTTTAACGTACACATACAAACTCCCGCTTCACTTTGTTGCTAAAGTAAAAGTAATAAAAGAAGAAAAAGTATGTATTGTATAATGCTTTCATTTTGTTCTTATTGTTATTGAATACGCTGCAAAAGTAATATATTTCTAGTAAAAACAAATAAATAAGAAGCTTTTTTTCAATTTTTTTTTAGGCAGTGCCTGTTTGGCTCCTGCTTTCCATAATTCCCGGCATCTGTTGTAAAGCCCAATCTATTAATCCTTCTATATGTGGTATTAAGCTTTTCCCTCTTTCTGTCAGTTCATATTCTACTCGCGGCGGAACTTCGGCATACACCTTCCGGCTCACTAGTCCGTCAGTTTCCAGTGTGCGCAGAGTTACAGTCAGCATACGTTGTGAGATATCGGCTATTGTTTTATGAATGTCGCAGAATCGCATGGTTCCGTTAGCATTTAATGTGATAAGAACCAGCATAGACCATTTATCACCAAGCCTGCACAATACATTCCGTACAGGGCAATTATTATCCGGATGAAAATTTTTCATTTTTTAATATTCTCTATTTGCTTGCCGTTCAACAATGGTTACCTCTATGTAAGTTCCTTATCTACAGGTGCCTTCTTGTTTTTGGGAAGAAGGATACTTACATTTGCATTACAAAAGTAATAAACTTACTAAAGATAACTATTGTTCTACTAGATAAATTTATTGTTTCACTTATAATAAGTTAAGATTATGGCAAAGAAAGTAGCTGTTTTAGCGGTAAATCCGGTGAACGGATTCGGTTTGTTCCAGTATTTGGAAGCGTTTTTTGAAAATGGTATATCCTATAAGGTGTATGCAGTGGCGGAAACAAAGGAAATTAAAACAAACTCGGGCATTGAATTGGTGGCCGATGATGTGATTGCAAATCTTATAGGGCATGAAGATGATTTTGATGCTTTGGTTTTTGCCTGTGGGGATGCGGTTCCCGTATTTGCTCAAAATGCGGATAAGTCTTATAATGTGGACTTGATGTCGGTCTTGAAGGCATTTGCCGGGAAGGGAAAGATCCTGATAGGTCATTGTGCTGCAGGTCTGTTGTTTGATTTTGCTGGAATTACAGAGGGAAAGAGATTAGCTGTGCATCCTTTGGCAAAACCGGCTGTAAGTAAAGGGATGGCTACTGATGAGAGATCGGTTGTTGATGGTAATTTTTATACAGCACAAAGTGAAAATTTTGTTTGGACAATGATGCCTCAGGTAATTGAAGCCTTGAAAAAATAAGGGAATATTAATGTCGCCCAATGTAGAAATTTCCTATATTTGGGCGACAATTCCTAAAAATAGAAACAATGAAATACAATTTTGATAAAGTGATAGATCGCAGCGGTACGTCTGCTGAGAAAGTAGAAGGGCTGAAACATATTTGGGGACGTACGGATTTGATTCCTTTATGGGTGGCTGATATGGATTTTGCCACAGCTCCTTTTGTAACAGATGCTATTCGTAAACGTTGCGAAAATGAAGTTTTAGGGTATACCGGCAAACCAGATAGCTATTATAATGCGATTATAAACTGGGTAAAACAGCGTTATGATTTGATCGTGACCAAGGAAGTGATAAATTTTGTTCCCGGCATTGTACCGGGCATCGGTATGGCTATGAATTGTTTTACTCAGAAAGGGGATAAGGTAATGATTCAACCTCCTGTTTATCATCCTTTTGCATGGGTTACGACTCGTAATGAGCGTACTTTGGTCATAAATCCGTTGAAATGGGAGAACGGGATGTACCGTATGGATTTGGATGCTTTTCGTGAACAAATTAAAGGTTGTAAGCTCTTTATTTTATGTAATCCTCATAATCCGGGTGGCGTTGTGTGGACTGAAGCAGAGTTACGAGCGATAGCTGATATCTGTTATGATGAGAAAGTATTGGTCTTCTCGGATGAAATTCATGCGGATTTGACTTTACCTCCTCATACGCATCGTCCTTTTGCTACTGTCTGTGAAAAGGCTCGAATGAACTCCGTTACTTTTATGTCTCCTAGCAAGGCTTTTAATATGCCGGGACTATCTGCCTCACATGCTCTTATTTTTAATGAAGATTTGCGTAAACGCTTCCGTATCTATATGGATGCCGGTGAGTTGGATATGGGACATGTCTTTGCTTTTCTTTCTGTTGAGGCTGCTTATAGTCATGGTACGGAATGGCTTGACCAATGTTTGGCGTATATACAAGGAAATATAGATTTTGTCGACGAATTTTTGAAAAAACATGCACCTAAAATCAAGGCCATTCGTCCGGAGGCTTCTTATTTAGTTTGGTTGGATTGCCGTGAACTGGAGTTGAGCCAGAAAGATTTGAATGAATTCTTTGTAGATAAAGCGCATTTGGCATTGAATGACGGGGAAATGTTTGGTAAGGAAGGCATTGGCTTTATGCGTTTAAACGTGGCAAGTCCGCGTTGTATCATTGAAAAGGCGATGAAACAACTGGCGGATGCTTATCAACTATATATAAAGTGATTATTTTAAGTATTGCGTCTTAAAGATATTCACGCATAAAATGAAGATGGATAACAATAACGGTCCGAATATGACACCCATGAATCCGAATAAGGAAAGTCCGATGACCACTCCAAAAATGGTGATGAGTGGATGGGTGTCTGCCATCTTCTTTTGCAGAATAAAACGAATTAGATTGTCAATGTTTGTTACAATTAATCCACAATAAAGAAGTAGTCCGACGGCATGTGTCCAATCTCCTGAAAGAGCAAGATAGGCGGCTAGCGGGAACCATACCAATGCTGTTCCTACAATAGGAATGACGGTGGCAAAGCAGGTCAGGAAGCCAAACAATAGCGCGCTGGGTACATCAAACAAATAGTAGCCTAATGTAGCTATTCCTCCTTGAATGACTGCCAGTAAGGGAATACCTATCGCATTACTCCTGACAATCATATTAATTTCTTTCAGTACATTTTTTTTGTTTGTATCGCTGAAGGGAAGTAACTCATAGATGTATTTTTCCATTTGAATTCCGCCAATCAGCATGAAGTAGAGAATAAAGACCAATACGAAAGCATTAACGGCAAAGCTACTGATACTTCCCATCAGAAACTGTCCGATGGCAGGAAGAATTGAGGCTATGGATGAAATGTTTTCTGCGCTTAGTAAGTCATATCCCGTCTTGGTATGAAGCCAATCGGCAAGATTGGTTACCGTATGGATAAAACCTGTCGTATCTACGTTTACCGTCTGTAATTTATTGATCAGTAACCATACAGCCAATGATAAAGGTACAAGAAAGCACATGATGGCTTCTATCAAGAGTAAAATGGCTGTAATACTTTTTTTGAAATGTTTTTCTTGGGTAAGATAAAACATTTGTTTTCTTACCATGATGTAAATGGTGCATGCTCCTAAAATACCTCCCATGAAAGGAGACATTTTTATAAATAAAATAAGTCCTAATCCCAGTATAATGGTGATAAGGGAATATTTCCAATACTGTTCTTTTACGCTCATGTGTTTTTTGCTTATTTTGTATATAAATAAACAATAAAACGAATTGAAATGTTCCGCTTTTAAAACGGAACATTCTTAGTCATGTTTTCATAATTATTGTATTGACCGCTAATATTCATTTCATTTTCAGGAGCCAGTTCTATTGCTTTCTTCATATCTTCCACAGATCCGTCTTTGTCTCCTTTAAGTAATTTGATACGTCCTCGTTCATGATATGCTTTGGCAAAGTTGGGGTTGATTTCAATGGCTTCATCATATACAGCCAATGCTTTGTCAAAATCTTTGTTTACCAGATATAGTTCTCCTGACAGGATATAGGCCTTTTCATTGAACGGATTGAGTGACAATACTTGATTAAAACATTCTTGTGCTTGTTCCGGTTCATTGGTGGCGGCTAGAATTTCTCCTTTCAAAAGCAAGGCTTGTTCGTCGTCGGGATTGAGGCTGAGCAACTTTTGTATATCTTCGGCAGCATCTTTTGCTTGTTTCATTTTCCAAAGTACTTCAGCGCGTAGCTGGTATGCTTCGGTATAATCTTCTTTCAATACGATAGCTTTAGTCAGCATAGCGATGGCGGTGATATCATCTTTCATGCCGATAGCTGCTTTTGCTGTCAAATAGAAAGATAGGGGGTTCTTATTATCTAAAACCAAAGCTTTTTGGCAGGCATCCTTCATATTTTCGTAATCTTCCTGCATATAGCAGATGCCAGCTAGTGAAAGGAAGGTGTTTACTTGTTCAGGATCTTTTGTAGCCATGCGGTCTAGTGTGATACGGGCATCATCTAGTCGGTTTGCCTGTGTATAAGCAGTGGCTAGCAGGCTGAGTGTTTCCAATTCATCGTTGATGGCAACTGCTTCTTCAAAACATTTAATGGCATAAGGTAGTTTACCCATACGTTGGGCGCGGATGCCGTCGTATTTTAAAATCTCGAAGTTCTTTTTATCATTTTTCTCTTTTTCGGTTTCGGGGGTGTTGTTTCCGCCGAATAAGGATTTAAATAAGCCCATAATTTATAGTTGTTTTATTTGTCTATTGTTATAATAAATCGTCTGAGGTAAATTTCTTGTTCCTGATGCTGCATGTTGGTAAAACGTACTGCCTTTATTGGTTTCTGTTGTAAACTGGCAGTCAGTCGGTTGTTTTTTTGTGTAAAGTTTACTTTACTCCAGTCTTTTCCATTTGCAGATATCTCAAGACTTCCCCAAGTTGCGATTTCCGGTTTCCCGAAATCTATCTCTATATTTTCTCCGGGATAAACTTGATCCAGTTCGATAGTCAATGAACCATTACCGGGCCATCTGATAACTTCCAGCGCCGGAGAAATCTGAATACGGTTTATCTTTACCTGTAAAGGTAAGTTCTTTATCTGACTGATATCGCTTATTAGTTTATGCGGCATATAGTCGGTTTCAGCATTCAGCAGTGTGCTATATTTTTGGTTATAGCATTGCGTGACGGTGGCGAAAGTTTGATCAATCAATGGCTTGATTACTCTTCCTGCTGTCTTTATACCCGGCTGGTAAGGGTTTTGGTTGTATGTCTGGTCAATTTGAAACATTTGTTGTTGCAAGGCTTTCACGTGCTTGTATTTACGCATAAATAAAGATTGGTCATTTTTGTCGTATGCTTTGACCATTGCCAGTACTTCATTTCCGGTTTCACCCAATAGTTTGAACTGATAAAGCCAAGGCATGATTTCTACTATAATCGGATTTTTATCAGCATGGGCGACTAAAATATCACTTGATTCAACCATCTGGCTGAAGGTTTCTTGTAGAATAGAGAAGTCTTTTTCAGTGTAAGTTTTATTTTTTATGTAACTTTCAGTAAAGCTCTGCGCTGTGGGTTGGAGATTTACAGATTCCTCTCGGCGATATTTATGTCCGTTGGGGCCCAAGTCCGAATTATGGGCGGCAAAGAATTCCAGTTCAGTGGCAGCATCGGGCAAAATGTTCATAATAGCGTCTTTCCAAGTTTTTTCACTGTTATATTTTGTTGGATTCCAAGCGTATGAGGCTACACTATAAATGGCTATTTTAGAAGCCTCGGCATGTTCCATCGGATTAGTTACAAAGCCAGACATCTGATTGGCTATTTGAGTATCGTTTCCATATACTGGTCCCATGAGCAGATGATCTCTAACGTAATCGGAAACAGGAAAGTTCCACCATATATATGCCGGACGTTTAATCCGTTCGTTTATCCATTGAATACCATCTTGGGTAATATCGGAAATAACCCGGTCTCCTGTCCACATAATTTGTATGGATGGATTCAGTTTGTCTCCTAAAGTAGTAAGATATCCTTTAGCAGGGTCGGACCAACTTTTATTGTATTCTGTAGGACACATGATAAGGGGAGTTACATCCGGTTTTACTTTTACAAAATGTTCATCTATGTAATTCAGCAGTTCTGCTTGTTTCACAGGGTTGGTACCTTCTCCTGAAATATCATCAAAGAAGACGGCAAAAGAACGGACACCGAGATGATACATCTTTTCAAATTTTGCCAATAATAATTCACGGTCTTCCTTATTCCATTTGATGTCTTGTCCCGGATGGATAGCCCAAACAAAATCGACTTCGTTTTCTTGAGCTACTTTTACTAATTCCTGTAATTGTTTTGCTTCTTTTTCGGGGTAAGGCAGACGCCAGTTGGGAGAACTATGGTAAGGGTCATCTTTAGGACCGTATATATAGGTGTTCATTTTGTTTTCACCATAAAATTGAAGTTGGCGAAGACGGGCATTATGGCTCCAGGGGGTCCCGTAAAATCCTTCTACGACACCACGGTAGCGTATGGCCGGATAGTCTTGTATCTCTATTACCGGTAATTGGTTATCTTTGAGCAATTGTTTTAAGGTTTGCAAGGCATAGTAGGTTCCACGTTCATCGTTTCCTGCCAGAATTATTTCCTTATTATTGATGGATAGATAATAACCTTCCTTTTGGTTGGGGATCTGACGAGTAAACTTGCGGATGGACTTGTCTCCTTTTTCTCCTATATAAATGTGCAAACCGGTATTGGCCGGGTGTTTTCCACCTAATAAATCTTTTAATTCTTGTACGGCATATGGATTGGCTTCAGTTTCTCCCAAGAGTTGGTAAGTTTCAGGTAAATTGATTTGTCCGTCTTGTTTGGAAACTTGTTGAGGGATGGGCTGTACTTCTATGTTTTGGGCAAAGATAGTACAACCGGTAAAAAGACAAATGATTGCCAAATGCATTTTTTTCATGTTCTGTTGGGGTAAAAGGTTAATAAATCAATGGCAAAGATACGATTTATACAGAAAGAATTCCATCTTTTAATTGTATTATTTCTTCGGAAAGTAGGTAGGAGAGTACCTTTTCCGCTTTTTCACGATTGCTATTCAATTGGTTCAGTAGTTCTGAAGCAGGCATGGCGCCTGCCTGCAATAGCTGTTTGATTTGTTGTTCCAATTCTTGAAATTCTCCCTGTTTTATTCCTGAATGATGTTTGTTAAGACATACATCACATTGTCCGCAGTTGTGTTCGTTCTTTTCTCCAAAATATCTGAGTAGCATTCGGCTACGACATTTATCATCGGCTGTGGCATATTCTATCATAGCCTTGATTCGGGTGGTATAGCTTTTTTTCCGGTCTTCGTATATTTCCCGAGTTAGGGCAAGGCGATTCTTTTCTTGCCGTTCACGGGTATATATAATATAAGGTGTCTTTTTCCGTGGAATGTAATGTATGATATGTCTACGAGTCAGCGCCAGTAGAATTTCATAGATTCGTTGGCGGGTTAATCCGGAGCGGATTACTAAGGAATCTTCGTTAATATAGGCATAATCAGTAAATAGTCCTGTATAAGAACGCAAGATGATGTTTATCAGTTTCTCTGTATCTGTATCATTCTCGTGTAGTTTATAGAGTTCGTCGCGTTTCATCGTGAAAAGAATACGTGAAGCATTATCTTGCTCGTCTGTATATTCTAAATATCCGGCACGGGTCAGAATCTTTAAAGCGCTGTCGGCTTGTACGGGGAAATGTTTGAAGTTACGACAGAATTCATCCAAGTTAAAAGCAAAGGTGCAACCCATACCGTCTCCCATGGCCATTTGAAAATAGTAGTTGATATCTTCGTACACTTTTCGGATATAATCCTTGTCGGGAAATGTATCACTGATACGTTTGTTGAGGGTGGTTTTATCACTTTGGGCGTATAGCAGGACAGCATATGCTTTCTGCCCGTCGCGCCCTGCTCGTCCGGCTTCTTGAAAATAGGCTTCAGGAGAATCAGGCATATCTATGTGGATAACGATACGTACATCTGGTTTGTCGATACCCATTCCGAAGGCGTTGGTTGCTACCATAGTACGGCTTTCTCCGGTGAGCCAGCTTTTTTGACGTTGATCTTTTACATCATTATTCAAACCGGCATGATAGAAAGTGGCAGTTATGCCGTTATTGACCAGTAGTTCGGCAATTTCACGTGTACGTTTCCGGTTGCGGGTATAGACAATGGCGCAGCCGGGCACACTATTTAAAATATGTAATAGCTCTTCCTGTTTATTTTCTGTAGGACGTACAATGTAAGCCAAGTTTTTTCTTTCGAAACTCATTCGGAAAACCTGACTGTCTTTTTTAAAGTTTAGCTTTGTTTGAATGTCTGTTACTACTTCCGGAGTGGCAGTTGCTGTCAGTGCCAATACAGGTATGTCGGGAAGGAGTTCGCGAATTTCTGCAATTTTCAGATAAGCAGGGCGGAAATCATATCCCCATTGAGAGATACAGTGTGACTCATCTACCGTGATCATGCTTACCTTCATGTTCCGTAGTTTGCTACGGAATATTTCAGTATCCAGCCTTTCCGGAGAAATATAAAGGAATTTATAGTCGCCGAAGATACAGTTTTCCAATGCAACAATGATCTCTTCGCGTGTCATGCCTGAATAAACTGCCAAAGCTTTGATACCTCGGTCGCGTAAATTGCGTACTTGGTCCTTCATCAGGGCAATAAGAGGTGTAATAACCAAACATAATCCAGGTTGTGCTAAAGCTGGTACTTGGAAGGTAATGGATTTGCCGCCACCGGTAGGCATCAATCCTAGCGTGTCGTGACCGTTGCCTATACTTTCAATGATTTCTTTCTGTATGCCCCGAAAGTCATCATATCCCCAATATTGTTTTAGAATTTCTTTATAGGTCATTGGAAGGGAAATAAGAAAATTATGTCAAAACTCCAATGACTTATCATCTTATTATTCTGATAAGTGTCTGATAACGTCATTAAAGTTTTGACATATTTCAAAGATAAATCTTTATCATTATTCCTCACTGGGTTTTATATCTTCTATTTGCAATTGTACTTCACCACGTTTGTGCGTATTCTCCTCAATGGTATAACAAATATCAAAAGAACGTTTGGTCTTGATATAGCGTGCTTGTGAACTTTGTCCGAAAGCGATGCCATTCATCACATTGTTTGATTTATTGTCTACCAATTCCAACTTGATATGTTCCTGATCACGCCCTACTACTTTGCTGGTTCCATAATCATATACATTATGTGTACAAAAGATTGGTTTGTGGTTGTCCGGTCCGAAGGGATTGAACTTTTTCAGGTCGGCATGGAACTTCGGAGTGATATCCCGGAAGTCAATTTCTGCATCAATATCAATTACAGCACTGGTCTGTTCCGGCAAAATATGTTCTGTGACATAGGTTTCAAAACGACGGGTGAATTCTTCCACATTTTCCACTTTCATGGATAGTCCTGCAGCATAAGTGTGTCCTCCAAAGTTTTCCAACAAGTCACGACAATGTTCGATAGCTTTGTAGACATCGAAACCTGATACGGAACGGGCGGAACCGGTTGCCAGATTATCTGTACGGGTTAATACAACTGCCGGGCGGTAATAAATCTCTGTAAGGCGTGAGGCTACGATACCGATAACACCTTTATGCCACGCTTCATTATAGATGACAATGGAACGCCGGTCTGCTAGTCCTTCCAAGTGGTCTACAATTTGGTTGGCCTCTTCGGTCATGGTCTTATCCAGATCTTTACGGGTTTCATTGTATTGGTTGATTTGGTTGGCTTTCTCCAATGCTGCCGAGAAGTCCTTTTCTATGAGCAGTTCCACCGCCTCTTTTCCGTTCTGTATACGTCCGGATGCGTTGATGCGCGGACCTATCTTGAATACGATATCACCTACGGTAATTTCTTTTTCTGATAATCCGCATACATCGATAATAGCTTTCAGACCTACACTGGGATTGGAATTCAACTGCTTTAAGCCGTGGTGTGTCAGCACTCGGTTCTCTCCCATGATAGGTACGATGTCTGATGCTACGCTGACAGCAACCAAATCTAATAAAGGAGTTAGTTGATGAAATTCAATGCCATTATTCAAAGCGAAAGCCTGCATGAACTTGAAGCCTACACCACATCCCGAAAGATGATCGTAAGGATATGTATTGTCAGCCCGTTTGGCATTCAGAATAGCTACGGCTGGTGGCAATATATCATCAGGCACATGGTGGTCACAGATGATGAAATCGATACCTTTTTCTTTTGCATAAGCAATTTCCTCTACGGCTTTAATACCGCAATCTAACACAATAATGAGTTTTACACCTGTTTCACAGGCATAATCCACTCCTTTTACTGATACTCCGTAGCCCTCATTATATCGGTCGGGAATATAGTAGTCAATGTTCGAATAGAACTGCTGGAGAAATTTGTATACCAATGCTACAGCTGTTGTACCGTCTACATCATAATCTCCATAAACCATGATACGTTCTTTCCTGCCCATAGCTTGATTAAGCCGTTCTACAGCAATGCTCATATCCTTCATCAGGAATGGGTCGTGTAGCTCGTTAAGCTGGGGGCGGAAAAATCTTTTAGCCTCTGCTGCTGAGGTTATACCTCTTTCCAGCAACAACTTACAAAGAATCGGGCTGATCCCTGTTTCTTTGGCTAATGCTTTAGCTGCTTCTGTCTGTTCTTGGCTTGGAGGTTGATAATTCCATTTGTGATTCATTTTATATATTGTTTTTTCTTTTTTCTGCTCTCGGAGACGGGATAATACCATTTTCTGGTTATACTTACCCAATCAATCCGTAAAGTTAGGAAAAAACAAATAAAAAAACCGCTAATTCCATATATATTTTATGGAATTAGCGGTAAAGTATTGTATAGTAGCGGATTATTTGATACCTAATTTTTTAGCAATTTCTTTAGGCAGTGCATTTTTATTGACTACGATATTCATGGTTTTGTAACGGACGAATGCTTTAGAGGCATACCATAAGCCATCGTATTTTCCGGCTTTTCCCCAAGAATTCTTTACCATATAATAGTCGTTTCCTTCTTGATCCTTAGCTATACCGTAAATCAACATACCATGATCATCGGTTGTTTCCCAATTGTCATAAGCTTCCTGGCGTTCTTCTTGTGTACACCATTTCTGAGGTTGTGGTTTGGTGTTCAGTTTCTTTTCTTCCGGTTTCATTTTCAACCAATGAGCCATGTCTGATCCACTTAGTTCTTGTACTTTTTCCGTATCGGGCATAACAGCTACGCCGTCACGTGTAAAGCCTTGTTCACTGACATCAGATCCCCATGCGATTGGATAGCCGTTATTAATGGCATTATCAAAAACCTGCATGAATTCATCAATGGGAAGGTTGTATGATTGCCCCCAACGCCAGTTGTCTTGAATTTCAAGAACAAATGGTTCGTAGAACGGATGGTGGGTGTACGAGGTCAATGAAATGTAATCATTTGGATTCAATCCTGTTGATTCGAAGAATGAATGGGGAGTGTATTCTTTTCCTTTATAAGTGAATTTTTCAGGGCATTTACCTAAATAGATATCATGAATAGCGGCAATGGCCTTTTTCCATAATGGATTATGGTTATTATCTGTCTGGAGTTTGCGTAATTTTCCTTTGGCTATTGCTGCTACTACAGCATCCGATACGGCTGTAAGTTCTGTATGGTTACTTAATGTATCACCATACATGACTCCCGGACGCATAACTTCTTCGGGTACCAGACCAAATTTTTTCATTCCATAGATAACGTCATAGAATGATCCTCCTTGGGAAAAAGATACATCTCCGTGAGTACGTACGGCGGCATCGGCTCGATCCAAATAAGTTTGGTGTACGATGTACATTTCAGAAAAGTCGTATTCTCCTTTTCCCATACGAAGTAATTCTGATTCTAGAAAAGCCATACTGGAATAGCACCAGCAAGTACCGGCACGGCTTTGGTTCTTGACAGAAGTAATAGGCAGTTCTTTTACTGTAGTGAATACAAACCCTTCTTCCTTTGGCTCTTCTTTTTGTGCATCTTGTGCAAAGAGGCTTATACTGCATAAACCTAATGCTGCTAATAATGTAAATCTTTTCATTTTAGAAATAATAGTTTTGTTTGTTATGTTACTCATTCATGATAGTTTCTACTTCTTCGATAGTGATAGGGATGCGTTTCTCGCCAGTGAAACGGGAGCCTTCCGAAGTAATCAGAATATCGTCTTCCAGGCGGATGCCTCCAAAATCTTTGAATTTTTCAATGGCATCAAAGTTCAGGAAGTCTGTATGCATTTTCTCAGCTTTCCATTTGTCAATCAATGCTGGAATAAAATAGCAGCCCGGTTCATCGGTAATCACAAAGCCTTCCTGTAAGCGACGTCCCATGCGCAGGGAGGCTAACCCGAACTGGGAAGAAGGACGGATTTCATCGTCATATCCTACGTAAATTTGTCCCAGGTCTTCCATGTCATGTACATCCAATCCCATCATATGACCTAATCCATGGGGCAGGAATAAAGCGTGTGCACCAGCGGCAACAGCTTCTTCCACATTGCCCTTCATGAGCCCCAGGTCTTTTAATCCTTGAACCAGCACTTTGCAGACTTCTAAGTGTACAGACATATAGGTTATACCTGGACGAGTAATTTCCAATGCTTTATCATGGCAAGCCAATACAATATTATACACATCTTTTTGCCGTCCTTCAAATTTGCCTCCCACAGGTACGGTACGGGTATGGTCAGAACAATAATTTGTCACTCTTTCAGCCCCGGCATCTGTCAGCATCATGCGTCCTGGTTCTAATATATGGCTATGGTCATGATTATGTAATGTTTCCCCATGTTGGGTCAGGATAGTGGCAAATGAAGTCATGCTTCCATAAGAAGCGGCGATGCCATCCAGTACTCCGGCGATATATTGTTCCTTTATTCCAGGTTTACATAGACGCATAGCGGCTGTGTGCATTTCATAACCGATATTACATGCCAAATCGATTTCTGCTATTTCGCAAGCTTCTTTTACAGAACGTAAATCAACTACAGCTTTTATCAATTCTACAGAAGCGTATTTCTTTACTATAGCGGCACGGATACCGGTTAAGTCTTCCAAGAGCATCATATTATCGAATCGGTAGGGAGGAAGGAAATGTACTTTTCTACCTTGCGCGATAGCTTTTCCTACCACCTCTTTTAGCTGGGGGAAGGGAAAACTTTTCTGAATACCTACTTGTGCAGCCAACTCTTTCACACTGGGTTGGGGCCCCATCCAGATAATGTCGTCCATATCTACATCATTTCCGAAGAAATAATCCTCTCCTGCTTCTATATCTATTACACCTGCATATCCGGGGTGAGAATGACCGAAGAAGTAGAGGAATGAACTGTCCTGACGGAATTTATATGTGTTATCCGGATAGTTTGCCGGAGCTTCATTATTACCTAGTATAAGGATAATACCGTTTTGCACTTTGTTTCTAAGTGCCTGACGGCGTCTTTGATAAGTTGCGGAATCAAACATGGCTAACTTTATTTTAATTGAAAATTTATTGAACTGTGTTGCAAATGTAATAATTATAATCTTAAAAGTACTATTTGCTTATTTGATTTTTTAATCGATTTCGGCTTTATTTTTATCATTTGTCAATCTTGCTTTTCTAATTTCACAGGTTTCTCTTATTTTTCCTTGATAAGTTGCCATTCAGTAATTTATACTGCTAGGAGAATTTGATTGATATTTATGATGGAATGCAATTATTTAATAAATATAAAAGATACGGCTAAATACTTTGAAAAGGTTAACTTTGCAGTGAACTCTTTCAAGGATAGATTTGTTCCTCAACATTGATTATGAAAATAGATGATAAAACAGGGCTGGTACTGGAAGGCGGAGGTATGCGCGGAGTTTTTACCTGCGGGGTATTAGACTATATGATGGATAAGAAGGTTTGGTTTCCGTATGGGGTAGGAGTTTCTGCCGGAGCGTGCAATGGTCTTTCATATATGTCTCGCCAGCGTGGTAGAGCTAAGTTTAGTAATATTGATTTATTGGAGAAATATCATTATATCGGCATAAAGCATTTATGGCGTAAGCACAGTATTCTTGATCAGGAATTGCTTTATGAACATTTTCCTAAGGAAATTCTTCCTTATGATTATAAAACATATGCTGAAAATCCTGCTCGTTTTGAAATGGTGACTACTAATTGCATTACAGGTAGGGCGTGTTATTTGGAAGAGAAACATGATCCTCGACGTATTATTGCCATAGCTAAGGCGTCCAGCAGTCTTCCTTATGTTTGTCCTATAGCTTATGTAGATGGTGAGCCGATGCTGGATGGGGGAATTGTGGATTCTATTCCTGTGTTGCGTGCTATTGAACAAGGATTTGATAAAAATGTAGTGGTACTTACCCGTAATCGGGGATATCGCAAAAAAGGAAAGGATATGAAAATTCCTCATTTTATCTATAAAAAATACCCTCGTTTGCGCGTGGTTTTAAGTAAACGTTGTCGTATTTACAACGAACAGCTTGATTTGGTAGAGCAATTGGAAGACAAGGGCAGGATTGTGGTAATTCGTCCTGAAAAGCCGATGGAAGTGGACCGTATTGAAACAGATATAAAGAAACTGACCGATTTATATGAGGAAGGGTATGCCTGTGCAAAAAAAATGTTCGAAGAAAAACGAATACTTCAAAAATAAACTTTTGGCCAAAAGAATGTTTTTTATACATGGGGATATTGGAGGAATGGGGGATCATTCTTGTTATATGGGGTAGATGAGGTTCTACTGCATATAACAAGAATGAATGCTCTTTCCTTTTGGAAAGAAAGATAATATATTAATAATATAAATGTGACGGTACAGTTAATACTTGCTCGGTATAAACTTGCTCGACGGTCGGATAATCTATAGTGAATGTCTTTTTTAAATCCTCAAAAAAAGCCATGAGGACTATGGGGGAAGTCCTGGAAGAAGGTATATATTCAGAGATTATAAATGTTCTTTTGGGTTGTTCTGGAAGAGTTAGATCAAATGAGATGATATGTCTTGTACCCCATTGCTCATTTTCTATTTCATTGGATTTTCTTTCAAAACTACCTTCTATAGCCTTGTCTCCAAACTTTTCTTGATAAACCAGTACTTTGCCTCTTGCAATTTCTGCATCCGTGTAGATAAATTTGTATCCTCCTCCTATCTTTACTGGTATTGTAGCTAATGCTTTTTCTTTAATTGTTTGTTTTTCAGAGTCTTTTAAGTCTCCTGTAAGAAGTATATCCTGTTTGCTTACAATGTAATTATCGGTGTAATAGTCTACTATTACATGAATGTCAAGTGTATTTCCAGATTGATCTCTTACAGTAATAATCGCTTCACCTAATGCTAATGCTTTTATGGATATGTCGCAAGAAGAAATCATTTTGGTTTCTATAATTTCCGGTTTATCGCAGCTTATTTCATAATTCCCGTCTCCCCCTTGCAAAGGAAAAGAGTATGTCTGATTATTAGGATAGTTTAATTTTATATTTGCTGTTTCTCTATTTTTTAAGGAGATGGGAGCAAGTTCATCATTGCTGCACGATGAAATTACTAAAGAGCAAAGGAAAATAAGCACTGTGGCTAGCATACTGTTAAGTCTCATAGTTTGATCTTGTTTTATGTTCTACATAATTTAAATGAAGGATTAGATGATTTACTGCTTGGCAATTAGAAATTTATTTTTTTCTTGAGTTTGTCCAGACTGTGGATAAAATGTGGGAATACAAAATGAAAAATCCCTCTTTCTTCTAAAGAAAAAGAGGGATTATAGTTGAGTTTCTTGTTTCTGATTTTTATTTGGCGAAACTTACCGCACGTGTTTCGCGGATGACTGTAATCTTCACTTGTCCCGGATAAGTCATTTCGTCTTGAATCTTTTTCGCAATTTCACCGGATAAACTTTCAGTCTGTTTGTCGTCAATCTTGTCGGCACCTACAATCACACGTAATTCGCGGCCAGCTTGGATAGCATAGGTTTTTGTTACCCCTGGATAAGACATGGCTAATTGTTCTAGATCGTTCAAACGCTTGATATAAGCTTCTACGATTTCACGACGAGCGCCTGGACGTGCGCCTGAAATGGCATCACATACCTGTACGATGGGAGCCAGCAGGCTAGTCATTTCAGTTTCGTCATGGTGAGCACCGATAGCATTACATATGTCTGGTTTCTCTTTATATTTTTCGGCTATCTTCATGCCTAACAATGCGTGCGGCAATTCCGGTTCTTCATCAGGTACTTTACCTATATCATGCAGTAATCCAGCACGTTTTGCTTTTTTAGGATTCAAACCTAGTTCAGAAGCCATCACAGCGCAAAGATTGGCTGTTTCACGAGCATGTTGTAGAAGGTTCTGACCGTATGAGGACCGATATTTCATCTTACCGATAATACGGATCAATTCAGGGTGCAGGCCATGAATACCTAAATCAATAGTGGTACGTTTACCGGTTTCAATAATTTCTTCTTCTACCTGTTTGCGTACTTTAGCTACCACTTCTTCAATGCGTGCCGGGTGGATACGTCCATCTGTAACCAGTTGGTGTAATGCTAAGCGGGCAATTTCGCGGCGTACAGGGTCAAACGCTGAAAGTACAATAGCCTCGGGTGTGTCATCTACAACGATTTCGACACCGGTTGCTGCTTCTAAAGCCCGGATATTACGCCCTTCACGGCCGATGATGCGTCCCTTTATTTCGTCCGATTCAATATGGAATACGGTTACAGAGTTTTCGATAGCAGTTTCTGTGGCTACTCGTTGGATAGACTGGATAACGATACGTTTAGCTTCTTTATTAGCTGTTAATTTGGCGTCGTCCATAATGTCGTTAATATAGGAAGCAGCCTGTGTTTTCGCTTCTTCTTTCAAAGATTCAATCAGGCGTTCTTTGGCCTCCTCAGCAGAAAGACCGGAAAGAGCTTCCAGTTTTTCACGTTCTTGCATTTGTAATTTATCCAGTTCATCCTTTTTCTTGTCTATGATGACAATTTGAGCTTCTAGATTTTCTTTGATAGCTTCCGCTTCTGTACGTTTGCGTTGAACCTCTTCCTGTTTTTGGTTCAACATCAGTTCGCGTTGTTTTAATTTATTTTCGGCTTGCTGAATCTTTTGGTTACGTAGGGCGACTTCTTTTTCCAGATCAGCTTTTTTGTTCAGGAATTTTTCTTTTACTTCCAAAAGCTTGTTCTTTTTAATTACTTCAGCTTCCGTCTGTGCCTCTTTGATGATGATGTCATACTTAGATTTCAGGCCATATCTGAAAAGCATGTATGATAGGCCACCACCTACAGCGAAACACACAATTGCTATTATTACCGTTGTTATCATTGTTATTAATTTATATATAAATAAAAAACGCACAATCTATCTGTTAAGAACCCTTCTCTTAACAGTATAGCTGTGCGTGAATATCTTCAATTCTAAACGATTACTCTCTGTTACTGATTTGTTTTTCTATCTCTTTGGTCAGCTCCTTCAATTTTTCCTGATAAGGTGCAGTATTATTCCTGTCTTTCATAGAAATATTTTCAAAAGCTAACTCCAGCGCAGCCATTGCCCAATGCCTTGCGGGGCTGAAATCAGGGTAATAACTACGGTATTTGTTTAGTTTATTGTCAATCTGTTTGGCAGCGTCCCTGTATAACTGTTCATCTTCACGACGGATGGTCATCGGGTATCGTTCGTTGTCAATCAGTAGATGTATCTTCATCATATCGTCCATAATACTATCGTTTTATTGTCCAACTTTTTTTATTCGTTTAATAAAGCGATGCATTTGTCGACCTCACGCACAAGCCTTGACAACCGTTGTTTTGTATCATTGATGTCTTTATCATGAATACTGATTGTCCTCGCCATTTTCAAATTGGTATACCTTACTTCTAATTCTTTCCGGCTATTTTCCAATCGTCTTACCTCCTCGTTTTTTTCAGTGAGAAGTTGCTTTAACTGTGCATTTTCATGTTTCAATTCATCATGCAAATACATAAAATGCCTCAGTCTTGCCTCGAAAGTATTTAATAGCTTTTTGTCTTCTTCAGTCATTTTATACCAAAATTGTACACAAATATAAAGGATTGGAAGCAAACACGAAAATATTTCGTCCTAAATTTATCGTTTGTCGTTTAAAAAACTTTTTTAACGTCTTTATTAGCTGTTTTTCCCGTACTGTTCGAATATGATCTTTTTACTATTACATATGTCTGTTGAGGATTGTCTATCGTTTTAATGTTTTATAGGACAAGATGTGCCAGGTAGTACCGATTGCAATAATCAGAAACAGGATTCTTGCCCAAATGTAGGGTAGTGTCCAGATGGCGCAATAGCTTAGGGTAATCCATATTAATGATACGGAAATGATTTTGGCATGTAAAGGTATTGCTTTATGCTCGCGGAAATTGCGGATGTAGCTTCCTAAATATTTTTGTTGGATGAGCCAATGATACCAGCGTGGTGAACTGCGGAAATACATGGCGGCTGCCAGTAATAAAAAGGGGGTGGTAGGCAGTAAAGGAAGAAATATGCCGATAATGCCTAGTATGAGTGAGGTTGTTCCTACAATGGTATATAGTATTTTCATAGGTGCAAATATAGACCAAAAAACAAAAAAATACAGTGTCCTTTTTATATTATTCTTTTTTATGGTGTATCTTTGCGTCCTGTAGCACTGAGGTGACATTAGGTGTGAGTTCTTTCTTATTATAATTGAATGCTATGTATACAGTAATTAAACGAATGGAAATTTCAGCTTCCCATAGCTTGAAGCTGTCGTATAGAAGTAAATGTGAGAATTTGCACGGTCACAATTGGATTATTACCGTTTATTGTCGTTCCGAGGTTTTGAACGAGGATGGTATGGTGGTGGATTTCACGCATATCAAGGAAACGGTGATGGGGCGTTTGGATCACCGGAATTTGAATGAGGTTGTTTCTTTTAATCCTACAGCTGAAAATATTGCACGCTGGGTATGTGAGCAAATTCCCACTTGTTTCAAGGTTGAAGTTCGCGAGTCAGAAGGAAATACCGTTATCTATGAGAAGGATTAATGAAATATTTTACAGCTTACAGGGGGAGGGGTATCATACTGGAATACCTGCCGTTTTTGTACGTTTTTCCGGATGCAATTTGAGATGTCCTTTTTGCGATACTCAGCATGAAGAAGGTACATTGATGAGTGATGAGGATATTGTGATGGAAGTGGCAAAATATTCGACCCAGATAGTAATACTGACTGGTGGTGAGCCAGGATTGTGGATTGATGAAAAGTTAGTTGATGCATTGCATCATGAAGGGAAGTATGTTTGTATTGAGACAAACGGCACTTGTCTGCTGCCTGAAAATATAGATTGGGTTACTTGTTCCCCTAAAGAAGGGGCGAAAATAAATCTAGATCGTATAGATGAGGTGAAAGTGGTTTATGTGGGACAAGATGTTTCTGCTTATTTGGATTTGTCTGCCAGTCATTATTTTTTGCAGCCTTGTTCTTGTGCTAATACAGAAGAAGTGATTGCTTACATTTTGCAACATCCAGAGTGGCGGTTGAGCCTACAAACTCATAAACTTTTGCAAATTCCTTAAGAAAGTAGAAGATATAAAAAAAGATTATTCAATGGCGTGGCATTGGATAATCTTTTTTGCACGGGAGGAGAGGCTCGAACTCCCGACACCCGGTTTTGGAGACCGGTGCTCTACCAACTGAGCTACTCCCGTGTTTGCGGCTGCAAAGGTAGTGTAATATTTGGAATATACAAACCTATTTATGAAAAAATATTGTTCATTATTCGTTTAATAGGCCTAACTCATTGAACATGACCAGGTATATTGCTGATTTTTTTTCAATGGGCAACGGGTAGGCACGGCTGGATGAAGGCATTCTGTATAATCGCATTGTCCGGTCTTCGAATTCGAAAGGTTCACTGGTTCCTACAACGGGTTCTTTTACCTTTATTTGTTCACGAATAATATCCGTTGCTTTTTGTCCTGTGGTTACAATGGCCTTGCACATTGGAATCTGCTTCAGTAGCAAACTGATATCTGTCTGTTCTACAACTTCCAGAAATTTGTCTGAGGCATTGTCCTGTAAACGGCGAACAGCTGAAGCGGTATCATAAAGTGCGATGCCTTTTTTGTTCAAAAGATCAATAATACGTTCCTTGTCAAATACTTTTTTGTCAGGATTCAGAAAGTGGTCTTTGTTTTGGAAAAATATTATTCCAAAAATACGCCACATATCATTTTGCAGATTGGGATAAAAGAATTCCATGCTCCATCGTTTCTTTTGTGGGGGAAAACTGCCTAACATCAGTAGTTTGGCGTTAACCGGTAAAAAAGGCTCTAATGGATGTTCTTCTATATTTAATAAGGATTTCATAAAATCTTTAATGATTATTCTTTTGGCTTTGGTTCTTTTTTAGCCAGTAATACAATGTTATACACATATTCCGTCATCCAGTTTTCAGAATATCCTAAGGCTTGTTTGTATTTACGGATGGCAACACAGGTCTTGTGTACGCTTTCGTCTTTCCAGTCGGTCTTGGTCATGATATCATGAATTGTTTTCTCGGTCATGTTACGTAACATTTTTTTCATTACGCTGGGCATACGGAATTTCCATTGCATCAAATTACCTATCAGCATCATCAAGTCATTGCTGAATCCTTGGAACATAAAAAGATAAGTCTTGACATCATTTACATTCTTGCAATTCTTTTTTATAGAACCGTCAATTTCTTTAAAGAAATCATCACTTAGACCATAAAGTTCTACTAACATCTTTTTGCAGCGTGACTTCTCAGCAATTCCCAACTTGTTGTTTTGGGTCGGTATTTTAAGGGTGCGTTTGAAAACTGCCATGTCTGGCAAAAAATTAATATTTGTGATACCTATGTTGCAGGCCATTACAGACTGATAATATACACGGATTAGTGTCATGAAGTCTTCCATACCACCTATGCGGCTTGTTTCTTCTCCTTCTGTCTGTTTTTTACCAAATAATTTTGAAAATATGCTCATTGTGTTCTTAAATTATATTGTTTTCCTGTCTGCAAAGATAGCGATAAAAACTGAAACATTTTTGATTAAAATCCTTTTGTTTTACTATTTATCATTTTTATTGAATGGTTGATGCCGGGGGTATTGCTTTGTGTTACCAGCATTCCAAATCATTTTCAATATCTTTCATTCTGTCTTTGGTGAAAACTGGATTTTTGACCCCGTTACGTTTCTGAATTCGATAGTCTTCCAATAGACGGAATGCATATTTCCCTAGTAAAGTAATGGCTATCAAGTTACAGATAGTCATAAATCCCATTGCCATATCGGCCAGGCTCCATGCCAGTTCCAGACTGGCCAATGCCCCAAACATAACCATTCCTCCCACTGCTATACGATAAATGGGGATAGCCCATTTCCGATGAGTTATGTAACGTACATTGGCTTCACCGTAATAATAATTTCCCAAAATGCTGCTATAGGCGAAAAACAGAATTGCCACCGCCACATAAATAGTCCCGATGTTGCCTATTTCATTATTCAGTGCCATTTGAGTAAGTTTTATTCCATTGGCTTCTTTTGTGGAGGCTACTCCGCTGAAAAGAATGATGAAAGCAGTGCAGGTACATATGACAAGTGTATCGGTAAAAACTCCCAATGTCTGAATTAATCCTTGTTTTACAGGATGGGTAACATCGGCACTTGCCGCTACATTGGGTGCGGAACCCATACCGGCCTCATTGCTGAATAATCCACGTTTGATTCCTTGCATTAATGCCATGCCTATACCTCCGCTTAATGCCTGTTCCAAGCCAAAGGCATTCGCTATAATCAATTCAATAACTTCTGGCAAATGCTTTGCATTTACAATTACGATGAAAAGGGATAAAAAGATGTATCCCAATGCCATGACAGGAACAATAATGCTACTTACTTTAGCAATACGCTGAATGCCTCCGAAGATGATAATTAATGTGAGCGAGGTCAGTATCACTCCCATTAGGCTGGGAGGAATATTGAATGCTTCTTCGAAAGCGGCACAAATGGTATTGCTTTGTACTGAATTAAAAGCAAATCCAAAAGTAAAGATAAGCAAAAAGGCAAACAAAACTCCCATCCACGGCTGTTTTAATCCTTTTTTCATGTAATAAGCTGGCCCGCCAACGAAAGAATTATGTCCGTGTACTTTATATAATTGGGCCAATGTGGACTCAATAAAAGCGCTGCTGGCCCCCAAAAGAGCAATTACCCACATCCAGAAAACTGCACCCGGACCACCCAAAGTAATGGCGGTGGCGACTCCTGCCAAATTGCCTGTTCCTACGCGGCTAGCTATGGAAACGGCAAAAGCTTGAAAAGAGGAAATATGGTGTTCGCGACCTTCTGTCTTGCCTGTAGAATCACCTAATAGACGTATCATTTCTCTTATCATGCGGAATTGTACGAAATTTGTTTTAAAAGTAAACCAAAATGCACATCCTAACAGCATGATGATCAAAATATAAGTCCAAAGCACATCATTCACTCTGCTGATTAATAGGGTCAGTATATCCATTTTACTTATTCCTTGTTTAATTTAAAATAGAACTTATGTCCATGGAAAACAAGTTCCACTAGACCAAAACGGATAAAGTCTGCTAATAGTTCACAAGTTGTCTTGTGGTTTAACCTGCAAAGTTTGCAACATTGATTTAATGAAAGTTTTTCTTTTTCTTTCAAGACATCCAGTAACCGTTGCTCTCTTTCGGTAAATGTTACAAGTGCTCCTTCAGGTTTCTTGCTGTGTTGCCACATCTTTAGATGGACGGGAGTGGCCAGTATGTTTTCGTCTTTGATGCGGATATAGGCCCATGGCTTATTCGTTTCATCTAGGGCATATACAGGTTTAGAAACCGTTTCGTTAATACGTATTTCCAATACAGTCTTTCCTTCTACCTTGTAAGTCTGCGTTTCCAGTTCTACTTTGGGCTTGCAATACATGGTTGCTGCTTCTATCATATATATTTCTTCGTCAGAGCGGACTCCTGCTATTTTGCCATTGTCCTTTACTCCTATTAACAGCCTGCCGCCCTCGGTATTGGCGAATGCGGAAAGGCTACGGGCTATTTTGCGTGCGTCCGAAATCTCGAATTTGAAATCCTGATGACAGTGTTCTCCCTCCGAGACAAGCTGTCGTATGTATTGTGTATCCGTTAATGCTTTCATTTCAATTGCAAAAATAGGAAAAATGAAACATATTGTGGGTATCGAATGATAAAAAAGCCGATATTAGTTTGTCTGTTATCAAGCTTTTTGCTTCATTTGCAGTGGAATAAAAATAATTAGCCTTTAAAATCTATGGGAATAAGAAAAAAATGTTTGATCATTACATTATTATGCTTTTCTAGTCTGATGCATGCAAGTGAATTCATGTTTAAACATTTGGAGGTGAAAGATGGTCTGTCAAACAATCAAGTCCTTGATATATTTAAAGATTCCGAAGGTTTTATGTGGTTTGCCACAGCTTCCGGTTTAAATCGGTATGACGGGTGCCAGATGACTTTGTTTCGTAGTAATAATGCTGATCCGGCTTCTTTACCTGATAATTATATCAAAAGCATACAAGAAGATTATAAAGGAAATTTATGGATTCTTACCGGTGTGGGTTATGTCATTTACAACTCGGAATCAGAAACATTTGATAGGGAGGTGCATGCATGGCTATGTGAAGTCGGTATTGACGGAACTCCAGTATTAGTATATATAGACCATAATAAAAATATGTGGTTTTATATAAAAGGAAAAGGCTGTTATTTGTACATTCCGGAATCTCAATTACTGTATCCGCTTTTGTTTGATACTCATCAGTTGCCAGAAGGTGATATTACGGACATTGTAGAATGTAGCAAGGGAATCTTGTTGGTATATAATACCGGAAGACTTGTTTGTTTGGATACTCGGACAAATGAGATTAAATGGCAGCAGGATGATTTGGTTGGGGAATTGGGAACTGACAAGCAGGGAATTTTCACTCTGTTTGTAGATCGTGATAATGATATATGGATGTACAGTCCGCTTGGAATATGGGTTTATAATCCGGAACAGGAAAAGTGGCTGTCTTGGCTGACAAATATTATCAAGCGTCGGTCTCATAACATGGTCCGTGCTGTATCACAGGATAAGCAGGGGCGTATATGGATAGGAACAGATCAGGATGGCATTGATATATTGGATAAGAAGACAGGGGAAGTGAGGCAGTTGCGGAACAAGACAGGTGATGAACGTAGTTTGCAAAATAATACAGTAATGGTTCTATACGAGGATTCCAGTGAAACTATGTGGGTGGGGACTTATAAAAAAGGAATTTCCTATTTTAATGAGTGTGCTTTTAAATTTGGTGCAGAGTATATAGGAGATATTAGTTGCATTGAAGAAGACAAAGAGGGGTATGTGTGGCTGGGTACCAACGATGTCGGTATCATATATTGGAATTCCGTGACTGGCAACCGGGCTGCTTTTCCACAGAAAGGTATGGATAAACTCACTACTGATGCCATTGTTTGCATTTTGAAAGCCGATGATGGGAAACTTTGGATTGGTACTTTTGGGGGAGGCTTGATTTGTTATGATAACGGTCGTATTATTCATTATAAAAAAAACATACCGGAACGGCAAAATTCTTTGGCTCATAATAATGTATTGGCTTTGGCTGAAGATAAGCAGGGGATTATATGGATAGGTACATTGGGTGGGGGAGTGCAGAGTTTGAATTCCAAGACGGGTTTGTTCACCACTTATAATACAACTTCGGCCGGCTTGATATCCGATTATGTTTCCTCTTTGTGTATGGGAAAAGAGGGCTCTTTGTGGATTGGTACCGCTCAGGGACTTTCGGAATTGGATATTGAAACTAAAAAAGTGGTTAATCTGGAAGGTACTAAATCTGGTAAGGAATATTTTTCTGATCAGAATATAAGTCAGGTGTATGAGGATAGCCGTGGATTGATATGGATTGGTACATGTGAGGGGCTGAATGTTTATAATCCCAAAACGGATGAACTGATTATATTAGGAGTGGAGCAAGGAGTTTCCAGCCCTATCATTTCTGGAATAGTAGAAGATGGTAATGAAAATATATGGGTGACTACAGCACGTGGAATAACTAATGTCATACCGGCAGTAGATTTAAAAACAGGGCGCTATATTTTTCATAGTTGTGTTTATGATGACAAAGATGGTTTGCAAAATAGTGGGTTCAACCTGCGTTCCATTAAAAAATTGTCTTCTGGAGAAATTCTTATGGGAGGGCTGTATGGTATTAACCGCTTCCGTCCGGATGATATAAAATACAATAAAAAACGTCCCAGCGTGATGTTTACCCGTTTGTTCTTGTTCAATGAAGAAGTAGGGGTGGGTGAGGAATATGAAGGCAGGGTGATTTTGGATAAGGCGTTGAACAAGGTAGATCAGATAAAATTGAGTTATGAACAGAATATGTTCAGTGTACAATTTGCTTCTGATAACTATATTTTGCCGGAAAAAACGGAGTATGCTTATAAACTGGAAGGTTTCAATGAGGGTTGGATGACTACTGCCTTTGGCAAAGTGACTTATACTAATCTAGCTCCCGGAACTTATATGCTGAAGGTGAAAGCAGTCAACAGTGACGGATATGGTGGAGATGAAGAAGCTTCATTGAAAATTGTTATCTATCCTCCTTTTTGGCGTTCCGTTTGGGCATATGTTGTTTATAGCCTTTTGTTGGTTGCTGTATTGATATTGGGACGCTATTGGATTCTGCGTGGAGAACGGGATAAATTTAAAAAACAGCAAATAAAGCAAGAAATAGAGAGGAATCAGGAGAAGGCAGATATGAAATTGAAGTTCTTCACTCATGTCGGCCACGAATTACGTACTCCGCTCACTCTTATTATCTCACCGTTGGAAACGCTGATGAAGGAATATCAATCGGATGCTGCTCTGATGGATAAATTGAATATAGTGCAACGCAATGCATTAAGGTTGTTGAATCTTGTAAATCAGTTGTTGGATTTTAGGAAAATTGATGTGAATGGATATTATTTAAGTCTGTCTGATGATGATATCATCTCTTGTATTCATACGATTTGTGATTCTTTTATCTCTTTGTCTGAAAAGAAAGATATTTCTCTCATTTTTCATTCAGCAGTTCCTTCGTTGAATATGTTGTTTGATGGGGATAAAATGAGGGAAGTGATGATGAATCTGCTTTCCAATGCTTTAAAATTTACTTGCAGTGGTGGACGAGTTGATGTGTCTGTCGGTTTAGTAGAAGGACAGGATTCTCGGGAAATGCTGGAAATCAGAGTGGCTGATACAGGTGTCGGCATTAAAGAAGAAAACAGAGAACGCATTTTCGAACGTTTTTATCAAGTGGATAATCCGGATATGAATATCTCAGATGGCGGAGGTGGTCTAAGTATTGTACGTGATTTTGTCACACTTCACGATGGCACGGTGAACGTAATGGATAATACTCCTGTCGGTTGTGTTTTTGTTATCCATATCCCAGTAAAGCGTTCCGAGAGTAAACCGACGAAGATAGAACAGGTGCAAGTTACAGATAAGCCGGTAGAAGACATTTCCACACTTCAGATCCCGGAGTTTTATATGGCGTCTAATGCCGGGGAGGAATCGGAAGAAGAACCAAACCATATAATAACAATAGAAGGACTGGAGGAGGATATCCGAAGATTAGAATCTGGTAATACGGAAGAAATTGCAGAAGAAAAAAACATAGAAACAATCTCAGCCGTTGCTCCACAAAGAGCAACGGTGATTCAATTGATTGAGGGTGAGGATAATGAGATGATAACTCATATTATTCCACCGGAGGAGTTGCCGGAAATGGTGACTGCTGTTCCTGAAGAAAAAAGTGAACAGAAGTTGAAAACGGTTTGGAATCATGCTTATATTGATTTCAAACCTAGTGGGACTGCCATAACTTCGATGGATGAAAAACTGATAAATCATGCTGTGAAATATGTAGAAGACAATATTGCACGCAGTGATTTGTCTGTAGAAGAGTTAAGCAAGGAATTAGGGATGAGCCGCGTTCATTTATATAAAAAGTTATTGGCTATTACCGGTAAGACTCCTATCGAGTTTATTCGTATAATTCGTTTACAGCGGGCTGCCCAATTACTCCGTGGAAGTCAACAGAATATTTCAGAAATAGCCTATCAGGTGGGCTTTAATAATCCGAAATATTTCAGTCGGTATTTTAAGGAAGAATTTGGTATACTACCTTCGGCTTTTCAATATAGACAAGGCAGATAGTTCTCAATATTTTATAGTGTCATTTAAAGTGTGTATCGGAGTTTCGTCAACAGACATACGTTCTGTAACAGATTTCATCTATGAGTAAAAACAATTCCATTTTATTATTGTTTTTATTAGTAATAGTCATACATTAAAACCAATATAGAATGGAACATACAGTTATACATGACGAGAAAGTAGACCGTTTCGAAGTATTTGAATCGGGACAAATCGCCTATTTGCAATATGATGAAAAGAACGGAGTTTTGGATATTCTTCATACCATAGTTCCCCCACAGTTGGAAGGGCAGGGAATAGCTCAGGCTTTGACCGAGGCCGCTGTGAGATATGCTTCGGTTGTAGGGCTTAAAATACGTCCTACTTGTTCTTTTGCAAAAATGTTTTTTACCCGGCATACCCAATATAAAGACATGTTGGTGGAGTGAGAAATAAAATCAGACACGGATTGTATAAAATGCCGTGTCTGATTCGTTTTTAACTCTCTTATCTTTATATATATTTAATCACATTGTTTGTGGGTCATAATATCCAATACTAGTTTATCGGTTTCATTCATGCCTTGTGAACCAATTCTGGTCAGGTTGCGGATGCTGCGGTCCACATCATTGTCAATGATACCTTCTACAGAAGATACACATTTATGTTCCATCGCTAATATAGCTGAAAATACAGCAGTAGAAACACCGCTGCTTAATTTCAGAGCACAACTGGGCTTGGCTCCGTCACAAATCATACCTGTCAGGTTAGCGATCATATTCTGTACGGCAAAAGTGATTTGCTCGTAAGTGCCTCCCATCAAATAAGTGATACCACAGCTGGAACCTGTTGCAGCCACTACACAGCCGCATAGTGCAGACAGACGTCCCAAGCTTTGTTTGATGTAAATCGCTGTCAGGTGGCTAAGTGTCAGTGCGCGGATCAATTCTTCTTCTGATTTATGGTTGTCTTCGGCATAGACTACTACCGGTAAAGTAGCTGTAATTCCTTGGTTCCCACTTCCTGAATTGCTCATGACAGGAATCATAGCTCCCGCCATACGTGCATCGCAAGCTGCCGAGGTATAAGAAAGGATGTGGGTAAATGTATTACTTCCCAATATTTGTTCTTCGCTTTTGCTGCTTTTCAGAATCTTGCCTAATTCGTGACCGTAGTTTCCTTTGAAAGAACGTTCTGCCGCTGCTTTGTTCAAACGTTTGGTCTCAAGAATAAAACGAATTTCATCCAATGGTGTGGTGGTGGCAAAATCGTACACTTTCCGCAAGTTCAACTCCGGCTCTTTTGCATCCTCATTGCAGGTGGAGGTAGTTTGTTTGTTTAGTAAAACTTGGTTGTTTAGGGCCACATATATAAAATTGGTATGCCCGCAAGCAATAATGGCCGTCGCTGTATCACCATCAGCTTCACAGATAATTTCGATATATAACTTTTCTTCTATATTCTCTTTCAGCCCGATAGAGATAGCTTGTGAGTCAATTAGTTTTTTACCCTCTGCTACGGCGTCAGGAGTGCTGTCTTTTAAGACTTCCAATTGATATTCGGATTTTCCGATTAATGCCCCTAAGGCGATAGCGATAGGTAGCCCAATCATTCCTGTTCCCGGGATGCCTACTCCCATGGCGTTCTTAAGAATATTGGCGCTGAGTAAAGCTTTAATCCTTTCAGGTCTTTTACCTAGTGTTTCTGTTGCTTTTGCTACACAAAGGGCTACGGCTATGGGTTCTGTGCACCCGATAGCCGGAACGACCTCGCGATTTATAAGGGCAATGATTTGCTCTCTTTCTGGTTTGGCGATCATAGTAGATAATTATTAAGGGGTCTTGCAAAAATCTTTTTGAAAGTGTGTCAAAACTCGAATAAAACTATCGTTTCGTTTGTCTTTTCCTTTTTGTTGATTTTCAGAATATTTTTCATTAAAGAATATTCTGAATGAATAAAATGATAGGTTTATTTAGTTTTGACACTCCTTCGACTTTTGACACACTTTGGTTATTTTTTATAGTTTTGTAATCCGGTCTGGAGGAAATCAACATATTTGTCTATATCCTCATCATATGAATATGATTTATTCAATGGTTTTCCCTCATTGTCAATCAATACATAGAAAGGTTGTGCATTGGCACCGAATTTAGAGCGTTGCAGGTAACTCCATTTATCACCGATCGTGCGTAGTGTACGTTCCTTACCGTTCTCCATCACTTTGATGTGTTCGGGCAATGGAGTTTTGTTATCAACGAACAATGTAATCAGTACATAGTCCTCAGTCATCAACTTGTTTACTTTCGGATCAGTCCATACAGCAGCTTCCATTTTACGGCAATTTACACATCCGTAACCTGTAAAGTCAAGCATTACCGGTTTTCCGGTACGTTTTGCATATTCCATACCGGCATCGTAGTCATCAAACTGCGCATGTACTTCATTGGTGTATAAGTTGAAGTCTTGTGTATTCATGGGAGGAGCAAATGCGCTGACAGCTTTCAAAGGAGCACCCCATAAGCCCGGTACCATATATACAGCAAATGCAAGTGAGATAAGAGCCATAAAAAAACGGGCAACACCTACTTTATCATCATCATCATCGTGAGGGAATTTGATCTTACCCAGCAAATAGAAGCCTAGCAAAGCGAAAATCACAATCCACAAAGCAAGGAATGTTTCACGGTCTAGAATTCCCCATCCATAAGCCAAGTCAGCAACCGACAGGAATTTCAAAGCAAATGCGAGCTCAAGGAAACCTAATACTACTTTAATTACATTCATCCAACCACCGGATTTAGGCATGGATTTCAGCCAAGACGGGAACATGGCAAACAGTGTGAATGGCAACGCTAATGCAAGAGCAAAACCTAACATGCCGATAGCAGGGGCAACTACACTACCTGTAGTGGAAACTTCTACCAACAAAAAGCCGATGATAGGACCTGTGCATGAGAATGAAACCAAAGATAGGGTGAATGCCATCAGGAAGATACTTAACAAACCACTGGTCTGTTCCGCTTTACTGTCTACTGCATTGCTCCATTTTGAAGGAAGAGTAAGTTCGAATGCTCCAAAGAAAGAGGCTGCAAACACAATTAGCATCAAGCAGAAGAATATGTTAAAAATAGCATTTGTGGAAAGTGCATTCAAGGCACTGGCACCGAATATCAAGGTTATGGCAAGACCTAATAATACATAGATCACTACGATAGAAGCACCATATGTCCATGCATCACGGATTCCTTTCTTTTTGTCTTTGCTACGTTTTAAAAAGAAACTTACCGTCATTGGGATGATAGGCCATACACAGGGCGTAAATAAGGCAAGTAATCCACCGATAAACCCGGCAAAGAAGATGTAAATCCATGAACGGTCTTGTTGTGATGTCGTTTCGCCAAATGCGTTCAGCTCTTGGATAACCGGAGTCCAATAATCTTGGACAGCAGTGTCATTGCCGATCAGGGCGGCAGTTGTAGCACTATCTGTTGCGGTAGTTGCAGTAGCTGTTTCCGCTACAGGAACTTCCGTTATGGCTGTTTCTGTTTTTGCGGGTTCAGTAGTCTTGCTTGTAGTGGCAGCGGCAACTCCTTTTCCGGAGAAAGAGAAAGAAACTTCAGTAGGAGGCAGACAGTTTTCATCGTTGCAGGCACCGAATTCCATATAACCTTCTATCATATAGGTAGCGCCCGTTATTTTTAGTTTCTGAATGAAAATGGCAGTGTTCTCAAAGTAACGTAATTTCATTTCAAACACCTTGTCGAAGTTTTCAATTTCTTTACCTTGTGGAGTGAACTTTCCTACTAATTCTACTCCTTCTATCTTGTCTACGTTGAAAGTAGCGGAGATAGGACCTCCCGAAGGAAGATCAGTGGAATAAACGTGCCATCCGGCATCAATCTTACCAGTGAATACTATTTGTGCTTCCGTATCGGAAATCGTCTTTAACTCGGTTTTGAATTGTACCGGATCTTGAATCTGGGCAACTGCCGGAAGCAATGCCATAACGATTAAGAGGCAACTTAAAAAAAACTTCTTTTTCATTACGTATTATTTAAATTTGGATTAATGTTCATACCGCAAAGTAAGGGATAATATCTTAGATATGCCTCTTTATACCTATATTAATATCGGCAATTGCTGTTTTCAGAATAAAAAAAAGAGCAAAAAGATAACCTATTGCTCTTTTTGAAGTTCCATAACTTTGTTCCTATATTGGGAGGGAGTCATTCCCACTGAGGATTGGAAAAGGTTATAAAAGGTGGAAATGGAGTTAAATCCCAGCTCTGTAGAAATGGCTTTCAGCGGAGTTTCGTTATTGGGGTCGGATAATAGACGGATAGCTTCTTCAATACGGAAACGGTTTACATAATGAGTGAAGGATAGTTTGGATTGTTCATTGATGATACGTGATAGATAAGTACGGTTAGTTCCTAATATTTCTGCTACTTTGTCTTTTGTTATAAAATTGTCTTTGTAAATTTTTTCTTCTCTCATAATACGCTCTAATGTACGGAAAAGTTCTAAACTTTTCTCGTCGGTGAGTGAGGAGGAAGCATATTTTTCGGAAGTAGAAACCATGGAGGGGGCATTGGTCTCCAATTCTTTTATACGGCGATGCAGTTCCGTTTCTCTTTTGATTGCTTCTTGATTTTGCTTGACTATACTTAAATAAAGTTTGTTTTTACGGTGGTAGAGGTAATAAAGCAATCCTAGAACAATCACAATGATAATAAGAATAAATGTCTGTTGTTGTATACGCTGTTCTTTCTGCATTACATCCAGTTTGCTTTGTTTTATCAAATTTTCCTGCCGCTCAGAGTCGTATTTGAATCGCATTTCACTTAAATCTCTTTCTTTGTCCTTGTTGAAAAGACTGTCGTTTTCCAAACGGAATATTTTATAATATTTCAGTGCGTCATGATATTGGTGCAATTGCTCATAGCAGGTGGACAGATTTTCGTATAGTTCATTGCGATGGATGGCGTTGACGCGTGCATAAGAAATAGCTATTCCTTGTTTTAACAATAAAATAGCTTCTAGTTGTTTGTTTTGCTGCATTAGTATACGTGCATATCCCAAATGGGCATAGACAATAGAGGAAGTTTGTGCCGCCTGTTTGTCCTTCATGGCTTTTTTGTAATATTCCAAGGCCTGGGCATATTCACCCATATCATATAATATATTGCCAAAGAGATTGTAGGTATGGGCTTGGTCGTAGAAATCATTTTCCAGCATCAATGTTTCGGCTTCATGTATATATTTCATTGCTTCCTCATTCTGTTTCATTAAAAAATACATATAGGCAGAATTTACTGCACCGGAATAAATGATGTATGGATTACGCATACTGTGTCCTAATTCATAACATTCTAATGCGTATTTGATACCGGCTGTATCTTTTTTGAGGTAATAGATGTTTGCTAAATTGCCTAAAAGCAAAGCGTATTGTTGTTGGAAATTATTTTGTTGTGCCAACTGGATACCTTTATAAAGCCATCGTATGGCACGGTAATAATCGGTTTCAATATTTGCAGAGTAGAGTCCGAGACTACCATAGACGGAACAAAGGGTGGAGTCATTATTCAGTTTGGTTGCTAGTTCAAGAGAAAGGTTCAAGTTTTTTTTGGCTATTTTTTCCCGTCCGCTCATCATTTGTGCTTGTGCTTGGTAGATATATGAATAGAGTTGGAGTAGAGGATTTTTAGTCTTGTCCGCTACGTTTTTCATAATCTCGGCGTAAGTGATGGTTTTGGAATAATCTCCTTTATTTAAATAGTATTGGCATAGAAACTTTAATGCATCCCCGTTATCAGGTTCTTTCCTAATGATCTCCAACTGTTTCTCAAGGATGACGGGGCGCTTTTGTGCATGTACACAAAAGGATATTCCCAAAAGTAACAGTAAGAAAAGACATTTTAGTTTCATATGCTTTTTTTCGGTTGAGAGTGCAAATATAATAAAACCTTTAATTTTTCTTGTTCAAAAGTCTTGCATATTTAAAATAAAGTCGTACCTTTGCAACGCTTTCAACAAAAAGCACTTCTGAAAGGAAGTTTTGGAGAGGTGGCAGAGTGGTCGATTGCGGCGGTCTTGAAAACCGTTGTACCGCGAGGTACCCGGGGTTCGAATCCCTGTCTCTCCGCAAGAAATAGCGTAGCAAGCTGTAAAATAGCAAGTTACGCTATTTTTCGTTTAAAGTGTGCGCCAGTTTTGCGCCAAAGATTTAATAGATATGTTTAACCGGCATCTTTTATACCGAAATCGCGGATTTTAAAAGATGTAAAAAAATGTGTCCTAAATTTCGTACAGGTAATACTTCATCTATCGTAGGTTATACTTTTCCTACTTTACACAAAGGTACAAGATGGTTCGTGGATTTCTTTGCTTTTGATCCAGCAAAGAATGAGATGCGGCGTAAAAGGTATTATATCAATAGTGCATTATCTGTGGCAGCTAAAAAGAGAAGAGCAGCTGAAATTATAGAGGTTCTGACTAAACAGCTTAGTCAAGGTTGGAATCCATGGATTGTTGTTGATGAAAGCCGCGGATTCGTACCCTTAGAGGATTGTTTAAACAGGTATTTAGACTATGTGGATCGTATGGAACGTAAAAAAACTCGTCAGAGCTATTCATCCCATATTAAAATATTGCGTGATTACATAGGAACGTTGGTTACTCCTACAAAGTTTGCTTATCAATTTGATGCATCTTTCTGCAATGATTTCTTAGATTGGATATATTTGGATCGTGGTAGTTCTCCAAGAACAAGAAACAACTATAGAGCATGGTTGTTTGGATTGGCGGAATTTATGATTGCCAGAAAATACATAAGTGTGAATCCTGTAGAGCATATCAAAGTTATGCCGGAACATGATAAATTCCGCAAAGACTTGTCGGCTGATATGCTGAAAAAGATGTCTGTATATTTGGCGGAGAATGACAAGTTGTTTTTGCTTGCCTGTATGATGCAATACTATACTTTGATTCGTCCTACAGAACTTAGTTATTTAAAGGTTGGTGATATTTCATTAAGGAATCAGACTGTTTTTGTTTCCAAGGATTTCAGTAAAAACCACAAAGATGCGGAAGTGGGTTTGAATCGTGCGATTATCAAATTGATGATTGACCTGAATATTTTTAACTATCCCTCTGATTTTTATTTGTTCGGGAGAAGTTTAAAACCAAATAAAGAAAGAGGTAATGCAGATCAATTTAATAAGAGATGGCAGAAAATGAGGAAAGTTCTAAAGTGGGACAACTGTTATCAGTTCTATAGTCTGAAAGATTCTGGCATACGGGATTTGGCAAACGCTCAGGGTGTGGTCGTTGCTCGTGACCAAGCAAGACACAGTGATATATCCACAACGAATAAATATATTCAGAAACATGGGGTTCAGAAATCCACCTTGGATTTCGATGGTAATATAGTTTATGATTGAAAAATTATTTTTTTAATATATGAAGTATGTGTTTTTTTTGGTTGTAGCGGTGTAGCAGAATGATTTATTAATATGTAAAGTATTGAATATCAATAGTTTTAATTCTGATACACGGTGTAGCAAACGGAGTTTTTCGCTACATTTTCATATTATAACTACCGCTCTATCCATCATAGAGCCGATTCTATTCGCGCATTTTCCCATTTTTGTATAAATGCAAGAATGGGCGAACGCGCTCATAGAACGCTGTGGGTCGGTGTTGTTTCTCCGTTTTATTTTAGGGGGGGCAGCTCGCGCTTGCCCTCATCAATTCACTGATCCTTACAACGATTCTATGATTATTCCACTCTATATTAATTGTATGGCTCGTATAAAATATTTTTTTGAATATATTAGATATGCCTTTTTTAGTTGTAGCGGTGTAGCATGGCTGCTTTACTATAGCTGAAACCATTGATAATCAGCTGAAACTATACGGCTACATCGTGTATCTACAGCCGATTCTCGCTACATTTAATCTTAAAACTACTGCCCTCCCTATCATAGTGCCGGTTCTGCTTCTATGCTTTCTGCCCCTCTCGTCTTAAAAGACAAGAGACGCGGAAAGCTCGCAGAACGCAAAGCCAAAGGTGGTGGCTTCTGTTACAATCCCAAGGTCAGATTTCATTTGCCCTTGTCCTTTACACTTCGGCCATCACCTTCCGCTTTGTGGCGATTCTATGATCTGTACCCACCCTTTCATTATCGTGTTCAACCGTTAATACTATATATATTCTATTACATCAGAATGCTGTATTACCTGTGTTACTTCGTAATACAAGTAATATGAATAATAAGGTAAATAAAGGGAAATAATTACTCTGACGCAATGGGATTGGCGATAAATAATAATTACATATTGTAGTAAAATTATAGTATGTATATTTGCATACATAAAAAGTTTTTCGTATCTTTGTAGTAGCAAAAAGGAAGAAACAATCTTTTAATAATCGACTTAAACGTCTATATATTTTTAATAAGTTCAATCGAGGGTGAGCAATTGCCCTCATAATAAATCAGTTGGAAATGAAACAATACACAGTATATTTCAATGAGCCTGTATGCCATAAGTATCTTGGCGTTAAGTTTAATCAAGAACTCAAAGAGTGGGAACATGATGTTGAATGTGAAGAAGTAAACGATACATTTACATTTGATTCTCTTGCTACTGCAAAGAAACTCATCAAAGCCAATCTTGACAAGTACAAAGGCTCGTGCATCACAAAGACTTGGGCTAACGGAGATTGGGAAAACCTTGGTGAAATAAATATCAAAGGTTCAAATAAAACCTTTGTGGCAAATACCAAACAGAGAGTATCTAACTATTAAATAGCAAATTATATGATTAAGACTATAAAAGCAAAAGCAATAGTAAAAGTCAGTACCGAAATGGGTTATTGGTGCTTGGCTGAAATCCGAGGTCTGAAAGAGGGAACGGTTTTAGAGGGCAGATATAATCCTATAAACAAAGCGTTCGATTTTACTTTCAACGGTCAAGACGCAATGCTATGGATTGGACAGAATGGAGAGTTAATTAGTGAGTAAGACAATACACAATTTTTATAGAGAATAACAAGAGAATATGGAAAAGATATTAAGATTGCAGAGATTGGGAAGAAACTATTGGGGTAATATTGCCTATGAGGATAAGGAGAGTGGAAAAATATACTTTGACATCGAGGACGGTCATTCTGATAATCCGCAGCTTTATACAAGTTCCCCATCCGATGATATTGACGGAGAACCGAACTTTCCAATTACAACAAAATATGAAATCGTTAACCCGATTACAAAAGAAGAAAAGTTGCAGGAGAAATTTAGGCACGAGTACATGATGCTTTCACGCTTAAAGGAAGACTGTATAGGCTATCTTACGGATGGAGATTGGCGTTATCATCAAGTATCTCGAATTTGGGCAAATGATGAAAGAGAGCATATAGATGAGATGCGCAGATTATGGAATATGTTACCGGTAAAGCCCGAATGGTTGACAATGGAGCAAATCAATGAATATGCAGCACGGATGATTAGTACCTCTCATACTCCGAGTCCTTTTTATACTGCAGAGATCTGACGGACTATAACGAAATCCCCTCCAGCTGGAAATAATAAATTACTTCTCCCAATGGCACAAACCCTGCCATTGGGAGATTATTTTTTTAGAAGAATACCTATATTCTTAAAATTATCCATATTTCATAGTAATATCGTCTATAACAACTGCATCACTGTTCCTAATATCTCCGCTGAAAAAAACAGTTGTTTTATAGTCCTATATATTCTGCCCGCCCAGTCATTCTGATTCATCCCTTTCTATTTTCCAAATACTTCGCGCTTCGCAGAAGTTTCTATACTTCTATCCACTTTCCCTAAAACTCTGCAAACAGAATGCAGCTGTTCGGCAAGCCGAATAGGTACACTCTGTTTTACTATTTTATTCTTAAAACTTTGCCCACACCGCAACGGTTAAGCCGGTTCTGCTTTTCAGGTTGCCGCCACTCTTGCCTAAAGTCAAGAAAGGCAGCAGCTTGGCAGAACGAAAGCAAAAGGTGAGGTTCGATTCCGTTTCACTTCATTCTCACTTCACCTTCCGCTTTCTGACGGCTCAACCATTGCGCCCCTCCCTGTTTTCTATATTTCCCTTATTTCATCTATTATCTATATTACCATAAAATAAGATATTACTGAGTAATAAACGTAATATAGAACAAAGGGAATAAAAACTATTCAATGCAAATGACATTCAAATTTGCATCCAATTTTCCCGACAAAAAAACTTCATTTTTATACTAAAATAAACGTATGCACATTTGCATACGCAAGAATAATTTTGTATCTTTGTAATATCAAAGAGGAAGAAAGAATTCTTCTTGAACTAATTAACGAAGTATTATTTAAAATATAAGCAATATGAAAAAGATTGAGAATAGCTTTTCGGTTTCTGGTTTTGTAGCTAATAACGCTGAAATTCGCAATTTTACAACATCGTCAGTAGCACGTTTCTCGTTGGTTCTTGGCCGACAGGAAAAAGTTGGTGAAGAAACCATTCGTGTTTCTGCATTCATTGGTTGTGAGGCATGGCGCAAGAATGAGAATCTTGAAGATTTTAATCAAATCAGTAAAGGAACTCTGCTGACTGTTGAAGGGTATTTCAAGCCTGAAGAATGGACTGACAAGGATGGTGTCAAACACAACCGTGTAATCATGGTGGCTACTAAGTTCTATCCGGCAGTTGATAAAGAAGATACTTCTACTAAGTAATCCTTCTTGCTATGAAGAGAGTGGCTTTGTAGTATCAAAAAGGAGAAACAAACCCTCAATAATCAATTTAAACATAAATATAAAATATGGAAGTTTTACAAATTGGCATTCCTAAATGGAATATAACAGAGTTAAGTGGCTATGAACCTATAACCACTTTTTGGCAGGACTTCTCTATTGCCGACAAATTGGGCATCAATGATATTGAAGAAACCTATGAGTGTATAAAATCTGAATGGAAAGATGATTTTAAATATTGGACGGAACTTTGTCTTGTCCTCAATCACAAGATATGGCAATGGTATGAGAGAGATAATCAAAAAGCTGTTCTCTATGATAAGTTATGGAGGGAAGCGGATGAAATGACCTCTGAATGGTCGGACGAAAAACAGGAATATTATTTTCAAGTAACAGATTAAAACCACTTATGGGGAAATGTAAAAAGTTTCCCCACTTTAAACCCTTGCAAGATGACTACCCAAAAACAAATACAGAAAGTAATTGAAATTGCCCAAGAAAAGGGTTGGTACGTAAGCGTGGATGACAAAAAAATGTCGAACATTTCATTTGAGTTTCAACGTTTCACTAAGTATGGACAAGATTTTAATTTCTATGCCGAGATGCAGCAAGGGAATATTGAGACCCTTATTGCCGATATAAAAGAGTATTACGAGGATTTTGACCCAGATTATGAAGCCTATCTGTGGATTGGTGAAGACGAACATGGCAAAAAAGGCGCACCCTATCACATCAAGGATATAGTGGCGGATATGGAAGACGCAGAAAAAATGATATATGGTTTATGGGAGGCCTTGTCTTTTGTTGCTTAGCAAAGCCAATTATATGTATAGATATAAAAAAGAGAGGAATAGTTATCTATATCCTCTCTTTTTTTAACATAAGAAATTTACCATAGGGTAACTTTTCCAATAGCACCTAAATCTAAAGAGGCCGTAGCAATACCTAAAGCTCGAAAAATTCGACTCATTGTCGGGAGTGTAATAACGCATTTACCGCTTTCAAGTTTCGATATTTGGGATTTTTTTACTCCAACCTTTTCGCCAAGCTCTTCTTGTGTGAGATTTTGTAGTTGTCTCACTTTCTTTATAGCTTCTCCAACAAAGTAGGCATTTATCTCTTCTTTTAGTTGGGCTTCCATTGCATCGCGTTCGGGAGTTCCCATTTTTCCCCAAACTTCATCCACTAAATCATCAGCCGGTGTGAAATTCATTTTTGCCATATCTGTTATTTTTTATCGTTAAAGTATTCTTTCATTATCGCTTCGGCTTTGGCAATTTCCTTTGAAGGAGTTTTTTGTGTCTTTTTTATTATCCCATGAGTAACTATGACTAAAGCTCCTTCATCATTATCCCAAAAAGATAACAACCGATAGCAAATTCCATTAAACAAAGTACGCAATTCCCATATATCAGTATCATCCAACTTTTTGAATAGTTCTTTATCCATAACTCCACCCTCTACTTTTTTGATATTATAGACTATTTTTTGTTGTGCTTTAAGAGGTTGAATTTTGATAAAGTTTTTAGCATCATCACTTAATACTATTTTTATAGTTCTTTCATTCATAGCCTTTAATTTATACAACAAAGGTATATAAAAGTTTCCATATAAGCAAACTTCTATGCTTTTTTTCAATGTTTTTGGTATCATAATTTTGTTTTTTTTCTTCGGGCATCTGCGGGTGAATCCAAAAGTATAGGGTATCATTATACCCTCCTTTCATTCTATATTTTCAAAATATATCATATTTACAAGTAATAGAAGTAATACAAGAAAGAAATGAAAAATACCTCGTAAAATTGACCAGATGTTTTGTATTTGATTTTACCGAAAATAAAAAAAAAATATTGTGTGTTTATTTGCATACAATAAATATTTTTCGTATTTTTGTAGTACCAAAAAGGAAGAAATAAGCCCTTATTTTATTTTCCAATGGTAGGGTTTACTACCATTGGAAGTTTTTATATGATGTTCAATACTCGCGTTTCTTATATTACTTATAATATTCATATTACTTTGTAATATGTTCTATATCAGTCAGAATTCCTTTGCTATGCCGAAGCTGTCTGCTTTCATCGGACAGAATCTCGTTCTATTTTTATTATCTTATATTCTCTGCCCACCCAATAGTACACCGCCCTTTTCCTATATTTCTACTAACTTTACATCGCTGACGCTTTTATTCACTTTTCTCTAAAACTCTGCAAACAGAATGCAGCTGTTCGGCAAGCCGAATAGGTACATTCTGTTTTGCTATCTTCTTTCTTAGAACTCTGCCCACACCACAACGTTTGAGCCGGTTCTGCTTTTCAGGCTGCTGTCCTTCTTGCCTAAAGTCAAGACAGACGGCAGCCTCGCAGAACGAAAGCAAAAGGTGAGGTTCGATTCCGTTTCACTTCATTCTCACTTCACCATCCGCTTTCTGACGGCCCAACCGTTGTTCCCTCCCTGTTTTCTATATTTCCCTTACTTCTTGTATTAACTATATTACCATAGAATACCATATTACAAAGTAATAGAGGTAATAAAAGTAATAAAATAAAGGGAATAAAAAACTTTTGGAAGCAAACGCCAACCCAAATTGCGCCCAATTTTCCAGGCAAAAAAACACCTCTTTTATATGAAAATAAACGTATGTATATTTGCATACATGGAAATAATTTTGTATCTTTGTATTACCAAAGAGGGAGAAATACTCTCTTAGTTTTAACCCTTTAATCCCTTTTTGTTATGAGTAATTTCGTCAGTCAGATTTCAAAATGTGATGCAGATTTTGTAAAATCATTTGTTAATTTCGTTAATGGAAAAATGTCTTCTAAAAACAATACAGGCAAAGAGCTGGCTAAAGCTCATCGTTATTTGCAGCAGGAAATGTTTGAAGTTTTCTTCTGTTTTATGAAGGAACTGGCTTATAATTATAAAAATGGTAGATATGATGCTCGTAATGAAATGGCTGCTCGCTTTTCAGCAGAAGCCTATCAACGCCTCATTGAATGTGATTTTGTTTTTGATCCTAATTTTCCGAACCATTAAATGATAGAATTATGGATGAATATGATTTTCCGGAATACGGCAGACAATGTGAGTTGAAAATTCCTTGGCGTGGCTACCATCGTGGAACTATTGTAGCCCTCTCTGAACATGGCTTTGTGGTTCAGTTCAGCAGTGGTGCAGAAATTGAAGTTTATGAAGATGAAATAATTTTTGATTGATATGTGTAGACTAATGACATCGCAGTTGGAGGAAGCCTTGAAAGGTTTTCCTCTCTATTCCCAGGACGGCAAGGGAAAGGAAGCTATTTGCCGTGCCATCTTTGCACTCGGAGGAGTGCGGTGGTTCATTCTTGAAGGTGAAAAAGAAGGCAACGATACGGTCTTGTTTGGAATAGTTGTTGGCTTGATAGAAGATGAATACGGCTATTTTTCTCTCAATGAACTCTCAGATATTCAGGTTGATTTGAGTAGGTTTGGTGGAGAAGGCTTTTTGAAAGTAAGGCAGCAGCCTAACTTTACTCCTGTTTCTTTGAAACGATTGCAAGATAATCGCTTACAAGAGTTGCTTTTAAAGTTTGAGTAAATGAAAAAAGAATGCTTGTACAAAAATACACGCATTCTTTTTTTTCTCTATATGACCTATACGGAAAAGTCAAACAAGTTTTCATTTCCATCAAAAGGAATACATTCAGCCCATGTCTGATGGTGAGGAACCAAAGTCATAAATGGATATTTAGGGTTGTTGGGATCGCATTTTTCAAATATGCCATATTGCCATTTCGAGGTAGGGGATTTTCGGACTAAAACTTCTTCAAACTTTTGCAATTTGTCTGCTGCAAATTGCTGAAGAAATATTTTCTTAAAAAATTTCTTGCAGTCTACTATATCATAGCCTTTTTCTATATAATTCTCAATATCACCGAATGTTCCTTCGAAGATGTTGTAACAAGTGCATTCTTTATATAAATGCCAATACTCATTTCCGGAAAACTTTGTTCCGTCTTTCCAATGATACCCTAAATCATCGCATTTTTTAAGAAATAGTTTCGCTTCATACAGGCTCCTGCAAGAAGCTACTAATTTAAGATTTGTCTCATTCATGTTTTACTCTGGTTTTCATTGGTACCAAATCCAGGGTTGGAAACATTCTCTGTGCTTTCAAAATCAATTCTACTCGTTTAATTTCAGTATCAATGATATTTTCAAGTCTTGTACATTCATCTAAGTCTACTTGTGATTTGCTTTCTTTGTACCTTTTCTGAACTTTTCTCATTGATACAACTGCATCGTAAAACTCTCGTGGATTCATACCTTATACTTACTAAAACATTATATACTTCCTATATGGTTTTGTTATTTCTAATATGGGATTTCATATTTAATTGGAAATCTGATATTATTGTTTATGCTCATTGTGATATATTATTCATTTTCTTATTTTTCTGAAAAGTATTCTACAATCTCTGATCCCAGTTGCGTAAATAAATCATCTATTTCATTTGCGATGGAACTCTTTATTTCTAAGGCAAAACTGTGAATGATGGCCATCGAACGGAGTAGATAACCTTCATTGACGCTTAATGCCATAGTCGAAAACGCTTTAAATGTTTCTCCAACGTGTGGGTAATTAGTTCCGTCTATATATCTATCAATTTTTAAAAATCGTTCATCTTGGGAATTTTTTAAAGCTGAGATATAAACCAAATAGTTCAAGCTTGGATTTCCATTTTTTTCCTTGAAGTTGGAAAAAGGATATTTTTTATTTAGTTCACCGAGTTCTTGAACTATATTTCTTAATTTTTGAGTAAGTAACTCATATTCTATTTCCCTGGCAGCTTCGATAGGTGAGAGTTCTTTTGGCTCTTTCATATATTGGGGCAATTAGATGTTTAATGGTTGGGGCTATATCATTTTTCTTTAGGGTCTCCTTTCTTTTAAGAGGTTGTTTATTTTCTCGCAAAAGGATTGGGCCTCTGCTTCAGTTCGGAATACATGGCCGGCTTTTAATCGTATTTCATCAGTTCCGGGGTTATTCCACCATTCATCTGCTATAACACCAAACCCTGTGATATAATCGCAAAAATAAATGGTAAAGTAGGTCTCATGTAATTTCGGACGATAATGGGTAATCTTCTTAGATAAGCGGAGAGTTTTAGGTTCCAGCGTAGTGTAACATAGATCTTCATTGCCAACGTAGGGAATACATTGCCGATAGAATGTCTCATCGTTCATTTTGAAGGGGTAGTAGTCATTTTCTACATAACGCTCAAAATAATTAAGATTCCACTTCTCATCTTTATGGTTGCGAACCAAAACCGGTTCATTGAATGTAAAGTTCATAGTGTATTCGTGTTTTGTGTGGTGTGGGTTCGGTGTATTTACTCTTTCACCGGCTTGAATATTATTGTTATTTTGATTTCCTTCGGTTCTTCTTTCCATGAAGGTATATTATCTTCTCCTATAGATTCTCTCAACTCATCACTATCAATAGGGAAGAAGTTAGTGTCTATTGGGAACCATTTAGGGATGAATTTACCTCGTATGGGCATGTGCAGATAGATAAAAGAACTGCCATTTTCGTTTGTGGCAACGTATGCCGTTGATCGGCCGGAGAGTTGTTCGGATTGGGGATTCATGTTAATCATTGTATTTGAAAACTATTGAAAACTTGGTATTCTTGCGGACTTATTCGGATAGTGCTTCTTCAATGATCATTTTTACAATTTCATAGTTATTGGTTTGCCAGTCTAAATCAATGTCGTGGATAGACGAATCGTAGTGGTTCGCTGAAACGTAGGAGTGGATGTATTCTACAAATGAATCTTCATCTATACCATATTCCATTGGAAAATCTTGTATCTCAGATATTTTATCAATCTCTTGAATAAGATACCTACATTCTTTGTGAGCGATAAAATCGTCAACAATACCATCATACAAATTGGTTTGACGGATATAGGCTTGGCCGACTTCGATTTTACAGCCACAAAGCATACATCTGTATTCCTTTTGGGCTTTCGAGGTTACTTCTTTAAGTGTCGTGATCATATCATTTCTATGTATTTATGTTCCCTTTAATCGTTAATTTCACAATCTTCATAAGATACCACATTGTATGGAACTTCTTTGTCGTACAACATAAATGGATTTTCGCAGGAGCAGGCATTTGCTCCAAAACCAATTTCATATTGTAGGTATTCAAGAGCATCTTCATACGTTCCTATTCCATCAGGAACGTTAATTTCTAAAATGAGTTGTATTTTCATTGATTCTTAGGTTGATAGGATTAGAAACAATGGATTTAGATATATTCAAATTCTCCATCGAGCAGGAGAACAGGTTGGCTTACGCCCATCACCCATTCACCAAGTTTATTGTCTTCACCCGATGGGGGAGGGAGAATGTCAAGAATACAGCCTTTAATGATATTATCAAACTCTGGAGAGAAAGCTGTACAGCATAAAACTTTCAGCTTTGTAGGCTTTTTCTGTTGTATGCCTAGGCAGCAGGGTGCCTTTTTGTAGAATTTGTTCTGAATGGAGATGGTTCCTATTTGGTATGATTTCCCTTCTATACCGCAGTGCTTGCATCTATATATGTCATACAGCTTTTTTCCGTATTTTCGGGTTACAATATTTTGCTTTTCCCATTCGTGATGACCTGTTTCAAAACTTTGTTTTATCATATTGTTTTCTTGTAAATTTCAAAATCATATACCCACACCCAGGGATTTGATTCCCATGTGCCTTTCCCGAATACTTGCTCAGTGAGGAAGGAATAGGCTTCACGAGGAGAGTCGAAAACAGGGAATTGATTGGGTATTTCATAGCTATTGTAGAAACCGAAAGACTTACTTATTTTGTTTGATTCTATTTTCCTAATACCTTCGGCCATACAGTCTTCCTCTGATATGTCTTGTAGTTTTTCTATTCGGATATTGGTAATTTGAAGTTTGGATAGCAAATACTCAAAGTCGGAGAGAATATACTGCTTGTTATTCCAACCCTTTAGCTCGTGAGCTTCAATGGCAGATAAGCCACATCCCTTTGATTCAGACAAGTATAAGAAATCGTGAGGCTTATATCCCAAGTCTTTGTAACTTTGGGCTATAGCTAAAACTTCTCCTATCTCGTAACGTGGGCAGGGAGCTATCACTTCTTCGTCTTCGTCATACAGAGTCGCATCTACTGCTTTGCCTTCCATATTCTTATATACATAGAAACCGCGTACTTCTATTCCTTTGTAAAAAGAAGGACAGGTGATAATTCTTCTCTCTTGGGTTTTCCGGCCTTCAAGTACTGCTTTGGTCAGGCCGTACTTATCATTGAACGAAATTCTTTTCATAGTTGTCTGGAAATAATTGAGCAAGTGATGAAATAAGTGGTCAGGAGGAATAACGATCCTATTATAAGACCGATTACAAGAGTTTTCCAAAGCAAATCTTTCATTTTTTTATTCCCTTATTTTTTCTTTAATGAGGATTTCTGCATCAAGGGCTTCACAGACGTTTACCAAGGTGTTTAAGGAAGGACTCGTCTTGCAGTTCTCCATATTGCATAGATTTGAATAGGATATGCCACAAGCTTGTGAAAGATTGCGTAGGGTAAATCCCCTACGCTTCCGGATCATGCTAAGGTCTTTGGTTATTTTATAGGCAATTTTATGCGTTTTCTTGTTCATAGGTTTTATGGAGAACTACATAATCTGAGTTTTTTGCTTGCGAAACACGGTTTTCAAGTCTTATTTCAATGATTTTTTTGAAAATCAGACAGGGCATCGAAATAGATGCAAGGATGGATAGGGTAAATACGCTGATATTCCATGTGTTACTTTTTTCAAATCCGAAGCTCATGCTCACGAGGAAAGACAGCAGCATCCATGAACCAATGAATAAGGGATAACTTCTTGTTTGCCATATATTCATCAGCTTGTCGTAGAATTTAGTGATAGCTGCCAGTATTCCAGACCAACCGAATGCTGAAATGCCTACCAAAAGAAAAGCCATAGGAATAGACCGCATGCAAAATGCCAACAAAGAAAATGCAGACAATATGCTTGTTGATAGAATCAGCCCAGGAAGGGCCAATAAAAGCTTATTTATTGTGTTGTGTTTCATATCGTATTTTGTTGATGTTAGTCCGGAGTTTTTTCGAGGAAAAACTTGATCATGCTTTTATCATGTTTCATTTCCACCAATTTTCTGAAGCATCGCTTCGTGAGTTCTACGTCACAGGCTGAATCATGTAGGTTCAGGTCGTTGGTTCCGACTCCAAGGAATGCTGCCAGTTCGATAAGACCTGGACGTTTGAAGACTTCCGGATTTTTCTTATTGGGCAGACGGCACAAGTCTATTGTGGCTAACATTGTACAGTAAGTGGCACATTCAGAAAGATTGCTGAGAAGATAGCGATGTAGGTGGCAGGATAGCGTGTATGAAGCATGTTCGACAAAAGATAAATCGAATGCCACATTGTGACCTACGACCAAATCACAGCCTTTTAGGTCTTGATTGAAAATATACAGGGCGGTTTGAAGAGAAGTGGTTCCTAACTCATTCAAGCGTTGGGGTGTCAGGTTGTTTGCAAGGATAGCCTTACTTTCCACCCTGTAAGGATTGGATGGGTATTTGAAATAGAAGTTCTTTCTGCTCAGCACTTCCCATGTTCCGACCTCTACAACTTGCCAAGAGAGTTGCAAAAGAGAATTATAGTCAGCTTTTAATCCGGTAGTTTCGGTATCAAAAATCAGAACTACTGCATTGTTGCCGGAATATGCTTCTTGCCATCTGGCATAAACAGGCAATTCTACATTTTCCAGTGCGTCAGAGGGGAGTGGTAGACCTTCATCGCGTTTCTCTTCGTAATCTTTGTTTTTTGCTACAATCTCTTTGATTTTTTGCTGACGTTCTTTCATAGCAAGTCTATATTGTTTCTTTTTAGCGGATAAAATAGCTTTTGCTCCTGTTATATCGGGGTGTACTTCGCTTTCAGAATAATATACTGCTTTGGCATTATGGAAGCAATTAGTCCATCGTTCCTTGCCTTCTGCGTCTTCATTCAAGACGTACCCGGTTTTGGCCCATTGTAGTTGTGTCAGTTCCATCGTTGATTTTTATTTAAAGGTTTAGGAAAAAGGGTTGTTTTTCTCCCTTTGATTGTTCTTTGGTTTGTATGGTTGTTTTAATATTGCAAAAATACAAATAAAATATCATGTTAGCAAATTTAATAACATGAAAATCAGATACTTATCAAAAAAAAAAGAAGGCCGTTCTTGGCTTTTGCCTGAAACGGTCTTCTTCTTACTATCAATGATGATTTACTAAAAGAATACTTAGTCTAATGGGTTGAACTGGATGTTGTTTTTCTTATTTTCTGAGGGTAATACACGTCAACATCGTACATCTTTAAGATCCGGTAGATATTACTCTTGCCTCTATACCCAGTCTTCGTCATAATGTCTTTGATACTATACCCGGAACTATACATATTGATAACCAACATATAGCGTTTAAGTTTCTCCTCACTCTTGCTTTGTGAATAATCAGCTTCAAGATTGTCTATGCTCTTTTTCTTCTGAAGAAACATTTTACAAACAAGCAGTAGAACATCCTTTGTGTGAGTTTCTGGAAATAGTATATCCTGTGTATCGAGTTTGTCAGCCAATGATACAATTCTGATGTCTTGCGTAAAGCAATACTTCAGAAAAAATATCATATCGTGGTAATTGACAAAGGTGTTCGAAAAGGAATATATGATTGCTGTGTCACCTTCCTGAAGGATGTCGATAAACTCCGTCCATTTTTCTCTCCTGTTGTCAATATCAGATTCGATAAAAACAGGACAATTCATTTTTTTTAAAGAATCAATAATTGCTTCTTTTTCCTCATTTCGTTGGGCTATATTCCCGTATGCGATATGTTTCATGATTGTGTTTTTATCTGCTGCAAAATTAACATTTAAAGTTCACTTAAACAAATAGATGGGTAATATTATATTTTGTTGGTTCTATTTATGATAATACTAAAACCAAAAACCCCAAAAAAATAGGGGAAAATATCAATTGAATAAGGGATTATGGTTATCTTTGACGCACAGTTTTACATAATCCTAATCTTATATGAAGAAAATTAAATTGTTTTTGAAGATTCGAAAATGCAAAGGGGGCATTGCTTCGTTTGCAATTCTGGTGCTGCCCGGACTCGTGGGTTGTGGCAAATCGGGTGAGTATTCCTTCGATAAGCCGGAGGATGCCATTGAGTGCTATCAATCCTTTCATTCAAAACTCAAAGAACTGAAAAGCTCAAACACGAGTGATTTTGGCAATATGCTGAAAAAGTGGAGAGAGGTAAACGATACGGTAAAGAAATTCCTTGCAAAGGATTCTGTCTTGGTGAAAGACATGGTTGTGGCCGGAAAGTACATAGCCATGAAGGATTCTGTAAAAAATCAAATGATACGGTTGACAGAAACCTGGCGTTACAATTATAATGACGTTATGCAGATTAAAGAGCAGACTTCTCCTTTTATAGACGATGAGACTCTGCTCGCTGCCGTTCGTGAATATGAACCTTTTTTCAGTTCCTTGAATACCGTACAGGTAAAGCCTTCCAACAAGAACAAAGTTCTGAAGCAATATCGGGACTTTCTGCATGAAGCAAAGATTCAGGGTTTTTCCAATAAAGACGATTTGCTGAAATTTATTCGGCATGAAGACTATTGCTTTAGAAGCTTTCTTTTACATCTTCACGAAATGGGTAACGATTCTCTTTCTGATATTACCTATATGACAGAAGATGTTTGTGCTAAGATTTTCTTGGCAGCATCCGTGCGAAAGATTAAAGCCCGTGACGCAATTGCAATTATGTCTATGAGAACAGCAAGAAGATTGTTGCAGAACTCTTTACGCTGTATCGACAATATAAATCATTTGCCGATGCAGAACTCTTTGCAGAGGAATGCTTATCTGTGGATGATTATCCAACCTTATATCAGTATTGATAATCTCACAATAGCTTCCTTGACAGAAGCGGAAAAAAGCAATCTCCGCGAAATATCTTCTCAGTTGTCAAAGTCCCAAAACTTCGCAAAGGCTTTTGATATAGAATTGCAATCGCTTAACTATTTGCTTCCTCAACAGTTCTTGAAATTGTATATTTTATCGTTTTAAATTTTTAGCATTATGTTACACAAAGAAATTAGAAAGTTCATGGCATTAGCTCCGCTTACATGGCCGACATTGATCGAGAAGGGGCAAATGGAAACAGACATTGCAGAAGATTCTGCGGTATTGTTCTTTGACCTCAATGAAGCATTCCCGGTAGGATATGTAATGGATGTGCTGGAGGATAACTGGGATCTGAAACTATTGTATCATGCGACCTTGGTAAAGATTCATCATGTTTGTTATTTTTCCAATCCGCGTGATGGGCATTTGATGTACAAGATCAATTTCCATACGAACAAAAATGAATATGTAGAAACTATTATTGTTACGTTATTTGATAGTATGGAACTTTGGGAAGAAGATTTGGAAACAGACATAAAAGCG